>Ga0302323_100004584_pt1 | contig 11262 bp, 9 predicted proteins | sample Fen_T0_3_FD_201950 | JGI IMG/M metagenome (GOLD analysis project Ga0302323, IMG submission 201950) | Peat permafrost microbial communities from Stordalen Mire near Abisko, Sweden - Fen_T0_3 | ecosystem: Environmental > Terrestrial > Soil > Wetlands > Permafrost | place: Sweden: Abisko... | reverse complement strand
CTACGTGCTCGTGGTGCCCACGGTCAACTGCTCGGCCGCGGTGGTGCGCATGGTCGCCGAGCGGTTCCGCGACGTCACCCGCGATTACCCGAACGTCGATGGCGTGGTGGCGATCACCCACAAGCAGGGCTGCGGCCTGCCCGCGCAGGGCGACGATCACCGGATGCTCCAGCGGGTGATCGCCGGATATTCGAATCACCCCAACGTCGGCGGCACCGTGCTGATCAGCCTCGGCTGCGAGGTCAATCAGCCCGAGCCGATCGTCCAGCTCTCGCTCGCGGGGCGGCCGCCGGCGGCGACGAGCGATCGGATGCCGGTCGTCACGATCCAGCGCGAGGGCGGCACGCGCAAATCAGTCGAGGCGGCGGTCGCCGAGGTCGCACGGCTCCTGCCGCGGGTCGATGCGGCGCGACGGACGCCGCGGCCCGCCTCCGAGCTGGTCGTCGCGACCAACTGCGGCGGCTCCGACGGCTACTCCGGGATCACCGCCAACCCCGCGCTCGGCTGGGCGATGGACGAGATCGTCCGCTACGGCGGGATCGCGCTGCTCGCCGAGACCACCGAGATCCACGGCGCCGAGCAGCTGCTGATCCGCCGCGCGCGCAGCCAGGCGGTCGCGCACAAGCTGCTCGATAGGATCGCGTGGTGGGAGGCGCACCTCGCCCGCCACGGCGCCAAGATGGATCACAATCCGTCGCCGGGGAACATCGCCGGTGGGATCTCGACCGTCTACGAGAAGGCGCTCGGCGGGATCGCCAAGGCGGGGACCACCCAGCTCGTCGATGTGATCGACTATGCCGAGCAGGTGAAGGCGAAGGGCCTCGTGTTCATGGACACCCCGGGCTACGATCCGGTCTCGGTCACCGGGCTGGTCGCGGGCGGCGCCAACGTCATCTGCTTCACGACCGGGCGGGGCTCGGTGTTCGGCTGCAAGCCGACGCCGTCGATCAAGCTGGCGACCAGCTCCACGCTGTATCGCCACATGACCGAGGACATGGACCTCGATTGCGGCACGATCCTCGACGGCGCGTCGCTCCCGGAGGTCGGCCGTCAGATCCTGGAGGAGATCTTCGCGGTCGCGTCCGGCAAGCGGACCAAGAGCGAAGCGCTCGACCTCGGCGCCGAGGAGTTCTCGCCCTGGCAGACCGGGCCGACGCTCTGACGGGACGGCCGCCCGCGCAGGTGCGGGCACGCTCCCGGGCGGCGGCGCTCGCTCCCGCGTCGCCGCAGTGAGTCATTGCCACGGATGCAGCGAGTCATTGCGTGGGTGCCAATCGAACCTTCATGTCGGTATCGAGACTGCGCTGTTCGCGATTTCCGCAACAGCGTAGGCTTCTCGGATGGACGAACTGTCGATGGCTGATGCTGACTTCGCTCGTCTGGTCGCCGCACTCGTCGCCAAGAAGGTGCGCGTCACGATCAACGCACTGCCGCCCGCCGCCAAGTCGAGCGACTACGCGATCGCCGAGGAGCTGGCGTCCGATCGCCAGGCCCGCCACGAGCTCGGCATCCGCGGCGTCTGGGTCCACGACACCAAGGACCTGAACTCGACCCACTTCCTCGAGGAGCTGGGCGCCGATCCGGATCAGGTCAAGCGGCTGATCGCGGTCGGCGCGGTGTGGGTCGGCCCGCCTCACCTCGGGCCGGGGTAGTCGACGAGCGCGCTCGCGAGCTCGCCGAGGCTGTCGAACACGCGCTCGGCCTGTGCGAACGAGCCATCGCGGGCGAGCCGCGACGGCACGGCCCAGCAGCGGATCCCGGCGGCGCATGCTGCCCGCAGGCCGCGCTCGGAGTCCTCGATCACGAGGCAGGCCTCGGCGAGCAGCCCGATTCGCGCGAGCGCGGCGAGGTACGGATCCGGGTGGGGCTTGGCGCGCGCGTAGTCGCCCTGGGTCAGGGCGAACTCGAAGTGAGGCAAGAGGCCGGTCGCGCGATGGATCTGGTGGAAGTGGTCGCGCTCCGAGCTGGTGACGATCGCCATCCGGTAGTGCCCGGCGAGCGCCGCGACCGCCTGCGCGGCCCCCGCGAACACCAGCGAGCCCGCCTGCAGCAGCTCGCCATAGTGGGCGTCGCGCGCCGCGCGCAGCGCGTCGATCTGCGCCTCGTCGAGGCCGCGCTCGCGCGCGAGGTGGAACGCGCCGCGGCCCTCGCGCAGGAACAGCTGCAGGTACAGCGCCTCGTCGAGCTCGACCCCGATCGTCGCGAGCATGGCGCGCGTCGCCGCGAAGTACAGGCCTTCGGTATCGACCAGGATCCCGTCGTTGTCCCAGAGCAGCGCGGCAGGGCGGACCATCGCGGCGACGCTAGCACCTCTGGCGCCGCCGGGCTTCCACGCGTCCGGCGCTACCGGACGTCGGTGCCGAGGGTGAACTCGAACCGGCTGCCGCGGCCGAGCTCCGAGGTGGCAGCGACCCGGCCGTGGTGGCGCTCGACGAGCCGGCGGACGTTGGCGAGGCCGATCCCGGTGCCTTCGAACTCGCTGTCGGCGTGCAGCCGCTGAAACACGCCGAACAGGCGGTCGACGTACGCCATGTCGAAGCCGACGCCGTTGTCGCGCACGTAGTAGATCAGCTCGCCGCCGCGCTCGTCGCGGCCGATCTCGATCACGATGCGGTCGCGATGGCGCGCGTACTTGAGCGCGTTGTCGATCAGGTTCATCCACACCAGCCGCAGCAGCGAGGCGTCCGCGTGACAGCTGCCGAGCGGCAGCACGCGTAGCTCGAGCCGATCGCCGAGCTCGCGGCCGGCCAGCAGCTCGGCGATCACCGAGCGGACCAGCGGCTCGAGCTCGACGTGGCTGCGCCGCAGCTCGTCGCGACCGACCCGCGAGAACGCGAGCAGGTCGTCCACCAGCTCGCGGAGCCGCTTCCCGCTCGCCTGGATCGTCGTGACCAGGTGCTTGCCGTCCTCGGGCAGCACCGCAGCGTAGTCCTCGAGCAGGATCTCCGAGAAGCCCTGGATCGCACGCAGCGGCGCGCGGAGATCGTGGGACACCGAGGTGCTGAACGCCTCGAGATCGCTGTTGCTGGTCTCGAGCTCGCGCGTTCGCTCGAGCACGCGGCGCTCGAGCTCGAGGTTGAGCTCGCGCAGCGCGGCCTCGGCGCGCATCCGCTCGGCGATGTCGGTGAACACCGAGAGCCGGTGCTGCTTGCCGTGGAGCGTGACCGTCTCGGTCGACGCGATCGTCCACACCGCGGTGCCGTCGCTGCGCGCGAGCTCGATCTCCACGCCGTTCAGCCGACCGCACTGCTCGATCTGCGCCATCAGCGCTTCGCGCGAGGGCCTGGCGATCAGCGCGAGGTCGGCCCCGTGCCGGCCGACCAGCGCCTCGCGGCTGCGGCGCGTCATCTCGAGCAGGCGGTTGTTGACCGCGACGACCAGATCCGACGCGGCGTCGACCAGGATCATCCCGGCGGGGCTCGCCCCGAACGCGACGACGAACGCCTCCTCGGCCTGCTTGCGCGCGGTGATATCGATCAGGGTGGTCAGCACGTAGCGGCCCTCGGCGAGCTCGATCGGCCGCGCGCTCGCGAGCACGGTCAGGCTCGCGCCGCCGCGCGTGCGGAGCTCGACCTCGCCGTCGTGGCCGTCGGCGAGCTGTTGGTACCGGGCGACCCGGGCGCGCGCCGTCGACTCGGTGATCAGGCCGAGCTCGACCGGGGTCTTGCCGATCACCTCGTCGCGGGTCGCCCCGACCATCTCGAGCCAGCGCGGGTTGACGTCGAGGAGGCGCAGATCGCTCTGGCGGGCGATCACCATCGCGGCCGCGTTGCCATGGAACGCCTGCTCGAACCGCCGCTGCGCGGCGCGCAGCCGGTGCTCGAGCTGGTCGCGCGCGGTGATGTCCTCGATCAGCACCATCACGTCATCGCCGCCGACCGGCACCACCGAGGCCGACAGCAGCACGGCGTCGTGGCGGACCTGGACGGTCTCGGGCGCGCCGCGGTCACGCACGCGCGCAAGCGCCTCGTGCAGCTGGGGCAGGGCGGCGCTCAGCGGGGCAAATGCGTCGTTGCTGTCGAGCACGTCGACGACGAGCTGGCCACCGTTCACGCTCAGACGGCAATGCGCGGCGCCGGTCGCGAGCTGGTGAAACAGCGCGCGATACGGATCGGCGGGTTCGTGTATGCAGTTTGCCGCCGTGGTCGTCGACATTCCGCTCCAAGATTATCGGCCGGGTGAGCGGTCCGTCGAGTGCGGCCGGCGGCGGCACGCGGCGATCCGACCTACGAATTCCGGCTGCGAGAATTTCTGCGCGAGAATATCTCAGGCCGCGGGCGGCCCTGGGTGGCCGAACATCTCGGCAGCGCGCTGCATGTACTGGCTGCGCTGGGCGAACACCGTGCGCACGACCAGCGGGCGGAGCCCGAGCCGCTCGGCGCAGTCGCGGACGTCGATCGCGCTGATCCAGGTCCTGGGGCTGCGGCGCTGGATCGCGCCGATCGCGGTGATCATCTGCGCGATCTGGGCGTCGCTGGTCGGCGACGGGTCGGCGGCGATGCAGGTGGCGCGCAGCTCGTCGGGCAGGTTCATCGCCTGATCGTCCGGTGGCTGATCGACGGCGCCACCTCGTCGAGCGCGGCGAGCACGATCGCGGGATCGAGGTCGGGCTTGACGTCGCCGTCGCGGATCAGCGCGGCGAGGATGCGGAGGCCGAGGGGGCGGCCGATGTCGGACATCAGGCCTGCGAGCAGGGCGCGCTCGGACCGCGCATCGCGGACGTCGAGCGCGAGCCGGCCGGCGGTGAACGCGTTCGCGATCGCATCGTCGAACATGCCGTGCCACAGGGTGGGAAACAGCTTGAGCTCGCTGCGCGACGCGACCGCATAGAACGCCTTGCCCGCGGTTCCGAGCACGACCTCGACCACGCCCTGCAGGCCGAGCGACTGGAGCGCGCCGCGCATCGTGGTGATCGGGCTGGCCGGGGCGAGCGCGGTGGAGTTCGCGATCCGCAGCATCGCGGTCGCGATCGCCGCGTCGCGCTGGACGATCCCGACGAGCTCGTTGAGGTCGAGCTCGGGCTGCTTCGCGAGCGCCAGCGCCTGGGTCACCACGTTGGGAAACGACGGCGGGGTCGGCGGATCGAGCTCCGCGCGCTGGCCGATCCGGCGGGCGAGTGACGTCCAGGCCTCGGGATCGAGCTCCTCCGGGGCGCCGCCGAGCGCGGCGATCGCCTCGTTCAGGATGTCGGTGAGGGTGGCAGGTGGCTTCGGCTCGGCGGACGGATCGGCGATCGCAGCCGCGACCGCCGGATCGCACGCGACGCGCGATGGGCGGCGGAACAGGCCGAAGATGCGCTCGAGCACGAAGTCAGGTTCGACCGAGGGTCGCCGTCCTGTAGGCGACACGCACTCCACCGAATTTCCTGTCAGTTAGAATACCCTCTTGCGGCCAGGCGAGAATCCGCTGGCGATTTCGCGGCGGCTTCGTCCGGTGCGCGGACACGCGGCCCCGCTGACTCCGGATGGTCCGAGATCGGCCCCTGCCGCTTTGTGGTCGTGAATAGACAATCAGCCGTGATATGCGCGCAGGGTAGTGCGTGCTGGAAACGCGCTCGCCAGCCAGGAGAGGGATCGAATGCTCCGCATCCGGATTCTAGTAGCCCCGTCCATCATCTTCGCCGCTGCGTGCGCAGCGGGCTCGGCACCCCCACCCCCACCGACGGGCACGCCGGGGACCCCCGGTGCCGGTCAGCCGATGGCACCGACCGAGCAGACCGCGGTCTCGCTCGGGATGGCGATCATGTCGAGTGACGCCGCCGGTGCACCGCGCCTGATCCGCTCGATCAAGCCGCGCGCGAGCGTCGCGGGGATGACCCCCGTGGCCGCCGCGCTCGATCACGTCGCCGCGCTCGCGCCGCTGTGGGTCCACCAGGCGCGGCCGATGGCGCTGGTCGACAACGGCGCCCAGCAGCTGCGCAACGGCGCCACGGTCGTCAAGCTGGCCCAGCAGGTCGACGGCGTCGCGCTCGACGACGGTGAGCTCCGCGTCCTCATGAATCGCGACGGCTCGCTCGCCGCGGTGTCCGGAACCTTGCTGCCCGCCGCGGCAGCCCCTGCGTTCGTGTCGTCGCCTCGCGAGGCCGGTGATCGCGCGCTCGACGCGCGCTACGGAGCCCAGCGGGCGCGGCCGGCGATCGCGGCGGGCGGCGAGCGCGCCGGCTGGCACGACCTCGCGGTCCCCGCCGATCCGCAGCTGCGCGTGACCGAGGCGCGGACCCGCCGCGTGCTGACCCGGGACCGCGGCAAGGTGGTGGGCGGCTGGGAGGTCGAGCTGTTCGGCGACGGCCCCGCGGATCCGCTGACCGATCCCAGCATCCCGCACTCGTCCGGGCACCGCTACATCATCCGCGACGGCGATGGTGCGGTGCTCAGCGACAGCGAGCTGACCCAGCACGACGCGTTCGTGTACCGGGTCTACGCCGACAAGACCGGGAATCGCCGCCCGCTCGACGGCCCGCTGACCGACTTCTCGCCGCATCCCACCGGGTTTCCCGATGGCTCGGTCCAGCCCGGGACCGTCCCCTCGAACCTGGTCGTGATGGAGGCGTTCAACGAGACGCAGGACCCGTGGCTCGCGGCAAGCGCCACGACCACGTCGGGCAACAACGCCGAGGCGTTCTCGGATCTCGACGGCACGAACTCGTTCACCGCGGGCGACGTCCGCCCCGAGGTCCGCGCCGGCCGCGTGCTGAGCTATTCCTACGACACCTCGCTCGAGCCGCTCGCCACCCCGGATCAGATCAAGGCCGGCGCGGTCAGCCTGTTCTTCCTCGTCAACTGGATGCACGACTGGTGGTACGACTCCGGATTCACCGAGGTCACCGGCACCGGTCAGGTCGACAACTACGGCCGCGGCGGCGTCGCCGGCGATCCGCTGCGCGTGCTCGCGCAGTTCGGCGCGCTGGCCGGCTCGCGCGACAACGCCGACATGTCGACGCCGGCCGACGGCGGATCGCCGCGGATGCGCGTGTTCCTGTCGACCACGAGCACGGTGACCACGCTCACCACGCCCGCGGGCACGCTCCCGAGCGAGGGGTTCAGCGCGCCGCCGAACCGGTTCGAGCTGACCGCGCCGATCGCGGTGGCGCGCGACGGCGTCGCGCCGGTCGACGACGGCTGCCAGCCGATCACCAGCGATGTCGCGGGCAAGATCGCGGTGCTCACGTTCTCGGGGGTGTGCGGCTCGCTCGCCACGGTCAACGATGCCAAGGCGGCCGGCGCGATCGGCGTCATCCTGATCGACGGCACGCTCGACGATCCCCGCGCGTTCGCCGGCAGCGCGGCGGCCAATATCCCCGGGCTGGCGATCGGCAAGACCTCGGGCGCGGCGCTGCTCGCGGCGCTCGCGGCCGGGCCGGTCACGGTGACGCTGAGCTCGGCGCCGTTCGGGGTCGAGCGCGACGCCGATCTCGATAGCGGCGTCAGCGGCCACGAATGGGGCCACTACCTGCATCACCGGCTCGCGGTGTGCAATCGCGGCCAGCAGTGCCGCGGGATGAGCGAGGGCTGGGGCGACTTCAACGGCCTGCTGCTCCAGCTGCGCGAGGGCGACAACCGCGACGGCACCTATGCGCAGGGCTCGTACGCCGACGCCGACGGCACGCCCAACGCCGCGTACTTCTCGATCCGCCGGTTCCCGTACAGCCGCGATCGGACCAAGAACGACCTCAGCTTCCGCCACATCGGCGACGACGCCGCGCTGCCCACCGCGACCCCGGGCCGGCTCAACGGCGGCGCCAACAGCGAGGTCCACAACACCGGCGAGGTGTGGGCGGCGATGATGTTCGAGGCGTTCAACGTGCTGATCGACGAGCACGGCGTCGCGGTCGCGCGCCGGCGGATCACGGACTACGTGGTCGCCGGGCTGTTGCTCACGCCGCCCGAGGCGACGTTCACCGAGGCGCGCGACGCGCTGCTGATCGCGGCGAGCGCGCTCGACAGCGACGACATGGTGCTGATGGCGGCGGCGTTCGCCGGCCGCGGCGCGGGCAGCTGCGCGGTGGCGCCGACCAATGCGGTCACCAACAACGCAGGCGTGATCGAGAGCGGCACGCTCGCGGCCAAGCTCGCGGTCGGCGGGCTCGCGCTGGCCGAAGGGACGCCGTCCGATCACGATGGCATCCTCGAGCCCGGCGAGTCTGGCACGCTGCACGTCACCGTGGCCAACCACGGCGTCGTCGCCGCCGAGTCGCTGGTCGTGACCGCGACGACCGCGACCGCCGGGGTCCGGATCGGCGCCGCGGTGCGGATCCCGGCGCTGCAGCCGTTCACCACGGCCGACCTGGCGATCCCGGTGAGCCTGCTCGCGTCGGTGCCGCGCAACACCAACCTGGCGATCACCGTCACCGCCGTGGCGGAAGACACCTGCGATCGCAACGGCGTCACCGCGGCGCTGGCCACCACCGCGGGGCTCGCGGACGCGGCGATGGCGCGGAACGCGACGCGCAGCGACGACGGCGAGCAGGACGGCGTGATCGCGATGTACCAGGCGCCGGCGACCAGCCTGCGCGCGTTCGACGCCGCGGTCTGCATCGCGACGGACACACGTCAGGAGCCGTAGCCGCTCGCTCGCATGACCGCACCGCGGTGCCCCGCGCCGTGCGCTGGGGACGACGTCGTGGTTCCGCGGCGCGGTTGTCACCCGGCGAGCCGACCGTCTACCTCGCGCTCGACGCCGAGCAGCGCTACCTCCAGTTCCGGACCCGCGACGCGGCGCTCGAACCGAGCATTCCGCTACGGCAGGTCGCGTCCGATAGCGGAGTCACCCGAGCATCTGTCGCGGCGGCGCCGCCGCCTCGGCGACTCGTGACCCACCCCGAGGCCGGTGCCGACGTCGAGCGAGAGCTGGAGCGGTACCTCGAACGGCGCGACCTGCGTGCCGACGCCGGCCATCGCCGCCGGATGCGGGTGCGTCATCACCGACGTCGCCGCGATCGTCTTGGGGCCGGGCGCGAGCTGCGAGCCGGCGATCGCGACGCCGCACTGGAGCCAGGACCGACCGAGCGCGAGCCGCGGACCGCCGCCGAACATCACCTGCGAGTCGAGCAGCGCGTGGTCGGGCTGCGCCGAGGCTTGAAACATCGCGACGAACGATACCGGACCGCGGCGGAAGTGCTGCGAGGTGACGTCGATGACGACGAGCCCGGTGCGGATCGACGACGCGCCGTCGCAGTTCTCGATGTTGCGCGAACATCCGATCACGCGGCTGGCGGTATTGATCTGCCGGACCTCGATCACCTCGCTCTGGTCTGCCCAGGCGAACCGGCCGGTAGACGCTGACGGCCAGGATGGCAACAGCGGTAAGGGTCGCGGATCGGTTCATGGAACCTGCTGCAGCATGCGGCGTGCCGTCGGATGTCCGCGTATTCAGGAGGCGGACCCGCGTGCGAACGGACGCACCAGCACGCCTGGCGGCCCAGCGCTCGATCTCTGATCGGCGATCCACGATCAGCGACCCGGGCGCACGAGTCGCTCGGCGGGCCGCCGGCAATCAGCCGCTTGCAGCGAGCGGCGCCACGCTCGACCCAGGGTTTGTCTGAGCGGTACCTCGACGGTAACCCCGCCTGGGGTTGTGGCGAGGGTGCTGCTCCTCATAAGCGCGCCAGCTGGACCGATGCCATCCCTCGATGACGAAGCTCACGTGTGGTCTGTTGATCGGTTCGGTGGTGGCGCTCCCCGCGGTTGCGAGCGCAGAGGAGACGGACGTCGGCTTCCAGGTCGAGACCGCTGTCGCGTCGTCCTATGTGTCGCGCGGCATCGTCCAGTATGCGAGCCGCACCGAGCCGAGCAGCCAGACCACAGCGGCGGTGCACGTCGACCATGTCGGCCCCGGGACGCTGGCCCTCACGGGATTTACCGCGGTCGCCATGGACGAGTACGACGCCCAGCCGGGGAACGCGCTGGAGGTCGATCTGTCGCTGAGCTACGCGATGCAGGCCCGCTCGCTCACGGTCACGTTCGGTTACAGCGCAGCCCTGTTTCCCCACCACATGGACGGCACGCCGCTCGACGGGACGCACGAGCTCTCGGCGATGGTGTCGTACGACAACCCCTACGTGGTTCCCGCCGTGGCGGCCAACGTCGAGGTCGCGCGCCAGCAGGGCGTTTACCTGATGCTCGGCGCCAGCCGCGACCTGCACGCCGAGGCGTGGACGTTCTCCCCGGCGGTGTCGGCCGGCGCCGCGACCTATCGCAAGTATCAGGGCGGCGACAAGGCGGTGGGGCCGCACCTCAACGACGTGACCGCCGGCGCCGCGCTCAAGCGCGACTTTGACCGCGGCGTCTATGCCGCCGCGAGGCTCAGCTATGCGTACTGCGGCACGCCGAGCGAGGTGATGTCGATGGACTCGGACTGGAGCATGGGCGGCCGGTCGACGGTAGTTGGCATGCTCGCCGTCGGCGTCTCGCACTGAACCGCGGCGACCGCGAACGAACGCGGCCCCAGCCAGCTACGAGCGCTCGACTTGAACCTCATCGGCGGCGGTCGTGGTGCCGAGATCGCGCTCCGAGCCGCGGCCCGCCGGACGGCCATTGCCGAGTGCGTTGCCGCTACCGTCGCGTCCGTGCGCGGGCTTGCTGGCCGGGGGCGGTGCGCTCGGTCGCCGACCCTGCGGGGTGAGTCACGGGGACCGGGCCGGGTGCTGGACCACCGGGCCGCGGGCGCGCTCGCGGTCGTCGAGCTTGAAGAACGCGACCGCGCTCTGGAGCTGCTGGGCCTGGCCCGACAGCTCGTTGGCGGTCGCCGCCATCTGCTCGGCGGCGGCGGCGTTCTGCTGGGTGACGCGATCGAGATCCTGGAGCGCCTTGTTGGTCTGCTCGATGCCGGTGTTCTGCTCGCGGCTGGCCGCGGAGACCTCTTGCACCCGTGCTCGCCGGCGCGGGCGGCCCCGACGGCGGCGTTGAGCGCGAGCAGGTCGGTCTTGCGGGCGACCTCCTCATCGAACGTTGCGATAGATGATGCGCAGGTGTTGTCGGTGCCCCGGGGATCAGCGACCGCGAACCACGACCTCGCTGGCGATCCGATCGAGCGGTAGGATGCGGTCGACGCCGCCGTGCTTGATCGCCTCGGCCGGCATGCCGAACACGACGCAGCTGGCCTCATCTTGGGCCATCGTATGGGCGCCGGCCTGGTGCATCTCGAGCATGCCGCGCGCGCCGTCGTCCCCCATGCCGGTCAGGATGACGCCGACCGAGTTGGAGCCGGCGTAGCGCGCGGTCGACCGGAACAGCACGTCGACCGAGGGCCGGTGGCGATTGACCA
>Ga0302323_100004581_pt1 | contig 11266 bp, 8 predicted proteins | sample Fen_T0_3_FD_201950 | JGI IMG/M metagenome (GOLD analysis project Ga0302323, IMG submission 201950) | Peat permafrost microbial communities from Stordalen Mire near Abisko, Sweden - Fen_T0_3 | ecosystem: Environmental > Terrestrial > Soil > Wetlands > Permafrost | place: Sweden: Abisko... | reverse complement strand
TGGAGCGGTGCAACGATGACTTGGCCAAGGCTCGTCGTGGCCTCGCCCGAGTCCGACACCCGAACGCAGTCGAGCACGAGCTGCTCCTGGTTCCGCCGTGTCGTGTAGTACGTCTTCTGCGCCTTAGCCGGCAACGGCATGTTCCTCTTGATGAGCGTATCCACACCTGTGCGGCCCGTGGTCGCGTCCAGGGTCCGGATGCCGACGGCATAGCCCGTCACGCCTTTTAGCTCGGAGGACAGCGTCATGATCGAGGCCCCTGGACCCAGCTGCGCGGCATGCAACGCAGCGCCGTAGGCCACAGCGCGGTCGGGTTCGCGACAGAGGACCTGTGCATCCGGAAAGAGCTCGCGAGCGCGCGCCTGAACGGCTGGCGCGAGGGTCAGGCCGCCGGCGAGCAGGACCTTGGCGACGTCCTTCTTCGCTCTCCCACCCTCTTTGATGCAACGCTCGGACAAGGCCGCGATCTCGTCGAGCAGGCTCGTGAGCGCCGGCAGCACCTCGCTCAGCGCGACCTCCACTTCCACGACCACGCCGCCCAACATCACGGGTCGGCGAACCGTAGAGCAGCCCGGAGCGAGAAGTTCGCGCTTGATCTCCTCTGAGGCGCGCTGCACGTCGAGCAGGCTGCGCGCCCCCTTCACCAGCGGGGCACCAAGCGCGCGCTGAAACTGCGCCAGCAACAGCGCACCAATGTGCTCATCGAGCTTCCGCCCACCCTTGTCGCGCAAGCCGTCTGCGCGGAGCGGTCGGACTCCCGAATCGTCCGCGGCCAAAAGGGTCACGTCCACGGCACAGCCACCCAGATCCCACACCAGGACCGTCTCGCCTGGAGTGCCGGCAGAGACACCGTAGTGCAGCGCCGTGGCCACGGGCTCCTCGATCAGCCCATAGACCGGGATGTCGGCTAGCGTGCAGGCCGAGAGTGCCGCCTGCCGCTGGGAGTCGCCAAGGCCCGCAGGGACCGCTATCACGGCCCCTTCCATGCTGGACGAGCCTTGCGACTCGACATCGATGCGCAGCTTCTTCAGGAGCAGGGCGGCGATGGCCTCGGCATACCACTTGTCGCCGTTCTCGTCGCTCTGAACTGGCTCCGTCTCTCCCCAGCGCTGGCTGATGCCTCGGACGGCCGGGGCCCCCGGGTCGCATTCGAGAAACTGCTCGGCCAAAGTCCCTACGACCGCGCCGTTGGCGAACACGTGCACCACGGACGGCGTGTGAAACGCATCGGCGTCGTTCTGGTCTGGAACGAGCGACGGATGCAGATCGCTGTCGATGCGCGCTATGCAGCAGTCGGTGGCGCCCAGCTCTATCCCTATCCTCATGGTTGCCCTGTGCCTTGGGGTTTGGCGCTGTCGGGTTTGGCCTCCGCGGCCGGCGCCGCCGGCGTTCCCGCCTTCGACGCGGCCAGCTTGGCCCTGAGCGCTTCCAGCTTTTGCTGAGCCGGCGAGGGCTCGACACCCTGGGCCTTGTCTGCCGCCGCGGCAGCGCCCGGCGGTGCGGCCGGGGTCGCCTCCGCCGTCTTGGCCGGGGACGCAGGCATCGGTTTGGCGCTGTCGAGTTTGGTCTCGGCAGCCGGTGCCGCGGGCGTTCCCCCTTTTGACGCGGCCAATTTGGCCTTGAGCGCGTCCAGCTTCTGACGCGCTGGAGAGAGCGGAGCAGGCTGGCCCTGATCGCCGCCGGCAGGCCCGCGTGCTTCCGCCATCTTCGCCTGAAGCGCGGCCATACGCTCGCGCGCCGGTGACGGCGCTTGCGCCGCTGCCTGTGCCGCGGCAGCGGCAGCCGCGGCGGCGGCCGCTGCACCGCTCGTGGCCGCACCGGGTGACGCCGGCTGAGCGCCAGCTGTAGCTGGTCGCGCGGCAGCAGCTGCGGCTGGCGGCGCGGTGAGCGCTTGGCGCAGATCGCCGCGCACCTGCGTCAACGAAGCCGAAACGGCGTCCCTTGCCTTTGTGGTCGCAGGCAGCCGCTTGTCAAGGGCATCCAGGCCCTGCACCTGCCTCTGCAGACGGTCGCGCTCGGGCACCACTGCACTCTCCCGCCGCACCTGGTGAGCCTTGAACGCGCCGTCCACCAGCTCGAGGATGGCGGGCGACTGTTCCGCAAGGTACTGCGTGAGCGTCGCGGTCCACTGCTTCTGGATGTCCGTCAGGATGCGCTTCAGCTCCGGCCGCATCGCGGCCCGGGCTGCCTCCAGCTCGCGCTCCATGTTCTCCGTGCGCTCCGTGCGCGTCGAGCTGACGACGCTCGCGGTGCCGAACAACACCAACATGACCGTGATGGGGATCGTGTACTCGCGATAGAGTCGCACGTAGGACGACAGACCGAACATCGATGCGCCCATGACGAGCAGCATGGCGTACTTTCGTACAGAGGCGAAGTACTCCTCGAATCCCGGACGCGCCATTTCGCCGCGGTACGCACTCTGGAATGACGCGTATCCGGCGAGGAGCTTGCGCACGCGCTCTTCGGTCAAGTAGTCGAAGTGCAGAACGACCGGCGGACCCTCGGCCTCGGCCAGCATGCGCTCGATCTCCTGCCCCAGCAGGCGGAAGAGGTCGTTGATCGCCACGACGTCCGCCATGAGGTGGCGGCCGACACGCTCTCGAATCGACTTGCCGAGCTCTTGCTCGAAAGCGGGCGGAACACGCGTGGCCAGCTTGCCAGCGCGCTCCTCGTGGTCCAGCTCCGCGAAGGCGTTCAGGCGGCCGTCGATCTCGCGCGCCAGCGAACCGGCCGGGTACCCGAGCAGCTCTTGCAGCCGGTCTGCCGCCCCTCTTTCGAACTCGGAGAACATGCGTTGCACACGTGACTTGACCGCGCTCAGCAGCTCCGCGGGCGCCGACGACGGCGACGCCGAAGGGCCCTTGGGCTGGAAACGCGAGAGCCTCTGCTGTGTGATCTGACGCCGCACGCGCGTTTCGCGAGTCTGCGACTCAAGGCCGAGAGTGAAGGCCGTCACGAGCGACTCGAGTCCCGCTAGCGCCGACTGGGCCCGCAAGACCTCGATGCGGCCGTCCCAGGGCGGTGACGACAGGAACGTGCCGAGCCCGTCCTCCTGTAGCGCCGTCGAGACCTGGCGCTCGCACGTCTGAGCCCGCGAGCAGACCCGTCGGTGCAGCTCCTCAACGGCCGGCAGCGGCGGCCCCAATACAAACGTCAGCGCGCGATCCTCCGCGGCCGCGTTAACCGCGCTGCGTGTCGCCTCGTCGGCTGCGCCCAGGAGCGAGACCACGACGAGGATGGGGGCGCGGGGTGCTCCGGCTGCGAGCGGTAGGCCGGGGACCGCGGCGCGAGTCTGCACGCGCAGTGCAAAGGCGCCGGGCCGTTCGACGACTATCGGACCAGACGTCTCGCCGGTGACGTGCTGCGCCGTCATCCCCTTGCCGATCCAGGCCGCCACGCGTCCGGCCGTGTCAGCTCCGACCGCACCCGCGCGCAAGAGCTCCACGTCGAGGAAACGACCTGCGCAGAAAGTGTCGAGGCTATCGAGCCCGCGGTTGACGCCTTCCGTCGTGGAGAGCGCCCCCGCGTCGGCGCTCACCTTCTTGAGGTCGCCAATGAGTTGGCGCACGGTCGGAAGGGCGTTAGCGGCCGTGACCTTGAGCAGCGCCATGTCCCCCTCGGATGCCTAACCGACGCAATACCTCACCACCGGGTAGTTATAACTTAGACGGCGCGCCGCGTCTCGTCAACCGCTCCCGCGTGCCCTCTGCATCGTCTCGCTCCGCCCAAAGGCACCGCACCCTCCCGTTGTCCCGCGAAGTCCGCTATCATTACTCTCTACGTATATCAGTCCTGGGCCGGGTGGCCCCTGGTTGAGACTTGGAGGAGAAGGAGGTCGCGATCATGTCGACAAGGTGTGTCACGGCGGTGCGCGTCGTCGGTTGTCTCGCGGTGCTGGGTCTGGGCGCCGGGGCCTTTGCAGCGGATCAGCCCGGGACCTACTTCAAGGCTGACCTGAACTTCGTTCAGACTACTGGCAACTCGCAGGCCGGAAGCCTGGGTGCGAAGGCGAATTTCACGGAGAACTGGCTCCGCAGCGGCTTCACGATGAACGCGGGTGGTGTTCGAACCGGAACCACAGAGACCTCGCGCACGGCCACGGGCACAAGCGCCAGCAACTACACGATCCAGGAAACGTCACTGTCGAAGACAAGCGCCGAGAACTACTTCGCGGACGCTCAGTACTCCTATCGCCTCACGGAGCGCTTCTACTGGTTCACGAAGGGTTCGTGGGCACGCGACAACCCGGCGGGCCTCACCTCGCGCTTCATGGAGATGACGGGCTTCGGCTACGATTTCGCCAAGAAGGAAGGCATGGAGTTCAAGCTCAACGCTGCCGCGACCTTGACCCAGGAGAGCGACAGGGTCAAGAACCCCGACCCCGACATCAAGGACAACTACCCGGGAGTGCAGGCGAGCTATTCGTACAAACAGAAAGTCTCTTCCACCACGACAGTCACGCACAGTCTCACGTTCGATCTGCCGTTCTCCCCCATGAAGAATTTCCGCCTGGATGGCCAAGGAGGCCTCGAGGTCGCGATTACGCGCTCGGGCACGTTTGGCCTCAAGCTGGACGCGCGCGTGCAGTACCGCAACATGCCGGCGCTCGAGGAGCTGCAGTTGACCCAGCCGAACGGCACCCAGACCAACATCAAGGTCACCAATCCGCTCCGCAAGGTAGACGCCCAGCTCTCGGCAGCGTTGACCGTCAACCTCTCTCGCAAGGGCGGGATGACACGGGTCACCGGACACTGACTTCGGCGGGACAACGGGGCATGCCTTCACATGCCCCAATGAGTATGAGTGGACCGTAGCTCGCGGTGAGTGTGGTGGTCTGTCGGCACGTGATCCACGGCACAGGTATGGAAAGGGCGTAGAATAGCCACGCAATGGATGTTCTCGAGCTCGTCCCAAGCGCGGGCACGCCGATAGTTCTAGAAAAGGATCGGACGCTGTTCGGCCGCGAGGTCGGGTGTGACGTGGTCCTCAACGACAGCTCCGTCTCCCGACGCCACGCCATCGTCGAGAGGCGCGGCGAACATTGGCTGATCCTAGACCAGCAGAGCGCCAACGGGACCTTTGTGGACGGCCAGCGCGTCATCCAGGCATACCTGCGGCCAGGACAGGAGCTGCGCCTGGGATCAATCGCCTTCCGGGTGGCCGCAGCGGCCGAGTCGGACGAATCGCCCACGATGCCCCGGGCGGCTGTCGCCCGCGCCAAGCCAGCCATGGCAAGTCAGCCCGCCCCACAGGCGCCTGCCCCCCCGACGCCACTCCCGCCGACCTCGCCCCCCCCAGCCCCGCCGCCCCCGGCCAATGCCGCGGCGCAGGCGGAGGCGGCTGCCCTGCTGGGCGTATGGCCGGGCGCCCAACCCGAGGAAGTCCTGCACCGCTATCAGAAGCTTCGTGACGACCTCGCTGGCCGCCTCAAGCACTCGCCCACCCCTGCCCTAAAGAGGATGTACCAGAAGAACCTCCAGGACCTCCGCCAGGCCTGCGAGACCCTGCTGCCTGGCTCCACCACCCAGTAGTGGGATCGACCGCGCCGGCGCTGGCTGACCAACAGGCCGAGCCTTGTCCCCTGCCAGCGACCGGCGACCGCACCGGGCCCTCCCTGCAACGAAACGGGCCCTATTGGCACCATCTAGCTGGGCTAGAATGGAGACGTCCAGACGCAGTCGATTCTGGCCATCGCTGAGCTCGGAAGTCGGGATGGGTGGTGCGAACGGTCGGTACATGAGCGGCCCGGCGTACGCGTGTGCGCGGCGGGGTCGGATGCCGAAGGAAGCCACCCGTGTGATCCGGGTCACGGCGCGCGCCGCGCCGGTGTCGACGCGGGGCACATGTGAGCGTGGTCACGATCCCGAACGGACCAGCGACACGTATGTATGAACGAGTAGCAGCTGAGAAGGCTGCGAAGGCAGGGTAACTAGCAACAAGAGGTACCTATGGCGGAAATGAATGTAATGCTCGAGGAGGCCGCAAGCAAGACCTCCGAGCTGTCAGTAGAAGCCGACCAGACGACACACGCCATTGACCAGATGCTCCGGCGCGCCAAGGAGGCCGGGGACCGGATCGCCGCAGAAAGCGAGCGCAACCACGCGCTCCTGGAGGCGTTGACCGGGAAGTTCGAACAGATGCGCCACGACCTGACAAACAAGGCAGGGACCACCAAGACCCATATCGAAGGCCTGAAGTCCAAGGCCAACGAGGTTCACAAACACGTCGGCGACTTCCTGACGAACGTCAAGCATGCCCTCGACGACCTCACCCAGCACAAGCAGGAAGTGCACAGCCACATCGACTCCGAGTCACATGCCAAGGAGAGCGAGGTACAGACCTGGATCGGCAAGATCCTGCATCTCGAAGAGTCCACGAACAGTCATCACGAGCAGGCCACCACCCACCTGAATGAGCATCACCAGAAGCTGGAGCATGCGCGTACGGCCGTCCAGGACAGCCAGCACCAGTTCGACGGCCACACGGAGCAGCTGCACAGCCACGCGCAGGAGAAGCACAACGACCTATTGCAGGCGTTTCAGGGTTTCATCTCGACCGGCGAGCACAAGGTCGAGGAGACCGTCAACGGCCTCGTCCACAAGGGCGAAGAGACCCTTGGTCACCTCACCCAGCAGTTCGGTGGCGACGCCGTGCAGAAGCTGCTCGAGAACGTACCCGGCCTGAGTGATCCGATGGAGGCGCTGGGCAAGGTCGCGCACGGGTTCCAGGAGACGTTCGGGGACAAGTTCCAGGCGGTCACGGACAAGATCAGCGGCATCACGGACATCGTCGATAAGATCAAGCCAGTGGCCGACACCATCAAGGCCGTACTCGGATGAGCCAGAGCGAATAGGCAAGAAGAGAGGGAACGAACATGGCAGACGATCCACTCCAAAATATCCAGCACTACATCCACGACGTAGATTCCGCGAAGGCCGAGCTGGACAAGGCCAACGCCACCTTTAGCCACCACACCCAAGCCTTCGAGAAGGCCGAGGACGCCTTCGAGCAGCACGTTGCGCAGTTCAACGCTCACATCGAGGAGTTCACCCATACCTTCGACTCGCACGCGCATGAGACGGTCGCAGCGGTCGAGCACGTCGGCACCCTAGCTCAGACCCACACCGACACGAACCTGACCCAAGTGGGACACACGGTCGAGGAGCACGAAAAACATCTGACCGAGACCGCCCAGACTGCCAAGAACGACATCTCGCACAGCCACGACGGTCTCCAGCAGAACGGTTTCAACTCGCTCGAGCAGACCTACCACAGTGCCGACCAGATCGCCGACACAGCGCACCAGCACAACGAGCAGCATTTCGGCGAGTTCAAGGGGCACCTCGACACTCTCGATCAACACGTCGAGACGCATCAATCCAATCTCACCGAGGTGATCCACGGCGCCTCCGAGGAGGTTACCGGCAACATCACCAGCATCTTCGAGACGGCCTACAGTGAGTTCACAAGCGCTCTACATGACACCCACACCTCGGAGCTGACGCAGGGGGTGTCGGAGACCCACGATGCGCTCGCCGGCGCCTACGAGCACTTCCACGAGGAATCCTCCAATGCCGCGCAGAACCTGATGGACACGGTCGGCCATACGATCAGCGAGATGGGGACACACATCGGCCAGGAGGTCCACCAGGGCATCCAGGAGGCGGTCGAGCACGCCGTCGAGCAGGCTCTCGAGGGCCTGATTGAGGACATCGTTTCGAGCATCGCGATGATGGCCGTCGGTGAGGCCACCACGGCTGCAATGTCTCCGATCATCCCCGAGCTGGCGATCGCCAAGGCCATCGTGCACACGATCGACGAGCTGCTCAAGCTGTTGGGCGGGCTCTAGCCCGGGACCTTGGTAGCGACTAACTGTTGAGAGAGGAATGCAATGGACGCCCAAGCATTGATGCAGACCATGACGAAGCTCCGGGATCACATGACCGAGATCCCGAAAGAGATGCAAGATCTCACCCACAGGTCGGACGACATCTCCAGGCGCGCCGACAGCCTGGTGACGCTCTTCGAAGACGCGGCGCGTGAGGGCACCGATCTTTTCAACCAGATCACGCACGCCCTGGACGAGTTGCACGAGTCCGGCAAGACCACAGCGGACGACATGCACGCTGGGATGGAGACTGTCGAGCACAGCACGGACGCTCTCAAGAGCACCAGCGAGACAGGCATGCACACCCTAGAGACGGTCAAGACCGAAGTACTGCATGCCTTTGAGGCCTTCGAGAACACGCTCAAGGCAGGCGCTGACGATTGGGAGAACCACGCTCACGAGCTGCAGCAGGGCGTGGACAAGTTGCACGCTGCGGTACAGACCGGGCAAGGCGAGCTGGACAGCGACCACCAGCACCTGGCATCAGAGGTGGAGACTGCGCACAATCAGGTTGAGACCACCAAGAACCACATGATGGAGAAGGCCAACGCGCTGCACTCGGAGGCCACGACCAAGAACCATGACGTGCAAAGTGAGTTGCACACGATGCTCGAAGGCTTCAACCACGTCAAGGAGGCCCTGACCGGCCACCTCGGGGACACGATCGAGAACGTCGTCCATCAGGGAGCCACCCAGCTGGTCGACACGGTCAAGCAGAAGATCGAGGATGAGATGAAGCACCTCATCGAAGATGCCAAGGCCCAGTTGCTCCACGCCATCGACGGCATGAGCGGCAAGGCCGACGAGACCAAGAGCGACTCCGGGTCTGCGCGCGATTTGCTCGAGCCTCTCTTCCACGAGCTCGAGCAGTTCCTCGACCCGCTCAAGTCCGTGATCGACGGTGTCAAGAGCGCCGCCTCGGTGGTGGGCATCTCGTTCGGCTAGGCCAGCGAACGGGAATCGAACGATCTGAAGGAATTCAGAAGGAGAGAATGACGTGGAACTCGATGATGCAGCACAAGAAGCCATAACCAAGCTCGATGCGATCAGGCACGATCTCCAAGAGTCCGACAGCATCTACTCGGAGCTCGACCACCGCATCCAGGAAGCAACACAACGCTTGCACGCCGACTGGGGCAAGGTCGAGGCCGCGGCCAAAGCGATTGTCGATGAGATTCACCACCACAAGTCCGAGCTGGAAACCGAACGCGCCAGCGTGCACGAGGCGCACGGCCACCTCAAGCAGGAGATCGACACGGCGCAGCACGACTCCCATGCCGCGACAGAGCACACCCACACGGAGCTGACGAACCTCAAGGAGCACGCCACCACCTTGGAGGGCCAACACAAGCAACACCTGGACGACGCGGTAGCCAAGGGCAAGCAGTTCGTCGATCAGGCGCAGCACATCGAGCAGGAGCTGACCACATTGGTCAGCGACGTGCGCCACTTCGTAACCGACGAGATCGGGCACTTTCTGGGCGACCTCGGCAAGTCGTTTGACGAGCACGGCATCAGCCTGGAGCACTTGGTCACCGACCAGCTCGTTCCCCAGATGGACGAGCACACACAGCAGACGGCCAGCAAACTGCAGGAACTCCACTCCCACTTCGAGGAACAGGGCAACACCCTGGCAGAAGCGGCGAAGACCCACGCGACAGACGCCGTGCAGAAGTGCACTGACGATCACCATGAGACGCTCAACACGCTGCACGACGCTGCCCAGGAGTTGACAGGGGTACTTGGCCAGCTCGGCTCGTTCGTCGACAAGGGCACCGACATCATCCACGAAAGCAAAGAGGCGATGCAGACCGGTGTCGACACGACCAGCACGGGCATCAACCTGGCCCTCGGGATCGTCAAGGACCTCAAGGACTTCTTCTCGCACTTCTCGTTCATCTAGGAACAGGAAGGCCAGTGCGAGAGCCAACACACTCAGCCGTCCGCGTCCCCGAAGCCCCAGCGGGTGGAGCGGGGACGCGGCGGTTCAGTGCCCGCGGGTCGGCGTCACAGCGTGTGACCGCTGATCTCTTCTAGGCTATGCTGGCCCTGTGGGTCTGCGTCTCTTCGATTTCCTAAAAGGCCGCGCCGTCGATCCCGCCTGGCCCGGCGTGCACGCAGGCGGCGACGTCATCACCACACGCCTGGATGCCATGATCAAGTGGGGACGCAAGTCCTCCTTGTGGCCAATGCCCTTCGGAACAGCCTGCTGCGCGATCGAGTTCATGGCGGTCTCGTTCTCGCACTACGACATCGCGCGCTTCGGGGCCGAGGTCTTGCGCTTCTCGCCGCGGCAGGCCGATCTGCTGTTCGTCGCCGGCACAGTGCCTGACAAGCTGGCCCCTGTGCTGCGCACGATCTACGACCAAATGCCCGAGCCCAAGTGGGTAATCTCCATGGGTGTCTGCGCCTGCAGTGGCGGTTTCTATCGCTCCTACCACGTCATGCAGGGTATCGACGAGATCGTGCCAGTTGACGTCTACGTGCCCGGCTGCCCGCCCTCGCCGGAAGGGCTCTTGGCGGCACTCATGAAGATCCAGGACAGGATCGGGCGCGGCGAACAAGCGAAGGAGCCGCAGGGCCAGGCACGAGTTGGCGCCAGTGGCGACGGCGCCAACGATCGCAGGACGCGGCGCACCGCGTGGGCACTGGACGACGCGCAGCGCGCGAAACAAGGGCTGCCTGCGCGGGGCATCATCGATTTCTCCTCCGGCAACCCGGGACATGATGACCGCTGAGCGCCACGTCGCACCGACAACTCGCATCCTGGGTGAGGCGCTCGGAGCGGCCCTGCTCGACAGCAGCGACTATCGCGGCGATCTTGCGCTGACCGTTGCGCGCGATGCCTGGACGCGAGCCGCAACGCTGTTGCGCGACGATCCGGCCTGCGACTTCCGGCTCTTCCTCGATCTGTGCGCCGTCGACTATCTGGACAAGCCAGAGCGGCCCGAGCGCTACGAGGTCGTGCTACATCTCTACTCCGTCTCGTACAAGCACCACGTACGCCTCAAGACGCGCCTCGCGGAATCCGACGCCCGGCTGGCAACGCTCAGCGCTTTGTTCAAGGGCGCCAACTGGTTCGAGCGCGAGGCGTGGGATCTCTACGGCATCGTCTTTGAGGGCCACCCGCACCTGGCGCGACTTCTGACCCACGACGACTTCATCGGCCACCCGATGCGCAAGGACTACGCGACCGCGCAGCGTCACGTGCTCAAGCGGCCGAAGGAACGGTTGCTACCGGGAGCCGCGAGCTCCGAGAAGCTGCTGCTCAACATCGGCCCGTCGCACCCGACCATGCACGGCACCTTCCGTGTGCAGGCCCTGATGGACGGCGAGACGATCGTCGACGCCGCGGCCGAGATCGGCTACATGCAC
>Ga0302323_100004580_pt1 | contig 11268 bp, 7 predicted proteins | sample Fen_T0_3_FD_201950 | JGI IMG/M metagenome (GOLD analysis project Ga0302323, IMG submission 201950) | Peat permafrost microbial communities from Stordalen Mire near Abisko, Sweden - Fen_T0_3 | ecosystem: Environmental > Terrestrial > Soil > Wetlands > Permafrost | place: Sweden: Abisko... | reverse complement strand
CATATGAGCCGCTACTAACTTGATCTATCCAATCTGGATGCGATAAATACCAATCCACTGTGCGACGTAAACCCGCTTCAAACCCCACCTCAGCCTGCCAGCCCAATTCGCGCCTGATCTTTGCTGAATCAATGGCATACCGTTGATCATGTCCCGGGCGATCCGTCACAAAACGGATCAAGTCCTTATAACTCTTCAAGCCCTGCTCACGCAACTGCGACACTTCAACCGGCGGCGCGACCTCATCGAGAATACTGCAAATCTGATTTACCAGATCGAGATTCTTCTGTTCGTTACTTCCACCTACTACATAGACTTCACCCGGCACGCCTTTTTCAAACGCCACTTTGATTGCCTTGCAGTGATCTTCCACATACAACCAATCGCGCACATTCGAGCCGTCACCATATACCGGCAAAGGTTTACCCGAAAGTGCATTCATGATCATCAATGGAATTAATTTCTCAGGAAATTGATACGGTCCATAGTTATTGGAACAATTGGTAATGACCGTTGGCAATCCGTATGTATGATGAAATGCACGCACAAAATGATCACTCGAGGCTTTCGAGGCGGAATAGGGTGAGTTCGGTGCATAAGCGGTTTCCTCCGTAAAGTAACCTTCAGACCCTAAGGTACCGAACACTTCATCGGTTGAAACATGTAAAAACCGAAAAGCTTTTTTTCTTTCTTCAGGTAAATCATTCCAATAAGCACGTGCGACCTGGAGCAGAATAAACGTGCCGATGACGTTCGTTTGCACAAAATCTTCGGCGTTGGTGATCGAGCGGTCCACATGCGATTCAGCTGCAAGATGAAAAATGCCTATAGGCTGATGCTTCGCAAACAACAATGCGACCAATTCACGGTCGGTGATATTACCTTTCACAAATTCATAATCCGGGTTGCCTTCGAGGTCAGACAAAGAAAGCGGGTTGGCGGCATAAGTAATAGCGTCTAAATTCACTACGTGATAGTTTCCGTTTTGTACCAATAGGCGGACAAAATTAGTGCCAATAAAACCACATCCACCGGTGACGAGAACCGTTTGTCTTTGATTCATACTTTATCCTTTCAGCCATAAAGCGAGCATCGTCAATGCATAGAGGCGTTTGCCATGGTCCACGCGACCCGTGCGATGTTCTGTCATAATTGAATTTATCATATTTTTATCGAACCAGTGATTAAGCAAACTACCATTCGAGATCAATAATTCCTGTGACCAATCCCGTAATGGACCGCGAAACCACGCGCTGAGTGGGATACCAAAGCCCTGTTTGCCGCGTCCTTGAATAGCTTCAGGCAATTCTTTAGCAAATGCCTTCTTCAATAAATACTTTCCGCTTCTACCCTTGACCTTAAACTGGTCAGGCAAACGAGCAGACCACTCCACCAATTTATGATCGAGAAATGGTGAACGTGCTTCGATGGATGCCGCCATTGCCATGCGATCCGCTTTGACAAGCAAATCGCCCGGGAGATAAGTGTGCAAATCAGTGTAGAGAGTCTTATCTAGATAAGAACCTTCTAGAGAATCAAATTTTTCTGCAAGTAATGCCTGAGCATTATTCGCATTGAATTTAAATTCAGGTTTCCATAATGCGGCACGTTGATGTGGCGAGAAATAGGAGCTCCATCGCAGAATACTTGCACGTGGATCGATCTCAGGAAGTTGATGTAAACGCTTTAATCCATTGACAAGGCTTTTTCCAACCGGACGGTCAGAAGAATCGGGGAGAAAACGCATGATGGATGGGATCAAGCTACGAGTCAGGATATGAGGCGCGCGCGTATAAAGATTGGCATATCTATCCAGCCAGTAACGTTGATAGCCAGCGAAGTCCTCATCGCCGCCATCCCCATTGAGAACAACAGTAACATGTTCGCGAGTTAACTTTGAGATGTGATAAAGCGGAATAGCAGATGGATCCGCAAAGGGCTCACCGAAGTGCTGCGTGATCGTTTCGAGTGTAGATGGAATATCGTCATACTTGAGAATGAACTCGTGATGATCGGTGGAATATTTTTGCGCCACCGCGCGTGCATATTTGAGTTCGGAAAATTTTTGCTCTTCAAAGCCAACAGAAAAAGTTTTTACAGGCGCGTCACTCAGTTCAGCCATAAGTGCGACGATGATGCTTGAATCAATACCACCGCTTAAATGTACGCCGAGTGGCACTTCGCTGATGAGGCGCATTTTTACCGATTCTTTTAACAGCGTGCGTAATTCTTCAATGAGTGCTACTTCATCAGCCGTGTGTTTGGGCTGATAGGTGTAATCCCAATAGCGATTTAATTTTGCGGCACCATTTTGCCATGTGAGCGTATGGGCGGGCGGCAGTTTATAAACGCCTTGATATGCCGTGAATGGATCGGGAATATATTGAAGACTCAAATACAAATCGATGGCTTCGAGATTGATTTCGGGTTTATGCGGAAGCGCAATCAGCAATGCGTTCAATTCTGAAGCGAAATAGAGTGTATGATTTTGAATTGAATAATATAGAGGTTTCTTGCCAAGGCGATCACGCGCTAACAAAAGCTTTCTTTTTTTTTGATCCCATAAGGCAATGGCGGCTTGACCGCGCAGATGTAGCACACAGTCATCGCCATATTCTTCATAGAGATGCAGGATACATTCAGTATCTGAACGTGTGCGAAACTTGTGACCGCGTTTGATAAGGTCAGCATATAAATCTGGAAAGTTATGCGACTCGCCGTTGAAGATGACCCACAACGATTCGTCTTCATTGGAAATGGGTTGGTCGCCGCCTTTGACATCCACAATGGCCAGACGCCGCATACCCAACCCGATGCCTGCTTCAATATGGAAACCGTCGCTATCCGGCCCTCTATGGAAGATGGCTTGCGTCATCTTTATGAGAGTGTTACGTTCGGGGGTCTGGTGATCTGAATAAGCAACACCGCAAATACCGCACATGAGATTTATTTTACCTGTTCCAATAAGATCGCGTATTGCTCGGCAGTATTCTCCCAACTATAGCATTTCTCTACGCGACTGCGTGAGGCTGTTCCCATTTGTTGACGCAGAGCAACATCGTTCAATAATTTTTTCAACGCCAAACTTAAAGCCTCCACATTTTCAGATGGAAATAAAAATCCCGTTTCCCCGTCTAGAACCAATTCTTCATTGCCAGCAATCTGCGAGGCAACAATGGGCAGTCCGCTTGCCATGGCTTCAAGCACAGCATTAGGCATGCCTTCATGACGCGAGGGGAATACGAACAAATTGGATTTTTGATATTGTTCAATTAATTGTTCGCGCGATTGCCAGCCAAGGAAATGGATGCGGTCTTGAATGCCAAGTTCATGCGCGAGAGACTTCAACAATTCCATTTGAGGACCATCCCCCGCAATACGCCATTCCCATGCAAAATCTTTCAAGCCAGCCAGTGCACGTAGGGCGAGGTCGAGTCCTTTTTGGTGAACAATACGTCCAACCGAAAAGAGCCGCGGCAAAACAGAATCGTGAATGGAACTCTTGTAAATTTTAAGATCAACGCCATTAGGGATGATGGGGATTTCAAAGCGTTGGTCGAACTGAAGGGCAAGGTCGCGCAAGCCATTGCTATTGGCAACTAGCGCAGAAGCATTTTTCCAAATGATTCGCAAAAAGGGCGCGAACAATTTATGATAAATTTTAAAATCATAAGGGCGAAAGCCTGGCACATCGCCACCGCGCAATGAAACTACATAAGGAATTTTATGAACGTATTTGAGAAATAAAGCCACCGCGCCAGAGGGTACACCAAAAAATGCCAGTGTAGCGTTCGGCTTGAATCGGCGTACCAGGCTAAAAGTCGAGAAAGTAGCGGAGAGGCTGAAGAGCAATTGCTCTACTACACCTGAGCGATCGGGACTGCGGCGCAACGCAGGAATGCGTCGAATCGTCACACCCTCTATCTGTTCATTATGCGGCAAATTTTCAAAACGGGAGGTAATAATCAGAACATCATGTCCCATTTTTACAAGTCGATTTGCAATATGCGCGCAGGCATTTCCGGCACCACCACCAATGGGCGGATATTCACTGTTAAGGATAAGGATACGCATCATGCCAACCGATCTAACTGCTTCTGTTACGGACAATTTTCACCCGCCTGAGCTGGTACTAGGACAAAAGTGTTCGATGAGGTTAAAGTAATGGCGCGCTGGTAATAACAAGATAATGGACGCGAAACGGCGTCCACCCAAACATTGTTCTCCTCAGAAAAAGGTTCGCCGGTTTTTTTAACGGCACGCTGTCCACGTATGATAATCACAGCAAAGCGGTGGCGGGCAAGGTCTTTGTAAAAGTGATCGAGATAAGTTTGATTGCCCGACATAGCCATCTCCATCAGAGTCACAACTTCGTAATCAGGTATTAATTTAACTGCAGGCACCATATGAAAAGTAAGCAACTGCCGTTCACTGATGAAGAGCGCCTCACCACCTTGATCGTGAACATCTGCGATCACTTTCTGCAATGTGGCTAAATCTTTTTGAGCTTGTATATGATTATAAGAAAAGTGCGGATGAACGTCTTGCAGAGCAAAAACAGTGGGGATGAACGCAACAAGCACCAACACCCAAACTGGTATAACACCCCAGATAACACCACTCTTTTCACCAGAGACCTGACCGGCAAAGAAACTGCATGCAATGACCGCCAGCAAAACCATGAACGCATCCATGTTATGAATATCTGCCCCACCGCCAATCTTAGTGCTGACAACGAGTCCGCCAAGAAAAAGCGCGCCTAACATGGTAAATAACCCCAATGGACGAATGAAATGCCAATCAGTTCGATGTCCGTGGCTGGCGTAAAACAAAACCATGAGCAATGGCATAGAGACAATTAAAATAACTAGAAGTACACCCAATGGGTAAGTAACATTGGGGAGCAGGCGGCTCCAGATCAAATCAGAAGTGAAAGACGAACCAAAATCCTTGGCATTGTTTGAATTACCAGACCAGAAAATATAAAATGCCTGGCTAATGAGCGCGACAGAGATGCCCGTTACTGCCCATAACATGGGTTGCTTTAGATATTGCCATAAATTCTTTGAAGCTGAGACGGGCTCCTCCAAAAAATAAAGTGCAATTGCCAGCATGGCAGGGACAGGAAACCAGTTCACACGACTAATACCCGCCCATAGAGATGCAAGGATAACAGTCAAAAAAGTTCGCCGGTCATCTTTTTTAGAATAGCCAAGCAAAACTATAATGACGCAAACTTGGAGATGATAATAAACCACACCTTGCAAAAAATAAACAAAACCCCACGCGGCAACCAAAACAGTAATTGATGTTGCCGAAAATTTCATACGCCGTGCTAACAACCATGATGCAAGTCCGGTTAAAACAACCCACAACAAAGCCTGCCAAAGACGATGAGCCCAAAATGGTAGGTTAGAAATTAAAAACGGAATTGCTTGCAATAAATAACGACTGGGATGTAATGTAGAAAGCGGCAAGTCCATGCCATACAAAGACTTACTAAATAAAAGTGAACCATAATAAAAACGGCTGGCTTCTGAATATTCAATCGTAAACGGAAAGTCGGTAACACCGTCAAAAATGCCCCAAAACCGAAATAGTACGCTTTGAATAAGCAATACGGTCACAAAGGATTCGATGATGGTAGTATTTGCGGCTATGCTTAACGCCAACGCAGAGATTAAACTTAACCAAAGAAATATCCATAAAGAGGGAAAGAATTGCGGCAGGATCGCGCCAAAAACTTTGAAGTGAATAAAACAGAAAACTATCAGGGTTGCCGGAACAATGATCGCAGCGAGACCCCGCATCCAGCGTGGAAAAGAGGCGGTTTTGAATCGCACCAATGTATTTTCATAATAGCCTCGTACAATTCCCCAGGTTATCAGTCCGCCGATAAAGACATTAACCATCAAAGCCAGGAGTAGCATTGTCCACTTTGAGCGCCATGGGTCAATTCCTGCCGCAATGAGTTGAGGCAGAGCTTGGTCAAACGCCAACTTACTGATGGAAATACTAATAACAAGGAACACAATCCAAAAGGCGCGCGGAGAATTTTGTATGCGCAGCATAAGACTTACTCAGGCAATGTGTTCGATATGGATTGTTTTTTTTGTTCAGCCATGACAGAAAGAATGGAAGGAAGAAAGAACGCCCCAGGGAGACTGGAAAGGACTTGATAGGCACGGACCAAAACCACCACACCTAAACTAACAGCAGGTGACAACCCAGCCACATGCGACATAAGAAATGTAAAAGCCAATTCCTGTACGCCGTAACCGTTAATGGAAATCGGCATAAGCGTAATGAAATATGTAAGACTCCACAAACCAGCGATCATCCAAAAAGCTACATGACTGCCAAAACCGGTTATTAAAATATAAATGGAGCTAAACAGGCAAAGCATATTGACCCACGCGCAAGCCAACGAACCAACCAATGAAATCGGTTTTTTGAGCCAGACACCAAAGACTGTCAAAGTCCGTTTTAAAAACGAGATGGGCTTTTGCAAAAAAACAAAAAAGGAAAATGAACCCTTGAGCTGTAAAACGCCCCACGAATAAGACAGCCCAATCGGCGCGATCATACTCATTCCAAACATACCGATCAACCGATCAGCGGCAATGGAAGCGAGACAAACGGCGCGATCAAAACCCATTTGGATTGCCCCGGCTAAACGCACCACATCGCCGCCTACAGTGGTTGGAAGAAAGTTGGAAGCAAACAAACTTGTAAAGGTTAAAGCCATACTGTCTTTAAATCGTATATCAATCCCACCGAAGCGCAACAAAACATGCCATCTGCCTACAACTGCAATGCGCCCAATCATAAACAACAAAGCCACCCACAATAGATCGATTGGTTTTATCTTACTAAAGATATCACGGATCTCATTCCAGTTTTCGTCCCTCAACAAAAGAAACAACAATCCAATCGCTAAAATCGTTCCAATCAATTGCAGAAGACGCTGACGATTCTGTATCCACCAGACATTCATATTTTTAATGCTTCTTTCCCAACACGGTGCGGACTGTATACGTCGGCTTACTTTGCGACTCGTGATACGTGCGCGCCAGCAATTCAGCGATCAATCCCATTAGGATGGACTGAAAGCCCAAGATGACCAACATCACACCGACTAACAACAATGGTGAAGTGGATACAGGCACACCAAAGAAGCGACGAATAAACAGATAGAGTAAATCAAGCATCCCCATCAACATCAACACGACTCCCGCGCCGCCGAAGAGTCGCATTGGTTTATGAGAATAATCCAATAAAAATTTCACGGTAAACAGATCAAGGATAACTTTCACGGTTCTTTCCAAGCCGTATTTTGCCACGCCAAATTTACGTGGGTGGTGGCGGACAGGGAGTTCCGCAATACGCGCACCCACTGAATGCGCGAACACCGGAATGAAACGGTGCATCTCACCGTATAAACGAAAACCTTTTAACGCATCACGGCGATAGGCTTTGAGCGTACAACCATAATCATGCAAATAAACACCGGTGACTTTTGAGATCAAGCCGTTCGCAATATTCGATGGAATTGTGCGTGTAAGGCGGCTATCTTTACGGTCTTTGCGCCAACCGCTAACCAGATCATAACCTTCATCCAATTTAGCCAACAATAGTGGAATATCTGCTGGGTCATTTTGCAGATCCGCATCAATTAAGATGATCGTATCCCCTAATGCATAATCCACCCCTGCTGTAATGGCAGCAGTCTGCCCAAAGTTACGACGGAAGACGACCACCCGCACATGCTTAGGGTCTTTTTTTACAAGTGTTTCCAAAACATCCAGGCTTTTATCGCGACTGCCATCATCCACAAAAATCAGTTCCCACGTTTTGCCGATTGGCTTTAACACTTGTTGGATAGCATCGTACAACAGCGGGAGGTTTTCTTCTTCGTTATAGACCGGAGTAATGATAGAAAGTTCAGGCATAATTTACTTCTTCAAGCGTTTGAGATCCGCATCGACCATCATGATGACGAGTTCTTTGAAAGTGATAGCTGGTTCCCAACCCAACACTGAACGAGCTTTTGATGGGTCGGAGATCAACAAATCCACTTCGGCAGGACGATAGAATCTTTCATCCTGGACAACAAATTCTTTGTAGTCCAAATCTACATGACCAAACGCGATCTCGCAAAATTCGCGTACAGCATGTGTCTCGCCAGTACCGATCACAAAATTGTCCGGCTTATCTTGTTGTAACATACGCCACATCGCATCTACATAATCGCCGGCAAAGCCCCAATCACGTTGCGCTTCCAAATTACCCAAACGCAATTCCTGGGTCATGCCTAATTTGATACGCGCCACACTATCTGTAATTTTGCGAGTGACAAACTCCAACCCACGCCGCGGACTTTCATGATTGAATAAAATCCCCGAAGTCGCAAACATATCAAACGACTCACGATAATTGACCGTGATCCAATGCCCGTACACTTTTGCCACACCATACGGACTGCGCGGATAGAACGGTGTGTCTTCTCTTTGTGGCACTTCAAGAACTTTACCAAACATCTCACTTGATGATGCCTGATAAAAACGGATCTTCGGATTCACAAAGCGAATTGCCTCGAGCATGCGTGTGACGCCAATCGCCGTAATATCACCTGTCAAAGCTGGTTGGTTCCATGAAGTTGGCACAAATGATTGAGCCGCCAGGTTATACACTTCAGTGGGTTGGTACTCTTCAAGCAGGGACAGCAACGAGCCCTGGTCATGCAAATCACCTTGAACCACTGTTATACGGTCCAATAAATGTTCGATACGTTCACTCGTTACCGTGCTGGAACGACGCGCCACACCAATGACACGATATCCTTTTGTAAGCAACAACTCAGCCAGATACGAGCCATCCTGTCCGGTGATGCCTGTTATTAAAGCAGTAGGCATGTACTCTCCTTAATTCAAAATTCAGTCACTGAATTATAACGCACAATTACACATCTTTCCTATGCGTTCGGTCTCGCCACCAACCCAGCCCAATAATCGCAGTCCACAATCCAAAGATCAAAGCGATCATCACTGCAAAAGGCAATTGACCGCCCCAATGAAAATAACGGCTTGCATACCATTGCGTGAACACCAGCAAAAAAGCAACTTCACATGCAATCACACGCATAAACCAAACAGAACGCATATCGCGCCACCACACGCATACAACCCCGGCAAGGATCGCCTGCCACATGAATAGGATCGTTCGGTAACGCGGATTATCCCACTGGTCGCCACCAGCTCGTAGTGAAGCAAACAGGATCCAGGTCCAGGAAAGAAGCGTAAGCCATTGGATCAAATTTCGCATCTTGACCGACGTTTGACCTGCTCCGGCTACGAAAGAAAGAATCAGCATCGGCAGCAGTGCATACCATCCCGCAGCGCGTAAGAAATAGATCAACCGCCAAATTGGAACTGTCGGCGCGATGAGCGTGGCGGGCAACACCGGTTGCAAGATTCCGAAGACCGTCACAAAAGGCAGACGCAGCCATTCAGGCATGTCCTCAAAAAGTTTTTGCACCCAGCCTGAACCACGCTTAAGCTGATAGGCATCCCATTTGACCGCCTGCTTTAACCAATCATTGATCACGTGCAAAGGTGAGGTTGCATTGAATTCGCCAGAACGATTCAACGAAGCCGAAAGAATAAAAAGACCCACAACAAAAACAATCGCAAAAATAAGGATCGTTTTCCACGAAAGTGTGCCGCGTTCACTTGTAAACCATATCCAACCTGCGAAGATAATCAGTGTGGCAAGCGCCACCGCAGGCGAGACAAGTAACATACCGAGCAAACCTATACCAAGCCAAACTCTGCCTCTGGAGTCGGACAGCTTGCTGTCCAGTGCCGGAGCAAGCTCCAGCACTCCAGAATTAACAAACCCATATAACGTCATGGCACTAAACGTCAACAAGTACGGCTCACGCATGATTGCTGCGCCGAGCAAAATACTTTCGGGATACAAGGCAAACACCCAGGCGCTTGCCCACCCGACCTTTTCGCCAAAGATCTTATTGACCGCTTTCCAGAAAAACGGAATCCCCAGCGCCGCGACAATAGCTGAGAACAGAATCAGCATCAAAGGACGATGCGCATCGGGCGAGGCGTAGCGATACACCAACGCGCTGAATGCCAATAAACCACCATATTGATCGGAAGAAAATTTCTTACTGAATGCTTCAAGAATTGGACGGTTGGAACTCGCCAACTTCCAAGCTTGATTGTCGCGGATATGCGCGTCAGTAAAAACGAACCCAGCTTGATCATCTTTATCCTCATGTCCATAAACCGGCAAGCCGAGATACAGCCCAACACCGACAAACAAGCGCAAAGCAAAGGTGAACGCTAGAATCCATGCCAGCATCTTCCCTGCGCTTGCCCATTTGAGTGAAATGACAAACAACCAAAAGGAAAGAAAAAGGATTAAAGAGAAAGAGATGAAGCCAACCAACCAGTTACCTGGTTGAATAAAAGATAACCCCGCGCCCAACACGAGAGCAAGCGGAAGCATCCAGAAGAGATCAGTTTTTTTGAGGTTCATAGGATTTGATTCTACACTAATTGCATCTTGTAATTATCTTTTTATTGGTTGAAGATATAATTTTAAATGGATGATGTTAATTGATGCTGAAAGATTTAGAGTTGAAGATTTCATTCAAAGGATTTAATCAAATGCTTGAATTACCTTTCTTCAAAGAATTAGAAAAAGCACAAAACATTTTGTTAGCTGGCGCTGGCGGCGGGTTCGATATTTTTAGTGGATTGCCTCTTTATTTCGCATTGGAAGCGGCAGGCAAACAAGTCCATCTTGCAAATTTATCTTTTTCTTTCCTGCCTCCATCTCAAGTTACAAAAGAAGTCCGCTTATCTCCATCACTTCTCAAAGTCACAGCTGATACATCTTTGCTCAACGATTATTTTCCGGAAAGATTTCTGGCGGAATGGTTTCGGAAGCAAGGCAAAGAGACGCCGATTTACTGTTTTGAACGCACAGGCGTAAAACCGTTGCTAGCAAGTTATAAAGCTCTTGTAAAAGATTTGGGAGTGGATACGATTATTTTGGTAGATGGCGGCACCGACAGTTTGATGCGCGGTGATGAGGCTGGCTTGGGTACGCCGCATGAAGATATTGCTAGTATTCTGGCAGTCAATGAACTGGCTGTCGAGCACAAAATGCTGGCTTGCCTCGGTTTTGGTGTGGATCACTTTCACGGTGTATGCCATGCCCAATTTTTGGAAGCGATTGCTGAAT
>Ga0302323_100004578_pt1 | contig 11273 bp, 9 predicted proteins | sample Fen_T0_3_FD_201950 | JGI IMG/M metagenome (GOLD analysis project Ga0302323, IMG submission 201950) | Peat permafrost microbial communities from Stordalen Mire near Abisko, Sweden - Fen_T0_3 | ecosystem: Environmental > Terrestrial > Soil > Wetlands > Permafrost | place: Sweden: Abisko... | reverse complement strand
GGCCAGCGCCGGGGACATCGGGCGCTGGTCGGGCGCGGCGCTGTAGGCCAGGCGCAGCGCCACGTGGCTGTCCCGGAAGCGCTCGGGCATCAGCACTTCGACCGGCTTGCCGAGCATCTCGTCCTCGCCATAGCCGAAGGTGAGTTCGGCAAAGCGGTTGGCGCGCACGATGCGCCCGGCTGCGTCTATCACCATGATCGCGTCCGGCGCGGTGTCGATGATGCGGTTGGTGAAGTCCTCGCTCTCGCGCAGCGCCTGCTCGGCGGCGGTGGCGCGCTCGTAGGGCGCGCGGATCGCGCTGACAAACACCACCCGGTAGAGCAGCATATAGGAGGCGATCTTGAACAGATGGCCGAAGGTGGTCAGAAAGTCGGAGGGCGCCAGGTAATGGGCGAACGCCACTTCACCCAGGCCCATCACCAGGCAGGAAGTGGCCAGGGCGTAGGAACGCCCCTGCTCGCCGGGCACGCTCCTGACGATGAACAGGGCGGCCACGGCCAGGTCGGCGGCCAGCAGGGCGTATTCGTAAGCCGTTTTCAGAGTTGTCAGGCCGACCCCGGGAATGAACAGCACCGGCACCCGGTCCAGGTGGAACAGGCCGACCCACAAGGTCAGGCCGGCCAGGAGCAGGAAACCGCCCACCACCAGGGGGCGCGCGATCGGCCGCTTCGGGTCGAGGGCGAGCAGGCCCAGGGTGAGCACCGCGTAGCTGCGCCCGGCGAGCCAGAAGAACACCGCCTTCTGGGTCGAGTTCTCGCTGACCAGGGCCGGCATGCCGTCGTAGGCCAGGGCATGCGCCAGGTCGACCGCCGCCACCGCCAGGAAGCCGCCCACCAGCAGGCCTTCGCGGGTCATACGGCTCTTGTCGAACCCCTGCCAGGAGACCGCGGCGATCAGCACCGCGACGATCACCGAGAACAGTTCGAGCAGCAGGTGGATCTGCAGCATGGTGCCTGCGCGTTCCTCGAACAGGGGAAAGGCGGGCAGCACCATGGCGCAGCCCAGCGCCAGCAGCGCCACGATCAGTTCCCGATGCGCCTGCCGCCAGTAAGCGACTATCTTGCCGAACATGCCGTCCTATCCCGGTTGAGCCGCACGCCAGCGCGCCTGCCTGTCGGCGACTGCAGGAGCAATGCGCGAAATCCCGCCTGGCTCACGCGAGCCATCCCCGATTGTTGGGGGCGGCGCCCCGCGGAGGTTGATCCACATCAAAGAAAGCGGACCCCGCCTGGCGTGCGGCGAACCGGCGCCGCGCGCCGCCGTGCCGGATGGCGGGTGCCGGCAGGCTGGATGAGATCTGATTATAGGGGCAATGGTGCATCTCCCCTTGGGCGGGGCGGCGCGCCTACCGCGCCCGGGGACGCAGGTCCGGGCGGCCGCGCCGCCCCGCCCAGCCGTCCCTGGCCTGGGCCATGCCAGGGTTGGGCGGGCAATTGGCGGCGCGCCGAGCCAAGGACACGGCGCGTCACGCCGGGGCGAACACGCCGAGCTCGCGCAACAGTTGCAGGTTGGCGCCGAGAAAGTCGTTCATATAGCCCTGCTGCAATTGCTTGAGCGTGGGATTGGTGAAGAATTTGACGAAGTTGCGATAGGGCAGGCCGGCGAACTCGAAGCTCATTTCGCCCCAGCTGATGTGCGCGGCGTCCGGCGAGGTGGCATGGGCGAAGATGCAGGGCGCGCCGGCGCAGGCTATGGCGTCGGGCGGGCCGCTGATCGCCGAGAGCAGAGGGCCGTGGGCGTTCCAGACCCGCGCATCGAGTTCGGCGACCAGCTCGGGAGCCGCGTGGCAGATCGCGTTGAAGGCGTTCTGCTCCCAGATCGGCTCGCCGAAAAAGGCCGCGCTGCGCTCGCGCCAGTCGTCCAGCCGGTCGGCGGCGCGGAACATCACCAGGCCGGTGTTCAGATAGGGGCGCTGCGCCGCGTCCGGATGCTCGCGCAGGAAGCCGGCGAGCGCCGGCACCGGGTTGTTGCGGCAATAGGCGGCGATGGTCTGCGGGCCGGAGGCGGACGAACCCTGGTCCGGCGCCAGGGCGAAGCGCCGGCCCTCCCGGGCCATCGCCTCGGCCTGCGCGCGCAGGGCGCCGGTGCCGTCGCGCAGCGCGATCATGTCGGCATCGACCCATACCGGGGTGCCGAAATCCTCCGGCAGGTAGGTGCCCGTGCAGCTCTTGAGCTTGAACGGATGGTCACCCTTGGCCAGGCCGGCCGGCATCTCCAGCAGCATGTCCTTGGCGCGGAAGAAGGCCTGCTGCGGCACGGACAGGCCGAAGTCCATCACGTAGAACGGAATCAGCGGAAAGTAGCGGTCCAGGCTTTCGCCGAGCACGCCAGCCATCAGGAAATAGTTTTCGTTGATCCCGGTGACAAAACTGACGCGCGGCGGGCGGGGCGGGGTGGGCATGGCGGGGGACGGCTCGCGCTGGAGGGAGGTGACGCCGGATTATAGAGCGATTGGGCGGCACGATTGACAGGCCCGGGCGGCGGCGCTCTAATGGGCATTGCATGCATAGTGACTATGATCCGGCTCTGGCAAGCGTGCCGGGTGGATGGGAATGCTCGACGGGAATGCTCAATAACCGGGTCTTGATCGCCCCTCGAGACGGAGCCACGTATGCGCACTGCAATGATCATCCTCGGCGGCTACGCCCTGCTCGGCCTGTGGATGCTGGCCTCGCGGATCATCGGCAACGGCGGCACCAAGGCCATGCTGACGGCGGCACAGCTGTTCATCCCGGTCTGGCTGGCGGGGGCGCTGCTCAATATGTGGATGGGGGTCGCGCGCGCCGGCTACTCGCTGGGCGAGGAGTTGCCCATCATGCTGCTGATATTCGTCCTGCCGGCGGCGGCGGCCGTGCTGGTCTGGCGCAAGCTCTCGTGAGGACGCGGCCGATACACTGACGGGTCGGCACCGGTCCCTGCCGGGGCGATGCGCGCCAGCCGCGGCGCGCGGACTCCCGTGGAGACGCCGAGCGAGCCCGAAACCGCATGGGGCCAAGCCGGCTTCCAATTCGAGGATTGCGAAACGCCGGTGCGAGAGCGCAGCCCGCTCAATCAGTGTTTCCCCGGAGAAACGCGGAACAAGTCACGAATGGCGGGCGGCGCCAGACCTGCCCCTCTGCGGGATTGGCCGTTGCGAAACGCAGGTGCGAGGGCGCGGCCCACTCAATCCTACTCGATCAGTGATTCCCTAGTACACCGACGGCACGATCATCTCCGCCGGCACCGGCTGGCGCTGATAGTCTTCATGATGCTCGCGCGCCGGCAGCTTGACCGGGGCGTGCTCGACCTCGTGATACGGCATCTGGCGCAGCAGGTGGGCGATGCAGTTCAGGCGCGCGCGCTTTTTGTCGACCGCCTCGACCACCCACCAGGGCGCCTCGGGGATGTGGGTGCGCGCCAGCATCACCTCCTTGGCCTTGGTGTATTCCTCCCAGCGGCGGCGCGACTCCAGGTCCATCGGCGAGAGCTTCCACTGCTTGAGCGGGTCGTGGATGCGGCCGAGAAAACGCAGGTGCTGCTCCTCGTCGGTGATCGAGAACCAGTATTTGATCAGCTGGATGCCGGAGCGCTGCAGCATCTTCTCGAATTCGGGCACGGTGCGGAAAAATTCCTCGTACTCCGCGTCCGAGCAAAAGCCCATCACCCGCTCGACCCCGGCGCGGTTGTACCAGCTGCGGTCGAACAGCACGATCTCGCCGGCCGCCGGCAGGTGCGCGATGTAGCGCTGGAAATACCACTGGGTGCGCTCGCGGTCGTTCGGCGCCGGCAGGGCGGCGACCCTGGCCACGCGCGGATTGAGGCGCTGGGTGATGCGCTTGATCACCCCGCCCTTGCCGGCGGCGTCGCGCCCTTCGAACAGGATCACCACCTTGTGTTTGCTGTGCTGGACCCAGTCCTGCAGCTTGACCAGTTCGCCCTGCAGGCGGAACAGCTCCTGGAAATAGAGCCGTCGGGCTTCCTTCTTGGCGGCGTCGGGCGCCTCGCGGATGACTTTTCCGTCTGCGCCGAACTCGTGGTCTTCGATCTCCATCTCCAGCTCTTCGTCGTAGCTGTCGATCAGGTCCAGGTGGATGCGGTGCATCAGTTCGTCCTGGTCGGTGGGCAGTGCTGGGCTCATGGTGGCGGGTGGTGGGAGAGGAGCTGCTCAGGGTGACGCCGGTTGATGACAAAACCATGACACGGTCACAAGGTCCGGCCGCAGCCCGAAGGCTCCGGCCGCTGCCCCCTCAGGCTCCGGCCGCTACCCCCTCAGGCTCCGGCAGTTGCCCCCTCAGGCTCCGGCAGTTGCCTTCGGGCCCACCACCCGGCGCCCCGTCAGCCCATGCAGCACATGCAGCACATGCGATGGACGGGACTTTCGCCTCTTCCGGCAATGTCATGCCGCGGTCACCGTTCTGTCATGCCAGGCCCTTACGGTAAGCCCCTGGAATCGCCCCTTGCGTCGATGCCCTCGCAGCATCCATTACCGGAAAGAAGAAACCATGAGCGCCAACGCGGCCGCAGTATTGCCAGGATCGGGGGCGCATCACGCGGATCCCTCGCCCGCCTCACCCTCCTCCCGCCCGCATTTCGGGAGCAAGCCCAGCCCGGTCACGATGGTGATTTTCGTTGGCCTCTTGGCCATCGGCCTGCTGTTCACCGGCTACAGCCTGTTCACCGACGTGAGCGCGGCCGGGGCCCCGAGCACCACCATCCTGCCCTTCATCCTGCTCGGCGTGGCGCTGTTGATCGCGCTCGGCTTCGAGTTCGTGAACGGCTTTCACGACACCGCCAACGCGGTGGCCACGGTGATCTACACCCACTCGCTGCCGCCCAATTTCGCGGTGATCTGGTCGGGCTTTTTCAATTTCCTCGGCGTGCTGGTCTCCTCCGGCGCGGTCGCCTTCGGGGTGATCTCGCTGCTGCCGGTGGAACTGATATTGCAGGTCGGCTCCTCGGCCGGCTTCGCGATGGTGTTCGCCCTGCTGATCGCGGCGATCCTCTGGAACCTGGGCACCTGGTGGCTGGGCCTGCCGGCTTCTTCGTCGCACACCCTGATCGGCTCGATCATCGGGGTGGGCGTGGCCAACGCGCTGATGCACGGGCGCGACGGCACCAGCGGGGTGGACTGGGCCCAGGCCACCAAGGTGGGCTACTCGCTGCTGCTCTCGCCGCTGGTCGGCTTCGGCTGCGCCGCCCTGCTGTTGCTGGTGCTCAAGGCGCTGGTGAAAAACAAGGCTCTGTACAAGGAACCGCACGGCAACACCCCGCCGCCCTGGTGGATCCGCGGCCTGCTGGTGCTCACCTGCACCGGCGTCTCCTTCGCCCATGGCAGCAACGACGGCCAGAAGGGCATGGGCCTGATCATGCTGATCCTGGTGGGCACCGTGCCGATGGCCTACGCGCTGAACCGGGCGATGCCGGTCGACGAGATGGCCAGGTTCGTGGCGGTGGCTCAGGTGACCGCGCAGTCGCTGCAAAAGTCGGGCGCCGCGCCGACCCCGGCGCCGGCCATCGAGGAGACCCGCAAGACCCTGTCCGAATTCGTCCGCACCAAGGAGTTCTCGCCCCTGGTGGTGCCGGCGCTGGCGCAGATGGCCGATAGCATAGGCGCGCAGGTCAAGCTGCACGGCACCCTGGCCCATGTGCCGATCGAGGCGGTGTCGAACGTGCGCAACGACATGTACCTGGCCTCCGAGGCGATCCGCTTCCTGGAAAAGAGCGAAAAAGCCGGATTTGACGCAGACGCAAAAGCCAACCTGAAGGCCTTCAAGGGCGAGATCGACGCCGCCACAAAGTTCATCCCGCTGTGGGTCAAGGTCGCGGTGGCCATCGCCCTGGGCCTGGGCACCATGGTGGGCTGGAAGCGCATCGTCATCACCGTGGGCGAGAAGATCGGCAAGACCCACCTGACCTACGCGCAAGGCGCTTCCGCCGAACTGGTGGCCATGCTCACCATAGGCGCGGCCGACATGTACGGCCTGCCGGTCTCGACCACCCACGTGCTTTCGTCCGGCGTGGCCGGCACGATGGCGGCGAACAACTCGGGCCTGCAGATGTCGACCATCCGCAACCTTTTGATGGCCTGGGTGCTGACCCTGCCGGCGGCGATCCTGCTGTCGGGCAGCCTGTACTGGCTGTTCACCCACCTGTTCTGAGAGCGCAGACGGGGCGTGCGCCAGCCGCCCCGCATTGCTTGTCGTTGCCGCTCACTGGAGCATCGCCCGGCGCCCTCATGTGCCCGCGCTTGCGCACAGCCTTCAGGTGCCCGCGCGTTGCGCGCCGATTCAGGTGCCCGCGCGTTGCGCGTGCGTCCTGAGCAAACTCTCGCCCGCCTTGCCGGCGATCAGGATGCGGATCGCCGAGCCTTGCAGGCGCACCTCGGCATAGTGACGGAACCAGCGGCGCTGGTCGCTCACCGATTCGACGTCGGCCCAGGGGATGAACAGCGGCGGGCTCATGAAACGGAACAGGAAGAACATGCCCAGGCCGAAGCCGCGCGGATTGACCGCTACTTGCAGGGCATTGCGGTAGCCGACCGGAAAGCCCCTGGACGCGCCGATCGCGCCCGAGACCATCGCGTACTGCTCCCCCTCGACCTTGGCGTCGCAGCGGAAGCGCTCGGCCAGCTCCGGCCAGCCGGCCGCCCGCGACAAGCCGAACACCACGCCCATCCATATGATCATGAACAGCAACGGAAACAGCAACGGCCAGTATGGTGAAGTCTGCATGGAAAGCGCCCCCTCTTGAAGGATTGAACACCGGCATTTCGCCCTGCGTCCAATCCCGCACCTGCAGATGCAGCCGACTATCGGCCCGCACCGCCTTGCACCGGTCTGATTGCCGGCTTTCCCGCTTGAGGTCGTGTCGTGGCCTTCCCGCCAGTGCCGGCAGTCCCGGCGCTGGCGACCATGCTTGCTACGCCGCCTTCTTGAAGTAATGCAGCGGCTGGTTCTCGCGCGCCAGCGCGGCTGCCAGCGGCGGCAGCGCGGCCAGGCGCTCCACAAACCCCTTGTAGCCCGGCATGCTGTCCGGGTCTATGCCCGCCAGCCCGCCCCAGCGCAGGAACACCACCGAGTACAGGTCGAGCACGGAAAGCTGCGCGCCGTCGATATAGGGATCGGCCTTTTCCACCATGCCCGCGATGCGGGCCAGTTGCTGGGTGAACAGGATCTTGTTGTAGCGCTTGAGCTCTTCCTGCGCCGCCTTGTCCTCGGCGTACTTGAAGGGCATGAAAATGTGCGTGAAGGTCGGGTGCACGGTGTTGTTCATCCACGCCATGGTCGAGAGCATGCGGGCGCGCGCCTCCGGCTCGGCCGGCAGCAGATGCGCCTGCGGGTAACGCGCGTCCAGGTAGGAACAGATGCCGACGATCTGGGTCAGCGGCCGGTCGTTGACGATCAGCACCGGCACCTGCCCGTCCGGATTGACGGCGCGGAACTCCGGGCTGTTCTGCTCGCCCTTGTGCAGCTTGACCAGTTGGGTGTCGAACTCCTCGCCGGTGGCGGCCTTGATGATTTCGAGGGCGGCATGCGGGACGAAGGAACAGGCGCCGGGGCCGTAGTAGAGCTTGAGCATGGGGTCTCCTGTGGAATCCTCGGAAAAACGGGGATGGCGGGCGCGGATTGATCCAGCGCAAACTCGCATCATAATCCGGCCCGGCCCATGCCGGCATGGTCTAAGCTGGCAGCCTGCAGGCACGGAGCCGGCACGGCGCATGAATGGTGAACTGGTAGGACTGATGGTGGCGCTCGGCGTGGGCCTGCTGATGGGCATCGAGCGCGAGCGCAGCAAGGGCGTAGGGCCGCAGCGCGGCTTCGCCGGGATTCGCTCGTTCGCGCTGGTGTGCGGGGGCGGGGCGCTGGCGCGTGCCAGCGGGGAGCCCGGGCTGGTGCTGTTGGGCGGCGCGCTGGTGGCGGCCCTGGCGGTGGTCTCGCACTGGCAGGACCGTTCGGACGATCCCGGCATCACCACCGAAGTGGCCCTGTTCGTCGCCTACCTGATCGGCGTCACCGCGGTGCCGCAACCGGCGCTGGCCGCCGGGGTGGGCGCGGCCGCCACCATCCTGCTGGCGGCGCGCGAACGCCTGCACGAATTTTCGGTGCGCCTGATCAGCCCCCGCGAGCTGCACGACGCCCTGGTGCTCACCGGCCTGGCGCTGGTGCTGCTCCCCCTGTTGCCGGATCGCCCGATGCTGGGCGCGATGCTCAACCCGCGCGACATCGGCCGCCTGGTGCTGCTGCTGCTCGCCGCCCAGGCCGCCGGCTACGTCGGCCGGCGCGTGCTCGGCGCCCGCCACGGCCTGACCCTGGCGGGACTGGCGAGCGGCTTTGTCTCGTCGACCGCCACCATCGCCGCGATGGGCGCGCGCTGGCGCGCCGAAGCTGGTGCGGGCGGCGCGCCCGATCCCGCCGGTGCCGCCAGCCTGGCCGCCTACACCAGCGCCGCCCTGATCTCCAACGTGGCAACCATGGTGCAGATGCTGCTGGTGGCCAGCGCCGTGCGGCCCGCCTGGCTCACCGTGCTGTGGCTGCCGGCCCTGTGCGGCGCGGTCGCCGCCCTGCTGTTCGCCCTGCGCGGCCTGTTCGGCAAGAACGAGCCCGCGACGCACGCCGCGCCGGAGGACGGCGGTGCCTTCAGCCTGCGCGAAGCGCTGATCATCGCCGCCCTGCTGACCGGCGTGCAGTTATTCGCGCAATGGGCGCACAGCGCATTTGGCGAGGCCGGCCTGATCGTCGCCGCCGGCTTCGCCGGCCTGGCCGATGTGCATGCCGCCGCCGCCGCGCTGTTCACTCAGATCGAGCCCGGCGATGCCCACGGCGCCGCCCACGCCATCGCCCTGCCGCTCTCGGTGGCGCTGATCGCCAACACCACCAGCAAACTGGTGGCCGCCTTCACCGCCGGCGGCGCGCGCTACGGCATGCGCGTCGCGCCCGGCCTGTTCGCCTTCGCCGCCGCGTTCGCGCTGGCGCTGTGGTTCGCGCCGGGGTTGCTGGAGAGGTGGGCGGGGTAGCGCGGCCGCGTGGCGGAAGGGCTGCGGCGGCGGCGCCCGCGCAAGGGGCGCGGCGCCAGCGCCGCTACGCCTGCCTGAACTTCAGTTCATGCGCGGCCTTGCCATCCTGCGCGAGGGCTTTGACCAGTGCCGGCATCACCGAGCGCAGGGCCGGTTCGAGCTTCCACGGCTGATTGAAAATGAACATGCCGCTGCCGAACAGGCCGAACCCGTCGGCCGGGGGGGCGGACACCTTGAGGGCGACATGCAGCCAGTCGCCCGGCGCCATGCGCTGCAGCTTGGCGGGCAGTTCGTGCGATTCGCGGCGCATCACTTGCGGATACCAGATCGCGTAGGTGCCGGTGGGAAAGCGCTGCAGGGCGTCGCGCATGGTCTCGACCACGCGGGCGTAGTCGCCCTTGTCTTCATACGAGGGGTCGATCAGGGTCAGGCCGCGGCGCGAGGGTGGCGGCAGCGCGGATTTGAGGCCCGTGAAGCCGTCCTGCGCATGGACGGCGACGCGCTTGCCGGCGCCGGTGAAATGGTTTTGCAGCACCTGGATCTCGGTGGTGTGCAGTTCGAACAGGCGCAGGCGGTCCTGCTCGCGGGTCATCTGCAGGGCGATGCGCGGCGAGCCGGGGTAGTAGCGCAGCTTGCCGTCGGGGTTGTAGAGCGCGACTTGCGCGAGGTAGTCGTTCACCGCCGCCGGCAGGTCGGTGCGCCCCCAGAGCCGGCCGATGCCGGTCTCGTATTCCGCGTTCTTGGCGGCGAAGGTGTCGGAGAGCGAATAGCCGCCGGCGCCGGCGTGGGTGTCGACGAATTGGAAGGGCTTGTCCTTGGCCGCCATGTGCGCGAGCAATTGCACCAGCACGATGTGCTTGAGGACATCGGCGTGGTTGCCGGCGTGAAAGCCGTGGCGGTAGCTGAACATGGGCTGTGGGTCGTGTGATGGAAATGAGGCAGGGCCGCGGTGCGCCGCGCCCGGCGCGCGCCCGTTGGGCAATTGCTGATCAAGTGGGCTACGCCCCCTTTGATAACCCCGATTGTAGAGCGAAGCCTGCTGGGCTACTCGCGGTTATCAAGACGTGTTCAGCGCTTCCTTGGAAGAGGCGTGCGCAATCAGGGCGTCTGCGCAGCATCATACCTGCCCGGCCGCGCCGCGCCGAAAAGCAAAAGGCGTGGCCGCCGGGCAGCCACGCCTTTGCATCATGCCTGCAGGAGGCGGATCAGCGCATCAGCTTGCCCTTGGCGCCGATCACCGAGAGGTCGACGCTGCCCCAGCCGCGCCGCGCCTTGGGCGAATAGTCGACGTACACGCCGCCCAGGTTGAGTTCACCCATGTTGTAGAGGGCCTTGAGCACTTTTTCGCGGGTCGGGTTGGCGCCGGCACGCTTGATGCCTTCGACCGCGATCTTGGCAGCGATGAAGCCTTCCAGGGTGGGGAAGGAGAGCGGCTCATTGGGCGCGTATTGCTTCATGACGCGCTGGTATTCGCTGACCACCGGCAGGGTGGCCGAGTAGGGAAAGGGCACCGCCTGGGCGATTACCGCGCCGCGCGCCTTGTCTTCGCCGGCGGCCTTGACGATGTCGTCGGCCCACACCACCGACATGGCGTAGATCTGCGCGCCGGCGGCGGGCGAGTTCTTGACTGCCTTGGTGATCTCGGCCACATACTTGGAGGAGGTGAGCATGATCACCGCGTCGGGCTGCGCCTTGGCGATCTCGGCGGTCACCTGGGCGACCACTTCATTGAGCTTGGCCGGGGGCTGCTGGGCGTCGATTTTCACCGAGACGGTATTCAGACCTACCTTCTTCGCCTCTTCCTCGGCCAGCTTTTACATGGCCGGGCCAAAGGTGACGTTGAACCAGGCCAGCACGACCTTCTTTTTCTGGGTGGCGGTCGCCTCCTTGACCAGGGCGGCGACTTCGTCGGGGTAGCCGGAGCGGAACGGGAAGATGTTCTCGGCGCCGACCACCGCCTTGTCACCCTGCAGGGGCGCGACCAGGGCGAGGCCGGACTCGGTCAGCAGGCCCTGCTTGGCCACGTCGGTGATGCCGCTGGTGTTGACATAGCCGATCAGGGCCAGCACGTCCTTGTTGGCGGCGAACTCCTTGGTGTAGGCCACCATCTTGTCGGCCTTGGCGTCGTCGTCGCGGCTGACCAGCTTGACCTGCTTGCCGCCGACGCCGCCCTGCGCATTGACACTGGCCAGGTAGGCGTTGATGCCTGCGAACATGCCGTGCCCGTTGGCGCCGGTCACCAGGTTGGTTTGCGAGGCGACTTGGCCGATCAGCAGTTCCT
>Ga0302323_100004573_pt1 | contig 11279 bp, 10 predicted proteins | sample Fen_T0_3_FD_201950 | JGI IMG/M metagenome (GOLD analysis project Ga0302323, IMG submission 201950) | Peat permafrost microbial communities from Stordalen Mire near Abisko, Sweden - Fen_T0_3 | ecosystem: Environmental > Terrestrial > Soil > Wetlands > Permafrost | place: Sweden: Abisko... | reverse complement strand
CGCGGCAGGTGTGCTAGATTCCGCCGCGACTTCAGCACAACAGACCAGGTGCCCCGCACCCTACATAGGAGCAAGAAAAAGATGGCTACCAAGATCGCAATCAATGGTTTCGGACGCATCGGCAGGCTCGTGTTCCGCGCGCTTGTGGATTCGGAGAAGTACAGCAAGGAACTCGAAGTCGTCGCCGTTGGCGATATCGTTCCCGCTGACAACCTCGCCTACCTGCTCAAGTACGATTCCATCCAGGGCAAGTTCAAGGGCACCGTCGAGGCCAAGAAGTCGGCTCCGGACAAGGAGCCCGACATCCTGGTGGTGAACGGCAAGGAGATCAAAGTCGTTAGCGCCAAGACCCCGGCCGAGTTGCCGTGGAAGGCCCTCGGCGTCGAGATCGTCATCGAATCGACCGGTCTCTTCACCGAGAAGGCCAAGGCGGAAGGTCACATCACCGCTGGCGCCAAGAAGGTCATCATCTCGGCCCCTGGCAAGAACGAGGACATCACGGTCGTTCTCGGTGTCAACGCCGACAAGTACGACCCGGCCAAGCACCACGTGATCTCGAACGCCAGCTGCACCACCAACTGCCTGGCGCCCGTTGTTCACGTTCTGCTCAAGGAAGGATTCGGTTTGGTCGAAGGCATCATGACCACCGTGCACTCCTACACCGCGACCCAGAAGACGGTGGACGGCCCCTCGAAGAAGGACTGGAAGGGTGGCCGCTCGGCAGCCATCAACATCATCCCATCCTCGACCGGCGCCGCCAGGGCCGTGGGCCTAGTGTTGCCCGAGGTGAAGGGCAAGTTGACCGGCATGTCGTTGCGCGTGCCGACACCAACCGTGTCCGTTGTGGATCTCACGGTCCGCACCGCCAAGGAGACCAGCCTGGTCGAGATCAACGCGGCCCTCAAGAAGGCCAGCGAGACCTATCTCAAGGGCATCCTCGGCTACACCACGGACGAGGTCGTCTCCAGCGACTTCATCCACGACGAGCGCTCCAGCATCTACGATGCCGGCAGCTCCATCGAGCTGAGCAAGACCTTCTTCAAGCTCATCGCCTGGTACGACAACGAGTGGGGCTACAGCAACCGCACCGTCGAACTGGCCGCGATCGTCGCAAGCAAGCTGTAAGCAGAGAGCGCGCAAAGGGGAGGCCGGGCACGGAGAAAGCTCCTTGCCACGTGCGACCCTGCTTCTGGTCGCGACTTTCAAAGAGGGCCTTGGAGAAATCCGGGGCCCTTTTTTCGTGTTGCACTGGCTTCGGCGGAAAGGCTCGGGCCGTTTCCGGCGATGCTGAGAGCGCATCGCGTCTGTGACCATCGTGAAATGCACCTGGTCCTTGATCCTCGACGGAGCTTGGCGCAATCTCATGCATCATGATGCGATTACTGAGGGTTGTCGTGAGTCTTCTTTTGGGGGTGCCCGGCTTCGCGCTCCTGGCGACGCAGACGGCATCGGCGCAAGAGCAGACGGCTGCGCCCGCCGCGACCGATCCCGCGCTCCAAGAGGCCAAGGCGGCGTTCGAGGAAGCGCAGACGCTCTACACCAAGGAACAGTTCGAAGATGCCGCTGTCAAATTCATGGTGGCCTTTGACAAGAAGCCCTTCAGCTCCTTTCTGTTCAATGCCGCCGTGGCCAACGAGAAGGCGCTGCAGTACCAGAAGGCGGTGGATGCATTCCAGAAGTACCTCGAGATCGAGCCGCAAGCGAAGGATGCGGCCGACGTCAGGGCTCGCATCGAGAGCTTGAGGTCGGTTTTGGCTGTCCACGCGACGGGTGAAAATCCAACGCCGGAAAAGGCGGCGGCGCAGGTGTTACCCGCCATCGCCACCAAGGGCCTGGTCATCATCGATTCCAAGCCGCCTGGAGCCAGCGTCTATCTGGAGGACAAGTCCAAGGGCGTTTTCGCCATCACGCCATGGCAGGGATCGCTTGAGCCCAAGCGGACCAAGCTGCTCCTCGAGGCCAAGGGGTTCAAGCCCGAAGAGCGCGAGATCAGCCCGCGCACGGACAAGATCCTGGAAATCTACATCTCCTTGTCAGAGCAGCACTTCCTGGGCTGGATCGAGGTCATTTCCAATGTTCCTGGGGCGGACGTGTATATCGACCGGCAGGAAATTGGTGCTATCGGCCGAACGCCCTACACCGGACACCTCAAGCCAGGCAAGCACACCCTGTGGGTGCAGAAGGCTGGCTATGAAGCCACCCGCAAGGAAATCGAAGTCGAGCCCGGCACCGCCAACACGCACTCGGTGAACCTGGAACTTATCGGCTATGGAACCCTGAAGGCCGGCAGCAAGGCCACGGAAGGCGGCAAATTGATCGTCGATGGCGCGCCGGCTTGCACGCTTCCGTGCGAACAGCAGCTCAAGCCGGGTGACCACGTCCTGCAAGTGCAGAAAGAGGGCATGGAGAACTACGACGGAAAGCTTGCGGTGAACCGCGCGGACACGACCTTCATGGATCTCGGCTACTCGCCCAAGCCATCGCGGGCAAAGGCCTGGACCGATGCTGTGTTCTCCGCGGCGCTGTTCGGAGGCGGTATCTACCTTGGCATGAAGGGCAATCAGGTTAAGGACGAGATCAACAAGGACATCAAGGATACGGCCAAGCTCATCAACACCAGCGACACGCGCAAGAACAATGGGAAGTACTACTACATCGGGGCCGACGTCTGTCTCGGGCTGGGTGTTGTGACCGCCGTGCTGGCCACCTGGAACTTCCTGGAATCTGGGCCGCCCAGCACCGCCACATTCAAGACCACGAACAGCGCCAACTCAACCACTGGCAAGTTCAGCTTCGCACCCATGGGCGTCCCAAGTGGGGCAGGCATGGCCGCGACGGGGAGTTTCTGACATGCGCCTCATCAAGTCTCTCGTTCTTGGCAGCCTTGCTTTGCTGGGATGCAATCCCAGCGACTTCAACAGCATTCTCGACAAGGCGCCTGTCCAGGAGATGGGAACATCGGGATCCAGCACCGATTCGCTTTTCGTCCTCCCGTTGCCGGCACCGCAGTCCACCAAGGTCGCGGCACGCATGCTGATGTCGCTCAAGACCAGCAACTACCTGGCGTTGGCTGACTACGACATGAATGGCAAGGTCACGCAGTACAGGGCGAGCGAAGTGGAGTCCCTGGGCTTCCCGGTCAACAGTGCGGCCGTTCGCCTTGACGGCACCGTCATTCTTGGCTCACCCAGGTCCCCCGGCGGAAACGCCCCAGGCGGAAAAGTCACCACCTGGTCCGTTAGCAGCAAAGCCGATGGAAGCCCGTCTTGGGTACCGCTGACCAGCCCCCAGGGTGATGGACACATGGGCATCTCCGTCGCGGCCGGCTTTGTTACCGGTGTTCCCACGGGTGACTTCGTCGCCGTGGGTGACAATTCCGTTCAGCTGATTGGCGCGGATCCGACGGTGTCACCGCAGATCGCAAAGTCCGCCGATAGCTGCCAGGAACTCTGGCTGGGCAACCCCTCTGACTTCTACGCCCCCCGTCCTGTGGTGGTGGCGGACCTCCTGGCGCCGGACCTGCAGGCTGGGGTCTACGACGAGATTGTCCTCGGCGCACAACTTGCCGGAAAGCCGGGCCAGGTTTTGTTCGTGCAATACAACGGAACGGACGTCCTCTTATGCCCATCGAACCCATCGAGAATCCTCACGAATGGAGTATCGAACAGCTTCGGCACCGCGCTAGCGGCCGGTGATTTCGATGGCGATGGGCACATGGATCTGGCCGTGGGGGCACCGCCCAACCATGTCTACGTCTATTGGGGACCGATCAATCTCGGCACGCCCGAGGCCCCGATCAATCCGACTCCGGATGTGGACATCGCTAGCGCGACGGGCAAGCAATTTGGGAAACAGCTCTCCGCCTACGCCATGCAAGGGCAAGCGACCGCGCAGCTCATGGTGGCGGATCCCGCCGCACCCTCATCCGGGGGCGTGGGCGAGGTCATGATCTTCAACATCGTCCGCGGGACCGCCACGACAGCTGGCACCGCCCAGGCCATCGCGACCCTGTTCGACTCCAACAAGGATTCAGATCCAGGCCTTTTCGGTCTCAACCTGGGTGGCCTGCAATTCAACACAGGGCTTTGCAACCCTGCAGGCGGGGTGCAACTCTTGCCCTGGGCCTCGCTCGGGCCCAGTCTCTACACCTTCTTCGCCTACAGCGGCCCGGGCGCTCCCGCAGATCCTCGCTGCTTCAAATAGGCTATTCGCCGCGGACGGCGTGCACCAAGGCCTCGACGCTTGCGATGGGGGTTTCGGGATAGATCCCGTGACCCAGATTGAAGATGTGGCCTTTGCCACCGCCTTCGCTCATGACCTTGGCGACTTGCCGGCGCAGACGATCCTCGGGACCGAGCAGCAACGCGGGGTCGAGATTGCCTTGGATGGAGAAGGGCGCGGACGTTCCTGCTTGCAAGCGTGCACGCGCCTGGCCGAGGGGCAGGCGCCAGTCGATGCTGTAGACGTCGGCCCCGACCTTGGCGATGCGCTCCAGAAGCGTGGTGGCGCCATTGGGGAAGTAGATGACCGGAACCCCCGTGGCCTTGATGGCCGCGACGAGGGCCTGGGTAGGACCGAGCACGAACTCATCCCATTCCTCGGGCGAGACCACGCCGACCCAGGAATCGAAGATTTGGATGGCCTGCGCGCCTGCCGCGACCTGGGCCAGCAGATAGGAACGTGTTGCCGACTCGATGAGAGCGAGCAGGCGATGGGCAGTTTCTGGATCGCGGTTGAAGAGCTTCTTGGTCTCGATGAAATGCTTACCGGTCTTGCCCTCAATGGCGTACGTGGCGGTCGTGAACGGCGCCCCCGCGAAACCGATGAGCGGCGTATCGCCGAGCTTGTCCTTCAGCAGTCGGATGGTCTCGTACACGAAGGGCGTGCCCTCCCAGGGATCGAACACATGCATCCGGGACAGATCTTCCGCGCCGCGAACCGGAGCGGGCAGGGTGGGGCCGAGTTCGGTGAAAACGACTTCAAGTCCCATGGCTTCTAGGGGAATCAGCAGATCCGAGAACATGATCGCGGCATCGAAGCCGAAGCGGCGGATGGGCTGCAAGGTGACTTCCATGGCAAGCGCGGGGGTCTTGCACAACTCCAGGAAGGTGACGTTGCTGCGGATCGCGCGGTACTCCGGCAGATATCGCCCGGCCTGGCGCATGAGCCACAGGGGTGGACGGGGTGTTGCTTGTCCGCGGCAGGCAGCAAGAAAGAGCGATTCCATGGCTGCTTTCTACCGCAGCCCGGACTGCTGTCGATAGCCTTCCGGAATGGCCCCAGAAGAATCTTGAAGTGATTCTTGAGGTAGGATTCCGATTGGCCTGGTTTTAGGCTGTGGCTGGCTTACCGCACAGCCGGCAACGCTGGTCCTCGCCGATCACGCCAACACAGGCGTCATCGCTGCACAAGCGTCGGTTGGGGTCGAAATCGGAAGACTGGTCTTCGCGCCCAGGCTCGCCTGAATCGACCTCCAATTCGTCCGAATCCTCGCTCATGCCCGGGATGGGGGCAGGAGTTCCGGCTTCGCCGGAGTCGCTGAGGCCGCACACCGCGCACTTGCCGTCGGCACCCAGGATTCCGACGCAGCTTCCGTCGGGACACAGCCTGCGCCGTGGGTCGAAGTTCGAATCGCTTTCGCTATCCGATGCCATGCTGGGGGCCTCTTTGGGCAAGGGTTGGGTCGCTGTTCATATCCGTCATGTCGCCTATGGGTTGCATGATCGCATCGCTGGGCAGGTTAGCCAAGAGGTCCCACGCGGGTTCGTATGTCGGTAACCATCCCTGGAGGAAGCAGGGGTGCCATGCGTTGCAGAATCTCGCCGCGCAGGAGCGTGAGGTGGTGGGCAATCGCCGAACTTGATACACGCACAAAGAGGGTACCGTCGCGCAGGGAATCCGGCCGCGTGTGTTTGCGCAGAAAATCCCCTCCGATATCGGCATAAACCAGAAAAACGCGTTGCTCGCGTCCGCGCCAGCTTCCCCCGATGTTGCCAACGACCGTGGAAACCAGCGCTGAGGCGAGTTCGGGCTCGCTTTTGCGGCGGCGTGGTCGGGACGGGAAGGGCACGGCGGCAACGTATACCTCCGTGTCTGTGATTGGCAAGCGCGGCGGTCGGGCGGTATCGTCAGGCCATGCCGCTTAAAATCGTCGCCACGGATGATGCGCCCAAGGCCATTGGTCCCTATTCCCAGGCCGTGATCGCGCCTGCCGGCCGGTTGATCTTTTGCTCGGGGCAAATCCCCATCGACCCTCAAACTGGGGAATTGGCGGGTGCGGGGGACATTCGACAGGAAACCCACCGGGTCATGAAAAACCTCGAAGCGGTGCTGAAGGCGGCGGGTGCCTCGTTCACAGACGTCGTAAAGACCACCATCTACCTCATCGACCTGAAGTATTTCTCCGTGGTGAACGAGGTGTACGGCGGCTATTTCACGGGAACCCCGCCGGCGCGCGTGACGATCCAAGTGGCAGCGCTTCCGCGCGGCGCACAGGTCGAAATCGACGCCGTTGCGACGGTGTCCTAGGCCGTGTCCAAGGTCATGGAACCCGGGCTACGGCCCGGCGAAACAGGACATCAACATGAAAACCCTGGGAGGGTTTCCGTGCCTTCCCGCGATGGTTCGTGCCGAGCAGCGCTCGGCAGCTTCCCGCGCGGCTGGTCAGACGACCTTGGCAACCTTGCCGGAGCGCAGACATCGCGTACAAATGCGAATGTGCTTGCGCGATCCACCGGCAAGGATATGCACCCGCTGCAGATTAGGCCGCTGGATGCTCTTGGTCTTAATGTTCGAGTGGCTAACTCGGTTAGCCACCTGTCTAAGTTTGCCGCAAATTTCACACTGCGCTGGCATGGGTTCTCCGAAGGGCGCTAGCATTAGCACCTGTTGATGCTATCCGCAAGCGTGCATTCAAAGCTATCGAGCGCGATCCTCGTTCTGGTCGCTTGCCTTCCTTGTGCGTGCCGGGGCAAGGGACCATCCTCCCAAGCTCCGGCGGTGTCGCGCGACGCCAGCCAAGTGCCTGCGCCGGAGCGGGCGCCGACGAATTTGGAAGGGACGGTACGAGACAGGCTGGGCGCGCCGTTGCCGGACGTGCTGGTCATTGCTTGGCCAAAGGGAAAGCGTGGCGATGCCGTGGCCCAGGGGCGAACCGCCGAAGATGGCCATTTTCTGCTGCCAGGGCTGCGCCCGGATCGCTGGATGCTGCTTGTGGAGGCTGGAGGGCTTGGCACGCTAGAGACCGAACGGCAGGTGCCAGAAGACGGGCCCGCGGAGCTTATGCTCGAAGGCCAGAGTCGGACGCTCACGGGCGTTGTCACCGACAGCGCGGGCCGGCGCCAAGGCGGCGCCCGAGTCACACTGGGCAGTTCGGGTCTGCGTTGGACGCGCGCCACGGTGAGCGACGTGAACGGAATCTTCGAGGTGAAAGGGCTGGGCACCGGCCGCTTCACCCTTCGTGCAACCCTGGCAACAAGGGCCTCGCCACCCGCGGTGGTCACGCTCGACGAGGTGCCAGCGCGGCCGGCGCATGTCCGGCTGGCGCTTCAGGCTGGCGTGTTCGTGGAGGGCAGGGTACTCGATGACACCGGTCGGCCGCTCATGGGGGCCACGGTGGACTTGATGGCCATACCCGCGGATGACTTGCCGGTCACTGGGCAGTCCGGACGCGAGGGCCAATACCGGATGGGGCCCATTGCCCCGGGCAAGTACCAGTTGCTCGCTCGGATGGAGAACTACGTGGTGCTGGATGCGCCGGAACCGCAGCTGGGGGCAAGGGAAAAGGAGTCGTTCGATCTGCGTCTAGCGCGAACGGCCCGGGTTGCTGGTCGCGTACTTGATGAATCCGGGCGGCCGCTGATGGGGGTACACGTGTTCGCGATTTCTCTGATTGGCGGACACGACGACTTGGTAGTGATTCCCGGGGTGCTCCCGCCAGCAGCAGAGGCCGCTGAATTGCCGGTGGGCCGGTTACTCCGTCCGGGCGGGCTGCGTTCAAGTCCGACGGACAAGGACGGAAGATTCGACATCAGCGGGCTTTCTCCTGGGCGAGCTCGCCTTGAGATAAGGCACCCTGACAAACTGCCCTTCCGGCGCGAACCGTTGCTGCTCGTTCCCGGCGACCAGCGCGACGTGGGGGATCTGACCGTGCTGGCTGGGGCGACTTTGGCGGGCAAGGTGGTGGACGCTGAGGACCGTCCCGTCCAGGGCGCCATGGTCGAGGCCAGGCTCGCGGGCAAGCTCGCGCGACCGGCCATGCGGACGACGGCGGATGGGAACGGGGCGTTTGCCTTGCGGGTTCCCCTTGGAGACTACGCGCTTACCGCCCAGACCGAGAACCTTGTCTTGGCGACGCCTTCTTCACTCCATGTGCAAGCAGACGTGCAGGCCGATTCCTGCGTGTTGAGATTGACACCGCGGCCGCCCAAAGCGCTACGGCGATGACACTTTGATATCGTCGAAGACCGCGAGCGCGCCCCCGTAGACACCCAGGCCGACGGTGCCAACGGCGCTGGTCATCGAACCACTGGTGTCTGTCGCCGTCACGAGCAGTGTTCCGTCCAGAGATCCCTCGACCACCCCATTGTCAGCGGACCCCGACACGCGGAGCTTCAGAACGTGCCATTCGTTGACCGCAACGGACACGTTGGCCACGGTGCCGAACGCGGTTCCGTTCCGGCGCAAGCCCAACTTGCCATCGCCGCGCAAAGCGACCGCATAAAAATGCGTTATGTCCTGGTAGCGCGCATAGAGCACGACGCGATTCGTGCTGGATGGCTGGTCGAAGGACGTCACCATCACCCTGGCTTCGACGGTCATGTCCTGCCAGGCAGTCGTTGGCACGAAGGCGATACCGGGCACAGCGTCCGTGGGGCCGAAGACCATGTTCGTTTCGGATCCGTCGCCCATCTCGCTGAGGCTCCATGACCCGCTGGTCATCGCCCACCGGGCTGCGCCGTCTTCAAAGCCCTCGCAAAACTGGTAGCCATCTTCCATGCACGTTCCGGAAACCTTGCCCATGCCGCCGGCTTCGCTGACGCTGTCTGGACCCGCGAAGCTTCGCGTGTCGGCGACGGTGTTTTTGGGGCCAGCCTCGGTCTCGTTTTCGCCCGTCACGACCGCATCGTAAGTCGCATTGTCGCCGTCAATCCGCGGCGAAATCCAGGGGCCGAGGTCATTGGCGGCGGGGCTCGCGTCCCGTAAGTCCTGGCCGCTTGAGCCGCCCGTCCCACTGCCAACCTCTGGCGATCGCCGGACCACGTCCGATACGCCAAGTTTGCAACCCAAGGCCGTCCAAAGCAGGCTCAAGCCGGCCAGGGCCAGCAAGTTGCGCGCGGGCAGACTCGGCATCGCCGAAGTATAGCCCCGAGTTGGGGCCGATCAAACCTTGGGGCGCCCGCGCAGGAGGGCCAGGGCAACAAAGAGCAGTCCAATCCCGGTGCCTAGGATCGCCGTCATGGGGTGATTAGGATTGGCTCTTGCCACAACGCTACAGCCGCTATCCGAGGAAACGATCGGGGAAACTATCGGGCAGACGTCGTGCAGGTGAGGGTAGACCTCACAGACGCCCTGGGCGTCGTCCGGAGAAAGGGCGCGACGTTGAGTATCGGTAAGTTTCACTGATGGGAACATGGTGGCATCGGACACGGTGGCGGGCGGAGATGGATCGCCGTAGCAATCGACCTCGGGCGCACCCGTATTGTCGTTCAAGCGAGCTTGTCCGTCGCTCTTGGCGTAGCAGTTGTGATCGAGGCCAAGCACGTGGCCGAGTTCGTGGGTCAGTGCGTTCTGGAAGTCGGCCGTTGTCGAGATGGCCAGGTCTGGCTGCCCTACGAGATCGCCCCAGGAATAATCAACCGCATTGAATTCGATGTCCGTGTCCAGGATTTCGCCGGTCTTAGAGTTCTTGAAAATGGAGGTGACCGCGAGCGCGCTGGCCGGAAAACACTCTGGCTGTGGTATTCCGGCATCATCCACCGGCGTGGGCTCTCGGCACCAGGTGTTCTGCCGGAATACGATAACGTTCCTGTCGTCCTTGCCAACATCGGTGGTGGCCTCGGCCTCCGCCACCATGGCAAGGCGGATGTCCGTACAAGCCAGCGAGGGATAGCTCCACACCGCCGCAGCCTGCGTGCTCGCCGCGAAGAAGGCATCCGCGGTCAATACCGGGGGCGCGGAGCCCACGTAGATGTGCATGGTCACGCAAGGGTATCGCCAGGCGACCGGCACACCGGATTTGGTCACTTCCCTCACGTAGGCCTGGGCGCCTCGCGGGATCGTCGCCAGGGTCGCGAATCCTAGCCACAAGGCAAAAGAACGCGGTCCCATGACGTTACCTACCAACCAGGGCGCGCACGCGTTCACGCAACCGAACAAGGGTCTCGGGGGCCTCGGACTCGGCGGTGCGAGGCTTTCCTTTTACGTCCACGCCGCCAACGCTAGCGCCGTCTGGTGCGTCCGCCAACCAGCGCTTGCCCGCGGAATCCCAATGGACGGCGCGTTTGCCTTGGCCCATGCCGACGACCCTCGCCTGGTGCAGGAACAGCAGGGCTCGTTCACCAGGCGCGAAACGCGCCATTCCATGGACGGTCATCTCGATATCGCCCACGGTGCCGCCAAGTTGGCGAATTCTGATGCGTCCGTCCCCTGGGGTCGCGCCCTTCCAGCTTTCCTGGACGCTGATCTCGATGGTCGAGTAGATGTTGCGATGACCGCTGTCCCAGGCGCTCTCTGTGGAAAGCACATCCCCAACCACGATTTGGTCGGCGCTTGCGGTCAATTCGGGAAGATCCATTGCGCGCATCAGCGTGGCCATTGCGACAGGTACAGCGGCCAGGGCGCAGACCGTGAGAGCCAGCCATTGGATCAGACGTCGCGGGCTTGTCATCCGGGTGACAACAGTAGCATTAGTGAGCACCACGGGCGGGGACATCCTGGCTGAGGTCGCGCAAGATCAGGCTGCTGCTGCGTGCCGCGGACAGTTCGGCTGCGGACAGCCGCCCGTGGCGCTTCATCATGCCCAGTAGATCGTACAGGCGCTGCTGCCATCCTTCATCCACTTGTCCGTCGCGAAAACGCCTGGCCAAAATATGGGGATTGGGTGTCAGAGCCGCCAGGTGAACGGATTCCAGAGGCGTGAGTTCGGCCACATCCTTGCCGAAGTAGACCTGGGCGGCTTGCTTCACACCCCGGATGCCAGGGCCAAGTTCAATCACGTTGAGATAGAGTTCAAGTACGCGATCCTTGCTGAGTAGCTTCTGTAGTCGCCAAGTCAGCAC
>Ga0302323_100004572_pt1 | contig 11280 bp, 8 predicted proteins | sample Fen_T0_3_FD_201950 | JGI IMG/M metagenome (GOLD analysis project Ga0302323, IMG submission 201950) | Peat permafrost microbial communities from Stordalen Mire near Abisko, Sweden - Fen_T0_3 | ecosystem: Environmental > Terrestrial > Soil > Wetlands > Permafrost | place: Sweden: Abisko... | reverse complement strand
CTCGAACGGGCCCGGGGCGATGGCGTTCACGGTGATGCCATCTCGGGCGAGGCGCTTGGCCAGCACCTTGGTGAGCTGGTGCACCGCGGCCTTGCTGGCGGAGTAGGAGTAGGTCTCGAGGTCGGGCGCGTGCAGCCCGTCGATCGACCCGATGTTGATCACGCGGGCCGGGTCGCCGGGCTTCGAGGCGGCCGACAACGCGGGCACCAGGTAGCGCGTGAGGTTGAAGACGCCCTTCACGTTCAGATCGAGCACACGGTCCCACGCGGCGTCCGGGAACTCGGCCAGCGGAGCCCCCCAATTGGCCCCCGCGTTGTTCACCAGGATGTCGAGCGAACCCTCACGCTCGGTGATGTCATCAGCCAGGCGCTTGCATTCATCGTGCTCGCTCAGGTTGGCCGGGATCGCGATGCAGGTGCCGATCTTGGAGAGCTCGGCGGCGACCTCGTCGCAGACCTCAGCTTTGCGCGACGAGATGTACACCTTGGCTCCGGCCTCGACGAACCCTCGGGCGATCATCAGTCCGATGCCGCGGCTGCCGCCGGTGACGAGTGCGGTCTTGCCATCGATGGAGAAGAGCTGAGTCATGGGCGGCGAGGCTAGGCCGAGATCCGGTCCGATCGCGTACCCGCCACGGAGCGTGGTTCTGAGCCCTCGTCAGGTCGGTGACGCACGGCACGCGATCCAGCACTAGCCTCCCCGCAGGGAGTAGAGGGCCAGCGACACGCGCGACGCGTCTGGAGCACGTCGCACAGCTGGCGGGAAGGCAGGGCGAGCGTGCAGGCTGAAGAGCCCGCAGTGCATGACCGATCGCACGGAGAGCGAGGGTCGACGAGGCTCTCCTCCACCCTCGCGCGCCACCTGTCCTCGCTGGCCTCGGTCTTCGATGCCACCCCGATCGCCATGGGCGTGTGGTCCCTCGACGGCGATCTCGTGCAGGCCAACCCCGTGTTCCGCGACCTGGTGGACCTGACGGTCGCCGACGTCGGCGGCCAGCACCTCGAGAGCTTCGTCGATCCCGCCGATGCGGCTGACGTCCGCGCCAGCCTCGAGGACCTGTGGGCCGGCCGCCGGAACTACTTCGAGTGCGACTTCCGATGCGCCCCGAGCGGCGAGCTGACCCACTGGGTGCGCACGATGGTGACCGCGGTGTACGGCCCGACCGGCCAGCCCGACTACCTGCTGTCCCAGGTCTTCGACTTCGCCAACCCTCGCACCGCGAAGATCCAGACGCAGCGCCTGATCAACGAGACCCCGGTGATGCTGTGGCTCACCGATCGGGACGGCCGCCCCCGCATCGGCAACCGCACGAGCTTCGAGTTCCTGGGGATCAATCCCGACGACGACCTCGGCGACGCCTTGCTGGCGAAGGTGCAGGCCGACGATCTGGCCGAGGTCGCTCCCGCCATCACCGAGAACATCCGGGCCCGGGTGCCCTTCGAGTTCACCGTGCGCGTGGCTCGCGCCGATGGTGCCCATCGCTGGCTGCACCATCGAGCGCTGCCCTTCTTCGACGCCGACGGCACGTTCGAGGGGTTCGCCGCGGCCAGCCTCGACGTCACCGAGGCCGAGGAGCTCCGGCGCGAGCTCGACAACGTGCGCCAGCTCTTCCAGACCGTCACCGACTCCGGTCCCATCGCGGTGCTGCGCACCAACCCCGACGGCGACATCACCTATGCCAACGGCGGCTGGCCCAGCCTGCTGGAGGGCACCCGCCAGCTCCCGGGGCTCAACTGGCGATCGGTGCTCGCTCCCGAACACGTCGACGAGATCGTCACGCGAGGCCTGGCGTCGATCAGCTCACGCGAGCCGTTCACCGTGCGGGTGCGCACGCTCGACCCTGACGCCGGCATCGACGACCCGGCGATCCACGGGCCCGACCAGTCGTGGGGGGAGCTGCGCGTGGCTCCGGTGTTCGACGAGGACGACGTGCACCAGGGTTTCGTGGCCACCCTGGCCGACGTGTCCGCCGAGGTGGCCGCCGGAACCCGTGCCGATCGGCTGGCTCGGGTGCTCGAGGCCGGATCCGACTTCTTGATGATCGCCGAGCGCAACGGGGCCATCTCCTTCGTCAACGACGCGGCCCAGCAGACCCTCGGCGTGCGGGGCTCCACCGTTGGGGGCACTCCCAGCTTCTTGATGGACGTGCTCGACGCCGACTCGTTCGAGGCGTTCCAGGAGGTCGTCGAGCCGGCGCTCACGGCCGATGGCATCTGGCGGGGCGAGCTCACCTTCCGCTCGCGGTCCGGATCGCAGATCCCGGTGTCGGCCCTGTTCCTCGCCCACGAGAACCACCTCGGCCGACTCGAGTCGATCTCGGCGGTGGCTCGGGACATCACCGACCTCAAGGACGCCGAGCGGCGGCTGCGCCAGCTGGCCACCCACGACTACCTCACCGGCCTGCCCAACCGGGTGCTGCTCTACGACCGGCTCGAGCTGGCGCTGGCCCGGTTCCATCGCCACGGCCAGCCCGTCGCGCTGCTCTACCTCGACCTCGACCGGTTCAAGCCGATCAACGACGAGCTCGGCCACCAGGTCGGCGACGCCGTGCTCGTCGAGATCGGCGTTCGCATCCACACCGTGATCCGCGACACGGACACCGCGGCGCGCATCGGCGGCGACGAGTTCGCGGTGCTGGTCGAAGGCATCGAGGACCCGGTCATGCTCCGGCTCGTGGCCGATCGCCTGATCGATGCCATCTCGGCGCCGATGCTGGTGCGTGACCACCAGGTCGAGGTGGGCGCGTCGATCGGACTGGTGGTGGCCGGCGTGCGCTCGGCCGAGGCCGACGGGCTGATGGCGGCGGCCGACGCCGCCATGTACCGGGCCAAGGCCGCCGGGCGCGGCCGCTACGAGTTCGTCGGCCCGACCCTCGCCTGACGAACTGCGGTTTCGGCGCTCATGTTGTGCGCTGGGCGAACGAAACCAGGGGTCGAAACCCGGATCAGAGGCCGCAGGTGGTGAGGGCGTCGCCGTACAGGAGACGCTTGTGCTCTCGGATGACGCCACGGTTCTTGTCGGCCAGCTCGGCGGCGCGGGCGACGGCCCGGTCGAGGACGTCGGCCTCGGCCGCGACCTCGTCGACGATGCCCGCGGCGAGCGCCTCGGGGCCGCTGTAGCGGCGACCCGAGAGGCATGAGTCCTGCAAGGCCTGGGCGGGCAGGTGCGCGGCGACGACCGCGAACATCGCCGGGGTGAGCGGCAGGCCGAGGTCGACCTCGGGGAGGCACCAGAAGCCGCGGTCCTCGCGCATCACGATGTAGTCGTGGGCGACGGCGAGCATCCCGCCGCCGGCGAAGGCGTGGCCGTTGACCGCCGCGACCGTGACGGCCGCGAAGCCGAGCACCCGACCGAGCAGTCGGTGCACGTCGTCGATGAAGCCCTCGGTGCCGTCACCGCCGGCCATGACCCAGTCGAGGTCGAGGCCGTTGGAGAAGAACTTGCCCTCGCCGGTGATGACGAGAGCGGCCGGACCCTCGACCGCGTCCACCTCGTCGAGGGCGGCGTGCAGCGCGTCGACGGACGGCCGGTTGAAGCGGTTCTCGTCGTTGCGCATGTGGACGACCCACACGTCCCCGCGTTGCTCGAGCTCGATCATGGGGCCGGAGCGTACTGGTCTACCGTCTAGGCGTGGCTGACTACCGACCTCCCCTCTCCGACATCTCGTTCGTGCTGGACAACCTCGTCGACATGGACGAGATCTGTCAGCTCGAGCCCTTCTCGCACCTCGATGGCGACACCATCAAGGCGGTGCTCGAGGAGAACGCCCGCTTCGTCGGCGACGTCATCGCGCCGCTGAACCGCATCGGCGACGAGCAGGGATCCCAGCACCAGGCCGACAACTCGGTGAAGACCCCCGACGGGTTCATCGAGGCCTACCGGGCCTATGTCGACGGTGGCTGGGGCGCCGTGCCGTTCGAGCCCGTCTACGGCGGTGGCGGGTTCCCGTGGATCGTCGGCATCGTCATGCAGGAGTTCATCTCGAGCGCCAACATGGCCTTCTCGATGTGCCCGCTGCTCACCCAGGGGGCGATCGACATGCTCCGCCACCACGGCAGCGAGGAGCAGAAGGAGGTCTACCTCCCGAAGATGGTGACGGGGGAGTGGAGCGGTTCGATGAACCTCACCGAGCCCGAGGCCGGCTCCGATGTCGGGGCCCTTCGCACCAAGGCCGTGCCCGCCGACGACGGCACCTGGCGCATCTCGGGCACCAAGATCTTCATCTCCTTCGGCGAGCACGACATGGCCGACAACATCGTCCACCTCGTGTTGGCCCGCACCCCTGGCGCCCCTCCCGGCACCAAGGGCATCTCGTGCTTCATCGTCCCCAAGTTCCTGGTGAACGACGACGGTTCGCTCGGTGAGCGCAACGACGTCACCTGCGTGTCGATCGAGCACAAGATGGGCATCAAGGCCAGCCCGACGTGCGTGATGAGCTACGGCGAGAACGATGGCGCCGTCGGCTACCTCATCGGCGAGGAGAACCGGGGCATGCGCTACATGTTCACGATGATGAACAACGCGCGGCTGTCGGTGGGCCTCGAGGGTCTCGCCCTGGCCGAGCGGGCCTATCAGGACGCGCTCCAGTACGCCCAGGAGCGCCGTCAGGGCATCGCCCCCGGTTCGCCGGCGGGGGAGAGCTCGTTCATCATCGACCACCCCGACGTGCGCCGCATGTTGCTCACCATGAAGGCGTACATCGAGGCCATGCGCGGGGTGATCTACCTCACCGCCGAGCGCATGGACATCGCCTCCGCCCACCCCGATCCCGACATCCGCCAGGCCGAGCAGGAGCAGGTCGACCTGCTCATCCCGGTGTGCAAGGCCTGGTCGACCGATCTGGGGTGCGAGGTCACCTCGCTCGCCATCCAGATCTACGGCGGCATGGGCTACATCGAGGAGTCCGGGGTTCCCCAGCACTTCCGCGACGCCCGCATCACCCCGATCTACGAGGGCACCAACGGCATCCAGGCCATGGACCTCGTCGGGCGCAAGCTGCCGATGCGGGCCGGTGGGGTGGTCGAGGACTACCTCTCGATGATCGCCTCGCTCGATCCGGCCCTCGAGAAGGCCGGCGACGACCTCGCCTCGATCCGCTCGAACCTGGCCGAGGCCCTCACCGTGCTGGCCGACACCACCGGCTGGCTGCTGCACCACGGCGTCGAGGACCCCCGCGACGCGCTGGCCGGGGCGACGCCCTACCTGCGGATGTTCTCGCTGGTCACCGGTGGCTGGGTCATGGCCCGCCAGGCGCTGGCTGCCAAGGCGATCATCGATACCGGCACCGGCGACGTCGAGCAGGCCCGGGCGAAGCTCGTGTCGGCCCGGTTCTTCGCCGAGCAGCTGCTGCCGGCGGTGAAGGGCCTCCAGTCCCCGACGACCGCCGGTCACGCCGACCTGTTCGCCATCGACGCCGCCCACCTGTCGGGCTGACCGGGTGCTCACGACCCTCGGCTCGGTGCTCGCGTCGATCCCGAGCCCGGACTCGAACCAGATCTCCCTCGGCCCGTTGCACCTGCGCGCCTATGGGCTGATGATCGCCCTGGCCGTGTTCGCCGCGGTCGAGATCTCGCGTCGACGGTGGCGGGCGCGGGGTGGCGATCCCGACGACATCTCGGCCATCGCCCTGTGGGCGGTGCCGGCCGGCCTCATCGGCGCCCGGATCTACCACGTCATCACCGACAACGAGCTCTACCGCGGCCACTGGTTCGACGTGCCGTGGGCCAAGGACGCCAACTCACCCCTGGCGATCTGGAACGGCGGCCTCGGCATTCCCGGCGGCATCTTCCTCGGCGTGGTCGTCGGCGTCTGGGTGGGCCACCGGCGCGGCTGCCGCCTGCCGGTCGGCCTGGACGTGGTGGCGCCGGCCATGGCCGTGGGCCAGGCCATCGGTCGGCTCGGCAACTACTTCAACCAGGAGCTGTTCGGCCGGCCGACCACCCTGCCCTGGGGGATCGAGATCAGCCCGGTGCACCGCCCGGCCGGCTTCGAGCAGTTCGCCACCTACCAGCCGACCTTCCTCTACGAGGCGCTCTGGAACCTGGCGCTGGCCACGTTGCTGGTGCTCATCGACCGTCGGCGGGTGCTGCGCCCGGGCCGCATCTTCGTGCTCTACATCGGTGGCTACGCGGTCGGCCGTTTCCTGGTGGAGTCCCTCCGTTCCGACCCGGCCAACAAGATCCTCGGCCTCCGGGTGAACACCTGGACCAGCCTGGTGACGTTCGTGGGTGTCGCCATCTTCCTGGCCATCGCCGGCTTCCGCCGCCGCCCCGACGACTCCGACGAGCCCTACGTCGACGGCCACCGCTTCGGCGACGAGCCGGAGCCGGAGACCGATGAGGTCAGCGACGAGTCAGCGGGCGAACAGCGGAGCTGACGGCACGGGTGTGTCGAACCCGGCGATGATCGCGCCACTCGGGTCGAGCGACAACACGTTGGCCGACGTGCTGCCGGCCAGCTGGTCGAGGTGGCCGAGGCCGTCGACGGTGCGCTCGAGCCGCCACAGCGGATGGTGGGGCGACAGGCTGCGCATCGGATGGGCCGGCGGGAAGGTCATCAGCTCGCGCACGTCGTAGGCGATGGAGTAGAGGCGGAGGCGCTCGAACTCCTGCGGGAAGCCGAACAGGCCCGGATAGTCCTCGGCCAGCCAGAACGGCACCTCGGCGTAGTCGATGGCCCGGGTCTCGGCCTCGTAGTCCTCGGCGACGTGCAGGTACGGGAAGGCGCAGAACCGCAGCATCACGTCGAGATCGACGTCGGCGGGTGCCCGTCGGCTGAACTCGAAGTCGAGCATCGCGGTGACGACGTGTCCGTCCCACAGCAGGTTCTCGAAGGTCACGTCGCCGTGCACGAAGGTCGGCTGGTCGTAGGGCTCGATCACCGAGCAGGTGTCGAGCACGAGGTGGCGCACCCGAGCGATGAGCCCGGCGTCGACGTAGGGGAGGTGCTCGACCTCCCCGAGCGCCACGAGCAGCGGATCGACGGCCCGGAACGTGTGGGGGCGCAGCAGCTGCTGGCCGCCCATCTCGGGAACGTCGTCGGGGCAGTCGAACTGGTGCAGGGCGCGGAGCATGTCGGCGATCTGACCGACGGCCCGCCGGCGCTCGTCACGGGTCATCCCCGGCCAGCACCGGCTCAGCGGACGACCCGGGACGCGGTGCACGATGAGCCAGTCGGCGCCGAGCTGGCCGCCATAGGCCTCGATGGTGGGGTAGCCCACCGCGGCGGGCAGCAGCGGCCCGAGGGCCGCCTCGCGGCGCAGGCGCTGATCGGGTCGGCGATTGACCCGCACCACGTAGCGGTCGCTGAGCCACACCTCGTTGGTGACGCTCGAGGCGCGTTCGAGCTCGAGGTCGACGGGTAGCCCCGCCTCCTCGAGTGCGCGCCGAGCTCGCGCCACTGCGAACGAGTCGCTCATGCCGGTCCTGGTCCTGTCATGTCGCCGCATTCAACGGCGGGCCTCGCCCCGGCCTTGACCGAAAAGAATCGAACGGCCCACGCGGCGGGCGGCTCGGAACGGCTCACATCGCGTCCCAGACCATGGAGCTGTTGGCGTCCACGCCCAGGAGGTCGGCTGGTGAGCGCTTGTCGATGTGACCGATGAGACCGTTGTAGATGCCGTAGCCGACCAGCTCGCGAAGGCGCGGCTCGAAGGTGGCGGCGAGGTCACGGGGGATGCCGAGCTGCTGGTTCTCCTGTTGGCGGACGTACCCCGCGCAGTAGTTCATGGCCAGGCCGACACGACGCTGCGACGTGGTGTTGGCCCCGCCGCCGTGCCACAGGCTGCCGTGCCAGATCAGCACGCTGCCCTTGGCCATCTCGGCCGGGATCGAGTCGTAGGGCCGGCCGTAGTCGGGCGCGTGGTCGAGCAGGTGCGAGCCGGGGATGATGCGGGTCGCCCCGTTGGCCTCGGTGAAGTCGGTCAACGCCCACATGCTGTTGCACACGACGGCCGGATGGGGGCGCGGGATCGGGATGAGCTGGTCATCGGCGTGGATCGGCTGGATGGTCTCGCCCTGGTCGATGGCGATCGACGAGAGCGACGAGATGAGGCAGCCGGGGTCGAGCACGCTCTCGACGACGGGAAGCACGGCGGGATGCACCGGGACCTGCTGGAACACCGTGCCGCGGGCCAACAGGTTGTAGATGCGCACCGTGCGGTTGCCCTCGAAGTCGTTGTCGGCCGGGACCACCTCGAGGCTGCGCTCCAGCGCGTCGAGCTCGGCGACCAGCTCGTCGACCAGGTCGAGGTCGATGGCATCGGCCACGATCGTGTAGCCCTGCTCGGCGATCTCCTCGGCTGGCGTCATGACCCGATGGTAGGGGTCGACCGTCGCCCGGAGGAGGAGGTCGCGCCGACACGGGTGATACTGGCCCGATCCAACCCGTCCAAACAACCCGTCCAAAACAACAAGGGGGAGCAGTGTCGCTCTACGACATTCCGATCAATCGCCTCGACGGCACCCCGTCGTCGCTCGCCGACTTCCAGGGCCAGGCTGTCCTCGCCGTGAACGTCGCCTCGAAGTGCGGGCTCACCCCGCAGTACGAGCAGCTCGAGCAGCTGCAGAAGGACTACGGCGACAAGGGGTTCTCGGTCGTCGGCTTCCCGAGCAACCAGTTCCTCGGCCAGGAGCCCGGCACGGCCGAGGAGATCCAGGAGTTCTGCAGCACGACCTACGGCGTCAGCTTCCCGCTGATGGAGAAGATCGAGGTCAACGGCGAGAACCGCCACCCGATCTACGAGGAGCTCACCGCCGTGGCCGACACCGACGGCGAGACCGGTGATGTGCAGTGGAACTTCGAGAAGTTCCTCATCTCGCCCGCGGGCGAGGTCGTGGGCCGGTTCCGCCCCACCGTGTTGCCTGACGCCCCCGAGGTGATCGAGGCCATCGAGGCCAACCTCCCTGCCTGAACGACCCGAACTGGTGGCGGTCGGCGGGTCTCTGGATCCTTCGACCGTCACCAGACCGGCTTTTCTGGGCGCGCGGGGGGTATCCTGTCGCCTGCGAGGAGCGGTTGCCCACCCCCAATTCGGTGTCGCAGCCCCCTGGCGGGTCATCCTCACTGTTCGTCGCTCGTGACGGAGCGGAGTCGCCGAGGCCGACCCACTCCGTTCAGACGACGAAAGTGCACGCATCACCATGACCACGACGTTCGACGCGCTCGGCGTATCAGCCGACCTCGTGGAGGCTCTCGCCTCACGGGGCATCGAGTCCCCGTTCCCCATCCAAGAGCTGTCCATCCCCGACGCCCTCGCCGGCCGGGACGTGTGCGGCAAGGCCAAGACCGGCTCGGGCAAGACCCTCGCCTTCGGCCTCCCCATCATCGAGCGGGTCGGTCACGCCGAGCCTCGTCGGCCCAAGGCCATCGCCCTCGTGCCCACCCGTGAGCTCGCCCTCCAGGTGCACGACGAGCTGGCGCCGCTGGCCGAGCAGCGCGGCGTGCGCATGGTCGCCATCTACGGCGGCGCCAACATGGAACGCCAGATCAAGACCCTCGCCAAGGGCGTCGACTTCGTGGTCGCCACCCCGGGCCGCATGATCGACCTGATCGAGCGCAAGGAGGTCTCGGTCGAGGACCTCGAGATCGTGGTGCTCGACGAGGCCGACCGCATGGCCGACATGGGCTTCCTGCCCCAGGTCGAGTGGATCCTGCGGCAGGCCAAGAACCGCCACCAGACCCTGCTGTTCTCGGCGACCCTCGACGGCGTCGTCGACACGCTGATCAAGCGCTACCAGCACGAGCCGGCCATGCACGAGGTCGAGTCCGAGGGCGTGACCGTCGACGAGATGAGCCACCGGTTCCTGCACATCCACCAGATGGACAAGGTGAAGGTCGTGGCGTCCATCGCCCGCGGCGCCAGCCGCACCATCGTGTTCGTGCGCACCAAGCGGGGCGCCGACCGCCTGGCCGAGCAGCTCGGCAAGGAAGGCGTCCGGGCCCTCGCCATCCACGGTGACCTGCGCCAGACCGCACGCGAGAAGGCGCTGGCCGACTTCTCCGCCGGCAAGCTGCCGGTGCTGGTGGCCACCGACGTCGCCGCCCGCGGTATCCACGTCGACGACGTCGACATCGTGATCCACTACGACCCGCCCGAGGACGCCAAGGCCTACCTGCACCGTTCGGGCCGCACCGCCCGCGCCGGCGAGGAGGGCCTGGTCGTCACGCTCGTGCTGTGGGACCAGGAGCTCGAGGTCAAGCGGCTCATGAAGCGGATCGGCATCGATCAGCCCATCGTCGAGATGTTCTCCAACGACAAGCGGCTCGCCGATCTCACCTCGTGGGATCCGACCACCGAAAGTGCCCTCGCCTGATCGCTTGTGATCTCCCCTGGCGTGGGTGGAAAATGGCGCCGTAGTGCTCCAGACCCACCACTGAGTGCCGACAGGATGGGCACTGGTCGATCGATCGACCGCGCTGAGATGGGGAGATCATGGCTGACGACACCGCGAACGGAACCAGTGGCGACGCCCCTCGCACGCTCTTCGCGCGGGGTCGTGGCGGCAAGCGCAAGCGGGGCGCCGCCGCCGAGTCGGCGCTCGAGAACTACCCGCCGGCCGATCCCGACGAGCTGAGCAGCACCGAAGGCGGGGGCATCGACGGCGACTCGGCTCCGGCCGACGAGTCGGGCGCGCCCGAGCTGTGCCCCTCGTGCGCCGAGGCGCTGGTGCCCGGCGCCTTGTTCTGCGGCGAGTGCGGCACCCGGGTGGTGCCGGCCGCGGCCAGCGCCGAATCGGGCGACGCCGACGACACCGACGACACCGACGCGGCCGTCGCGAGCAGTGGGGTCGACGAGACCGATCGCGAGGCGTTCGTCGCTTTTGCCGACGGCGCCGAGAGCGACGCCGAGGCCGACGCCGACCCCGCGGTGGCGGCGCAGGTCGACCGGGCCCAGGCCACCGGCGGCATCGACGGCATCGACGAAGGCAGCCCGGACGAGTCCGACCTGGCCCACGACGACCCGGTCGACGGCGAGCTGGTCGCCGCCGCGCCGGTTGCCGCTGTGGTGGCCGACGTCGACCTGACCGATGACGGCCTGGCCGATGCCGAGCCGGTCGGGGCGACCGCAGCCGGAGCCGAGACCGAGATCGACACCGAGCCCGAGGCCGACGACCACGACGGCGCCGTGCCGCTGGTGGTGGCCGGTGGTGCGGCGATGGCCGCCGGGGCGCTGGCCGTCGACGCCGAGGCACCCGCCGGGGCCATGGCGGCCGAGCCGCCGCCGAGCTACGGCGAGCCGGCCGCCGCCGGCGCGGGTACGGCCGGAGGCGGGTCGAAGAA
>Ga0302323_100004570_pt1 | contig 11283 bp, 9 predicted proteins | sample Fen_T0_3_FD_201950 | JGI IMG/M metagenome (GOLD analysis project Ga0302323, IMG submission 201950) | Peat permafrost microbial communities from Stordalen Mire near Abisko, Sweden - Fen_T0_3 | ecosystem: Environmental > Terrestrial > Soil > Wetlands > Permafrost | place: Sweden: Abisko... | reverse complement strand
ACGGCGAGGACAAATTCCGCGCCAAGTCCACGATGCCGGTGCTCGTACCAGCGAGCCGCCAGGCGCAAGTCCAGCGTCGCCTCGGCGTGAATGCTGTATGGCTTCTTAGGGTCGGGCACGGAGGTCGGCAAGGATCTCGTCTCGGACCTCGTCCCAGTCGCGAAGGACAGCGCGGCCAGCGTCGACATCGGCGCAGCGTCGTTCGATCTCGGCAGCCCATGCCTGCTCGATTTCCGCCGAGGCAAAACCGCCGTGCAAGCTCGCGGCTAGTCTGTCGACGAGCGTCTCGCGATCTTTTTCAGGAAGCTCAAGCGCGGCTTCCAGGATTTCCTGCGACTGCAGCATGTTCCAAGTGTAGCGCGCTCACGAGCGCGATGGAGCGTCATTCTGCACGGATATCTTTCATGTCTTGGAGCGGAGTGGACCGACGATTGCGCGCGGCGAGCGCAGGCCGACGACGCGCGCGCGAAGCGCGCGGGGTGGGTTGGGCGGACTGGTGGTCCCTAGCTCCCGAAGGGAGGCCGCCGTGCAATCGTCGGTCCGCGGGCCGGGCGAGGGGTGATCTTACTAGCCAAGCCGGCCGTCGGGGTGGACAGCGCAAGCGGGAGATCCGAGGCGCCTCGACCGACGGCGAGGCGCGGGGCACAGAGAGCGCGCCGACGTCTGAAATGCGATGCTTGCCCCACGCCAGCCGGGCCCCAGCACACGCGTGCAATGCACGGCATACCCGCGATAGTTGCGACTCTGAGCTGAGCGCCGGACCCTCGCCTAAGGGAGAGGGTCCGGCGCTCAGTTGGCTAGGCTGGGCTCAATCGATGGCGTTGCCGTTGTCACCGGCGTCGAGGCCCTCGCCGTTGCCTTCGTCGCCATCGACGGTGCCGCCGTCGACGGGTGTTCCACAGGACGTGAGCGGGGTGCCGATGCAGGCGCCTTCTTGGCAAGTGTCCAGTGCGGTGCAGGGATTGCCGTCGTCGCAACCGACGCCAGCGGGAACGGAGGGATCGGCGCAATTCACGTCGGCGGGTTGGGCGCATACGCCGGCTTTGCAGATGCTTGGCTGCGTGCAGGTCAGGCCGCCATCGCACGAGCCGGTGTCGCCTTGGCTGCACAGCTCGCCGTCGGCTTTGGCGGGGTTGCTGCAGGTGCCGGTTGCGGAGCTGCAGGTGCCGGCCACGTGGCACACATCGAGTGCGGCGCAAACGATGGGGTCGGCGCCCTGGCAGACGCCGGTCTGGCAAGTGTCGCTTTGGGTGCAACCGTTGCCGTCGTCGCAGGCGACGCCGTCACTCTTGGCCGGGTTGCCGCACTTGCCGCTGGTGGTGTCGCAGCTGCCGATGTCGTGGCACTGGTCCAAGGCGTAGCAGGTCGTGGGCTCGCTGCCGACGCAGACGCCGTTCTGACAGGTGTCGCGCCAGGTGCAGGGATTGCCGTCGGCACACATGGTCCAGTTGGGATACTTGGGATTGCCACAATTGATGGAGCCGCGGCAGCCCAGGCACTTGTACACTTGATCGGCGACGACCTTGCTGGCGGTGCCCCAGGTATTCAGCACGTTGACGCCGCACACGTCGTCTTGGCCGCCACAGGTTTCGGGACTGCAGCCGTGGGCGGCGTAGCAATCCAGGTAGATACCGCAACCGGCGCGGTCGCTCTGCACCCCGGCCTCGTAGGTACAGAAGGCGCCGCAGGTGGTATTGCGCCAGTCCTGCACGCAGGTGTTGGTGGCAGAGGCGGTCACCTGAACGTTGTCGGCTTCGAAGGAGGCCCCGACGCTGCCCACGCCCACCGAGCCGCTGGAGCACGAGGTGTCGGTTTGCGTGAGCAACAAGGTCCCGTTGACGTAGGCCTTCAAGGTGGTGTCCACCATTTCCAGCTTCACGTCGTACCAGGTTCCGGCGTTGATGCCGCCCGACACCGGTACGGCAGCGCCAATCGGGCTGTCGACGCCGACGACGCGCTTGCCGAGGGCCAACTTGCCGTCGCCACGCAGGGCCACGTAGTAGCCGCAGTCCGCGCCCCAGGTGGCATCGTAGTGGCCCCACAGGGTGACCATCGAGGTGGCGGCAGCGGCCACGAATTTGATTGGCTTCAGGCTGGCCCGGACGGTTGCATCCATCCACGCGCTGCCGGCCTGGGAAATGTACAATTGCGACGCCGACGAATCACCTTGGGCATAGACCTTGGTGCCGTCGCCTATCACGCCGAAATTCTGCACGGGTCCCTGGCGCACGTTCCAGCCGGCTCCGTTGCCTGTCTCGAAGTTGTCACAGAAGGCCCAATCGCCCACGCACGGATTGGTCGTGGTGTCAGTCATCGTTGCCGTTTGGCTGGCCGTCCTGGTGCTGGTCGACGATGTCGTGGTCGTAGCGGTGGCGGGCGCGGTATAGGTCAACGTCTTGGTGGTGCTGGCCGAAGCCGTGGCCGTGCCCGACCCGGTGACTGTACCCGAATTGGTCCTGGTTCCCGTCGCGGTGAGGGTCAGTCGGCCGGTCACATTGGCGGTGCCCGACAGCGTGGCGGTCAGCGTCTTGGTGCCCGTGGCCGTACCAGTGCCAAGGTAGGTTCCGGTCCAGTTGGCGGTTCCGCTTGCGGTCTTGGTACCGGATACCACGCCACTGCTGGTCAGCGTACCCGTTCTGTTGCCAGTGTACGTGAGGGTGAAGGTTCCATTGGCGGTTACGACCGCCGTACCCGTCGCCGTCCGGGTCACCGTCAAGGTGTTTGACCCGGTCGTCGTGCGCGTTCCCGTTCCCGTCGTGGTGTCGGTCACGACCTTGGTCTGAGTCGTGGTCACGGTTTCGCTGATGGTGGGCGGAACGGATGCCGTCGCGGCAGTGACACCGGCAGCGGTCGCTGCTTGCGCCTTGATGTTGGCCTGCGGCCCCGCTTGGGACGGACCAGCCGATTGCTCAGGGGATGCTCCGCAGCCCAATAGCGATGACACGAGAATGGCAACGAACACACGAGGTAGTTTCATCATTCCTCCAGGTAGCTGAACCGACACAGTTACAGTTGGCGGCGGGGAGCATCATCTCGACCGGGGGAACGAGTCAACCATAAAAGGTACAACCGTACTTGATTGTCACAATACGCGGCCAACGGTCAGTAATGGTTTGGTAAGGCCCGTTGCCTACTTGCAAGCAGGCGAGGTCGAGCGATTGCCAAAGCCACGCAGGATCTTCATGTCTCCGTCGTCTTTTTTCGCGACCACGGCAACCAGCGCCGGTCCCGCATCGCCATGGCGAACGGCACACACGGGACCGGACAGCTCGCGTCCGCCGCTGAACACTTGCCAGGCCATACGCTGGCCACGCTCGAGCACCAGGGCTTGCGCTTCATCGACGTTCACCGTGGGCAGGTGAGCCAGGGCTTCCAGCACGGACAGCAGTGGCAATGGGCGTCCGTCGGCAATCCGAACGGCCAGTTCGTCCAACGTAATAGCCCGGTCCAAGGTGAAAGGACCGGAGGCGGTTCGTCGCAATTCCACCAGGTGGGCGCCCACCCCCAGGTGCTGTCCCAGATCGGCTGCCAAGGAACGAATGTAGGTTCCCTTCGAACAGTGAATGCGCAGATGAGCGCGGTCGGGTGTCTGAAAGCGAAGCATCTCGAACGCGTGGATAGTCACCCGCCGTGGCTGACGCTCTAGCGTCTCACCCGCGCGGGCGTAGGTGTACAGCGGACGACCGTCGCGCTTGAGGGCCGAGTACATGGGCGGCACCTGATCGATGGGACCGCGGAATCGGGCCAAGGCGGCCTCGACGGCCGTCGCCGACAAATCGCCCAGCCCGTGCTCGGCCACGACTTGGCCGGTGAGGTCCAGCGTATCGGTCTCGACGCCAAAGCGCACGACCGCCTCGTAGGCTTTGTCGGCCTCGAGCAGGAACGCCAGGACCTTGGTCCCCTCGCCCATGCAAATAGGCAACACGCCACTGGCAAACGGATCCAGCGTTCCCCCGTGCCCTATCTTCTCGCGCCCCCTCCCCATCAGCGCCCGCACCTGCCTGACGACCGCAAACGACGTCGGCCCACTGGCCTTATCGATAACCAGGAGACTCAACGCTCCCCATCACCCTCGTCATCCCCCTCCTCCTCCCCATCTTCGTCGTGGCCGTGGCCGTGGCCGACCTCCCCCTGCCCCCCGACCTCCCCCTGCCCCCCGCTCTCATCATCATCCTCCACGCCCTCCGCCTTCCCCGCCTTGTCCCCCGTCATCTCCACTTCTCGCAACAGCGCATCGATATGCGCCTCCTGCTCGAACACGCGGTCGATATCGAACAGCAGCGCGGGTGTGCTTTTCAGACGCAGCCGATCGGCGATGCGCCGGCGCATGAAGCTGGCAGCGGCGGCCAGGCCCTGGCGAACGCGCAACAAGCTCTCGTCGTCCATGCCGTGCACGGTGAAATAGGCCGTGGCTTGGCGCAAATCGCCCGACACCCGCACGTGGGTGAAGGTAATGATGCCGGCAATACGCACGCGCGGATCTTTGATCTCGTCGCGTACGATGATCTCGCCCAGAATCTGCCTGATTTCGCCGGCGACGCGTTCGGTTCGTTGGGTCATCGTGATTTGAATCCTAAATCGTTCTCGGCCAAGACGTCGTTATAGCTCTGAATCTCGCGCTCGACATTGGTCACCTCGGCCTCGTCGCGCACGAAACGAATGATTTCATCCAGGGCGCTGGCGACGAATTGGCGGCCGTTGCCCACCACCGCCATCCCCAGCACCGCCCGCTGCCACACGTCGTTGTCGCCCACTTCGGCAATGGCCAAGTTGAACTTTTGCTTGGCCCTGTCCTTCACGCGACGGAGCACCATGCGCTTCTCCTTCAATGAGTGCGCATGGGGCAAGAACAGGGTCACTCGCGCAATTCCTACCGTCATGGCAAGGCCGCGCTAGCCCGCGCCGTTTAGCGTCGGCCGGGCTGCTTGTCCGTGATGGCAGCGTCCAGCACCGCCGCGGTGGTCTCGACCTCGAAGGCTTCGATGACGTCGTTTTCCTTCACATCGTTGTAGCCGTCGATGGTGATACCGCACTCGTAGCCGTGGGTGACTTCCGAGGCGTCTTCCTTGAATCGGCGCAACGAGGCCACCTTGCCCGTGAACACGACCACCGAATCACGAATCAGGCGAACTTGCGCCTTGCGCGTGATCTTGCCATCCACCACGGTGCAACCCGCGATGGTGCCGGCCTTGGCGATGTGGAAGACCTGGCGAACCTCGGCCTTGCCGATGACCTTTTCGCGCGTGACCGGCGAAAGCATGCCGACCATGGCCTTCTTCACGTCGTCGATGGCGTCGTAGATGATCTGATACAGCTTGATGTCCACGCCTTCTTGGTCGGCCAGGGCGCGCGACTTGCCGGCGGGACGGACGTTGAAGCCGATGACGATGGCCGAGGAAGCCTTGGCCAAGGTAACGTCGGATTCGGTGATACCGCCAACGCCCGACTGGATGACGCTGACCCCGACGGTGGGGGTCGATAGGTTGCGAAGCGCATTGGCGATGGCCTCGACCGAGCCCTGCACGTCGGCCTTGAGCACGATGCGCACCTCCTTGACCGCGCCTTCCTTGATGCGATCCAGGATGTTCTCGAGGGACACGCGCGTGTTGGCGCTGGCTTCCTTGCGCTTGCGCTGCTCGCGCCGGTGTTCGACCAGCGACTTGGCCGACTTCTCGTCGGTCACCACGTTGAACAGCTCGCCTGCGTCGGGCACGCCATCGAGACCCAAGAGCTCGACCGGCGTCGACGGCCCCGCCTCGGTGATGATTTGCCCCTTGTCGCCCAGCATGGCGCGGATCTTTCCATAAGCTTCGCCCGCGACGACCAGGTCGCCGACGCGCAAGGTACCTTCTTTCACCAGCACCGTGGCGATGGCGCCGCGCGACCTATCCAAACGGGCCTCGACCACGTTGCCACGGCCGGGCTTGTTGGGATTGGCCTTCAGCTCGAGCACCTCGGCCTGCAAGGCCAGCATCTCGAGCAGCTTGTCGATGCCCACCTTGGTTTTGGCGGAAACCTCGACGTAGATGGTTTCGCCGCCCAGCTCTTCGGCGACCAACCCGTATTCCATCAACTTGGTGCGAATGGCCGCCGGGTTGGCACCTGGCTTGTCGACCTTGTTGATGGCAACCAGAATGGGAACCTCGGCAGCCTGGGCGTGCTTGATAGCCTCGATGGTTTGCGGCATGGGCCCCTCTTCGGCCGCAACCACGATGACGACGATGTCGGTCATCTGGGCGCCGCGAGCACGCATGGCGGTGAACGCCTCGTGACCGGGGGTATCCAGGAAGACGACGTCGCCGGTACCGGTGTGAACCTTGTAGGCGCCGATGTGCTGGGTGATGCCGCCGGCCTCGCCGGCAGCCACGTTGGCCTTGCGAATGGCATCAAGCAGCGAGGTCTTGCCGTGGTCGACGTGCCCCATCACGGTGATGACGGGTGCGCGCGGGGCCAGGTCCTCGGGATTGTCGACAACGCCTTCCGAAATGAACTCTTCCTCGCGGAAAGCCGTGGACTCGATCTGGTACCCGAATTCGCCGGCAATCAGGCCCGCCGTATCCTGGTCGACGCTCTGGTTGATGTTGACGCCCATCATACCCAGCGCCCACAACTTCTTGATGATCTCGTTGCCCTTCACGCCCATCTTCTGGGCCAGATCGGACACGGCGATGGTTTCACCCATGCGCACGACGCGCTTGTGCTCGGCCGGCGTGGTGATCTGGGTCTGCTTGGTCTTCTTGCCAGCGGCGGCGACGCGCTTGCGTGGCGGCCCACCTGGACGCTGTCCCGGCGCCCCGCCTGGGGTTCGCCAATCCCGTCCCCCGGGTCCGCGCGAAACCAAGCCGCTGCGCCCGAGGCGCCGTAGTTCTTCGTCGCGATCCTTGATTTCGATCTTGGGGACCGTGCCATCGCGACCGGGCATGCCCGGCAATTGAATGAACTGTCCCGTCGCTGCCGATCCGGTCACCACCGGCTGAGGAATCTTGATGACGGGCGGCTGGGCCTTGGCCTCTGGCACAGCAGCCATGGTGGCGGTAGTGGTCATACCTGGGACCGGCGTCGCAACCGGGGCAGGAGTCGCGGTCGCGACCGCGAGCTCTTGGGTGACTTTTTGTGCCGCTTTCTGGGCGGCTTGGGCTGCGGGGGCCGCCTTGGGCGCCAGCTCCGTAAACACCACTGGCTCCGCGGGCACGGTTACCGCAACGGGCGGAGGCGTAAGCTCGGCCTCTTCGACCACAGGTTGAGGCGCGGGGGCCGTCACTGGCGCCGCCGCTACGGGTGCGGGGGCAGGCTCTGGCACCGGATCGGGAGCGGGAGCGGGAGCCGGCACTGGTGCTGCTACGGATGCTGGTGCAGGCGCCACCTCGACAACTTCAACCGGCACCGGCACAGGCACATGCACCTGGGGCGGCGGGGTCGGCTCGGGAACGGCGTAAACGACCCTGGTGGGCGGGGGCGCAACCGGCTCGGCAGGCGCCTCGCGCTTCGCCACGGGGGCAACGGTTTGAGGGCGTGCGGGTGGCGGACTGCCGGGTAGCCGCGATCGTCGACGGATGACGGTGTCGTTGATGCGGGTCTCTACCAACGACTCCTGTCGCTCGCGCTCGATGGTGCGACGAAGGCGTTCGGCATCGGCAACGTCGATGTTGGACATGTGGTTGGCCACGTCCAGTCCCATCGCGCGTAGCTTCGCCACGAGATCCTTTGGACCAAGGTTGACTTCCTTGGCCAGCTCGTAGACGCGAACCTTTGCCCCGGTGCCGGACGAGCCGGCCCCGTCGGCGCCGGAATCTCTTCGATCAAATCCACTTCCAATCATCGTAAATCACCCTGCGCGTTGATCGACCGCCCCGATGCAGAATGCACCTGGGCCAAGAGAGTCTCTTGATCCGAAACTTCGACGGGCCGACGAAAAGCCCGGCCCACGTTCTTCAGCGCCTTGGTAAAGCAGCGCGAATGGACCCATGCCCCGCGCCCCCGTTTCAAGGTCCCCGCGGTCTGTTCGTGCCGTCCATGCAGACGTCCGCGCTGGGCCACGCAAAGCTTGCCCTCTGGTGCGATCAAACAAACCAACTCGGACGCAGGACTCTTGGAACGGCAGCCGATACAGGTTCGCTCGGGTAGATGTCGAATGGGGTACCCCTCCGTCATGCGTGCTCCTCGACAACAGGCTCGACAGGCGTCTGGGTGGCCAAAGCGTCGTGTTCGGCCTGCACCCGCGCCTTCTCCAGCTCGGCAGCTCCCACGGCCGCGGCGATGATGCGCGATGCCGCTTCTTCAGAGCCAACGCCGGGAATAGCAGCCAATTCGGCGGGCTGTGTGCGCGCCACTTCCGCCGCCGAACGCCAGTCGGCACGAAATAGGGTTTCGGCCAGCTCGGCGGAAACGCCGGGGATGGCAGCTAGCGAGGCGCGCGATCGCTCTTCCATTTCGCGTACCTTGCTTTCGGAATGGATGTCGATACGCCAACCGGTCAGCTGCGAAGCCAGGCGAACGTTCTGCCCCTTCTTGCCGATGGCCAACGACAGCTTGTCGTCGGGAACGATCAGCTGCATGGTGTGGTTGGCGGCGTCGATCAGCACGCGCGACACTTCGGCCGGAGCAATGGCGTTGCACACGAAGCGCGCCGGATCGGGATCGAAAGGAACGATGTCGATCTTCTCGCCGCGCAGCTCTTGCACCACGGCCTGAACGCGCGAGCCCTTCATGCCGACGCAAGCACCCACCGGATCCACGTCGCGGTCGCGCGAGTGAACCGCAATCTTCGAACGTGCCCCCGCCTCGCGCGCCGACGCTTCGACGCGCACGATCTTGTCGTAGATCTCGGGGACCTCCATCTCGAACAACTTCTCCAGAAGACCCTTGTGGGCGCGGGAAATGATGATTTGCGGTCCGCGCGCCGACTTGTCGATTTCGACCACGTAGGCCACGATGCGGTCGCCGGCCCGGTAGGATTCGCGCTGAACCTGTTCGCGCACGGGCAAGATCGCTTCGGGACCGCCCAGGTCGACGACGATGTTGCCGCGTTCGAAGCGGCGGACGATGCCCGAGATGAGCTCGCCCTTCTTGTCGCGATACTGGTTGAAGACATTCTCGCGCTCGGCTTCGCGCACCCGCTGCAGGATGACCTGCTTGGCGGTCTGGGCAGCAAAGCGACCGAAGGTCTTCCACGCGCGGTTCAGCTTCAGCAGCGCCCCGTACTTGCCGTCTTGTTCTTCGGCTTTGGCTTGGTCCTTGTCGTCGTAGAAGATCTGAAACAGTAGCTCGTCGCCGACATCCGCCTGCAAGTTGAAGCGATTGGCTTCTTCCAGGGTGATTTCCTTGGCGGGATGAACGACCGGGTCGGCCACGACGATGATCTGCGACAGATCCACCCGTCCCGTGGCTTCGTTGAACTTGGCCTCCATCTCGCGATCTTCGCCAAAGGCTTTCTTGGCCGCCGTCAGGATGGCTTGCTCGAGGGCTTCGACCAGAACCTTGCGCTCAATATTCTTATCTTTTGAAACCTGATCCAGAACCAGGCTCAGACTCGTACCGTCGCTCATGACGCACTCCTCGGTGTCGTGTGGGGGCCATTTTTCCGGCCCTTGGGGGCCGCAGGGACAGCCCCTGATGACCGGTGAAATTCAGCGTCCCAGTCCGGAACCAGGTTGGCACGCACGATGAGCGCGAGAGGCAGTTGGTACGACCTGCTCTCGCAATCTATCTGCACCTGTCCATCCTTGACGCCGGCCAGAACGCCGGAGAAGTTCCGCCGTCCTTCCACCGGATCCATCGTTCTGATTTTTGCTTGTTGACCCTTGAACCGCGCGAAATCGCGCTCGCGCCGCAAAGGCCTGTCAATACCGGGCGAACTAACCTCCAGTCGATACGTGTGGTGAATACAGTCAGCTACATCCAGCGTGGCCGACAGGTCGTGGCTCACGCGCTCGCAGTCCTCGTGGCTGACGGACATGGGACCAAACACCGAGGCATCGTCGTCGGCACTCTCGGCCTCGGCACTGTCAGGCAGCTTGGGACCTTCCGGTCGGTCGATGAATACCCTCAGCACCCACCCTTCGATTTCGCGATTCCACTGCAACTCGACAAGCTCCAGGCCTGCCCCCTGGATGGGGGGCTCAAGCAGCCGCCAAAGCTCGTCGATTTCCTTATGCATTCTTGTCGTACCTGGTCGGATTCTTTGAGTGTTTTCGCTGGGGATGGGTATCTTTGGGTGTCTTTGGGGGATCTTTGGACAAAAAAAAGGCGGGCTCAATGGCCCGCCCTACTTCGGGTGTGCCTTATACTGTGCCAGCTTCTTAGCACGACGAAGTTTCTTCCGCAATCGCTGGCAGCCCAGCGCGCAAACAAGCATGGCGACAACGAGGGCTACGACAATAGACAGGACCGTTGAACTTGCGCGCGAAGAGCGATAGGTGTTTGCCGTCGGCCCGGCTGTCCCACCCAGGGGCGGCTTGGGTCGTCGAGCAGCCTGAATCAACGCCCGCGGGAAAGCGGCAGTACCAGGAGAACCAGAATGGCAAGCGCAAAACTCGGGGTCGGAGTGATCGGTTGTGGCACGGTCGGCGGCGGCGTCGTCAAGCTACTGATGGCCGAAAAAGACCACCTCTTCCGCAAGACCGGCGTCGCTGTCGAACTGCGCAAAGCGGCCGACCTCGACCCGGTGAAGCGGGCCTCGACCGGCCTGCCAGACAGCATGGTAACGGCCGACGCCAATAGCTTGCTGACCGATCCCGACATCCAGGTCATCGTCGAAGTCATCGGCGGCACCAAGGCAGCTCATGCCATCATCCAAGCGGCCCTGACCGCCGGCAAGCACGTGGTGACCGCCAACAAAGAGCTCATCGCCAAGAAGGGCCCGGAGCTGTTCGCCCTAGCCCGCTCGCACAACGTAACCCTGCACTTCGAGGCCAGCTCGTGCGGCGGCATCCCCGTAATCAACGCGCTAGGGCAGTCACTGGCCGCCAACCGCTTCGAGAAGATCCTGGGCATCGTCAATGGCACCACGAACTTCATCCTGACCAAGATGCACAGGGAAGGCGCCGAGTTCGCCGACGTGCTGGCGGAAGCGCAACGCCTTGGCTATGCCGAAGCCGATCCCACCGCCGACGTGGACGGACACGACGCTGCCTACAAGCTATCCATCTTGGCGTCCCTGGCCTTCGATAGTCCTTTCGACTACCGAGAGATCCACACCGAGGGCATTCGCAACATCTCGGCGCGCGACATCGCCATCGCCAAGGGCTATGGCTACGTCATCAAACTGCTGGCCATCGGGGTCGC
>Ga0302323_100004568_pt1 | contig 11285 bp, 1 predicted proteins | sample Fen_T0_3_FD_201950 | JGI IMG/M metagenome (GOLD analysis project Ga0302323, IMG submission 201950) | Peat permafrost microbial communities from Stordalen Mire near Abisko, Sweden - Fen_T0_3 | ecosystem: Environmental > Terrestrial > Soil > Wetlands > Permafrost | place: Sweden: Abisko... | reverse complement strand
CAGTTTAAAGCCAAGCAGTTGGGGACGACGAACGCTCTGGACCCCCTCTCGCCGACCGACCCTTTAACTGGCGCTGTCATTGCGGCGAATGTATTTGTTGAGGGATCTCTCGACGTCAGTGGCCGGTTTGTTAACGACACCGGCCGGCTCGGAGCGGACGCACTAGGACCCGGCTTCATCAACGGCGGCAGCATCTCGATTACGACCGACAAGGGCAGCGATCGTTTAGGTGGGAGCGACCTGACCGGCAGCATCCTGCTCGCAAGCGGAAGTCTGCTCGACGTGTCGAGCGGTGGATACATCTCGCCCGTCGGCAAGCCGAAGGTCGCCTCGACCGGCGTTATGGCCGGCAAGGGCGGCAACATCTCTCTTGCTCTTTATCAGGGAACGATATGGAGCACAGATCTCCAGACAACTACTTCACCCTTTATTCCCTCCGCGACAAGCCAACCGGCGGTTCTTCAGCTCGACGGCAACATGCTGGCCTATGGGTTCGAGTCCAATGGCAGCCTGACACTCGGCGTGGGCGATACTTTGCGGATCGGCGGAACGCTGCAGCCAGGCGAAATCTCGACCGTCAGGGTCGGGCAAGGATCGACGCTCCCGATCGCGCTGCTCGCGAGCGGCGGCTTCGCATCGTATACGTTCGAGTCGATCGACCGCAATTCCACGAAGGCAGATACCAACCCTAACGCGAGCATCACCGTCTCGGCCAATGTGAACCTGACGTTGCAGCAGCGCAATTTGTCCAGCACGTTGGATTACGCCGCAACGCCGACCGGTACGAAGCTCGGGGCCGAGGCGCAGCAGGCGCCGGCGACCCGGCTGGCGCTGCTGCCGGACGACCGGCGCAAGCCGGTCGACCTGACCCTCAAGGCAAACACAGTCACACTCGACAGCGGTTCATCTGTTGTCACCGATCCCAAGGCCAAAATCACCCTTGGCGGCAGCCCCGACATCACCAACAAAAATCTGGACGATCCTCTGCGCGACCAACCGGCTAACAGCGTGCGTCTGCGCGGGAGCATCGTCGATCATGGCGGTGCGGTCTTTATCAACGCGGTCAATACCGTATTCGATCGCTGGACGTCCCAGCAGCAGGCGCGGATCGATCTCTCCGGAACCTTCATCGCCAATTCGCTGTTCGGCCAGCCCGGCGGCCCGGCCACTAGCGGCACGGTGATCAAGGGCGGCACGCTGTCGATCGAGGGCAGCAAACTCGTGCAGATTCAAAGCGGTGATAATATCTCTTATGCCTATGACACCGCGGACGGGTCTGTGGTGGCCGATAGCGGGCTGCAGGTAGACGTCTCCGGCCATGCCGACGTGGTTCAGATCGCGGCCGGGCGGGGCAGCAGTCCATCCTCGATCTGGCTGTGGAGCGACGCCGGGACCCTGAGTTTCGATATTTTCAACTTTGCCTGGGCCGGCAGCTTCGCGGCCACCGGCGGTCGGTTGTCCGACGGCACCGCCATGCTTGCGGCGGACGGCACGACGCCCGTAGCCAACAACGGAACGCTGATCCTCGGCGGCGGCCCGGTGTCGCTGGCGCAGTCGAACAACACGATTGGAGGCATTGTCGTCTCAACCGACCAATTGGCTCCGTTCGACAATGTGTTCCTCTATAGCGGCGGCGCGAAGGGGGGCGCCGGGCGGATCTTCACCGACCTGCCGCGGAACACGACCAATCTCGGCACGGCGAGCCTGCGGCCCCTCACGATCGCGGGCTCGCTGAACTGGCACGTCGCCAACTCGCTGCACATCGCCGCCTCCTCGATCACGATGGGCCTAGGCGGCGGCAGCGTCGCCCTCGACGCGCCCTATGTGCTGCTCACGGGCGGCAGCGACGCGTCCACGAGCGGTGCGATCAAACAGGGTAATAGCAGCATCACCGTGACGGCCCAGACCATCGATGTGGAAGGCGCCGCCTTTTCGGGCTTCAAGGAGGTGCAGCTGAAAAGCTCCGGCGATCTTCGCCTCAGCACCCCGAAGGTCGCAAACAGCATCGATTCTGCGACCGGTGTGATCAAAGATGCACCCTTGAGAGGCGCGCTCGCCACCTATGGCGATCTCCTGCTCTCCGCCCAGCGCATCTATCCGGTTTCGGCCGTCGACTTCACCATCACGAGTACGGCGGGCAATGTGACGTTCCGGGCGCCGGGGGAAAGCAACACCCGTCTCCCGCTGTCGGCGGGCGGCAGCCTCACGGTGGCGGCTGCGAACATCGATCAGGGCGGCAACCTGTTCGCGCCGCTCGGCAAGATCACGCTCACGGGCGGCTTCGGAACCAACCCCGACGGTACGCCCCAGGGGGTGGTGCTTGAGCCCGGCAGCCTGACCTCGGTCACGCTTGCCGATCAGGTGGTGCCCTATGGCGCCACTGTTGATGGCACCGGCTGGTACTACAATTCGAGCAGCCCGCTGTCGGCGCCGAAGGAAAAGGGTGTGGAACTCGGCGGCGCGAGCGTCGTGACGAAGACGGGATCGACCATTGACGAGCGTGGCGGTGGTGACCTGCAGGCCATGGAGTGGACCAAGGGCCCGGGTGGCTCGCGCGACACGTTGACCAGCATCAACGGTGGACTTGGTGCCAACGGGTCGCAGGCAGGTTCGACGGTTTATGCGCTGGTGCCGACATCGAACGATCCGGTGGCAGCGTTCGACGTCCATTTCACCGCGGCGACCGGCCTTAATGCTGGCCTCAAGTCCGGCACGAAAGTCACGCTCGCGAGCGGCCAGGTGCTCTATCTGCAGTCCGGCGACGACTATCCGCTGGCCGGTACCCAAATCACGATCGCGGGCGGGGCCGGAATCGCGGCCGGCAGCTATACGCTCTATCCGGCGCATTACGCGACGCTGCCGGGCGCGTTGCGGGTGGTCTATTATGGCGACAATCTCGGCCGCAACGTGCCGTCGGGAACCACGCTGCCGGATGGCACCGTGCTGGTCACGGGCAACTATACGCAGTCGACGCAGCCTGGAAAGCAGTCCGCCGGCCAGAGCCTGTTCGCCGTGCAGACCGGCGCGGTGTGGCAGCAATACAGCGAATATTCTTTCAGCCGCGCCAACAGCTATTTCGTGCAAAAGGCCACGCATGACGGCACCAATGTGCCACGGCTGCCGATCGATGGCGGACGGCTCGCGGTCGGCGCGCAACAGCAGATCCTGCTGGCCGGTACGGCGCTGTCACAGCCCGCAGCGGGCGGGCGCGGCGGCGAACTCGACATTTCGGGCAACATGCTGGCGGTGGTGAGCCATCAGCAATATGTCGACAGTGCCGTCCCGGGCAATGTTCCGACCGGCTACATCGCGCTCGACGTCGGTCAGCTCGACAATATGGGCTTCGAGAGCATGCTGATCGGCGGGACGCGCAGCGGCACGCTGATCACCCCGACCGCGAGCAACGTACTGATCGACACCCGAGGCGAGAAGCTGACCTCCCCGGAGGTTCTGCTGGTCGCGAAGGCGACCTCGGCCACTGACGGCTCGGTCATCATCAGCGGCACCAGCGTCATTGAAACCACCGGCCCGGTACATGACGGCTACGGGCGCAGCTACGGCTTCGTCACGTCGACAGTCAATGGAGCGTTGTTCGCAGCGTCGAACGACTCGAAGCTGACGCTGTCCGGTCCGACCGGCCCGGCCGGCGACGCCGGTCGGGTGGCGATCGAGGCCGGTGCCACGATTTCTACCGACACGCTGACGCTGCAGGCCACCGCGTTGACCAATGCGATCAGGATCGAAACGGGTAACTTGCATGTCACCCAGCTCAATCTGCGCGCGAAGACGTTCGCGATCGGGTCGAGTTCCGCGTCCGCGGTCGACAAGAGCGTAAGGTTGACCGGCAGCCAGTTCGGCGGCGTGCGGGGGCTCAACCTGACGTCGCTGGCGGGCGCCATCACGGTCTATGGCAGCTTCGACCCGGGGCCGGCCATGAAGAACCTGGGCCTAGACGCTGCGGTGGTGGCGCGCGCGGCCGGCAGCGAGGACGGCAGCGTCAGCGTTGTGAATGGCGCGATCATCCTGATCAATGATACCGCGGCAGCGCTGCCCGGCGGTCTGCCATCGGGCAGTGGGAACCTCACTTTCGCGGCCGCGGACATCGTCTTCGGGGGCGGAACCCAGACCATCGCCGGCGCCGCCGCCGTGACCATGACCGCCACCGAGCGCGTCTCGGTCGCAGGTCCGGGCACGCTGACGCTGGGCACAGGAGCCGACCAGGTCAACCTCGCCGTGCGCACGCCGACCGTCCTGGTCCAAAGCGCGAGCGCGACCGGCTCCGGCTCCTTCACCCTGACAACGCAGGGGGATGTGACCTTCGCCGACGTCGTCGTCCGCAGCGAGACCACGACGCGTCCGCCTGATAGTCCCGAGATCGGCGGCAATCTCGCCGTGGTGGCGCGATCGATCGAGGTCGGCAACACCATCCAGGCGCAGGCCGGCACCGTGACCCTCGAGGCGACCACAGGCAACGTCACCCTGAACACCGGCGCTTACATCGCCGCGGGCGGCTACACCAAGACCCTGGTCGATTTCACCACCTATGTCGCGGGCGGAAAGGTGCTGCTGCAGGCCGACGCCGGAAATGTCGTGAGCGCCGTGTCCAGCACCATCGACGTGGCGAGGCCGGACGACGGCCTCGGTTATGGCGGTCAGATCCAGATGTCGGCGACCAAGGGTAGCGCGGTCCTGCTCGGCCAATTCCGTGGCGGGGGCGGCGGCGGTCTCGGCGGCAGCTTCAAGGTCGACGCCACCGATCTTGGAGGAGTCAAAAACGCCACGCTCGACACCCTGGCGGACGCATTGCTGGTGGGCGGCCTCGACGGCGCGATCGACATCCACACCCGATCCGGCAACCTGACCCTGTCGCAAGGCCACACGATCAAGGCCCGCTCCGTCACGCTCACGGCCGATGATACGACCTGGTCCAGTACCGACGCGACCCAGCAATTCGGCCAGATCACCATCGCCGGCACCATCGATGCGAGCGGCTATGCCGGCACGACGGCGGACGGCACCGGGCAGGCGGGCGGCCAGGTTGGCCTCTACGCCGCCAACCAGGTCACGCTCGCGGGCACCAGCGTCATCGACGCATCCACCAAACATGCCGACGAGCGTGGCGGCGACGTCACGGTCGGAATTGCCTGGGCGGCGAAAGGCAAGATCCGGCTGCAGTCCGGCATGCGCATCGATGTCACCGGCGGCACCAGGGGCGGCTTGAGCGGCGGCACCGTCACGTTCCGGGCGCCGGTCGACGGCAATGGAAATGCGAAGATCGTGGCGATCGACAAGGACGGCACCGAGCTGCCGAATTTCGCAGGCAGCAATATCCATATCACTGGCGCCCGGGCGGTGACCGTCGAACCGTTCATCGCCTTTGACACCGTTGCCAGTTCGTACGGCCTGAAACAGGACGGCTGGGACGGGGTGGTCGATCCGGCCGGTGGCTATGACGCCACGGGCAAGGCGGTAACGCCGAGCTTTGTGTGGTCAGGACTCACGGGTTACCAGTTTACGGTCACGAGTGGTGGCAGCGGTTACACCACAGTTCCGTTTTTGCGACTGAATCAGAGTGAAATTAACATTACGGCAATCGCCGTCATGGGTCTGGACGGGATTACGCTCCTGAGCCTGTCGACCACCGCGAGCTTGCCTGCGAACTCGAATCTGACGGTGACGTTCCCGCCACCGACGAATGCGGGCGCCAATGTTGTGAATACCGCTGCTACGGGCCGCGTGTCGACCGATATAAACGGCAAGATCACGGCATTCACGCTCATCGATGCGGGCAGCGGCTACACAAACCGCCCAACGACGGCCAAGATCACGTTCACGGGTCAAAACGGCCAACCTCAGACGGTAGATGCGACCGTCAGCGGGGGCGGTATGAAGGTGGTCGCCATCGCCGCCAAGACCACGAGTAACATCGATGTTAGCAGGATTGAGCTGCTGGGTGGTTCCTTTAGTGTTCAGGCAACTGCCAGCTTCTCGAGGACCACGTCCCTGACGGGTACGACGACGGGCACCACATTCAAGCTCGACCCGAACGAGCAGGGTGCCTTTGTCAAGGCGGTTGCAGCCCCCAGTGTCAATAGTCCGCCAGCCGGTGCTACAGTCAAACAGGCCGACACGTACAACCACCTTGCGTTTTTCGACGACACGCTGGTGCAATTCAGCCAGGGTAAACTGAGCCTCAACAATCAGGATTACGGATTTGCGAACCTGATCAGCGCGCTTTCGCCGCTGGCAAGGGATCTCGGCGCAGGCGTCGTCCATGTGCGACCGGGGATCGAGCTGGTCAACTCCGATCCTAACGCGAACTCCGGCAACATCACCGTCAAGAGCGCCTGGAACCTAGCGTCGGGCAAGGCCGGTAATCTGCAGCCCAATGTGCAGCCGGACGGCACGGTCAACGGCACCAAATACGTCCAAGTTTACGACAGCAGCGATCCCGCAACGCAGAGCTACGTGACGTTCGACTACCGCTATGCCGCGAATTACGGAACCGGAACCACGTCCGTCGAGCCGGGCGCGCTGACATTGCGTGCCGTGAACAACGTCATCATCGGCGCATCGATTTCCGACGGCTTCTTTCAGTTCCGCAATTATCTCGACTCGAACTACAACACAAAGGTCGCTGCATACCTGACCGCCAGCAGTCAGCGCCAAGGGGGGACTGTTAGCGAATATTACCTCAACGGGTATCTCACGCCGCCGGTTGCCCCCTATAACGCCGCCGGCAATATCGTCAGCCCGTCCGCTACGGACCTCGCGGCGGCGGACCTGTTCCCCAATCAGCTGCGGGTCGCAACCCCCAACAACGGCATCGTGACCGTCACCGATCCGGGCTCGTGGACCTACCGCATCACCGCCGGCGCCGATCTTGCGAGCGCCAATCCGAACGCCGTGAAACCGCTCAATGCCACCATCTACAATCCGAGCTACATTCAGAAATATAACCCGGCCGCTCCGTCGCAGACCCCGAGCGTGATCATCACCGGGCAGGCTTTCTACAGTCAGACGTATTCCACCGGCGGCAAGACCATTGACGCCTCGACCAAGGTCTTCCTGCCGACGATGGTGCGGACGGGGACCGGTGGCATCAATGTCGCCGCTCAATATGATCTGTTCCTCAACGACCCCGATCCTAAAAGCGCCACCCCCAACAACGACGCGCCCGGCGTGATCTACGCCGCCGGGGTCAACACGCCGCGGCTGACAGATCCGAACTACCAATTGCAAACAGTCAACGGCGCAACGAAGGTCGTGCCCACGGCCGACCTGAATGACGCGCTGTTCCTTGAGCCGCAATTGCTCGCCTATGGCACGCTGAGCTCAAAGTTGACGCAGATCGGTCCGCCCACCGCAGCCGCCTTTCCCCACATGGGCGGCGACGTTCAGATCGCGGCGCAGGCGGATATCATCGGCTATAACTCGGCGGACAGCACCACCAGCAAGACCAGCTACCAGTATTACAAGCAGTGGCTGCTGGCGAACAGCGAACTCACTCCCTCGAGTCAGGCCAGCCTGAGGGGCGAGGGCGTCTTCGCGCCGATCGGAACCAGTATCGCATCGCAGACCGCCTGGTGGATCCAGTATGGCAGCTTCCAGCAGGGGGTCCTGAGCGCCGGCGGCAACGTGACCGTGACGGCGGGGCGCGATATAAACGACCTTTCGGTGTCATTGCCGACGACCGGGCGGGTCAGCGGCGGATTGACCGCGACCAGTACGCCCGAGACCCATGTCTATGACAGCGGCAATATGGCGGTCAGCGCCGGGCGGGACCTCCTTGGCGGCTCGTTCTATGAGGGATCCGGCCATGGCACCATCGTGGTCGGCCGCGCTGCGGGTGCGACCACGGAGAAACTTTCCTGGATAGGCCTGGATAGGCTTCTTGGCGCCACGCCGGTTGCTCTTGATAACTTGCCCCTGCTCGCGGTTGACCTCGGACGCATCCAGCTCACCGCTGGGGGCTCGATCTCCATCGCGGGCGTGATCAATCCGGCCGCTTTGCGCAAGCAGGCGGGAAGTACAGCCAACCCTGTCGCCCCGGAGAATCAAGGTGCAGTCACAACGCCCATCTTCATGGATACCTATGGTCCGAACAGCTTCGTGGGTCTGCAGTCTCTCACCGGCAATCTGACCATCGCGATCTCGCCAACGGCGATCTCCTCGAACAGCACGTCGCCGGTTTATCCGGCCGGCTTCGAGGCCGTGGCGCTGGGGGGCGACATCATAACGACGGGGTTGCAACTACAAGGAGTCACATTCGCAAAGATGCCGGGGATTGTTCTGAGTGGATCGGAACATGGCGACTTCCAGATCGTGGCGCAAGGCAGCGTTGATCTCACATTCGGTACCAGCGGGACCAGCAACAATAAGCCCTATATCTCAGCCGGTCCGGCGCTGCTTGACAAGGCGTTCGATCCGTTCCGTCCCGACGCCTGGTACGGGACCCATGGGGGCGACGCCAGCTATGCCGGCGCTTTCAGCAGCGCGGTGTTGTCGCATCAGGATGACGACATGATCGCCAGGATCGTCGCGGCGACGGGGGACATCGCCGCTCGGGCAACCACCACTCTGAATACGAAGCGCGATGCCATAACCGGCCTGGTTCGGGTTGAGATCAACCGGTCCACCGAGGTCTACGCCGGTGGTGACATCACCGATCTGAACCTGATTGTGCAGAATATCCGCTCCTCCGACGTCAGCAGCGTCATCGCCGAGGGCAATATAACCTATACGGGCAACAACATCGCGGGCGGATTGCAGGTCGCGGGTCCCGGCTTCTTCGTGGTGCAGGCCGGCGGAGACCTCGGCCCATTTCTCCCCGTGGCCAAAGACGTTAAGGATGCAGTCAGACAACAACAGGGCATTGCCTCGGTCGGCAACGCCAGCATTTCTCCGGTCGGCAACACCTTCGTTGCGGGCGGCTCGACCGGCATCTACAACGCCGCGCTGCTCGGCCCCTCGGCCAACGCAACCAAGCGACGTAACGCGCTGTTGAGCACCAGCGGCGCCGACGTCATCGCCATGTTCGGGGTCAAGAACGGCATCAATTATCAGGGTGTCATCGACGCCTATATCAATCCGGCCAATTCGGCCAATGTCGCCCACAATTATCTTCCCGAGCTGCAGGCTTTCCTGGGACGGATCGGCATCACTGCCGCCGACGGACAGGAGGCGTGGCGAAAGTTCACCAACACGGACGAGGCACCGGTTCCGCCGGTGAGCAAGGCCTTGCAGCAGGTTTTCGTCGATCAGGTCTTCTTCGCCGAATTGAAGGCGGGCGGCCAAAGCGACCAGGGCAATGCGGCGACGCCGCGCGGCTACAAGGTCATCGAGACCATGTTCCCGTCGCGCTACGGCTATACCGCGAATGACGGCAGCGCGCCGGTCAAGACCGGAGACCTCAATCTGCTCCACGCCACCATTCAGACCCGGCTCGGCGGCGACATCTCGATCTTCGGCCCCGGCGGCAGCATCTTCGTCGGTCCGCTCGCGCCTGAACCGAACACCAATCTGAAGCTCAGCGACCTCGGCATCCTGACGCTGGGGGGCGGGGCCATCAACACATTCACCGACGAGAGCGTGCGGGTCAATTCGAGCCGCGTGCTCACCACCCAGGGCGGCGACGTCCTGATGTGGAGTTCGAATGGTGACCTCGATGCCGGCCGCGGCTCGAAGACCACCCTGTCGCTGCCGCCCTTGCAGGTTCTGTTCGACGCCGATGACTACGAAACTGTCGATCTTGGCGGCTTCGTCTCCGGCGCCGGCATCGGCACGGTGAAGGCCTCCCGCGTGGCAAGGTCCGCCAACGTCTCTCTGGTGGCACCGCGGGGCGTCATCGACTTTGGGGTCGCCGGTGGCCGCTCGTCCGGCAATCTGAATGTGGTCGCGCCGGTGGTCCTCAATCCCGGCAACATCCAGGTCCAGGGCACCGCGACCGGGATTCCGGTGATCACGGTGCCGGTGATCTCGGCCGGATTGGCAACGGCGGGGAACTCGGCCGCGACGGCCGCCAAATCGGCGGATACGACCAACGCGGGCGGCAACCGCGATCGCGCCTCGGTCTTCATCGTCGAGGTGGTCGGCTATGGCGGCGGCGATGGAACAGGTTCCATCCCGGCATCGTCTGGCGAGACCCCTCCCAACCCGGCTTCGCCGTCGCCGGCAACGCCGCCGGCGCAGGACGACGCCGACCGGAAGAAAAAGGCGGGCAACCAGCCATAGGGATGGCTGGCTGCGAAGTGTCTACGCCGGATTGCTTGGCATGGTGGGGGCGGGGTGACGCAGGCTCGAATCCCCCCCGCGCGCTGGCGCTGACGCTGCGCGAACGTAGAGGAAGTCGGCCTGCGTCGGTCCGATGCCGCCGGCAAAGTAATGGTTGTAAACGCCGCGCAACATGAAGCCGTGATCGTGCAGGAAGGCGGTGATGTCGCTGGCGAGCGGCTGCCCCTCGTACAGATTCACAAACGAAACCTCGGCGTAGATCGAATCGATCAGGGGCAACGCATCGGCGGCTCCCTTCAGGACGTCGAGCTCGCCGCCTTGCACGTCGATCTTCATCAGGATCGGACCCGGCAGCGCCGCCACGTCCAGGATGTCGGTCAAGCGCGCGACCCGGACATTGATCGACGACGTCAACGTCACCCCGCTCGCCGCTTCCTGGGCAACGCCCGGCACCAGCAGCGATGAACTGTCGCGCTTCGACGTGACATAGAACGTCGCCTCGCCGGCGTGGGTCCCGAGCGCGAATGGATGATAGGCGAGAGGCTCTGCGACGACCGATTGCAGGACCCGGCCTTCGGGCTCCAATGGCTCGAAGGCGTGGATCGGGGCATTCGGGAAGTGGTGTCGTACGAGCAGCGAGAATTGCCCGCGATTGGCACCGACGTCGATCAGGGTACCGACCGTGATGTCCTGCAAGAGCCTAGTGTGCTCGAGCGCTGGCATCACCCGCCGTCTCAGCGCCGGCCAGAAGGCCGGCCGCGAGACGGCGAGGGCATATTTCAGATAGTGATGAATGACAGCCTCCTCCCTCCAGTATCCTCATCGCCGAGATCGGGCGTGGTCAAAACCAAGCACCACTCATGCTGCAGGACCCGGGAATGACGAGCCAGGTGGAACGGCCACCATCGAATCGGCGTCGCAAGGCGCATTAGCGGGGACTGGTGAGGTGGAGCCGCTGCGCCAAGCCTTGATTGCACGAATAAAGTCGCCCGGCCAGTCGGGCCGCATGCAAGGACGTTCGATGCAGGCGTAGAAGACCAAACCTACCGCGA
>Ga0302323_100004567_pt1 | contig 11287 bp, 8 predicted proteins | sample Fen_T0_3_FD_201950 | JGI IMG/M metagenome (GOLD analysis project Ga0302323, IMG submission 201950) | Peat permafrost microbial communities from Stordalen Mire near Abisko, Sweden - Fen_T0_3 | ecosystem: Environmental > Terrestrial > Soil > Wetlands > Permafrost | place: Sweden: Abisko... | reverse complement strand
AGTCGCGCACCCAGCCCTGCTCGCGCAATGCGCGGCCGAACTCCAGCATGGGCGCCGGCTCGCGCCACAGCCCCATCTCGACGGCGTTGCGGCCCACGACCTCCGATTCGGCCAATCCGGCCAGTTGCAGGAAGGCCGGATTGGCGAGCAGCACCCGCCCGTCGCTCATGCTGGCTACGCAGATCGCGTCGGGGCTGAGCCGGAACAGGCGGTCGAGCATGGCCTGCGAGCGCTGAAGTTCGCGCTGCGCGAGCACCTCGGCCGTGGCGTTGCGACTGACGCCCCACCAGCCCGTGTGGCGCCCGAGGCGATCGAAGACAGGCTCGCCGCTGCCGCTGAAGAACAGCTCCGCGCCGGTGCTGGTGACGAAATGGATAACGCGGTCGCGGTACGGCCGGCGCGCCTTGAGGTCGGCGCGCAGCAGTTCCCACTCGCCGTCGGGCACGATGCGCGGCCCGCCGGGCTGGGTGGCCCGCATGAACTCCTCGACGCGGTGCAGCGTGTGCATCTCGAACGACGGCGACAGATAGGTGAGATGGCCGCGCGGGTTCATCTCCCAGGTGAAATCGCTGCCAAGCTGGAGCAGCCTGGCCATGCGGCGCTCCTGCTCGCTGGCGCGCGCCAGCGTCCCCAGCAATTGACGCCGCACCAGCCAGGCGGCGAGCAGGCTGACGCCGGTCAGCATCGCGTACGAGAACGAGCGCGACTCCGATTCGAGCTGCGCCAGCGCCGCCGCCGCCGACAACAGGCCGTGGCGTTCGGCGATCTCGAGCGCGCCCACGCACAAGACGTTGACGATGGCCAGCGCGCAGGCGAGCCGCATGTCGACCAGCACGCCCGCCCCGGACACCAGCAAGACCGCCGCACCGAGCACGATCGCATGCGTGCCGAGCCCGGACAGCCACGCATGCAGCATCACGGCGCACAGCCCCAGCGTCAGCGTCAGCGTGGCCGACAGCCGCGGCCAGCCGCGCCGCAACAGCAGCCAGGCGCCGCTGCCGCCAAGCAGCAGGAGCAGGCCCATCAGCAGGCGCGACTGCGCCAGCAGCGACAGCGTGCCGAAACTGCGTTGCACGAGCTCGAGCAGCAACAGCAGGCCGCCGACCACGCTGGCCAGGATGCTCAGCATGCGCACCGCAAGCATCGAGTAAGGCTCGCCACGCGGACGCGTCGGCCCCTGCGACTCGTCGGTCGCGCGCGCGGGCGTCTGCACCGGCGTCATCGGACTGCCCGACACCGGTTCAAAGGGCCGCGGCCCATCGGGCCCCAGCGTCATCTCGTTCCCACCTCCCATTGCACCGGACACGCGAAGAGTGCAACGCTTGAGGTGGACTGTCAATGCCGGGCTGGCGCGACGCCGCGCGCGGGATCAGCCGGCCGCGGCCGTCACCGCGAGGTCGGCCTGCGGCGAGGGTGGCCGCGCCGCCTGCGCGGCAAGCGCCCAGGCGAGGAAGTCGTCGGCGCCCAGCGGTCTGCTGAAGAGATAGCCTTGCGCGCCGTCGCAACCCAGGCCGGCCAGCTTGGCGGCCACGGATTCGGTCTCGACCCCCTCGGCGACCACCTTCAGGCCCATGTGGTGCGCCATGCCGATGGTCGAGCCCACGATGTTCAGGTCGTTGTCGTCGCGGTCCAGGTTCATGACGAACGAGCGATCGATCTTGAGTTCCTGCACCGGCAGCTTCTTCAGGTAGGCGAGCGACGAATAGCCGGTGCCGAAGTCGTCGATCGACAGCTGGACGCCCATCTCGTGCAGCGCCTGCAGCGAGGCCAGCGCGTGCGCCGGGTCCTCCATGATCGCGCTCTCGGTCACCTCCAGGCAGAGGTGGCGCGCGGCGACGCCTTCGGCGAGCAGCTGCGCGCGCACGATCGCGGGCAGGTCCTGCTGCACCAGGTCGCGCGTGGAGACATTGATGTTGAGCGACATGTCCAGCCCCGCGGCGCGCCACAGCGCCAGCTGGGCCAGGCCGCGCGCCAGCACCCAGCGCGTGATCGCCTTGATGCAGCCGGTCTGTTCGGCGAACGGGATGAACTGGTCGGGCGGGACGAAGCCGCGCGTCGGGTGACGCCAGCGGATCAGCACCTCGGCCCACAGGCAGCTGCGGTCGGCCAGCGAGATCTTGGGTTGGTACTGCAGGTAGAACTGGCTCTCGTCGACCGCGCGCCGCAGGTCGGACAGCAGGCTCAGGCCGTGCTCGCCGGTGCGCGCCATCTTCTGGTCGAACGCGGCGTAGCCGCTGCTGGCCTGCTTGGCCACGTACATCGCCGAGTCGGCGTGCGCCATCAGCTCGGTCGGATTGCCGCCGTCCTCCGGGTAGGTGGCCACGCCGATGCTGCCGCTGACGTCCACGGTCTGGCCTTCGATCGTCACCGGCGTGTCGAGCGCGAGCAGCAGCTCGCGCGCCAGCAGTGCCGCGCCCTCGCGTCCCTGCGCCGGCAGCAGCACGGCGAACTCGTCGCCGCCGATACGGGCTACCGTATCCGTCGTGCGCCGCAGCTCGCGCCGCAGCCGGCCGGCCACCTGGATCAGCAGCTGGTCGCCCACCGGGTGGCCCAGCACGTCGTTGACCTCCTTGAAGCGGTCGAGGTCGATCAGCAGCACCGACATCGCATGCCCGGTGCGCGAGGCCGTGCCCACGGCCTGGGCCAGGCGGTCGTTGAACAGGGTGCGGTTGGCCAGGCCCGTCAGCGGGTCGCGGAACGCCAGGTCGACGATGCGCGCCTCGCGCTGCGCCAGGCTGTCGCGCATCTCGCCCAGGGCGGTGATCAGCCGCCCGACTTCGTCGCGGCCGGCATGCGGCATCGGGCTGTCGAGCTTGCCGTCGGCGATGTCGCGCGCCAGCGCCACGGTCTGCGCCAGCGGCCGGGTAATGGAACGCGTGATCAGCACGGCGCAGACGAGCGCGACCACCACCGCCAGCCCCGACAGCTCCAGCACCAGCATGCGGCTGCGTTCCTGCTGCATGCGGATGCTGGAGATCGTCGCGTCGGCCTGCGCGGACTTCACGGCCACCATCGCATCGAGCGCGGCCAGCATGTCGTTGAGCGCCGGCTGGGTCTGGGTCAGCATCATGGGCCGGGCGGCCGCCAGGTCGAGCTCGACCTCCGCCACCGTGCGCTGGAACGCGGCCTCGAAGCGGCCGCGCGCGGCGACCAGGCGTTCGACGGCCGCGGCGTCCTCGGCCCCCGGGGCGTCGGGCAGGAGCCGCGACAGCGCGCTGTTCTGCTCCGCGAAATCGGCGTCGATCAGCGCGTAGACCGGCACCCGCTCCACGCGCGTCCGAAGCAGGAACAGGGTATGCAGATGCTGCGCACCGGCCTGCGCCGCCTTCTCGGCCTGGCGCGCCAGCATCACCTGGCGCAGGCTGGTCTGGGCGACGATGCGGCTCGATTCGCCCACCCGCTCGGCCTGGCGCAAGGCCAGCCCAACGACTCCGGCGAGCATGGCCAGCAGGAGCGCGAACGCGAGCGCGAGACGCACGGCGATCGGGGCGCTGCGTGCGAATCGGCCTGTGCGGGTCGACGAATCGGCGAAAACCATGGACGTGCGGCCGGTGGCGGGGCGGGTGGCGGGGTGGTATGAGGGCGTCAGGGGCTTATCGACAGGTCCGCCGCAGAAGTTGAGAACGCCACGCAGCGCCGCCGCCGCCGCGCCAGGCTTCAGCCGCCGCGGGCCGGGCCGATAAGAGCCGGATGGACCAGCTCGCACTCCCGCTTGGGGACGTCCGCAACGACGCCGCCGCCAGCTTCCCGGCGCCACCGCCCAGCTCCCGGTCGGCCGGGGCGACGCCGGCCGCCGCGACGACGCGGGTGCTGCGACTGGGCGAGCTGATAGGCTCGCTGAGCCACGCGCTCGACCTGGCCGCCGGCCAGCCGCTGGGCCACGCCGTGCGCAGTTGCTGGATCGGCCAGCAGATCGGCGCCACGCTGGGCCTGGGGGCCACGCAGATGCGCGAGCTCTATTACGCGAGCCTGCTCAAGGACGCCGGCGACAGCAGCAACGCCCCCTACATCTGCCGTACCTTTGCCGCCTGCGACCTGCGCTTCAAGCAGGACCGACGCATCGCCGACCAGAACCCGACCGGCCTGCCGCGTTTCGTCATCCGCCACGCCGGCGCGGCTGCGCGCTGGCGCACGCTGCTGGACGCGCTGCAGAACGGCGCGCAGATCCGGCGCGAACTGACCGAGATGCGCTGCGCGCGCAGGGCGCTGCTCGCGCGCCAGCTGAATTTCGGCGAGGAGGTGGCCGAAGCCGTCCATGGCCTGGAGGAACACTGGGACGGCGGCGGGCTGCCGCAGGGCCTCGCGGGCCGCGAGATCCCGCTCTACGCGCGCATCATGCTGCTGGCGCAGACGGTGGACCGGCTCCACGCCAGCGCCGGCGCGCAGGCGGCGTGCGCGCAGGTCGCGCGCCGCAGCGGCCGCTGGTTCGACCCCGAGCTGGCCACGCTGTTCGCCGCGCTCGCCCGCGATCCGCGGTTCTGGAGCCGGCTCGCCGCCGACGACCTCGAGCAGCACGTCTTCCACCTCGAGCCGGCGCAGCGCCAGCAGACCGTGGACGACGACACCCTCGACGACATCGCCGCCGTCTTCGGCCAGGTCATCGACGCCAAGAGCGCCTTCACCGCCGGCCACAGCGCACGCGTGGCGCAACTGGCCGACCGCATCGCGCTGCAACTGGGACTGGACGCCGCCGCGCGCCGCTGGCTGCGCCGCGCGGCGCTGCTGCACGACCTGGGCATGCTGGGCGTCAGCACGCGCATCATCGACAAGGTCGGCCCGCTAGCCGCGAGCGAGCGCGCCGCCGTCGCGCGCCATGCACTGGACACCGAACGCATCCTCGCGGGCATCAGCGCGTTCGGCGTGCTCGCGCGCGTGGCCGGGGCGCACCACGAGCGGCTGGACGGCAACGGCTACCCGCGCGGCCTGGACGCCCGCCACCTGCGCCTGGAAACGCGCATCCTCGCCAGCGCCGACGTCTTCGCCGCGCTGACCGCGCACCGCGCGCGACGCCCCGCGCTGACGTTCGCACGCGCCTTGCAGACCATGCAGGAGATGGTCGGCACCGCGCTCGACGCCGACTGCGTCGCCGCGCTGCAGCGCGCACTGGACACGCCCGCGGCGACGTAGCGGCGCGCGCTCTCGGCGAACTCGTTGAACCCCCTCGGGGGCGGGCCGGGTGCAGCGCGGCCCTGGGGGCGCTCAGAAAGTCTTGGCGTACTGCACGTACTGCGCGCTGTACGGCACGCGCGCCGTCTGGCCCAGCGTCGCCGCGGAGCAGCCGGTGGCCGGCGCCGCGCCGCCGACGGTGGCCACGCGCTGGATGCTGGCGACCTGGGAGAACAGGCCGGCGCGGCCGGTGCTGTGCGTGGCCAGCAGCAGCCAGGCGATGGCGCCGGAACCGGGTGCGTCGACCTTGGCCGTGACCGTGCCCACCACCCTGCTGCCGTCGGCGGCCTCCCAGGTCGGGCCGGCGTAGTGCTTGCCGACCCAGGTGCCCTGGGCGTCGAACAGCCGCGCCTCGGGCGCGACGAAGACCCATTCGGGCTCCGCCGCGGCGGCGCCGGCCTTGGCCCGGCATTCGTAGATCTGCACGCCGTCGGCGCTCAGCGTGCGCAGCAGGGTCTGGTCGGCCGGCGCGCGCAACTTGTCGGGCACCACCACGGCCGGTGCGCTGGGACTCGGCCCGCCGGCGCAAGCCGTCAGCCAGGCGAGCGCGCACGGCGCGCTCAGGCGAAGGAATCCAGGGCGCGGGTTCATCGTGGCCTTTCGTACGTGGGAGATGCGGGGGTGGGCGGTCAAAAGGCCAGCTCGTAGCGCTGGCCGCGCCAGTTCAGCACCGCGCTCTTGAGGCGGATCTGCTCGATCACCGTCTCGGCGGCCGGCTTGTCGCCCTCGTGGTAGACCTGTCCGTTGAGGATCACCATGCGCGCCGACGACTGCTCGGAATAGATCGCGCCGCCGACCACCAGGTGCGGCAACTGCGCGCGCAGCGCGGGCGCCAGGTCGTTGATGTTGACGACCGCGGCCGGCCGCGCGGGCGCCGCCGCGATGGGCGGCCCGTAGTGCTCCACCGGCGCCGCGGCCGCCGCCGCATTGGCCGTGGCGGTCGCATAGGGCGACGCGGCGCTCGGCGCGAGGCTGGCGCGCGCCGCCGCGGTCTGCGCGGCCGGTTGCCGCGGTGGCTGGCCCGGACGCGGCGTGGCGGCAGAGTCGTCCGCGCGCGCGGACGGCGGCGGCGGATAGGGCGGCCCCGCGGTGGCCGGCGGATAGGGCTGCGCCGGGTTGGCCGGCGGTCGTGACGGGTCGCCGCGGCCGTCCGCGTTCATGCGCGCCAGCGGCGGCTCCACGGGTCGCGCCGCCGGGTCCAGTTCGCCCGGGCGCGGCGGCGGCAGCTCGCCCTGCGCCAGCGTGGCCGGGGCGTTGTCGCGCACGGCCGGATTGAGTTCGGGCGCCGGCGCCAGCGGCTCGCGCGCCAGCGGCACGGCGGCGTCGCGCCAGGGGGCGAAGACCAGCAGCACGACGGCCGCCACCAGCACCACGCCGACCGCGCCCGCGGCCCAGATCAGCGGCCTGAAGTTGCGCGCCGCCGGCTCGTCGTCGATGTCGATGTTGCTCGCGTGCAGACCGGGCACCGCTCCGCGTGCGCGCTCCGCGTCGGCCCGCCTCAGGGCGTCGAGGATGTAGGACATGCGCGTTTACTTTCGTTGGGCCGCGGCCGGTGCGGCGGACACAGGGGACGGAGCCGGGGCGGGCGCCGCGGCGGCCACGGTGGCGACGCCGGCCAGCCAGGGCTCGACGACGCCGCTGGCGCGGTTGATCTGCATCAGCGTCGTCGGGCCGGCCGCGCCGTCGGACGGCAGGCCCTGGGCGCGCTGGAAGGCCGCGACGCGGGTGCGCAGCGCGGCGTCGAAGGGATGGCCCGGCGGCGGCGGTGCGGCGCCCTGTAGCGCCGCGAGCTGGCCGGCCACCGCGTCGACCAGCGCGCCCTGCGCGCCCAGCGTCAGCGGCACCGTGTAGCCCGGGGGCACGCGCCAGAAGGTGGCGAAGTCGCCGCGCCAGGCCGTCGTCAGCAAGGACAGCGGCACCTCGAGCGGCTTCTGGCCCACCAGCAGCGTGGCCTCGTCGTGGCCGAGCCCGGCCAGCAGGACGTGGACCGGCCGGTCCTGCCCGTCGCGCAGCGACAGCACCGCGGGGCGGGCGAGCAGCCGCAGCAGGGCCAGGCCGCCGCCATGGGCGCGGAAGCAGCGCACGTCGCGGCCGGCCGTGGGCACGCAGGGGTCGCCGTCGCCCGGGGCGACCCGCCACTGCAGTACCAGCTGGCGCAGGACCTCGCGGTCGTCGCGCGGGCCATTGGCGAGGAAGGCTTCCAGGTCGTCGATGCTGCGCAGGCGTGGCGTGACGGCCGCCGCGGCGGTCGACGTCGGCAGCGCCGGAACGGCCACGGACGCGGCACCGGACCCGGACGCGGCGGCGCGCGGCGCGGCGGACGCGGGTGCGGCGGACGCCGGCGACGCCGCGCCGGATGCCCTGCGCGCCGCGGCACCGTGCACGCCCCACTGCGCTCCCGCCATCGCCGCCGCGCCGGCCAGCACACCGCCGCCGAGCGCGAGCGGCCACCAGCGCAGCGGCGACTTCGCGGCTGCCGCCTGCGGGCCGAACACCTCGAGCGCCGCCTTGTCGACGATCGCGCGATCGACCACCGCCTTGCCGCGCGCATAGGCCCCCAGCAGCGCGCGGTCGCACAGCAGGTTGATGCGGCGCGGGATGCCGCGCGCGACTTGGTGGATGCGACGCAGCGCCGCGGCGTCGAACGGCACCGAGCGCTTGCGCCCGGCCACCGCCATCCGGTGGGAGATGTACTGCGCCGTCTCCTTCTCCGACAGCGCCGCCAGGTGGTAGCGCGCGATCACGCGCTGGGCCAGCTGTTCGAGCTCGGGCCGCGCCAGCATGCCGCGCAGCTCGGGCTGGCCGATCAGCACGATCTGCAGCAGCTTGCGCTGGTTGGTCTCGAGGTTGGTCAGCAGCCGCAGCTGCTCCAGCACGTCGGCCGAGAGGTTCTGCGCCTCGTCGATGATCAGCAGGTTGTTCTGGCCGACCGCGTGCGTGCGCAGCAGGTATTCGTTGAGGCCGTCGACGTAGTCCTTGACCGTCGCCGGCGTGCTCGCGGCGGTGAGCGGCGCCACCTTGATGCCGAACTCGTGGCACACCGTGGTCAGCAGCTCCAGCACCGTCAACTTCGGGTTGAAGATGTAGGCGACGTTGCAACGCGCCGGGATCTGCTCCAGGAAGCAGCGGCAGACGGTCGTCTTGCCGGCGCCGATCTCGCCGGTCAGCAGCACGAAGCCGCCGCCGCCCTGCACGCCGTACAGCAGATGCGCCAGGGCCTCCCGGTGGCGTTCGCTCATGAACAGATACCGGGGATCGGGCGCGATCGAGAATGGCTTGTGCTTCAGGCCGAAGAAGGGCGCGTACATCCCGCAAGCATACTTGCCCGGCGTTGCGCGCCTGGCACGGGCGCCGCGCGACGCCGTCCGTTCAGGCTGGCGTTGTCAAATGCCGGCCTCCCCCGTCACGGCGGCCGCCCCGCACCGCGCGCGCCGCCCGCACCGATCGCCCCCATGGACATAGACCCGCTCGACATGCTTCCCGAACCCGCCACGCCGGAAGGCAACGGCGCCGCCGCGCCGCCGCACAAGGCCCATCCGCGCCTGAACGCCGCGGTCGCGATCACCGTCGCCCTGCTCGCCACCTTCATGGGCATCTGCAAGATCAAGGACGACAACATCTGCCAGGCCATGCAGCAGGCCCAGGCCGACAAGATCGACCACTGGTCCTACTACCAGGCGCGCAACGTGCGCCAGGAGATCGCCGAGGCCACGGCGACCCAGCTGCGCCTGCAGCAAACCGCCCAGCCGGCGGCGGCGCAGGCCGGCTACGCCGCGGCGATCGCCCACTACGAGCAACTGGCGCGCGACCAGGCGCAGAAGAAGGACGAGGTCCGGGCCCAGGCCGGCGCCGACCAGCAGGCCTACGACGCACTGAACTACCGCGACGACCAGTTCGACCTGTCCGACGCACTGCTGGCCATCGCCATCTCCATGCTGGCCGTCGCGTCGCTGACCCAGCTGGCGTGGCTGTACCTGCTGAGCCTGGTGCCGGCCGGCTTCGGCGTGCTGATGGGCGTGGCCGGCCTGACCGGGCTGCACATCCACCCGGACCAGCTGTCGGCCTTGCTGAGCTGAGAATGGCGCGGACGCCCGGTCCGCCCGCCGCGCCGTCGCCACGGCCCCTAGCCACGCCCGGCTTCCGACGCCCCGCACGCTTCTTGCCCATCGGACTTGTTCGTCCGCCACCTCCTGCCTGACACCGATAGAAAGCCTTCATGAAACTCATCCGCCACGGCCAGCGCGGCCATGAACGTCCCGGCCTCGTCGACGCCAACGGCGTGCTGCGCGACCTCAGCGCCCAGATCGGCGACATCAACGCCGCCGAACTGGCGCCCGAACGCCTGGCCCGCCTGCGTTCGATCGAGACCGCGACGCTGCCCGTCGTCGACCCGGCCGCGCGGCTGTCGGTGCCGTGGCTGGGCATGTCCAAGTTCGTCTGCGTCGGCCTGAACTACGCCGACCACGCGCGCGAGTCCGGCATGGCGGCGCCCGCCGAGCCCATCCTGTTCCTCAAGGCGCCCAGCGCCCTCACCGGCCCGAACGACCCGGTCGTGCTGCCGCAGGACGCCGCGAAGGCGGACTGGGAGGTCGAGCTGGGCGTGGTGATCGGCACCCGGGCGCGCCACGTCGGCGTCGCCGACGCCCTGTCGCACGTGGCCGGCTACTGCGTCGTCAACGACGTCTCAGAGCGCGCGTTCCAGCTCGAACGCGGCGGCACCTGGGACAAGGGCAAGGGCTGCGACACCTTCGGACCGGTCGGCCCGTGGCTGGTCACCGCCGACGAGGTGCCCGACCCGCAAGCGCTCAAGCTGTGGCTGAGCGTGAGCGGGCAACGCATGCAGGACGGCAGCACGACGGACATGATCTTCGGCGTCGCCGAGCTGGTCAGCTACATCAGCCGCTTCATGACGCTGGAGCCGGGCGACCTGATCGCCACCGGCACGCCGGCCGGCGTCGGCATGGGCCGCCAGCGTTTCCTGCGCCCGGGCGACACGATGAGCCTGGGCATCCAGGGCCTGGGCGAGCAGTCGACCACCGTGCACGCCTGGGACGCCGCGCTGCTGGACGCGGCGCACGGCGCACGCTGAGAAGCTGTGACTTAAACTGCGTCCATGCGACGTTTCCTGCGCCTGCTGACGCTTTGCCTGCTCGCGCTGGCGCTCCCCGTGCAGGGCGCGCTGGCGGCGGTGGCCATGGCGGCGCCGCAAGGCATGGACGGCTGGTCGCCCCCGGCCGCAGCGGCGACCATGGCGCCGGCGCAGGCCAGCGCGGTGGTCGCCATGGACCGGGCGCAGGCCGGTGCGCCGGCGGACGCACCGTCCGCGCGCCGCGTGGCCGGCGCGGATAGCCCGTGCCCGCATGCCCTGGCGGCCCAGGCGCGCCCCTCGCACGCCGCCGGCTCGCCCTGCCCCCACCACGCCGTCGCCAAGGCCGGCTGCGGCGCCTGCTGCGGCCCCGTGGCGGCGCAACCGGGCACGCTGGCGGTGGCACCGGTGGCCATGCGCAGCGCGCGCGCGGCACCCGCCTGCGCCGCGCAGCCGGTGCCCCAATTCCTCACCGGCGGCCCCGACCGCCCGCCGCGCGACCTGCGCGCCTGAAGCTGCGAACGCATCCGCGCGGCCGGCCCGGCACGCCGGATCCGCGCGCAGCCTTCGCGCCGCCCCGCGCCCTGCGCGTCGCGGCGAAAGCGGTCGTGCGCCGGCAGCGGCAGCGCGGCTTCCGGGCGAGCGCCACCCTGGCGCGGGCCCGTTCGGATAGAGGACACCATGCTTCATACCAGACACCCGGCGCGCGTGGCGCCGGCCTTGCTGGCCGTCGGCCTGCTGGCGGGTTGCGCCGCCCCGGCGATCGACGCCAACGTCGCCGCCGCACGCGCCGAACTGCGCGAGCGCGGCGGCGGCGCCGACTTCCGCTGGCTCACCAGCGACGCCGCCCGCGCCCAGGCGCGCGCCGACGTCGCCGCCGCGCTCGCACCGCCTCTGACCGAGGACGCCGCCGTGCGCATCGCGCTGGCCTACAACCCCGCGCTGCAGGCCACCCTGTTCGAACGCGCCGGCGAGTCGGCCGCCGCTACGCAGGGCGCGCGCCTGCCCAACCCCGTGTTCGCCTTCGAGCGCCTG
>Ga0302323_100004565_pt1 | contig 11289 bp, 14 predicted proteins | sample Fen_T0_3_FD_201950 | JGI IMG/M metagenome (GOLD analysis project Ga0302323, IMG submission 201950) | Peat permafrost microbial communities from Stordalen Mire near Abisko, Sweden - Fen_T0_3 | ecosystem: Environmental > Terrestrial > Soil > Wetlands > Permafrost | place: Sweden: Abisko... | reverse complement strand
CAGCAGGCCCGGGTGCTCCTCGCCCTCGGCGAGGAGCCGGGCCGAGCCCAGGAGCGTCTGGTTCACGAGCGTCCGGGCGGTGTCCCACGGGAGCCCCGCGAGCACCCCGGCCTCGACCATCGCCTCCGCGACCAGGAACACGTAAGCGGGACCCGAGCCCGAGAGGCCCGTGACCGCGTCGAGCTGCTTCTCCGGGACGCGCACGACCACGCCGACGGAGCCGAGCACCCGCTCGGCGAGGTCGAGGTGGGCGTCGGTGGCGAGGGCACCTCCGGCGATCGCCGACGCGCCGGCCCGCACGAGGGCGGGCGTGTTGGGCATGGCCCGGACCACCGGTCGGTCGGGCACCACGGCCTCGATCGTGGCCAGGGTGACGCCGGCCGCGATCGACAGGACGAGCGCGCCGCCGTCGAGCGCGGCCACGACCGACTCGAGCACGCCGACGACGTCGTCGGGCTTCACCGCGACGACCACGATGTCGGCTTCGGGCACGGCCCAGGCCGGCGCCGGCACCACCCGGACACCGGGAAACGCGGCCTCGAGCGCGCGGCGCCGATCGGGGTCGAGCTCAGCCACCGCGAGGGCGTCGGCCTCCCAACCGGAGTCGAGCAGCCCGGCGAGCAGCGCCTCGCCCATCCGGCCACCACCGAGGAGCGCGAGACGGATCACCCGCGAAGCCTAACGGTGGCACCTCCCGCCCACACGGAGCTTCACCCCGCATCCCCGAGCGCGGACGGGCCCGAGGAACTCCGGCGGCGCTGCGCACTTCCCCGAACGCAGCGTGCCTCGGCTCCTCGGGCCCGATCCGACCGACCGGGGATCCGCGACTCACCCGGGCGGCCCAAGACGTTCCGTCGGTCGACGGACGTCCCTCCGGCGAGACACCGGAGTGCCGGACCGTGACGGATTCGATCCACCGTGACGGATGCGACCGACCGTGACGGACGTCAGGCCCGTCCGGGGTACGCGATCCGCAGGAGCGGCGGGAACCGGCGCTCGGTCGCCTCGTAGAGCACGCCGATCACGCGGTCGAGCTCGGCTTCGTCGAGGTGCTCGAGCGCGACCCGTCCCGACAGGTACAGGTCACCGTCGGGTCCGATCGAGAACTTCGCGCCGTAGAGCGTGTGGTTGCAGGTGAGCAGGAACCGGTAGCACTCGAGCTGGTTCGCGGGCGGGTCGGGCAGGAAGTACACCTCGTAGTGGAGGCTGCGCTGGTGGAGGTCGAAGTAGATGGTCGCGGCGTCGCGACCGTCGCACCCGAAACGCACGTACCAGCGGGGAATGCTGGCGTCGTACTCCACGACCTGTACCCACGGCTCGGCCGCGACCGGTCCCTCGAGGTGACGGGCCAACAGCGCGTGGGCCCGCGCCAGCTGGGCGTCGAGCTCGTCTACGTGCACCGCACGAGCTCGCGGGCCGGAACGTCGGCGTAGAGGCGGCGGAGCCGGGCCGCGGCCATGCTCCACGTGAACCGCTTCGCACCCTGCGCCGCACGCTCACGCATCGCGGCCGCGTGCTCGGGATCGCGCAGCACCTCGGTGACGTGCGCGGCGAACGCCACGGGGTCGCGGTCGGCGACGATGTAGCCGCTCGCACCGTGCTCGACCACCGTGCGCAGCCCACCCACGGCCGTGGCCACCACCGGGGTGCCGCACGCCGCGGCCTCGAGCGCGACGAGCCCGAACGACTCGGTGCGCGACGGCACCAGCACCACGTCGGCCGCGCGGTAGTAGGCCGCGAGGGCGTCGTGGGCCCGGGGCGGCTCGAAGCGCACCCGCTCGCCGAGGCCGAGCTCCTGCACGAGCGCCCGGAGCCGGGCCAGCTCGGCCTCGCCCTCGGAGCCGCTCGGGCCCCCGACCACGACGAGGTGGGCACGCGGGTGGTCGAGCGCGGCGAGCGTGCGGATGGCGAGGTCGAAGCCCTTGAGGGGTTGGATGCGGCCGACGACGAGCAGCACTGGGTCGTCGGCGACGCGCCACTGGCGGCGGACGCGGAGCGCGTCACCCGGCGTGAACACCGTGTGGTCGACGCCCGGCGGGATGACCTCGATGCGCTCGGCCACGGCGTCGTAGTGGTCGACCAGGAGGTCGAGCTCCTCGCCGGTGGACACGACCAGACCGTCGGCGCAGCGCACGATCGCGGTCTCGATCTCGCGCCGGTCGGCCGGGTCGTCGTGGATCCCGACGTCCTGCTTGGCCTGGGCCAACGTGTGGAAGGTGGTGACCATCGGGACGCCCAGGCGGTGCTTGAGCGTGTGCGCGACCGCGCCCGACACGTAGTAGTTGGCGTGGAGCACGTCGGCCCGGCCGGGTCCGTCGAGCCACCGGGCCGCGGCATCGACCAGCTCGTCGTGGTGGGCGAGCAGCTCCGCCTTCGGGACCGGCCGACGCGGGCCGGCGTCGAGGTGGACGACCCGCACGCCCGGCTCCAGCGGCACCACCGCCGGCATCCCGGGGCGTTCGGCCCGGGCGAGGAGGTCACAGTCGACGCCGGCGCGGGCGAGCGCCGCCGCGAGCGACCGCACGTAGACGTTCATGCCGCCGCCGTCGCCGTGGCCGGGTTGGGCCAGGGGCGACGTGTGGAGGGAGAGCATTGCGACCCGACGGGCGGACATACGGCCGATGATCCTACCGACCGGCCTCGGACGCCCCGTCCGCCGGGAAGGTCCCACCCTCGGGCGGGCGGCGCATGGAGTGGTACACCTCGATGAGGGCCTGCTTCTGGCGGTCGTCGAGGTCGGGGGCACGGTGGATGGCCTCCACGACGTCGGGGACGCCGTTGGGGTCGCGGTGGTCGAGGATCCCGGCGCGCTCGTAGAGCGTCTCGGCCGAGATCGCGAGCCCTCGGGCGATCTGCTGGAGGATCTCGGCGCTGGGCTTGCGCAGCCCCCGCTCGATCTGGCTCAAGTACGGGTTGGAGATGCCGGTGCGGCTCGACAGGCCCCGCAACGACAAGCGAGCGCCTTCGCGCTGGTTCCGGATGAACTCGCCGAGGTCTCGCAGGCGTTGCTCGACGCCGTCGGCCATCGCGGCGGGCCCGGTCAGTTGGTGACCCGGCGCCGCGCGAGCTCGGCCTCGATGAGGTCGATCACGCCGTGGAGGGCCCGGCGGCGCTGCGACACCTCCCGCTCGAGCTCGTGGAGCTCGGCGAGGGTCGATTCGAGCGTCTCGTCGCCGAGGCTGGGCAGGTTGGCCAGGGTGTCGTCGACGATGAGCGGCTCCCGCCCGCGGGTCCACTGGATCGCGGGGGCCGGGGCCATGTGCCGGGTGAGCCGGCTCGATGCAGGATCCGGGCGCGGGCCCTGGTCGGCGAGGATCCTCGGAAGGGCGGCGATGAGGTCGGCGACGCTGCCCCCGGTGGCCCGGCGCTCCTGCTCGGCACTGAGGATCTCCATCCGAGCCTGGGCGAGCCGACGGACGTAGGAGACCTCCGTCTCGAGCTCCATGCACTCCTCGTGCAGGGCGCGGACGTCGTCGAGCGGCAGGGAGTCCAGACCGTGGAGGTAGTCGGGAGCGAGAACGACGTCGATACGCCGACGGACCTCGGTCACGAGGGCGAGGCTACCAGCGGGTTCAACAGCCCCCGCTCACGGGTGGGAGGATCGCGAGCTCGTCGCCGTCGCGGAGGGGCGAGGCGTCGCCCGCCTCCGGCTCGTCTCCGTTGACCCAGACGCGCGCGGTGGCGAGGACGTCGCCGAACGCGGGTCCGTAGCGGTCGACGAGGGTGTCCAACGCATCGCCCACGGTGCGCGCGTCGACGTCGTCGGCGGTGCGTCCGGCGGCTTCCCGCGCGGAGGCGAACAGGCGGATCCGGACCGCGCTCAGGCGGTGCTCCCGTCGGGGCCCCGCACTCCCGTGCCGTCGTCCGCTTCGAGCGCGGCCAGCTCGGCCTCGAGCTCGGCGAGCTCTTCCTCGAGTCGGGTCAGCGCTTCCGTGGACGGCGCGCGCACCGCGGCGCCGTCGGACGGGGGTATCGGTTCGGTTTCCACCGAGCCGAATGTAGGCGGCGCGACCCCGGTCATCCCGACAGGCGGAACCGGAGGACCTCGATCTCGCTGGTCAGCAGCTCGGCCGTGCGCTCCAGCCGGTCGACCGGGTCGTCGAGGTCGAGGAGGACCTGGGCGTCGAGCGGGCCGAGCCCGGCGAGGATCGCGGCCTCGAACGACGCGCGCGTGACGTCGTCGGAGACGAGCACGTCACCCGTGTGCGCAGGGAGCCCGAGCTCCGCGCGCAATGCGTGCATCCGCACCAGCGCCGTGCGCGTCGCGTCGATCGCCGCGGACGCGTCGCGCGACGGCGCGCGCTCGGCGCGCACCGAGACGAGCGCCCGCGGGTACGGGTCGTCGGGGAGCCACTCGTGCACTGCGAGGCGCTCGGTCCCGACGGTCACGAGCGCCCAGCGCCCGTCGGGCATCTCCCCCGCCTGCACGATCTGCGCCACAGTCCCGAGCGCGAAGCGGATGTCGCCGCCGCCCACCTCGTGCCCGCGTTCGATGAGCACGACGCCGAAGCGGGCATCCCCCGCGAGGCAGTCGGCGACCAGCGCGCGGTAGCGCGGCTCGAACACGTGCAGCGGCAGCACCGCGTGCGGGAACAGCACCGAACCCAGCGGGAACATCGGGAGTGCGAACGCGTCGTCGACCACCGGTCCTCCTCGACGTCTCAGTTCAGCCGCGCCTGCAGGCGCTGCAGCGCCTCCGCGCCCTGGCGACGCTCGGCCTCGGGCAACCCGGGGAGCTCGAGCCGCAGCTGCAACGCCCAGCGAGCCTGCATCGGGGTGCGGCCCAGGAACGTGTTGACGAGGTTGGCGAGCATGCGGGAGAGCACGGCGCGCGCGCCGACGGGTTCGAGGTAGTGGTCGAAGAACGGCGCACCCGGGTGCGTCTGGTCGAACAGACGCCGCGCCCCGGCGGCGTCGAGCACCGTGCCGCCGTGGAAGGGATCGACGAAGCCGTCGTCGGAACCGACGAGGAAGTGACCGGGCATCCCCACGCCCACGAGCGCGATGCCGCGTCGGCGGCCGATCTCGATCATCAGCACGCTGAGCGCGATGGGGAGGCCGAGCCGCCGTCGCAGAACCTGGTCGAGGTACGAGTTGCGCGGGTCGCCGTAGTCGAGGGTGTTGCCCGCGAAACCCCGTTCGACGAACAACGCGTGGGCCAGTGTCCGCGTGTCGTCGGCGTCGATCGCCGCCGCGAGCGTGTCGAGGGCGCGCAGCTCGGCGGGGATGTCGACCGGATGGTCGTGCGCGGCGATCAGGAGCGCGGCCTCGTCGAGCGGGATCGCGGACTCGGGGCCCCGGACGAGTTCCGAGAAGCGCGCCGCGAGGTCCACCCGCGGACCGTACCCGCTCACGCCCTGCCGCCGGACCGCCCGGGGAACCCTCCCCGACGCGCTCGTAGACTCCGAGCATGGTCGCGCCCGCCGAGGTGTCCTCGCTCCACGACGCCGTTTCCACCCGGCTCCACCACGCCGGGCAACGGCGCACACCCACCCGGGACGCGGTCGTCGACGTGCTCGCCGCCGCGGGGCGACCGCTGACGATCCCCGAGATCCTCGAGGCCCACACCGATCTCGCCCAGAGCTCGGTGTACCGCAACCTGGTGATCCTCGAGCAGGCCGGCGTCGTCCACCGCATCGTGACCAACGCGGAGTTCGCGCGGTTCGAGCTCGCCGAGGACCTCACCGGCGACCACCACCATCACCTCATCTGCTCGAGCTGCGGCGTGGTGGCGGACGCACCCGCGTCCGACGGGATCGAGCGCGCGGTGCACCGGGCGATCGACGAGGTGGAGCGCGCCACCGGGTTCCGCACCACAGCCCACCGCATCGACCTGGTGGGGCTCTGCCGCAACTGCGCGTGAGCGGGCGCCGCTACTTGCTCGAGGACGCTCCGGAGCCGGGCATCGTCGGCGTCTCGCCCTTGGCCAGCGAGGTGAAGATCTTCGCCACGTCCTCGGGAGCCACCTCGCCGGAGGTGCGGCCGACGACCTTGCCCTGCGCGTCGACGAACACCATGTACGGGTAGCCGGTGAGGCCGTAGGCGCCGGCCGCGGTGAACCGCGCGTCGTCGACCATCACCCCGAACGGCCAACCCTCGCGGTCGAGCCACGCGCTCGGCGGGTAGTTGGGATTCGCCTTCGAGGTGCCGGTGGCCACCCCCATCACGTCGACCCCCGCGATCTGCCCGGCCTTCGCGAGCGAGACCAGCCGGGGCACCTCGGCCTGGCAGTGCGGGCACCAGTGCGCGAGGAAGATCACCGCGTAGGGCTTGCCCGTGGCGCCGCCGGCCTCGACGTTCGCGCCCTGGAAGTCGACCGAGCCGAGCTTCGGCGCGCTCAGGCCGATCGCCGTGTCGTTCTTCCCCGGGGTGAAGTCGGGCAGCGTCGAGCCCGCGACCGTCACCTCGGCCGCGACCTCGGTGGTCGCCTTGGCGCCAACCCCACCACCGCTGCCGCTCTTGCTGTTGCCGCCACCGGCGGCCACGAGGATCACGGCGATGATCCCGACGATCACGATCGTGGCGATCACCACCGGGAAGACCCACTGGTTCCCGGTGCGCTTGACCGCGGGCCCGGGCTTCTTCGGTTGCACCGGCTTCTTCGCCGGTGCCGTCTTGGCCGTCACGTCGTGACCTCCACCGCCGGGGAGCCCGGCTCGTCCACTGGGTCTGCATCCGACTGGTCGTTGCCGGGCGCTCCATGGTTCCCGGTGGCGACCCCCGCCGACCCCTCGGAGCGGCGCTCCGAGATCCAGTCGACGAGGAGCAGCGTCCCGATCAGGAGAAACCCGCTCATAGCCATGAACGCCAAGGTGACGTATCCGAGTTCCTCGAACCAGGGAACCGAGCAGGGAACGGTGGCCGAGCAGGACTTGCTCTCGGCGAAGACACCCCGCTCGACCAGCCAGTGGTAGAGCGACAGCGGGGCGCCGATCACCACGAACGGGGCCGCGTAGATCCGGGCCCGGTGGTCCCGGAGCAGCAGCCCCACGAGGAGGATCGCGGCCAGGGGGTACATGCAGATCCGCTGGTACCAGCACAGGCGGCACGGAACGAAGTGCGCGACCTCGGAGTAGTAGAGGCTCCCCAATGTGGCCACCGCGGCGACGAACCACGCCAGCGGCCGGGCCGAGGGTCCGATTCCGTCGACGACCGCGCCGGCGAACCGGCGGGCCGAGCTCGACACGAGCGCTGCGAGGGCGAGCACCACGGCGAGCGCCACGGCGGCGTTGGCCAGCAGCGTGAGGATCGTGAAGAAGGTGTTGGCGACCTTGACGTGGTCCATCAGCGAATCTCGAGGTCTCCGGTGAGGTCGACCCGGTCGTCCGGGCCGAGGAGGATGGCGGCCCGCACCCGCCAGGTGCCGGCAAGAGGTATGTCGTACCCGGGGGAGAAATAGTGCCCGGGCCCGAGCTGACGCAGCGGAACGGCGAGCGGGGCGAGGCTCGAGCCGGGGCGCGTGAGCGTCAGATCGACGTTCTGCACGGCGAGCGGGGTGCCGGCCGGGGTGTAGGTGTTCACGTGCAGGTCGTTGAGGCCGGCGGAGCCGGGGTCGGCGGCGACGTCGAGCGTCACCCGGGCGCTGTCGATCGTGACCCCGGCCGCGGCCGCGCGCCGGGACGCGGCGTCGGCCGGCGGCGCGGCGTTCACGAGCAGCGCGGTCACGAAGAGCACGAGCGCGCCCAGCGCGACCTCTCCCCACACCGACCGGCGCAGTCGGCGCAGCTCGGCCGCCGGCACCGGGGTCGGCGCCCCGATGGAGGCGGTGGAGAAGACGCGGGCGACGATCTCACGGCTGAACGACGCGGCGACGAGCAGCAGCGCGAACGCCACGAGCTTGACCACGAGGATCCGCCCGTACTCGTCGTCGCGCAGCGCGCTCAGCCCGCCGACGAGGCGCCAGGTCTGGAACGCGCCGGTGACGATCAAGGTGCCGACGCACCACAACGCCACCCGCGAGAACCGTGGCACCGCGACGCGCAGGTCGTCGACGTCGTCGCGCGGCAGCACCGCCGCGGCGAGCACCACGAGCCCACCGAGCCAGACCGCCATCGCACCGACGTGCAGCCCGTCGGCGACGAGCGCGAAGACGCGGTGGTCGCCGGTGGACGCGTGCCCCGCGAGGCCCGGCGTGCACACGAGCACGACGCCGACGACCGCCGTGACGGGCAACCACCACTGGGGAAGCGGCGCGGACGCGGCCGGGCGGTGCGCGAAGAGGACGCGCAGCAGCACGAACGCGACGGCCAGAACGCCGAGCCGCAGGAGCCAGACCGTGCCGAAGCGCGTGTCGAGCGTGTGGCGCAGCACGCCGAGGTCGAGCGCGTCCGCGAGGCTCCCGCCGCGGGAGTACGCGCCGAACAGCAGGGCCCCGACGATCGTCGACACCGTGAGCCCCGCCCACCCCGCGGTGACGACGCGCCGGGTGGCGCGCGCGTCGCGGGCACGCGGCCAGACCACCGCGGCCAACGCGACCCCGCCAACCAGCAACGTCATCGACGCGAACACGGCCCAGCGCGCGGCCGCCCAGCCAATCGCCACCGCGCGGTCGGCGTGCTGGCCCGCGAGCAGGTCGTCGGCCAGGGACTCGACGTCGGCCGCCGACGCGCTCGCGTCGCCGACCTGGAACGTCGAGGTGCCCTCGACGGTGTGGGTGTCCTCCGACACGGCCCGCCAGGTGACGATGTACGAGCCGTCGGTGAGCTCGCCCTCGAGCGGGAGGACGAGCCGCTCAGGCGAAGGCTGGCGGACCTTCCCGCTGGGGACGCGGTTGCCCCGGCCGTCGTACACGAACAGGCCGCCGAGCTCGACGCTCACGCCCTCGGTGAAGGTGACCGTCACAACCTTCGGGGGGCGCTCGAGCACCGCGCCTGCGGTCGGGCTCACCGACACGACGTCGGCGTGGGCGCCCGCCACGCCGGCGAGTGGGCCCACGAGCAGCACTGCGCCGAGCACGCCGGCCGCGAGGACCACGGAGCGCCACCGCCGGGTCGCGCTGCGGGTCGGGGTCGCTCGCGCCATGCGTCTGGTCGGCTCCGGGAAGGACGGGGCTCCCCAGTATCGTCGGCCCACGGTGTGTGCTCACGGTCGGCTCCGCCCCCGACGGCTCCTCGTCGCGGCCACCACGGGTGCCGCCGCGGTGGTGATCGTGCTCACCGGCGCCCTCGCCACCCTGGTCGCGACGGCCGCCCCGGCTTCGGCCCACACCGTGGGCGGCGTCAACGCCACCAACTACCGCACCACGATCCGCTCGGTGTCGCCGAGCGGCGGTGCCGTGACCATTCGGGTGATCGACAACGGCGCCCGGCTCGAGCTGCGCAACACCGGGAAGCAGGACGTGATCGTCGAGGGCTACGACGGCGAGCCGTACCTGCGGGTCGGTCCACGCGGCGCGTTCGAGAACGTCCACTCGCCGGCGCGCTACCTCAATCGGGTCCGGCGCAACGCCGCGCCTCCCCCGGCGTCGGCCGATCCGAAAGCCCCTCCCGAGTGGACGCAGATCAGCTCGGGGACCGTGGCGCGCTGGCACGACCACCGCGCGCACTGGATGGGGGGCATCGATCCGCCGATCGTCCAGCGCGAGCCGGGCCACGAGCACCTGATCCAGAGGTTCGTGATCCCGCTCCACCGGGGTGACACGTCGATCCGGGTCACGGGCGACGTGCGCTGGATCCCGGGACCGTCGCCCTGGCCGTGGATCGCCGGCGCCGCCGTGCTCGCGATCGGCACGGTGATCGGCGCCCGGACCCGCGCCGCGCCCACCGTGCTCGGGGCCGCGCTCACGGCTGCGCTCATCGGCGCGGTGGTGCACGCGGTCGGCGCCTGGACCTACGCCACCAATGCGTTCCCCAACCGCGCCGGCGACGCCCTCCCCACCATCGGCGCGGCGGCGCTCGGCGTCGTCGCGCTCGTGCAGCTGCGCCGGCGGGGCCTGCGCGCGGCCGCGCCGCTCCTCGTGTTCGCCGGGCTGTTCCTCGGGATCGCGATCGGCCTGGCCGACATCTCGGCCCTCACCCGGTCGCAGCTGCCCACCGACCTCGCCCCCGCGCTCGACCGGCTGACCATCGCGGTCGCCCTCGGCGGAGGCGTCGGCGTCGCGGTGGGCGCCGCCTTCTTCGTGGCCGAGCGCCGGCCGCCCCCGCCGCCACCACCGGGGGCAGCCCGGCTGGCCGACCCGGGGCCCGGAAGCGAGAATGACTCTCATTCTATGATGCAGGGGTGACTCCTCCGGCCGTGCTCGCGGCGCACGGCGTGTCCTTCTCCTACGGCGACGAGACGGCCGTCGAACGCGTCGACCTCACGGTCGCCGCGGGCGAGTTCGTGGCCCTGGTGGGACCGAACGGCTCGGGCAAGTCGACGCTGCTGCGGCTCCTGCTCGGACTGCTCCGCCCCGATGCCGGCACCGTCGAGGTGCTCGGCGCCGCGCCGGGCGATCTCCGCGACCGGTGGCGCGTGGGCTACGTGCCCCAGCGCCGCATCCTCGACCTCGACGTTCCGGCCACCGTGGCCGAGGTGGTCACCTCGGGGCGCACCGCCCGGCGCGGGTGGTGGCGGTTCCCCGGCCGCGCCGACCGCGAAGCGGTGGACCACGCGCTCGAGGCGGTCGCGCTCGCGGACCTGCGGCGCCGACCGGTGGGCGCGCTCTCCGGCGGGCAGCAGCAGCGCGTCCTCATCGCGCGGGCGCTCGTGAGCGAGCCGGCCGTGCTCGTGCTCGACGAGCCGATCGCGGGCGTCGACCGCGAGTCGCAACGCCTCTTCCGCGACAGCCTGGTCCACCTCGTCGACCACCACGACAGCGCGGTGCTGCTCGTCTCGCACGAGCTGGGTGCGGTGGCAGCCGACCTCGACCGCGTCGTGGTGATGAAGCGGCGCGTGCTCTTCGACGGGCCGCCCGACGAGCTTGCGTCCACCGGCGTGCACCTCGGCGTGCACGCCGACGACCTCCCGCGTTGGCTCGAGGACCTGGCTCCATGATCCCGTTGACCACCCTCGCCGCCCTGCCCCTGCCGTGGCCGTTCGAGCGCGAGTACATGCAGCTCGCGCTGGCTGCCGGGCTCGTCATCGGGATCTGCGCACCGCTGATCGGCGTGTACCTCGTGCAGCAGCGCCTGTCGCTCATGGGCGACGGCATCGGCCACCTCGCATTCGCCGGCGTCGCCGCCGGACTGCTGCTCGAGATCTGGCCGATCTGGACCGCCATGCTCGTCGCGATCGTGGGGGCGCTGGCGATCGAGTGGCTGCGCAGCCGGGGCCGGACCACGAGCGACCTCGCGCTCGCGCTCTGGTTCT
>Ga0302323_100004563_pt1 | contig 11290 bp, 10 predicted proteins | sample Fen_T0_3_FD_201950 | JGI IMG/M metagenome (GOLD analysis project Ga0302323, IMG submission 201950) | Peat permafrost microbial communities from Stordalen Mire near Abisko, Sweden - Fen_T0_3 | ecosystem: Environmental > Terrestrial > Soil > Wetlands > Permafrost | place: Sweden: Abisko... | reverse complement strand
TAAACTCCCTCTATTGTACAACAAGCAAGGCTCAAAAACCGCATCAAATTGGCATTCTCGCCAGCTAAAAGCTGTAGAAACAATAGTCAATACATTCATAAGTAGAAGCAAAAAAAGCCATTAAGCCATCTTTATCCTCTCCAAAAAACGGCCATTTTCGCCCGTTTCTGGCCTCTACCCATCCCAGTAAGAGTAGAAAAAAAGGAAGTAAAAAGAAATTCCTTGTGTAATTTTAGCAGCCGTATCAGTTGAGTTACAGTGCAACTCTATCTCATCCTTATGAGCTAATTTAAGCTCCCATAAAAGCGCGATTCTAGCTTAATACAGATAAAAATACACAAGAGCAAACAGTAAATATTCACTTTATGAGAGCTGCTCGCATGATAGCTTTCATAAAAAGTAACGATTTTTTGGAGGATTATTAACTTTTTTTTAGCTCTGCATACATGAATTTCATCTACATTAATGAAAATTCAAAAACACTCTATTTGTAACACAAGCGATTTTTTATGAGAATATTTTGAATATTTATTACATTAGTATATTGACACAAAACGTAGGTATATTTTACAATACATTTGCAAAGAAAGTTGTGTATTTATTGACTCTCTTTTTTTAATATTATTCTTGCACATTAGGAGGTCTACATGTCCCCTGAACAATCACCACACAAGATTGGAAAATCGGTAGGGGAAAAGTTACGAGCGGCACGCATAGCTCAGCACTATACACAGAGTCAACTCGCCGCACCTGACTTCTCAGTAAGTTACATCTCGGCCATAGAGCGCGGGCAAATTCACCCCTCGCTTCGAGCTCTAGAGATACTCGCCGGTCGTCTGGGATTAACGTCGACGCAGCTACTTCCCAATAAAGCACAACAAGAGGAGCGTGCACACATAGTCGCAAACTTAAGCGAGCAAGAAGAGGAAGAGATAGAATTGGACCTGTTAGACATACAAATGCAGATCGTCCAGGGAGCGGCTGAGCTTACATTCAAGCCATTAGAAGAGCTCGCGACTAGACGATTAAAGCTCCATCACCAATTACAGCAGCGTTACCTATTGGGGTGGGCCTATTACAAAACGACCCATTATCAAGAGAGTGAATACACACTCTCCGAAGCTGCACAGATAGCGAAAGAGCTAGACGAACAACATATCAATCTGCGCATCCTGCATCAATTAGCGCTTACTTATGCAGCCATGAGAAACTACTCCCAGGCTCTACTCGCCCATCAGCGTTGCCTTAAACTGCTAGAAGACAGCGAAATACAAGATCCCTTCTTCGTAGCACAAATCTATATCAATATGGGTCAACATCACACCTACCTTGGTCATAATGAACAAGCGTTGGAGATGTATCATAAATCACTTTCGATTACCGAGGAATTGGTTACGCTTCAAAGTATGCAAGCGACCTATTCAAATTTGTGTCAATATTATGTTGTAACAAAAGAAAGAAATCTTGCCACCTTATACGCCAATAAGAGCAAGCAGATCAGCAACCAGGGGATGATGAAGCTGCGCCGCAGCGAGCTACATTACTATCTCGGCCGAGCAATTATGCGCGGTGACCCCCAACAAGCACGTAAGTATTTGGACGACACACTATCAAAACAAGAATTACAGCAAGATAAATTAACGCTGGCAAGTGTCCTGACACGGGATGCAGAATGGCATTTCAATCAGAAAGAGTATGCTCAAGCGGCAAGTATTGCCAAACAAGCCTGTGAGCTGGCTCAACCATTCGCAGACACTCTCATTGCAGCAGATACCCTTATTATGCTAGGGCGCATAGAATACGCCACACAGCACAATACAGAGGGCGAACATCATTTCATAGCGGGGCTTGATATACTTGATCGTCTGGGAAGCCATGAAGAATTAGCCAACGAATCAGTTCGTTATGCTGAGCTACTAGAGGGCATCGGCAAAGAACGGGAGGCATTCGTACATTTCAGACGAGCCTTCCAGAGCAAACAAAGGTTGGGAAAATAAACACACTTGCTGAATAGTGATAACCGGACAACAAAACCCTGGCCTGGTTAGTAGTATCCAGTAAATAGTGCCAAAAGTAGAGGCAGGCTGTGGTAAGCAGGGTATAAAGTGGTAGATAGGGAGAAGGTGTACAGTATCTAGTGAGTCGTTTCAAAGGTAGAGAGAGACGCAGCATGAGGTGTTCGGGAAGCCAATGCTTGAAACTTATCTCCACACACACTATACTGTGCACGGAAAGGAAAGCAAAACTCAATTATGACAATATATTCACATAATCAAGAACAGCAATCAGAGGAGCAAGGCCAACAACCAGCAGGTCAACTCACCCACCTCGATGAAAGCGGCAATATTCACATGGTGGACGTTACCGATAGACCCGAAACGACGCGTGAGGCAATTGCACACGGACGTGTGCGTATGGCTCCAAAAACGGTACAACTGATTGAGCAAAACCAGATCACCAAAGGCAGCGTTTTAGAGGTCGCGAAGATAGCCGGTATTATGGCTGCAAAGCAGACACCACAGATCATCCCCCTCTGCCATCCATTGCCAATGACTCACATCGATCTACGCTTTACACTTGACAGCGCACAAGGGCTGATTTTGATAGAAGGGCGAACACGCACGACGTATAAGACGGGTGTCGATGTTGAGGCACTTACAGCAGTAACAGTTGCCGCACTCACCATCTATGATATGTGCAAGGGTGTAGATACCACTATCACACTAGAACAAGCTTATGTGGCACAAAAAAGTGGCGGCAAGAGTGGCACGGTAACTTTTCAACCCTCAGCGTAATACCGTGCCTTGCATCTTACTAAGCGTCATCAAGAGCGCGCACCTCAAGTAACATAAACATAGCTTCAAGGAGATTGCGCTCTTCAGGATTACTCAGCTCCAGATCAGTCGTGCCCACTGGCATAACTAGCGTCCCCTGCTCATTGACTGGCGTCGCACTACGGATGGAGCCAGGGTTGCCACCAAGCCAGCGTACAGGCTCAAGGAGAGAACCAAGCAATACAGAGATTGTCACAAAATGCCCACGTAACGATGAGGCAAGGTCATGGAGGTGGAGCTCAAGCATCTGCCCGTTCTGCACAATACTCCCCTCTAATGATTGTGATTGCAATTGTATCACCGCAATTTCTTGATTGTTAGACAATGGCGTGGCAGTTACACGGCGTACGGTTTTCCCACGCCGCGTGCCACTTACGCTGGCCATCACAGGTGTATATTTCCTGACATTCGGATCACCATCTTCAGCAACATTTATGTTATCAAACAGGGTGGCCACACGCACAAGATCCTGCAACGCCTGACGGCGAATAGAGCTTTGACTGATTGGCGCACTAACATGCAAGGCTAATTGCAATAATGAACGAGCCACCGCATCACGATCTTCATGATCACGATGCGACAAAAGCAATACAGCCTCAGCCTGGCTAATCAGCGAGCGGCAAAGATGCCCAAGCATACGATGTGGAATGGCTGAGAGGGAACGAGTACCCTGGCCTAGAGAAGGACGTATCTCCTGAGGACTCACAGCAGCACGCATAGCACCATAAAGATCAATATAAGCATCATGACAGGCATGACAACCCACCAGATGAAAAAGAAGTGCAGAATAGTGAACAGTTGCCAGTGGGTCGTTTTTAAGAAGGGCCATAATAAAATCGGGTATCTGCTGATAAAAAGAAAGATGATAATCGCTTTTTAATACCAATTCCAGTTGGGTTTCACCATCCTCTAAGCGAGAGGAGGGGACCTCGTCTTGTTCAGGAGTCTGCAACACCTGCTCTAGCCATTGAGCTAACTTCGCATATTGCACATCCTTACGATAAGTATCGGATTTGTCGGCCATACCACCAACATTTTTATCGTCATTCATATGGTATCTCCTCTCGCATTTCTCTATGCATGTGTTATTCTTCTTTGTAGAAACGAGAAAGTCGTTTCATCTGAACAGCAGAGAGGCACACATCTTCAGTATCGCGCCACTCTAGCATTCCTTCATTCGCTAATTCACGTAAACTTTTCCGTACATCCGCAATAGAGAGATCACTCTGCGCCAGGGTCTGAATATCCACTGCATAGTCATTGCGCTCTTTCGAATACTGCGTATAAAGAGTCAAACGCAAAGCGACCACAACTGTCAAATTGGAGCTACGTTGCTGGAGGCAAGAGCGCAATTTTTTATGAGCATGATCCTTATGTTGACTCATATGTATGTTTGGCTTTACAGGTGAAGGTATATTCAGTTCTTCCCAGATGACTTTGAGCAGATCGTCAGCCCCTACATCCTGCAGTTCCTGAATTACAGCTTGCAATTGATTAGGCGCAGCCCGCAGAGCCATAATACAATGCTTCAATACGTTGCGGAGGTCGCGTTGCGATGCTACCTGTAGAGCGATCTCTTCAGGCGTTGAAAACGGCATTGATCCCCACAATGACTCGACCGCATCATTGAGGGGATTATTTTCCCCCTCGTCATCATCCTGTCCTCCCGCCACTTCAGCGGAAGAATTAACCAGTAAACGCCGTTTGCGCAGACGGTCGATGGCTTTATTTCTCACACTGTGACTCAGAAAAGTATAAAATTGCGCATCGGTCAGGTGATCTAGCGCAATAAGTGGAGTATGGTCCTCCCCACCCAGAAGACCTAGACGTACAAGCTGTTCAACGACATGTCCAATCACCGTGTCAACTTCAAAAGCATCATACTTCAATGAGCCCAGGTAGCGTTGAGCATTTCGATGCAGATACCCGTACAGCGATGGGTAACTTTGTTCAGCATGGTACCTCAAATCATGTGCTGTGAATGGCATGCAGGAAATTCCTCCGAAGTGCCTTCCATTAAGATCTTAACGTAGAGTTTTTTTACAGGTACACTACAATTTCGCTTTCTCTGCACATTGTATATTGAATATATGGAAGAAGCAACAAACTGCGCACCTACGATTTCATAAGAATGGTCCTATTTATTCGTAAGTGCGCAGTTTCTCTAATGATCTTTAGCAAGATTAGCAATCTGCCAACGACAAAAATGGGGAGAGGCATCATCTCCTCTTCCTATAAGACGTATTATTTATAGAATCTCATAAGAAAACTATAGAAGCCTTTATCCAGGTAGATGAAATCGCCGGCCTGCTCTTGCCTAATCAGGCAACAAACAGGCCCAGAGAATAGAAATCGCTTCTTTGCAACAAACGTGAACATGCAAAGATGCTAACAGGCTCGGTCTGCCATGCCTCCCGAAGATGCCTCTGCATCTTCAGTTCAGCGGCAACCTACTCTACATCGCCGCGCTTGCCAAGGCGCTGATGTTCGTACGCCTTTTTGATAGCTGTCAGGCTACGCTGTACTTCTCCGCGCTCTTCCAGTAGATTGGCAAAGCGGAAGTAAGCACTGGCCGCAATCTCATGGGCGTTCGACGCATCCAGCAATTCAAGAGCTTGTGTAAAATGCTGATCAGCGGCAACATAATCACCAGCTTGATGGCGGATCTGAGCAAGGGCTATCAAAGCCTGCCCCTGGGTCTGCGCATCTACACTGGACTGAGCAAATTTCAGGGCCTCTTGGGCCTCCTCTTCAGCCTCTTGCGTTTGACCTCGTTTGAGAAGTAACTCGGCCAGGCTGGTATGGCAGACCGACGCGGAAACTTCGTCATTCAAATCACGTTCAATAACAATAGCCTGACGATATTCCCGTTCGGCACCATCAAGATCATTCTGACGCTCCAGAGCTTTGCCCAGGCGCAAATGGGTCATCCCCACCAGACGCTGCTCATCGCGCATCTCATAGATCGCAAGGCTCTGGGTCGCATACTCACGGGCCATGGCCAACTTGCCAACAGACTTGTAATGCTGGCTGATGTCCATATATTTCTGTGCAAAGCTCTTACTGTCCCGATTCATCGAGTCAAGGGTCTCCAGGGCTCGATGGTAGAAAACGATCGCCTTCTCCAGATCGCCGAGGCGGAAGTAGTCGTTAGCTAGATTGCTAAAGACATCAAGAGAGAAGACCGGATCGGTAATTTGACCGTTCTCGATAGCTGTATTACAGCGGAGATGGTTTTCGACGGCCAGGGTATAGTTATAGAGTAAGAAGTAAGCTTTCCCCAGGAGATTGCGAGCCCGCTCAATATATTCACTGTCGTTAAGGGCCTCACCCTGCGAGACAGCCTGACGCAGATCGACTACGGCCTCCTGAAACTCGCCTGCGCCCAGATGAACCTCGCCGCGTAGGAAGTACAACCGGTAGACCTGATCGATGGTGATGCGTTCAGGTTGGATAGGCTCAAGCAGCATCTCGGCCTGGTTAAAGGCACCTTGCTGCACAAGAACGCTAGCCTGAAGCAGGTCAACGTCTATGCGTTGATCAGGACCTGAATCGGCGGGGGAATAACCGACGGCGCGTGCCTCAGCAGCACCAGCGGGAGAGCCTTCCAGGAGAAAAGTAAGGGGGACATCAAGACGACGGGCAAGAATGGAAAGAGCTTTTAAAGAAGGGCGAATTTTACCGCGTTCAATGGCTGAGATGTAGGATATAGAAAACTCGGGAGCGGCTAGTTGAGCTTGAGTCATGCCCAATTTCGTACGAACCTCTCGAATATTCGTACCGACTCTTGCGGCAACGGCCTTCCCTACATTAGCAGTTTCAAGGGATGGCATGGGGTGTTCCTTTCAAAAATAGTACACTGACACTCTGGTCTAAATTTTCCAGTACTCAATGAAAACTAGCGCATCTTTTCCTCGGGACTCACATACATACTCACTGGTGTACCACTTATGTGACGCTCACGTATAACTTTCATGAATTCGAGTTTGTTTCAACACCACAGATACTACAAAGAGGGAAATCGCTAGATGATTCTTCATATTTCGTAGTCTACCATATGCTTCTATTCTAGTCAACCCAAATTGTACTTTTTTCCTCGCCTTATTATGTAATCCTCCACACCTATGCATCATGGAAGGATCGAATATTGTTTGAATAAAAAACGCAGAAGTTTTACATTGATATTGTTTTCTAAGCACAGAGCACATACTTGATGTGGTAGACCATCACTATTTAGGAGTGCAAAACTACACATTAAGAAGGATAAATTGAGCTTATATATGTGCATTCACCAATATTCAATAGGGATTGTGATAAAGTTTATAAATATAAAAGTCTCCCATATTTTTAGGAATTATATGACTTATGTCATGCTCATGGACGCAACCTGCTCTGGTCAAAATGCTCCACCTGCCTTATAATGCAGTATCACCAGGCCTTTTTTCTGAAACTATCAAGAGAGCAAGGTGGAAGCCCGGATAAAAAAGCACGCGAAGCAGGAAAGGTTCATATGCTCTATTTAGTAGCGACCCCCATCGGTAATCTCCAGGATATTACGTTGCGCGCCCTCGATACATTACGGGAGGCCGATATAATTGCAAGCGAGGATACACGTAAAACAGGCATGCTGCTCAAACATTTCAATATCCAAAAGCCACAAATGGCGTTTCACGAGCACAACGAGCAAAGAGCGGGCGAACGTATTGAAGAGCTATTGAGGCAAGGGCGGTCAGTGGCAGTAGTTACTGATGCAGGTACGCCAGGTATCTCTGATCCTGGTTTCACGCTTGTGCGGCGCGCCATCAACGCACAGGTTGAAGTGACCATGATCCCAGGACCCACTGCGTTTGTGATGGCATTAGTACTCTCGGGCCTACCAGTGCATAGCTTTACATTTCGTGGCTTCGCCCCACGTAAGCCGGTTGGGCGTCGCAAATTCTTTGCAGTAGATAAAGATGCCCCTCATACCCTTATTTACTATGAAAGTCCCTATCGGCTAGAAGGCTTTCTTAAAGATGCGCTTGAAGTCTTGGGAGACCGATCAGCCGCCCTGGCAAACGACCTTACCAAGATGTTTGAGAAGGTTGAACGCGGCTCATTATCGAGTCTAATCGCAGCAACCTTACAGAAAAAGCTGAAAGGTGAATATATAGTTGTCATCGCAGGAACCGATAAAGACATAAAGACTAAAAACGATGCAGATATAAAAGAGGACGAAGATAGAGAAGATACACAGGACGAAGAGGACCTGAAAACTAGAAATATAGGGGAGGAGGAATAGAGTAACCTCTTCACTGTAACTCTATTCCTCTTCTAGCACAAGTATTTAGATGCCCATGATTTTAACGAGCTCATGCACAGAATCGGCAGATTTCTGGAGCAAGGCACGCTCACTTTCGGTCAATTCAACCTCGATAACCTGCTCCAGGCCCTTCGCGCCTAATTTTGCAGGTACGCCAACATAAAGATCTTGAATGCCATATTCGCCTTTCAGATAAACGGCACATGGTAGAATCATCTTCTTATCCAGAATAATAGAATCAATCATCTGGAGAACTGAGGCCGAGGGGGCAAAATAAGCGCTGCCATTACCGAGTAGCTTCACAATCTCGGCGCCACCATCACGTGTACGCTGCACGATCTGCTCAATACGCTCAGCTGGCAGGAGCTCTGCAATCGGCACACCCGCCACCGTGCACATACGCGAGAGCGGCACCATGGTATCGCCATGACCACCCAACACATATGCCTGTACATCACGCACCGATGCTCCCAGCTCTTGCGCAATAAACGTGCGGAAGCGAGCCGTGTCCAGTACACCAGCCATACCAATCACACGCTCACGTGGGAAACCACTTACATGCAACGCCACCTGCGCCATCGCATCCAACGGATTCGTTACGACCACCAGGATGCTCTGTGGTGAATAGCGCACAACCTGCTCGGTAACCTGAGAAACGATCTCTTGATTCTTCTTCAGCAGATCATCGCGGCTCATACCAGGCTTACGAGGAAAACCAGAGGTGATCACAACCACATCAGAATCAGCAGTATCGGCATACTCATTTGTGCCTGTAATCATCGAATCATAACCAACCACAGGACCGGCCTGGAGCATATCAAGCGCTTTCCCTTGTGGCATATTAGGCACAATATCAAACATCACCACATCGGCGTAATCGCGTTCCGCCAGGCGCTGAACAAGGGTGCTACCTACAAAGCCAGCCCCAATTACAGTGATTTTACTCCGCATTGACGTATCCTTTCAATATCAGCCGGCATCCCTCTCCGGCAGATAGAATTGGACTGGCAGCAAGGGAACCGGCAATTTTTGTCAGCATTCCACCACCTATTGTATGCCCTAAAAGCCACGATGGCAATTGCCTTAAAAGGTCGATTCTAAAAGAATTGTATCGTCAGCGCGGCGATTGCCCCGTAATCACGAACAACAAAAATTCATGCGCGAATACGAGCCCGCGAACGCTTGACATTACGGACCGAGTAATGTATTATGCTAAATGTCCGTAAGAAAACGATGGGGTATCGTTCAACGGTAGGACGGCTGACTCTGGATCAGTTAATTGGGGTTCGAATCCCTGTACCCCAGCCTATAATAGTGGCCTACAAAGCCAGTGCCTGCACTCTTTTAGAAAATAGAAGAGTGCTCTTTTTTGCCCTTTTTTACCTTCGTAAGTCAACTGACCAGGCTTTTTCCGCTAATTTTAGGAACGTGCCAATGTATAACCCTCATTTTTTGTGCTGTTGTATTCCTCTTTGAGCGACAATATTGCTGCAACAAGTCAGATGACATTGTGGGAGCAGTATATCATCCGGTTTATTATGAAGCGCCAAATTATCATTATTTATTCCAATATATCGATTACATTTTTTACAGTAATACTTTCTTGACAAATTATTCACCTGCAAAAATTCATGAGCAGACACACTTTGTGTGGTGCGTATCCTATGTTATATTCCTGTATATGGTTGCACTATAGTCATAAGCAGGAGGATAATTTCAATGGTTGCAGCAATAGCAGGCTCTTCCGAGAGTATTTCTACCATTGATGAAACGATAGATATCCTGAGCACAGAAAGTGCTCAAGAAAATAAGGATGGCGAGGATAGGGCAGAACAAGCTGAACAATTAGAACGAGAACAGCTGATCAGTAGAGCGGTTCAAGGAGATCAGGAAGCGTTCAGCAATATTGTGGATCAATATAGTACCCTGATGTTGCGTACAGCTACGATGATTGTTGGTGATCGCGATATCGCCGAGGATGTTGTACAGGATGCGCTCATACAGGCATGGCATCATCTGGCAGATCTGCGCAAAGCGGGTGCGTTACGGCCCTGGCTGATGCGTATTGTCGTCAACCAGTGCATCAGCTTTAAACGCCGCCTGGCACGCACCACGACCTTTATGCGCCAGGCTTTATCTGATCATGAAACCGATCTCATAGCCCAGGCCGCTGATGACCATAAAGGGCGTATGGAACGCGATTGGGACCTGGCACAGGCAATCGAGAGTCTACCCATAAAGCAACGCGTCGTTGTCGTTCTCCACTATTACAATGGCATGACACTGCCAGAGATGGCCCAAACACTAGATACCTCAGAGAATACATTGAAGAAGCGCATACAGGCTGCATTAAACAATCTGCGCCGCCTCTTACATGCCGCAAATCTTGAAGAAGCGCCAGTTGCTGCGCATAGAATGCCAGGGCTTGTGCCTTCCATTGCATAAAATCCAGAGTTCTACATATGAAGAAGGAATAAGAGGCTAACGGCACCATACATCAGGATCGCTAGATCTGTATGTATGATATCAACCATGCCTCTTCATTTCCTTTTGCCAAAATGCACATCTTTTCCCTATCCTCTTTATCTACCCATACCCTTTCACTCCGTACCTTTCAATATACGGAGATATATCCACATTTACATTTTTCGATCCTTAACATCGCTAATCCAATATTAACTAATTTATAACCGATATCTTAACTCAAAATACACACACTTGAAGTATGATTTGATACATGATGAGTTAAAATCGTGGTGGTCGGGGAAGTTCTTTAGATGTGGATAGGATGTGGATCGTATGGATTGGGTTATTAAATGGGCCACCCCACTAACACCTGACCTGGAGTGTGTTCCGGGCTACGAGGTCTTCTTAGAGAGCTCACAATGCTATTCGCTTACAGCAAACGTGGCCGGCGCACCAGGTTTACTCTTTGCATCTCCCGATGCTCTCCTGCAAGGTGTACAGAAAACAATCAATCAAACCAGTTATCAAACAGTCAGTCAAACAAACTACCAAATTAGTAGTCAGACGAACAAGCAAGCAATACAGAAGAAGAAAAGGAAGAAATCTCAACGCAAAAAGACATAAGCGGGGCATAGAATATTGATGGCAATGGGAATATCTGGTAGACGTACTTGCTCCATGCAGTTAG
>Ga0302323_100004559_pt1 | contig 11296 bp, 13 predicted proteins | sample Fen_T0_3_FD_201950 | JGI IMG/M metagenome (GOLD analysis project Ga0302323, IMG submission 201950) | Peat permafrost microbial communities from Stordalen Mire near Abisko, Sweden - Fen_T0_3 | ecosystem: Environmental > Terrestrial > Soil > Wetlands > Permafrost | place: Sweden: Abisko... | reverse complement strand
ATAGGAGAGCACGTACATGGCGTGGGTCAGGGGGTCGACGCTCTGGATGTTCAGCGCGTCGAAGCACGCGAATAGGACGTCACCTGCCCACATACAGCCAAAGCCGGCCAAGAGGGCTGCCCAGACTTTCCAGACCTCACCGCCGCGCAAGGGCAGTGTTGCGCGCAGCAGTAGGACCACGGGCACAAGCAGTACTACGTCCATGACCGGATAGGCGATGTTGAGAAAGCGGGCCAGGGGCGGCACGCCGGGTTTGAGCACGACCGGGTGCAGGACCACGACGGCCAAGGCCAAGCCAACGCTGCTCACGAGCCCGCCCAGCAGGAGCCGCTGACCAAGGGAGCCGAGCGGGTAGCCGGCTGCGGCATAGGCTTTGAGAAAGCCGACGAGCGCAGCGATGAAGAGCGGATAGCCCAGCATGAAGAACACGTCAGCCGGTGAGGGGAACGGCGCTGCGCCGCGAGGCGAGAGCTGGTAGCCACACAGAACTGCCTGTCCAGCCGCGCTTGCGAGCAGGCCAGCGCCGAGCAGCACCCAGCCGGGTCGAGCGAGATTGCCGCGGCCCAGCCGCGCGGCGTTTCTGATCGCGATCAGGCCGCCAGTGACGAGAAAGGCGAGCTTGACGACGCCGGCGATCCTGAGGCTAGCGACTTCGCCGATCGCGCCGAAGAGCCCGGCCTGTGGCCACAGCACGCGGCCCACGAAGAAGAGCCCCACCACCGTCATGGGCGCCAGCAGGGTCCAGTCTGTCCATGGTCGTCTGGTCATGAGTACACCGGCAGCGAGTTAACCGCCGAACGCGCTTGGCGCACGATCACCTCAGTGCGCTCGCGGCCGACGAAGATGACCAGCCCGGCACCCAGCTTGGCGAGCAGCGCGTCCAATTGGCCGGGAGTTATGTGCGGGCCGTCGATGCCGAGCTTCTGCCGATGGGTTTCGACTGCTGCCTGAGCCATGGTTTGACCCAGGTAAGGCGTGAGCTCCCGGGTCAGGGTATCGAGCACCGTCTCGCGCGACGGTTGCTGATCTAGCTCCACTTCTCCTCCGGGTCGATCTTGTCTGGTGTCGCGCTGCCTTCGCCGCCGAATGCATCGCGGCGCCTCTCGCGGGCTTCGGCCCGAGTGACGATCTCCTCGATCGTCGGCGCCCCGTCCTCCTCGGTGAGTGGGGTCACGATGAGGGCAGGTCGTTCAGCTTGATCCTCGGAGACCTCGCCTGCGGGTGGCGCCGCTGCGGCCGGCGTCTCAGTATCGACGGCGGCCACCGGCGGGGCCGCGCCTGTCTCGCCACACTCACCGATGACCACGCGCGACGGCCGCACGACGCGTTCCTTGAAGCGATAGCCGCGCTGATACTCCTTGACGACGACGTGGTGCTGGTCCGGATCCTCGACCGCCTCAGTGGCCATGGCCTCGCTCACGTGCGGGTCGAACGCCAGGCCGAGCACGGGTATGCGTTCCAGGCCTTCGTCTCGTAGGGTTTGCAGGAGCTGTGTGCGAACGAGGATCAGCCCTTCGATCAGCGGCGCACCGGCGTAGGTCTGCTCTGCGGCTTCAAGCGCGCGATCGAAGCAGTCCAGCACATCGATGAACTTCACTAGCAGTCGCTCGTGACGCTGCTCGAAGCGCCGCTCGAGCGCGCGTGTCATGCGCTCCCGGTGGCTTTCCTGATCGGTCTTGATTTGGCGGTACGCGGCCAGGACCTCGGCGAGCCGGTCTTCAGCCAGGCGTGCTCGCTGTCCAAAGGCCTCTATGGCCGCTACATCGGTGGGCAGAACGGACGGAGCCGCTAGAGCTGGCGACTCCGCCGTGGCCGACAGAGAGGACGCCTCCTCTTCGTGCTCCTCGCGCGTGCCTTCTGCGTCCGACTGCTCCTCCACGGCCTGCCCCTCGATTTTGCCGCCGAGCGCTGCACGATTATAGCCTTAGCAGCGGTTGGCTGCAGTGTCGACTGTGCGCGTGGTCAGCTCCTGGGCTCGCGGCCCGTGGGTGTCAGTCTGCCTTGGCGTCGAGGGCGGGACTCGATCTGGAGTCGGCGGGAGAGTGGCGTAAGGCGTTTTTCGGTCAGTGACCCTTGCGGGATTCCAGGTCGCTCAAGCCGCTGAGCAGATCCAAATTGCGCAGCAGTGCCTCGGCCAGCATGGGAAAGCGTGCACAGCCACAGACGCGGTCCAGGCCTTCGAGGAAGCGTTCACAGGCCGGATCGACGAGACCGCGTGTCGCGCTGCCGATGAAGCCGCCGTTGCGCAGGAAGTCCAAGTGCCGCTCGAACTCCTCGCGGTAGAACTGGCACAGGGCCTGTTGTCTTTGAGGATCCACCCAACCTCCAGCGCGACGAAGTTCGTAAGACCCAAGATAGTCGAGCCCATGCGGCAGTGTCAACTGGCCTTGTTTGCGAGTGCTCAGCCGAGGGGCAGAGTGGGCTCGGCGTTGAGGTCCCAACCTGCACGCACGCCGCGCTCGAACGCCAGCTGGCCCGCAGCGCCGATCATCGCCGCGTTGTCGGTGGTCAACTCCAGCGGCGGCACACAGAAAGCAAGGCCGAGCGACCGGGCGACGTCCGCGCATTCCTGCCGCAGCAGGGAATTGGCAGCGACGCCGCCGGTCAGTAGCAGGCTCTTGGGGCGGCGCTCCAGGGCGGTGGCGCGCAGTCGGCGCACGAGGGCGGTTACGACGGCGCGCTGGAACGATGCCACCAGATCGCGGATCGCGTCAGGCACTTCTGCCCCTGGCTCGATCGGCGCGATGCCCTGCCGTCGCACGTGCAACATCACCGCTGTCTTGATGCCGCTGAAGGAGAAATCGGGTCGACCGTCGGTCATCTTCGGGATCGTGAACTCGACCGCCCGGTCCTGGGCTCCGCGCGCCAGGCGATCGATGACTGGGCCGCCCGGATAACCAAGGCCGAGCAGCTTGGCCACTTTGTCAAAGGCCTCACCAGCGGCGTCGTCGCGAGTCCTGCCGAGGAGGCTGTACTCGCCGCGGTGCCGCACTTCAAAGAGGCTGGTGTGGCCACCAGAAACGACCAGCGCCAGCGCGGGCAGCGCGATCTGGGTCTGTGTTAGGAACGGTGCTTCGATGTGGCCCGCCACGTGGTGGACCGGGATGAGCGGCTTGCCTCCGGCATAGGCGAGTCCCTTGGCCACCTCTAGACCCACCAGTAGCGACCCCACCAGGCCTGGGCCCTGCGTGACCGCGAAGCCGTCGATGTCCGGCAGTCCGACCTCAGCTCGGGCGAGCGCCTCCCGCACCACGGGGACGATGTTCTCAATGTGATGACGTGAGGCCAGCTCAGGGACAACGCCACCAAACGGCGAGTGTATGGCCACCTGCGTCGACACCACGTTCGAGAGCACGCGACGGCCGTCCTCCACAACCGCAGCGGCTGTCTCGTCGCAGGAGGTTTCGATGGCCAAGAGACGCATCAGTCGGTGCGGACCCTCTCAGGCGTTGGCCCCGGCCAACCGCGCGAGGCTCTCTTCGAATGGCGAGCGTGCCACGCCGCGCTCAGTGACGATCGCGGTCACGAGCCGCGCAGGCGTGACGTCAAAAGCGGGATGGCGGGCGCTGGCACCCTCTGGCGCGATGCGTTGCCCCGCGATGTGGGTGACCTCGTCAGGCGAGCGTTCTTCGATGGGGATGCCTGCGCCGGTGGGCGTGGCCAGATCGAGCGTCGACACTGGAGCGGCGACTATGAACGGTATCTTGTGCTCTTTGGCCAGCACGGCGACGCCGTATGTGCCGATCTTGTTGGCCACGTCGCCATTGGCCGCGATGCGATCGGCACCCACCACCACAGCGTTGATCTCGCCGCGCGCCATGAGATGGGCCGCCATGTTGTCCGTAATCAGGGTCGTCGGGATGCCGTCGCGCATCAGCTCCCAAACTGTCAGCCGTGCGCCCTGAAGAAATGGGCGGGTCTCGTCGGCGAAGACGACTTCGATTCTGCCGAGTCGCGCCGCTGAGCGCACGACGCCCAGCGCGGTGCCGTAGCCCGCCGTCGCCAACGCGCCAGCGTTGCAGTGAGTCAGCACGCGAGCCCGCTCGGGCAAGAGCTTCGCCCCCAAATCGCCCAGACGCCGACAGGCGTCGAGGTCCTCGCGTTCGATGGCCAGGGCTTCACGCAGCAGGTCAGCGACCAGCGTCGCCGCCGGCCGCGTCAGGTGTGTCTCCAGGCAGCGGCGCATGCGTGCGATCGCCCAGGAGAGGTTGACTGCCGTGGGTCGTGTGGCGGCCAGCTCGCCAGCGATGGCCTCGAATCCCGCAGCCAGATCGCGCGGCTCGGATGCCGCAAGCCGCTGCATACCCAGGACGATCCCCATTGCGGCTGCCACGCCGATGGCCGGCGCGCCGCGGATGGCCATGTCACGGATCGCCGCGGCCACCTCGTGGTGATCGCCACACCGCAGGTACAGCTCCTCCTGCGGCAGGCGCCGCTGATCGATCATCACCACAGTCTCACCGTCCCAGGCGATCGTTGGCAGCACGCTGCGGTTCCTCCGCTTTCATCGTATGCGACCGACCGCAGTGCGACAACTTGGGCGGCCGCAATGCGGCGACGCCCCGCCGCGCGAGTGCCAGCGCTGACCTTGCCCGGTGCCGCCTCGCACCGATCGGCTGGGGCGGACGGCAACTGGGTTATTATCGAAGAGGCGTGCGCGCAGGGCGATCACGGTCCTCGCCACGGAAGTCCGTGCGTGCCGTGCCAAGAGAGGAAGGGAATGTCGGTGACACTGTGCCCGGCGTGCGATGCCGAGATCGATCTCGATGAGTTCGATGTCGACAAGGGTGACATCATCTCTTGCCCGGATTGCGGCGTGGACCTCGAGGTGGTCGGCCTTTCGCCCATCGAGTTGGACGTTGCGCCGCAAGAAGAGAACGACGACGACTGGGGCGGTTCATGAACAGTCAAGGCCCTGAGCGCCAAGCGGCCCTCGACGCGCTTCTGCACAAGAGCGCGTCCGTGCTCGTGGCCTTCAGTGGCGGCGTCGACAGCACGTACCTTGCTGTGCGTGCCCACACGGTGCTCGGTTCGCGGGCCTTGGCGGTGACGGCGGCGTCCGCCTCTCTTTCCTCGGCCGCGCGGGAGCTGGCCCTGCAGTTGGCGCAGCGCTTCGGCTTGAACCATCGGCTCATCGAGACGCAGGAGCTCACGGATCCCGCCTACGCACGCAATGAGGCCGATCGCTGCTATCACTGCAAGTCCGAGCTGTTCCGGCGCCTGCTGCCGATCGCAGCGGCCGAGGGGTTGAGCTGCGTCGCCTACGGGCTGATCGCTGACGATCTGAGCGATTTTCGTCCCGGACACCGGGCGGCTGTCGAGGCCGGCGTGCGCTTTCCTCTGGCAGACGTCGGCCTGACCAAGCCGCAGGTCCGCGAGCTGTCGCGCGAGATGGGGTTGCCCACTTGGGACATGCCCGCTTCACCCTGTCTGGCCTCGCGCATCGCCTATGGGACTCCTGTGACGGTCGAGGCGCTGGGCCGCGTCGAGCGTGCGGAGGCGGGCCTCAGCCGTCTGGGCTTCAGGGAGTTCCGCGTGCGTCACGTCGGCGGCGGCGCTGCGAGAGTCGAGGTAGCACCGGCCGAGCTGCCGCGTCTCGACGATCCCGGCCTTCGTCAGGCGGTCGAGACAGCGGTGACTTCCGCTGGCTACCAGGTGGTGGTGATCGATCCGCAGGGCTACCGGCGCGGCCGCCTCAACGAGGACCTGCCAACGACCCAGCCCAGCTGAGGTATCATTGCGATCACCCGCCCGCCAGGCTCCGCCGTCGCGGACGGCGCATTCCCGAGGAGGGAGCCAAATGGGAAACTTAGGCTTACCGGAGATCCTCATCATACTCGCCATCTTGATCCTCATCTTTGGCACGAGCCGGATACCGGAGTTGGGACGAGGCTTGGGGGAGGGTATCCGCAATTTCAAGAAGTCGCTCAGGGGGCCCGAAGACGAGAAGAAGCCCTGACATCTGTGCTCCGCTGACCGGTTGATCGAGTCGTTGCCGGCGGGGCGTACAAACATCGTTTGATGAGGTTGCCTGTGATGAGAAAAACTGATGTCGCTTGCGCATTCACACTGATCGCCGCTCTCGCATTTGTCGGCTGTGGAGGCAAGAAGGTTCAGACGCCTGCGACCACGCCGGTGGCGCCCCAAGCGCCTCCGCCTGCGCCGCCCCCGCCGCTCACGGACGTCGTACCTCAGGAAGATGAGTACGACCGATTGAAGAAGAAGTCCTCGGACGAGCTGGACCGTTTGGGCCTGCTGGCGGAGGTCCATTTCGAGTTCGACAAGTCGGACATTCGCGAGAGTGATCGACCCCTCCTCGGCAGAAACGCCGAGGTTCTGAAGAAGTACGATTTCATGGTCGTCACGGTCGAGGGACACTGCGACAGCCGCGGAACCGTGGAGTACAACCTCGCGCTCGGTGAGCGGCGAGCCAAGGCCGCCTCCGACTACTTGGTGTCGTTGGGCGTGCCGGCCGCACGCCTGAAGACGGTCTCGTACGGCAAAGAGGTCCCGCTCTGCACCGAGCAGACCGAGGACTGCTGGGCGAGAAATCGCCGCGCTCACTTTGCCGTCACCGGTAAGACCACGCGCTAACGCAGTCGTCCATACGCAACGGCGGAAGTCGGCGAGCCCCCATCACAGCGGCGCCCGAATTCACTTCGGGCGCCGCGTGCGCCACCTCGCTCGTACCGCGGGGTGGCGCACGCGTGCCTGCGCGCCGTCGCCTTGACACCTGCTGGGGTTTGGCCTGTAATCACGTCTATCCCGTTGTGAGGCCTTAGCGGCCCCGCACTTCACATGAGCGAGCCCACGAAGCCACCCGCCGCGACCTCGCCCACGGACCCGACTGGGCAGATTGGCAAGTACTCCCTCGTGCGCGTTCTCGGAAGAGGCGCGATGGGTGTGGTGTACCTGGCCCACGACACGGTTCTCGAGCGAGACGTGGCCCTCAAGGTGATGGTGGCCGGGATCGCCAACGAGCCCGAGCTCAAGCAACGCTTCGAGCGCGAGGCGCGCGCCGTTGCCAAGATGACCCACCCGAGCATCGTCACCGTGTTCGATCTGGGTAGCCATGCGGACGGCTCGCCCTATATCGCCATGGAGCTGCTCAAAGGGCAGGATCTGGCGCACGCGATGCGCCAGGGTCCCATGGCGCTGGACCGTATCGTTGCCATCATCGCGCGCGTGCTGGCCGGCTTGAACTGCGCCCACCAGGCGGCCGTTGTCCATCGCGACATCAAACCGGCCAACATCTTCCTCAACGCCGACGGCTCCGTGAAGATCATGGATTTCGGCGTGGCGCGACTGACCACGGCCTCGATGACAGGCACGGGCAACATCGTCGGCACTGCCGACTACATGTCGCCCGAGCAGGTCCAGGGTGCCAAGGTCGATGGTCGCAGTGACCTGTTTTCCGTGGGCAGCCTGTTCTACGAGTTGCTGACGGGTCAACGGCCGTTTCACGCTGAAAACCTCATGGCGATCTTCTACCGCATCACCCATGAGGAACCGGACTTCGATCTCATTCCGGACGGGGAGGCGTACGAGCCCCTGATACCGATCCTCAGGAAGGCCCTGGCGAAAGACCTGAACCAGCGCTACAGAACGGCCTACGAGTTCATGGCCGACCTGCGAGAGTACCTGCGCATCTACGCCACGACGGCATCGGCGCAGCAAGCCCTCGAGGGTCTGCTCGATATCGAGGCGCCGCCCACGCCGCCGCCGCCGCTCACGGACGGAGGAACGCGCGCGGCCGCGCCGGCCGAGCCTACGGAGATCCTTGCCGGGACTGCCGGCGGCGAGCTGACCGTGCCCGCGGCTCGTTCAGCGGCCGGCCGTTCGCCTGCGACCGCGCCGACCCGGCGAGCTCGGCCGACCACGACACCAACGGTTCTGGCCCAGCCTCGTCCGGTCGCCCGGCCAGCGCGGGGTGCCAGCAGCGCGCTCGGCTACGTGCTCGCCGGTGTGGCCCTGGCCGTCTTGGTCGGTGGGGGCGTCGTCTTCTATCTCCTCCGGCGCGCCCCGTCACCGACTACACAGGCGATGATCACTCCCGCGGCCACACCGTTGCCAGTGATCACGCCTGTCCCTGCGACTCCAGAGCTGGCGCCTCTGCCTGCGCCCCCCACGCCAGCACCTGAGCCGACGTTCGCTCCGCCTCGTGGCCGAGGTGAGGCTGCGATGCGCGCTGCGCAAGCCGCCTTTGCCCGCGGGGACTACGACACCGCGCTAGCGCAGGCTCAGAAGGCCCTGGCCGAGCAGCCGGGGCAGGCCGACGCTCGCAAGCTGGCAGACAGCGCGCTCGAGGGCCAGAAAGCCAGTGCGCGCTTCCGCGTGGCAGAGGCCGCGCTGGCCCGCGGCGACTTCTCTCTGGCGTCGAGCGAGGCCGAGGCGGGTCGCGTCTTGGCGCCCTGGGACTCGCATGGCCCGGACTTGTTGACGCGGGCGCGAACGGGCCAAGAGCACGCGCAGCATGAGCTCCAGCAACAGCAGCAGGCCCAGTCTGCGGCGCACATCGGCAGCCTCTTGAATCGAGCGGACGAGGCCTTGTCCGCGCAAAAGTACGACGCTGCGCTTGGATTCTACGACGAGGTCTTGAAGGTCGATCCGCAGAACGCGCGTGCGGGGCTTGGCCGTACCGGCGCGCTCACGGCTCGCGCCACGGCGCAGGCCGCTGCTGGGGCTGCCCCGCAGCACCTGGCTGCACCAGGCAAGTCCTTCGTCGCGGGCAAGACTTCTGCGCAGAGCGTCGAGACGAGCGCGGCGAGCTCGGTTCCCTCTGGCTTCGAGGAATCGTCCAAGGTGACGGCGCGGCGTGGAACCCAAGCCGCTCAGCTTCCTGGCAAGATCGTCTTTGAGGTGCGGCCGGACCCGGTGCGGCCTGGCGAGCGCTACTCCGTAACCGTCTTCTTCAACAACGAGGGCGGCGCGTCGATTCCACTCAAAGACATGGCCGTGACCACGATCATCAACGGAAAGCGAGCCAACGGCGTGGTCCCGCTCTCGGTCGCCGAAGTCGCACCGCGCCAGAAGGCCGTGCTCCTCTCGCAGCCAGACAACATCTGGAGAGAGGAGTTCACCTCCTGGTCGATGGAGGTGACTGTCCACACGGCGCGCGGTGAGACCTATCGTAACCAGGTGACCTGGAGGTGATGGCCGTGCGACTGCAACTGTTCGTGCTCCTGAGCCTGGCGTGCCTCCCTGCGTTTGCCGACGATCCACCGACGATCGACTACCAGCCAGCCTCGTGCACCGTAGCCGGCCGACCTCTCTCGATCTGCGCCTCCATCAGCGACGACTCGCAGGTGGCCAAGGCCACGGTCTACTTCCGCTCGGAGAAAGAGAAGTACTACAGCTTCGCCGAGATGACCTTTGGCGGCATCGCCTACTGCGCCACATTGCCTGCTGTGCGGGCTAACAAGACTGCCGCGATCGAGTACTACGTCCAGGCGGTGGACGACCAGTACCAGCCGGCGCGAACGAGCACCTACCGCATGGTCGTGCAGACCTCCGGCGTGTGCGAGTTTCCGCCAATCGAGAGGAACGCCAGCCGCGCGGCTGCCATTCGCGTCTTCGCCACACACAAGAAGCAGGGCGGGAAGTTGGACGACGCCTTTGATTCCAAGGGCGTGACCTTCGTGCCTGTCGAAGGCCGCTAAGTCAGGCCATCCGCTCTCGTACTTGACGCGGAGATCTCTGACGCGGTAGCCTGTTAACCTCAGAGGCTTCCGTGGACGGGTCAGTGTGGGAGCCTGAGGCGAGATCCGCTCCCTGCGGGTCGGCGCCGAATCGGGTGCGAGATGCAGCGTAGACGGACGAATCGCAGCGTGCCGACCACGGCCGTCGCCGTTCAGCTCCTAATGGATGGCTACGTGGCGGCCTGCGGCGCGGTCGAGGACATCTCGCTCGACGGCGCGCGACTGTCCGTTGGCGAGGGTTTCCCTTCGGCCGAGGACATCGAGATCTGTATAGCTTCCGAGGACCGTTCCGCTCTCTCGTTCCACACTACGGCGAAGGTCGTCTGGTGCCAGCCTGCCAAGAGCGCTGAGGGCCGCGATCTCTGGGGCGTGCGTTGGACGCATTTCCCGAGGACGGCCAAGCACGTGCTCGAGGCTCTGATCGCCGCTACGTGCAAGAAGGCGTAGCGGACCGGCGTCGCCCGTTGTCGCCTACAGTCGCGACTCCCAGGAAGCGAGCGCGTCTCCGAGCGTCTGCGGAATGCGCGTCGGTCGGTTTCCCTTGCGTACGTCGACGCAGACGAGCGTGACCTCGGCCTCGGCCACGACCGCTTCCGCGCCTTCTGGGTCCTTGACGAGGCGGTAGGCCAGTACCATCTTCAGCCGGTCGACCTCCCCGATGCCTACGCGCACCTTGACCACGTCCGCGAACAGGGCCGGCGCTTTATAGTGGATATCGACGCGAATCGGCACGAAGCTGACGCCGTCCTCTGCTATCAGCCGCGCCAGCGGCTTGTAGACCTTGGCGATCAGCTCGACGCGCGCCGCCTCCATCCACTCCAGGTGACGCGAGTGGTACGCGATGCCTGTGGCATCAGTGTCGACGAGGTAGAGCTTTTTGGCGAACTCGAAGTAGGCCGGCGTCACTCGCCGAACACCCGCCGGAAGATGGCGCCGACGTGTGTGAGATAGCGCTCGAGGCGGAAGACGTCGTCGATGGCGGTCGGCGCGAGCACGGCGCGGACCTCGCGATCGCCGGCCACGCGCTCGCGGAAATCGCCGCCCGCGCGCCAGGCCTCCATCGCGTGGTTCTGCACGATGCGGTACGCGTCCTCGCGTGCCATGCCCGCTGCCGTCAAGTCGAGCAGGAGCTGGCCGGAGAAGACCAGGCCCCGGCCGGCATCGAGATTGGCGCGCATGCGCTCCGCGTCCACGCGCATGCCCTTTACGATGCGCGTGAAACGCGCCAGCATGTGATCGAGGGCGGTGAAGCTGTCCGGGATGATCACGCGCTCGACCGAGGAGTGACTGATGTCGCGCTCGTGCCAGAGCGCGATGTTCTCCATCGCAGCCAGCGCGTTGGTGCGCACGAGCCGCGCCAGGCCGGCCACCTGCTCACAGCCGACCGGATTGCGCTTGTGGGGCATGGCCGAGGAGCCCTTTTGCTTCGAGCCGAAAGGTTCCTCGACTTCGCGGACCTCGGTGCGCTGCAGGCCGCGGATCTCTGTGGCGAACTTCTCGAGGCTAGCCGCGGTGATCGCCAACGCAGTCATGACTTCGGCATGGCGATCGCGCTGCAGGACCTGCGAGGAGACAGGCGCGGCCGTGAGCCCGAGCCG
>Ga0302323_100004558_pt1 | contig 11297 bp, 9 predicted proteins | sample Fen_T0_3_FD_201950 | JGI IMG/M metagenome (GOLD analysis project Ga0302323, IMG submission 201950) | Peat permafrost microbial communities from Stordalen Mire near Abisko, Sweden - Fen_T0_3 | ecosystem: Environmental > Terrestrial > Soil > Wetlands > Permafrost | place: Sweden: Abisko... | reverse complement strand
CACGTCGAGGCTACCCCAGGTGTCGTAGACGCGGTCGGCGGCCGCGACGATCGAGGCCCGGTCCATGAGGTCCATGGCGATCGGGAGGGCCCGCCCGCCCGCCGCCTCGACCAGCGCGGCCGTCGTGTCGAGGCTCCCGGGAACGGCGCGGCCGCCCCGGTCGGAGTCGTCGACGCCCTCGCCCTCGTGGACGGTGCGGGCGGTGAACGCCACGTCGAATCCGACCCCGGCCAGGGCCACCGCGGTGGCTTTGCCGATGCCGCGGCTCGCGCCGGTGACCAGCGCAGTCTTCTGAGTCATCGACTAGAACGTATTCCACTTTTCCCCGCCGGTGCGCCGTCACGGGGTTCACGTTCAGGGGGGTCACATGCTCGAGGGGCTCGAGGGGAAGGTCGCGCTCGTCACCGGTGCCGGCCAGGGGCTCGGGCGCTCCCATGCGCTCGAGCTGGCCCGCCAGGGCGTGAAGGTGGTGGTCAACGACCTCGGCCGGTCGCTGTTCGGGGACGTCGAGACCAGCGCGGCGGAGACGGTGGCCGGGGAGATCCGGGCGCTCGGCGGGGAGGCGGTCGCCGACCAGGGTGACGTCGCCGACTGGGAGGCCGCCCGGGCGATGGTGCGGCGGGGCATCGACGAGTGGGGCCGGTTCGACATCCTCGTGAACAACGCCGGCTTCCTGCGTGACCGCATGATCTTCAACATGGACGAGGCGGAGTTCGACGACGTCGTACGGGTGCACCTCAAGGGGCACTTCTGCACGATGCGCCACGCCGCCGAGCACTGGCGCACCGAGTCGAAGGCGCTCGACGGGCCGGCGTACGGCCGGATCGTGAACACGGGATCGGAGGCCATGCTCTTCGGCAGCCCCGGCCAGCCCAACTACGCGCCGGCCAAGGCCGCGGTCGTGCAGCTCACGCTCGTCGCGGCCAACAGCCTCGGCCGGATCGGGGTCACCGCCAACGCGATCGCGCCCCGGGCCCGGACCCGGATGACCGCCGAGACCCCGAGTGTGAAGGCCGCCGAGATCGTCGACGGCTTCGACCCGTACGGCCCCGAGCACGTGTCGCCGGTGGTCGCGTTCCTCGCGTCCCCGGCCGCGGCCAACGTCTCGGGGCAGCTCTTCGTCTGCGTCGGGCCGAAGCTATCGGTGGTGCACGGCCCGTTCGTGGAGCGGACCTTCGAGGCCGCCGACGGGTGGACGCCCGACCTGGTCGCCGACGCGCTCACCCCGTTCTACGCGGACCGCCGCATGATCGAGGACGGGTTCACCCTCGCCGACGCCCCCCGGATCGGAGCCGAATGACCCCCGCCCTCGACATCACGCCGTTCACGGTCGACATCCCGCAGGCCGCGCTCGACGATCTCCACGAGCGTCTCGCGCGAACCCGCTTCCCGGAGCAGATCCCCGACGCCGGATGGGACTACGGCACCGAGCTCGGGTACGAGCGTGAGCTCGTGGGGTACTGGCGCGACACCTACGACTGGCGGGCGCAGGAAGCGCGACTCAACTCGTTCGACCACTTCACCACCACGGTCGACGGCGCCCACGTGCACTTCATCCACCAGCGCTCACCCGAGCCCGACGCGCTGCCCCTCGTGATCACCCACGGCTGGCCCGGCTCAATCGTCGAGTTCCTCGACGTCATCGGCCCGCTCACCGACCCGCGTGCGCACGGCGGCGACCCGGCCGACGCCTTCCACGTCGTCGCGCCGTCGATCCCGGGCTACGCGTTCTCCGGTCCGACGGTCGAGCGGGGCTGGAGCTCGAAGCGCATCGCCGCCGCATGGGCGACGTTGATGGCCGGGCTCGGCTACGACCGCTACGGCGCCCAGGGCGGGGACTGGGGGGCGATCATCACCACCCAGCTCGGGCTCGTGGACCCCGCCCACCTCGTCGGCATCCACCTCAACATGGTCGTCGCGACCGCGCCGCCCGCCGGCGACTCCGGCGAGCTCACCGAGGCCGAGCAGCGGGGGCTCGCCCAGAGCGCGAAGTACTTCGAGACCGACGCCGGGTACATGCAGATCCAGTCCACCAAGCCCCAGACCCTCGGTTACGCACTCGAGGACTCGCCCGCTGGGCTCGTGGCCTGGATCGTGGAGAAGTTCCGGTCGTGGTCCGACTGCGGCGGCGATGTCGAGTCGGCGTTCACCCGGGACCAGCTGCTCACGAACGTGATGCTGTACTGGCTCACGGCCACCGCCCACTCGTCCGCTCGTCTCTACTACGAGAACCGCGTCGCGGGCGCGTGGGTCGCGGGCGCTCGGGTGGAGGTGCCGACGGGCGCCGCGATCTTCCCCCACGAGATCATCCAGCCGCCGCGCCGGTGGGCCGAAGCCGGCTACAACATCACGCACTGGGCGGAGCAGCCCCGCGGTGGGCACTTCGCCGCGATGGAGCAGCCCGAGCTGTTCGTCGACGACGTGCGCGCGTTCTTCCGCACCGTCCGCTAGCGAGAGGGAGTCATGCAGGAGTTCGACGGCAAGACCGCGGTGATCACCGGAGCCGGCAGCGGGATCGGCCGGGGCATGGCCGAGTACGCCGCGGCGTCGGGGATGAACGTGGTGGTAGCCGACGTGCAGCAGGACGCGCTCGACGAGACCGTCGCGCTGGTGCGCGACGCCGGCGCCGAGGTGATGGGCGTCGTCACCGACGTCGGCGACCCCGACGCGGTCGAGAACCTCGCCGCGGCCGCGTACGACCGGTTCGACGCGGTGCACCTGCTGCACAACAACGCCGGGGTCTTCCAGGGCGGCATCTCGTGGCAGCGCACCCTCGCCGACTGGGAATGGGTGATGCGGGTCAACTTCTGGGGCGTGCTCCACGGCATCAAGGCGTTCGTGCCCCGCCTGCTCGCGCAGGAGGAGCGGGGCGGCGACGACGCCGACATCCACATCGTCAACACGTCGTCGGTCGCGGGCATCACGACCGTCGCGTACAGCGGGCCGTACGTCGTCTCGAAGTTCGCGTGCGCGTCGCTCACCGAGTCGGTCGCGCACGACCTGCGCGCACTGGGTTCGTCGATCGCGGTGTCGTGCCTCGTGCCCGGCGCGGTCGACACCCGGATCGCGCAGTCCACCCGCAACCGGCCCGACGAGCCGCCCAGCGAGGCCCAGGCGCCCGACCACTGGTTCGTGGCCGGTGCGCTCGGACAGATGACGAGCGAGCGGGGCCTCCCGCCGATCGAGGCCGCCCGCATCGTGTTCGACGGCATCCGGGCCGGCGACTTCTGGATCTGCACGACCGAGGCGTACGAGTCCATCCTCGCCCCGCGCTGCGAAGCGATCCTCGAGCGCCGGCTCCCGCCCGGCGCGCAGTACTAGGGCTCGGCCAGGGATGGCGCCGGCCCCGATGGAGATCACCCCGTTCCGGGTCGCCGTGCCCGACGCGGTGCTCGACGACCTGCGCGAGCGACTCGCGCGCACCCGGTTGCCCAACCAGGTCGACGACGCGGGCTGGGACCAGGGCACCGAGCTCGGCTTCCTCACCGACCTGATCACCGACTGGCGCGACGGGTTCGACTGGCGCGCGGCCGAGGCCCGGATCAACGCGTTCGACCAGTTCGTCACCGAGGTCGACGGGCAGCGCATCCACTTCGTGCACCACCGCTCGCCCGAGCCCGACGCGCTGCCCCTGCTGATCAGCCACGGCTGGCCCGGGTCGATCGTCGAGTTCCTCGACGTGATCGGTCCCCTCACCGACCCGCGGGCCCACGGTGGCGATCCGGCCGACGCCTTCCACGTGGTCGCACCGTCGCTCCCCGGCTACGCGTTCTCCGGCCCGACCCACGCGCCCGGGTGGAACCCCCGGCGCATCGCCGAGGCCTACGTCGAGCTCATGGCGGCGCTCGGCTACGACCGCTACGGCACCCAGGGCGGGGACTGGGGCTCGATCGTGGCTGCCAACGTGGCCGACCTCGACCCCGCGCACGTGGCCGGACTGCACCTCAACTTCCTCACCGTGCCCAAGCCCGAGGGCGCCTCGTTCGCCGACCTCACGCCCGAGGAGCAGGCCGCGCTCTCCCGCGTGGGGGACTGGCGCCGCACGGGAGCGGGGTACCAGGAGATCCAGGGCACGAAGCCGCAGACGCTCGGCTACGGGCTCGAGGACTCGCCCGCGGGCCTCGCGGCGTGGATCGCCGAGAAGTTCGGCGCGTGGTCCGACGGCGGTCCCGATCCCGAGGCGAGCTTCACCCGCGACCAGCTCCTCACGAACATCACCGTCTACTGGGTCACCGAGACGGCCACGTCGTCGACCCGCCTCTACTACGAGATGCGGCGGGCCGGCCGAGGTGCGATCCCCCAGGAGTACGTGGCCGTGCCCACCGGCGTCGCCAACTACCCCGGCGAGGTCACCCGCACGCCCCGGTCGTGGGCCGAGCACCGCTACAACATCACCCACTGGACCGAGCTGCCGCGCGGCGGCCACTTCGCCGCCATGGAGGTCCCCGACCTCTTCGTCGACGACGTCCGCACCTTCTTCCGGTCGGTCCGCACGGGATAGCGTCGGCATCGTCTGGGTCACTCCGCTCGCTCGCGGGGCAGGCCGGATCGGCTCGTGTGCCGCACCGGGGTTCGACGCTCGCTACGGTTCCCGGGATGGAGCTGAGAGTCCTCGGTCGGAGCGGCATCCGGGTCAGCACGTACTGCCTCGGGGCGATGATGTTCGGTCAGTGGGGCAACCCCGACCACGACGACTGCATCGCGATGATGCACAAGGCGTTCGACGCGGGGATCAACTTCGTCGACACCGCCGACGTCTACTCCGCCGGCGAGTCCGAGGTGATCGTCGGGAAGGCGGTCAAGGGTCGGCGCGACGACGTGGTGATCGCCACGAAGTTCATGGGGGCCATGGGCCAGGACCCCAACCAGCAGGACGGGTCGCGTCGCTGGATCATCCGTGAGTGCGAGAACAGCCTGCGCCGCCTCGACATCGACTACATCGACCTGTACCAGATGCACCGGCCCTCGGTCATCGCCGACATCGACGAGACGCTCGGCGCGCTGAGCGACCTCGTGCACCAGGGCAAGGTGCGCAGCATCGGGCACTCCACGTTCCCGGCCGACCACATCGTCGAGGCGCAGTGGACGGCCGAGAAGCGCGGACGGGAGCGCTTCGTCAGCGAGCAGCCGCCGTACTCGATCCTGATGCGCGGCATCGAGCGCTTCGTGCTCCCCGCGTGCGAGCGCTACGGCATCGGGGTGATCCCGTGGAGCCCACTCGCGGGTGGCTGGCTCGGCGGCCGCTACCGGCGGGGTGAGGCGGCACCGGCCGACTCGCGCCTCGGGCGCAGCTTCGGCCGCCAGCAGGTGGGCGTCGACGACCCGGTCAACGCACCCCGGCTCGACGCGGTGGAGGCGCTGATCCCGATCGCCGAGGCGGCCGGGACGTCCCTGACGCACCTGGCCCACGCGTTCGTGCTCGAGCACCCCGCGGTCACGTCGGCGATCATCGGGCCCCGTACCCATCAGCAGCTCGACGACGCGCTGGCCGGCGCCGACGTGCGCCTCGACGCTGCGACGCTCGACGCGATCGACGCCGTGGTGGCTCCCGGCACCGACCTCAGCGCGGGCGAGCCCTGGCCGCCGCCCGGGCTGCGGCCCGAGAACCTCCGGCGGTCCGCACCGCGGAGCTTCGGCCTCCGGTGAGCGCGGGTCTGCGGTGACCATCGGCCAGCCCGACCCGGTCGCCGAGGAGCTCCTGCTGCGCGACCTGGTCAATCGCTACGCCGACGCGGTGTGCCGCCAAGACAGCAGCGGCGTCGCCGCGCTGTTCGCCGCCGACGGCGTCTGGCAGGTCGGCGGGTACGGCGAGCCCGCGGGGCACGAGGAGATCGCGGCGTTCCTGGACGGCCTCCTCGCGAGCTGGGCCACGATCGTGCACGCCCTGCTCTCTGGTCGGATCCACCTCGACCCCGTCGACCACGACCGAGCGACGGGTCGGTGGTACATCTCCGAGTTCGGGCAGCGCACCGACGGGACCGAGGTGTTCTTCGCGGGCGTGTACCACGACGAGTACGTCCGCGACGGCGGCCTCTGGCGCTTCGCCCGCCGCCGCTACGACTCGATGTTCCGCCGCGTGGGGAACGACCTCACCACCTCGCCGTTCCCGCCGGACGCGCCATCGTTCCCCTGAGTGCTTGTGCGTTCAGCCGGGCCAGGGGCCAGCTGAACGCACAAACCGGAAACTAGGGGCCGAGCTTGCCGGTGAGGTTGGCGGGGTCGCAGTCGAGCTGACCGGCTTGGGTGGGCTCGGCCCGGGCGAACCTCCCGCCGTCGACGTGCATCATCACGAAGCAGCCGTTGGGGACGCGCCCACCGACGTTGGTGGTGCCGAGCAGCCCGCCCGCGTTGAAGGCGTGGATCCCCGCGACCTCGTGGAGGACCGCCGAACGGGTCACGGCGGCCTTGTCCTTGTCCGGGCCGTACACCCGGTTGACCGCGGTCTGGAACAGCACCCCGGCCGACGCCGACTCGACGCCGAGCTGGTTGTGGGGACCGCCGGCGCCGAGGTACTTCTTCACCGCGGGCACCGACCCCGCGTCCTCGAACGGCGTGATGCCGATCTGCACGAAGGTGCCGTTGACGGTCGCGCCGCCCTGGGCCAGGAACCCGGGCTGGTAGCACTGCGCGAGGCAGAACCAGGTGACGTCGTCGAGCTGCGCGGCGTCGGCCTGCGTGCGGAAGCTGATCGTCGAGGCGTACGGCAGGTCGCTGCGTCCGAAGGTCGCGCCGTCGGTCTTCATCTTGTCGACACTGGGGGCGTAGGCCGCCTGGTCGGCGTTGTCGGCCAGGGCCGTACCGCCTGCGCTGGTGAACCCGGCGGAGTCGACGGCGGCCTGCGCCGACTCCTGGGTGACGTTGGCGAGCTCGGCGTTGGTCGACCAGATCACGTACTGCTTGCAGCATCCGGGCTGGGAGCTCTTCAACCACCGGAACCCGCCGACCTGCTGCTGGGTCGCGCTGGTCGGCACCACCGCGAAGGTGTTCGGCGCGGAGCGGCTGGCCGACGACAGCGCGCGCGCCGGCAGGTTGGGGATCGCGCAGTCGATGAGGTGACCGAGGGACCCGTCACCGGTCGAGAGTGAGCCGACGATGGCGAAGTCCTGCGCGCACGCAGTGTTGACGGCGTCGGCGTACGCGCTCGGGTTGCCGTTCACGACGAACGGGTCGAGCACGATCTTGCGCCCACCGACCCCCTTCTTGTTCGCGCTGGTGGCCCACGCCTGCACGCCCGCGACGGAGTCGGGGCTGTCGGCGATCACCGCGAGCCGGATCTCGGTGTCGCTGATGCCCGGGTCGGTGTGCGGTGCGGTGGTGGTGGGCGGGACCGTCGGGGGCGCGGTGGGCGGCGCGGTCGGCACCACGGTGGGCGGGACCGTCGGGGCCTCGGTCACCGGGGGGATCACGATGACCGTCGGCGGCGTGGTCGGCGGCTTCGTCGGTGCGGTGGTCGGGGCGACGGTCGTCGGCGGGCTCGTCACGGGGGCCACCGTCGTGGCCGGGAGCGTGGGCCGGGTGCCGTTGGTCGCGATCTCGTCGGTGCTGTCGCCGCCGGTCAGCGCGAGGGTGAGGACGATGCCGAGGGCCAGTGCGGCCGCGACCGCGCCGATGGTGATCAGGATCTGGTTGCGGTTCACGCCGGCTCCTGGTGCGCGCGGAGATGCGGAGGGGGGAGCACGCAGTCTGGCCGATCAGCGCGCCGCGAGCAGGGCGGCGGCGTGGTGCACGAAGCCCTCGGCCCGGCGGGCGATGCTGTCAGGGTCGCCCCCGCCCATGCCGCCGGTGGCGCCCTTCAGGCGGCGGGCGTAGACGCCTTCCACGATGCAGCCCATCTTCCAGTACGAGAAGGCGTGGAGCCACCCGAACCCGCTGAGGTCGCGGCCCGACTGCTCGGCGTACATCTCCACCATCTCCGCGCGACGCAAGAACCCGGGGTCGAGGGTCGGCGCGGCCTCGATGAACGGCACCGGGTCGCCGGGGTCGTTCCAATAGCAGCAGCTCCAGGCGAAGTCGGCCGCGGGGTCGCCGATGGTGGCGAGCTCCCAGTCGAGGACCGCGACGAGCCGCCGGTCGGGGCCGAGCACGGTGTTGTCGAAGCGGTAGTCGCCGTGCACGAGCCCGGGCGCGCCGGACTCTGCGGGCACGCTCGCCGCGAGTGCGGCGTGGACCTCGTCGAGGACGGGCAGCTCGCGCACCCGCCCCGCGTCGACCTGGGCCATCCACCGCTTGAGCTGGCGCTCGACGTAGCCGGTCCGGGTCCGGGCGAGCTCGCCGAGCCCGACGGCGTCGACGTCGAGTGCGTGGAACATGGCCTGGACGTCGACGAGTGACTCGGTCGCGGCGACGTACTGCTCCGCGGTGAAGTCGGCGCTGTCGGCGGGCGTGCGCAGGATGCGACCGTCGACGAAGTCCATCACGTAGAACGGCGCGCCGGTGACCTCGGGGTCGGCGCAGTGCGCGAGCGGCACCGGCACGGGGACCTCGGAGTGGTGGTACAACGCCGCGAGGATGCGCCACTCCCGGTCCATGTCGTGGGCGGTGGCGAGCACCGCGGTGACCGGCGGACGGCGCAGAGCGACCGTGTGGCCGACGGCGTCGGTGACGCGGTAGGTCAGGTTCGAGCCGCCTGCCGCGATCAGCTCGAAGGTGAACGGCGCGTGCAGGTCCTGGACGTGGGCGGGCAGCCAGTCGTGGAGCGCGGCCTCGTCGAGCCCCGGCTGGGCGTCGCCGGCACTCAAGAGATCGGGAACGACACGGGCAGGTGCTTGATGCCGTTGATGAAGTTCGACCGCAGACGCTCCACGTCGCCCGCGAGCTCCATGCGCGGGATGCGGGCCAGGAGCTCCTCGAACATCACCCGGATCTCGAGCTTGGCGAGGTGGGAGCCGAGGCAGAAGTGGGGCCCGCCGCCGCCGAACGCCTCGTGGGCGCTGGTGTCGCGACGGATGTCGAACGCGTGGGGGTTCTCGAACACCTCGGGGTCGTGGTTGGCGGCGATGTACCAGAGCGCGACCTTGTCGCCCGCCTTGATCGTCTCGCCGCGCACCTCGAGGTCGCTGCGCGCGGTCCGGCGCATGTACATCACCGGGGACGCGTACCGCAGCATCTCCTCGACCGTGTTCGGCAGCAGCGACGGGTCGGCGAGGAGCAGGTCGCGCTGGTCGGGGTTCTCGATCAGCGCGAGCATCCCGTGCGAGATGAGGTTGCGGGTGGTCTCGTTGCCCGCGACGGCGAGCAGCTCGAAGAACAGATCGAACTCGAGGTCGCTCAGTCGCTCGCCGTCGACCTCGGCCTGGAGCAGGACGCTGATGATGTCGTCGGACGGGTTGGCCCGCTTGGAGGTGGCGAGCTCGTTCGCGTACCCGAACATCTCGATCATCGCGCTCCGCGCGATCTCGGGTGACACCGCGTACTCCGGGTCCTCCGAGCCGATCATCTGGTTGGACCACGTGAAGAGCTGGTGGCGGTCCTCGTGGGGCACGCCCATGATCTCCGCGATCACCTGGAGCGGCAGCTCTGCGGCGACGTCGACCACGAAGTCGCTCTCGCCTCGCGCGGCGATGTCGTCGACGATGGTGCGCGCGACTTCGCGCACACGGTCGTGCAGCCGGTCCACCATGCGCGGGGTGAAGCCCTTGTTCACGAGGAGCCGCAGCCGCGTGTGCCGGGGCGGGTCCATCATCAACATCATCATCCGTTGCTGCTCGAGCGCCTCTTCGCTGGGGGACTCGTGGACCGTGATGCCCCATTCGCTCGAGAACACCTCCCATGCCTGGCTGACCTTGTGCAGGTCGTCGGCCCGGGTGATGCACCAGAACCCGGTGCCCTCGGTCTCGGGGTGGAAGTAGACGGGGGCCTCGGCCCGCAGGAGGTCGAACTGGTCGTGGGGCACGCCGCGCACGAAGGTATCGAGATCGGTCAGGTCGACGGCAAGGGTGCTGGTGGTCACGGCTGCTCCCGGATGGCGGAATTGGAACACGTTACGATTCCCGGTGCGCCCGGTCCAGCGGGTCGCCGCGCCATCGACAGGCCCGCCCACCCGGGGAGTCCGCATGCACGATCTCGTCATCCGCAACGGCACCATCGTCGACGGCACGGGTGCCGCCGCGTTCAGCGGTGACGTCGCCATCGACGCCGGGGTGATCACCGAGGTCGGCGCCGTCACGGGGCAGGGCCGGGAGGAGATCGACGCGACCGGACGGCTCGTCACCCCGGGCTTCGTCGACGTGCACACGCACTACGACGGCCAGGTCACCTGGGACCCGACCCTGGCGCCGTCGAGCTGGCACGGGGTCACCACCATCGTCATGGGCAACTGCGGCGTCGGCTTCGCCCCGGTCCGGCCCGACCGGCACGCGTGGCTCATCGGGCTGATGGAGGGGGTCGAGGACATCCCGGGTACCGCACTGGCCGAGGGCATCCGCTGGGGCTGGGAGACGTTCCCCGAGTTCCTCGACGTCCTCGACGACCAGCCCCTCATGATCGACGTCGGCACGCAGGTCCCCCACGGTGCGGTGCGGGGCTACGTGATGGGGGACCGCGGCGCGCGCAACGAGCCGGCGACGCCCGACGACATCGCGGCGATGGCCCGCATCGCGCGCGAGGGGATCGACGCCGGTGCGCTCGGCGTGTCGACCTCGCGGACCATCGCGCACCGCGCCATCGACGGCGAGCCGGTGCCCGGCACCTACGCCGCCGAGGACGAGCTGTTCGCGCTCGGGCGCGCGCTCGCCGACGCCGACACCGGTGTGTTCGAGCTCGCGCCGGCCGGGGTGATGGGCGAGGACCTCGCCGCGCCGGAGCGCGAGATGGACTGGATGGTCCGGCTGGCCGAGGAGACGGGTCGTCCGGTGACCTTTGCGATGACCCAGCACGACCTCGAGCCCGACCAGTGGCGCAAGATGCTGGACCTCGTCGGCGAGGTGTACGACCGCGGGATCCCGATCCGCCCGCAGGTGGCCGGGCGTCCCGTGGGCCTCCTGCTCGGGTTGCAGACGTTCCACGCGCTTCGTGACCGGCCGTCGTACCAGGCGCTCGGCGACCTCCCGCTCGACGAGCTCGTCGAGCGCCTGCGCGACCCCGGGCTGCGGGCCCGGATCCTGGGCGAGTCCCCGGCCGCCGACCCGCGGATGTCGTTCGTCGGCCTGGGTCTCGACCGCACGTTCCGCCTCGGCGACCCGCCCGACTACGAGCCCGAGGCGTCGGAGTCGATCGCCGCGCACGCGCAGCGCTCGGGCGTCGACCCCTGGGAGCTCTACTACGACCTGCTGCTCGAGGACGACGGTCGCCAGCTCCTG
>Ga0302323_100004554_pt1 | contig 11305 bp, 8 predicted proteins | sample Fen_T0_3_FD_201950 | JGI IMG/M metagenome (GOLD analysis project Ga0302323, IMG submission 201950) | Peat permafrost microbial communities from Stordalen Mire near Abisko, Sweden - Fen_T0_3 | ecosystem: Environmental > Terrestrial > Soil > Wetlands > Permafrost | place: Sweden: Abisko... | reverse complement strand
AAGCTGGCGGGGCGGGACGCAGGGGTGGGAGGGCGTGGTTACGCACGGCTCGGGCGATGGTTGCTCTTCGCGGTGGCACTTTCGCTGTCGGCCATCGTCGCGGCAGAGATAGCGTCGGTTGGCTCGCGGGATGCTGCGGTTTCAGCCTATGGACGGGCTCTGTTGGTCGAGTACGGCGATATGTTTTGGGTCGCGATCGGCAGCCTCTTCGTGGCCGCGGCGGTGCTTTGGCGTGCTCTGCGTCGGTGGCGTGGTCGGGCGGGTCCGCTGTTGGTCGCAAGCCTGATGGTCGAGGGGGCGGTATTCGCGCACCACTACTGGCTCCTGGTGGGCTGGCAGACCCATGGGCTGGCGTTGCCCTACGAACCAGGGGTCTATTCGCCCACGTGGATCGAATTCGCTGTCGTGCTGGGGATCGTCGCGGTGTGCATCTTGTTGCTGCTGCCAGCGGTGCGACTGATTCCCTTCGCGCCTCTCGCCGTAGATTTGCGGAGAATGAAGAAGGTACGAGACGTCCGCCGCGCCGTGCTCACGTCTGTCTGGATCCTGCTTGGCTTGGTCGTGTCCGCCATCGGGCTGGCCAGTTCGGCACGCGTCGGCACCCATCCTGCCATGGACCCGCTGATCGCGGGCAGTCCGGTGATCTTCATCGTCGGGCTGGTGATGCTGGCGACGACGGCCGCGCTTTACGAGTTGCTTCCCGAGCGGGACTAGCCCTAAGGCACGATGCCCACACAGTCGGTAGCGCAATTGAAGGAGGCCGAGGTGCATGACTTATCGTCGATGCAGGACGCGCAGGCACTGGCCTTGTCTTGCCACGTGTTGTCGTTGTCCGCTTTGTCCCGGCAACGGTTGCGGCAGGCCGACACGTCGTAGTTGCTGTCAAAACACGACTGATAGCGAGAGCAGACCGACTGGCAGTCGAACGCTGCCTTGGCCGTATCGCAGCCCAGACCTGCGGGAATTCCGAGAACCAATCCGATCGCGAGAAACCATGTTCGCATGACATTCCTCCTTGTCGAGGGTGTCGCTGTGCAAGCTGCGGGCCGCGGAGCACATCTTCGTCGCCGACGCGGCGGTCCTTGTCGCCGGGCTTCATCCGCCGTGCTATGGGCCATCCATGATCGTTCCCACGCCGCTGCTCTCTGGACGCTTGATCGCTCGATACAAGCGGTTCCTCATGGACGTGCGCGTCGGCGAGAAGGTCATTATCGTCCATTGTCCGAACTCGGGCAGCATGGAGGGCTGCTTGCCGGCGGACGCCGAGGTGCTGGTGTCACCCAAAACGGGGCAGGGCAAGCTACCCTACGTGGCCGAGTGGATTCGCGGGCCGGACGGGTGGATTGGAATCAACACCCACCGTAGCAATGCCATCGTTGCCGAAGCCCTACGTGAACGGCGTATCGCCGAGCTTGCCGCCTACGGGACGGTGAGGCCGGAGGTTCGATACGGAGACCACAGCCGCGTCGACTTCCTGCTGACCGAGCCAGGGTTGCCCGACTGCTACGTGGAAGTGAAGAACACCACTTGGCCCGGCAGCGATGGCGCGCTGGCGTTTCCCGACGCCGTCACGGCCCGCGGGCTCAAGCATCTGCGCGAGTTGTCGGTGCGTGTATCCAAGGGCGATCGAGGCGTTCTGCTGTTCTTGGCCAACCGCCCGCACGGCAGCTTCGTGCGGGCCTGTCACGAGCGTGACCCCGCGTATGCGCAGGCCCTGCAGGCCGCCCATCGGGCAGGTGTGGAAATCCTGGCGTACCGAACCAGCATCGAGCCGCCTTCGGTGACGGTCCGTGAACGACTCCCGGTTCGACTGGAATAGGGGCCCGATGATCGCGCCCGATGATTGCGCCGGATGGTGGACACCGGCCGTATTTCCAGCGAGCATGATGCACGCATGACGAAGCACGTGGCGGGCGTCCAGGGCGCTCACTTCCCATGAAACCGGGCGTCTCTGCGCGCGCGTGGCTGGTGAAGCTGGCGGTCCCGTTGCTGGCGTTGGTAGCGGCTATCGCGGTGTACGTGCCGGCCTCGGTGTTGCGCGGACAGAAGATCCTGCACGGGATCGACTACATCATCTTGCACGCCCGGCGAATGGCGTTTGCGCGCGAAGCGCTGCTTGGCCCCCGGCACACCTTGCCCAGCTGGTACCCGCGTGAGCTCTTTGGTGCGCCCTTCTGGTCGAACGTGCAGTCGTTTCCTTTCATTCCCACGCGACTGGCGGTGCTCCTGACCTTCGCCCCAGAAGTGGCCTTTGCGGCCGGGGTGGCCCTGTCGGCGGCGCTGACCATGCTGTTCACCTGGTGCTTCGCGCGGCGGCTGGGCATGTCGGCCTGGGCAGCCGGCGTGGCTGCGTTCACCTTCGCGGCGAGCGGCTTCGTGGCGTCGAAGGTGATGGTGGGCAATTTGCCGATGATGGAAGCGATTCCGTCGTTGCCGCTCTTGCTCTGGCTGGTGGATCGCGTGGTGCGAGACGAAGGGGCCGCGGATTTGTGGCGCAGGTTGCTGGCGCTGGCCATCGCGGCCGGCTGTGTGATTCTCGCGGGACATCCGCAGGTCGTGGTCTACGCCCTTGCCGTAACCGGTGTCTATGCGTGGGCGGTGGGCCCGCGCAAGCGCGCCGCCGTGGCTACGGCTGGGTTGGCGCTTGGCGTGGGCTGCGTCGGCGTGGTCATGGTGCCCATGCTCAGGCTGATCGGCCGCAGCACCCGCATTCTCGCTCTCGATCGTGCAAGCAACGATTGGGCCCTGCCGTATTCTCGCTTGCTCGCGCTCTTTTCACCCTGGCGCGACGGATTTCCGCCCATCGTTCAACACCGGCCGTGGCGGCCTTGGAACCATCCCGACATCACTCTGTTCTGGGACAGCGTGAACTATCTCGGTCTGCTGCCCTGGGCGCTGTTGGCAGGGCTGGTCGGCGTGGCCTGCCTTCGCCGTCGCTGGCCCGGCCGGCAGGCGGCCTTCTGGCTCGTCACCGGCATGGTCGCTCTTACGATGGCGCTGCCCCTGTGGCAGGGGTTCACGGTGCACTTGCCTGGGACCATCCTCCGAAGCCCGTCGCGGTTGATGTACGTGGTGACCTTCTGTCTCTCGCTCGCCACAGGCGCGGGTCTGGATAGGCTTGCTTCGTGGCTGAAGGAACGGGTTGGGCGCCTCGGCCTCCTGATCGTCACGGCACTGGTTCTGCTGCACGGGGTGGACATCACCAGGCATGCCCGTGCCTATGTGCTGGCGCGCGACCGCGGTCCCACCACGGCCGATCCAAGGGAAACCGAATGGATAGCCAAACAGGTGGGTGACGGGCGGGTCGGCTTCGACTACGGCATCGACAGTCCCCACAACCGCCGGTTCGACGACCTCGGGTATTTCGATTCCATCATGTTGGCGCGGCCGTATCGCTTTGTCATCGACACCAGTCGGCTGTCGCCCCGACTCAACCAGCAGCAGATGAGCGCCCACGAACTTCGCCCGCGCACCTTGGCCGCCGCCGGCGTGAGGCTGGTCGGTACCATGGGCTCGATCCAAGAGCTGCCGCTGCTCGCGTCGTTTTCCGACGGATTTCGCCTGTACGCGGTCGAGCGGGTGGCGGAGCGAGCGAAGTTCTTCGGCCTTCGCCAATTGGATTTCATCGACCGCACAGCTATCCACGCACGATTGCGAGATCCGAACACGGATTTGGATGCCCGTCTGATGCTCGATCCCGCTTTCCGCCCGGCACTTGCTGTGCCACAGCCTCCGGGGACGCAGCCGCCGCGGGTGGAGTACCGCCGTGTGTCGAGTGATCTGCTAGCGGTCGCGGTCGACACGGTCGAGCCGGGATACCTCAGACTGCTCGAGAGCTGGGATCCTGGTTGGCAGGCAGCCGTCGACGGTGAGCCCGTACCGGCCTTGCCCGGCAACGACGTCTTTCTGTCGGTGGCGGTCCCCGCCGGACGCCACCTGGTCACCTTCGCATTTTCGACCCCGGGCCTCGAGGAAGGCATCGGCTTTTCCCTGGTCAGCCTTTGCCTTCTGGTGCTCTTGGTGATCGCCGCACGTCGCCGGGCGGCTGTGTTGTCCTAGGGCGTCGACGCGGAGCGAGGGCGGAGCTACCATCGGGACTTCGTTCTTCCGATAGACGTGTTTCAGGGAACGACTTCCTTGGACTTAGACAGGGGCATGGCATGCGTAGCTCGTTGGCGGCTCTCTCGATTTTGCTTTTGGTTTGGTCACAGCTCGGGTGTGGCGACCATTCCGGTGGGAGTAAGCCCGGTGGAACCGGCGGGCGGTCTATCGGCGGCGGTGGCGCTGCCGGCGGCGGTGGTGCAGGCGTTTCCACGGGCCTAGGTGGCGTGGTCTCGGGAGCCGGTGGTGCGGCCGTCCTAGGAACCGGCGGCGTCGGCGGTGAAGAGACGTCCGACCCAGACGGTGGGCTCGGCGGGGCAGGGGGCGCTAGATCGACGGCCGGTGCTGATGCGGGCGGTGGAATCGGCTCGGGCGGTAGCGCGGGCGTTGGTGGGAGCGTCGGAACCGGCGGCGCGGCGGACGGGAAAGGAGGCTCGATCGGCTTGGGCGGGGCGTTTGCGGTCGACGGCGGCCTGGATGCCGCGGTGGACGTCGAGGACACGCAGGTGCTCGACATTGCGGTAGACGCCCCGGCAGGCACGGGCGGTGACCTTGCGGCCCTGGAAGTGCAGGTGAGCAACTCCATCGACTACATCATCATCGCAGCCGACGGCCTGGCGGCTTCGGCGGCTCGATATCGCGATTTTCGCCGAGGCGGCGGTTTTGGCGTCGACCTGACGCTCGTCGGCGACATCGTCGGCGGTGCGGCCGACGCCGAGGCGGCCAGCGTTCGCATTCGTGACCACGTGCGCTCTCTTTATCGAGCCCGCGAGGTCAATCGTCCCATGTACCTGCTGTTGCTAGGGGACGCTCAGTCGACCTGGCCCGGTGATCGCAGCGGTGTGCCAGCGGGAACCTGGCACTCCCCGTCGGGGGATTCGGTGGTCTCGGACAACGTCTATGCGGACGTGGACGGTGACGACGTTCCTGACCTAGCCGTCGGGCGTATCACCGCCGACAACGATGCCGAGGTCGATCTCGTGCGCGCCAAGGTCGCCGCGTACGAAGCCAACCACGAGCCCGGTGAATGGAACCGGCGGCTGAACCTCTTTGCCAGCACGTCGGGGATGGGCGATCTGGTCGACGTCGTCATCGAGACCATCGTCTACGACATCACTGAAGCAATTCCCTACGACTACGACGTGACCATGACCTACGCCCGGCAAAGCTCTCCGTATGTTTACGTTCCGGAGCAATTCAGCGATCAGGTCTACCGACGCATCAACGAAGGCTCGTTGCTGACCGCCTACGTGGGACACGGCTACCGCGACGGGTTCGCCAAGCTGGACTGGAACGGGTCGACGTATCCCATCCTGGACACCGATCACCTTGAGAAGCTCGCCGCCGCCCACAAGCCGCCGATTCTGCTTTTCGTCGCATGTACGACCGGCGCCTTTGCAGGCGCGGAAAGCGTGAGCGAACGGATCCTGGTCAGGGAAAATGCGCCTGCGGCTATCTTTTCGTCGACCGAGAACTCGGATCCCTATGCCAACGCCGTGTTCACCTACGAAGTTTCCCAGGTGTTCACCAGCCTTCGCGCCCCGCGGGTGGGTGATGCCTTCTTGGAGGCCAAGCAGCGCATCGTCACCAACGCCGACGGTGTGAGACAGAAGATTGAATCTCTCGCGGGGCTGCTCGTCAGCACGAACGCCAGAGACGCGCTCAAGCACAGTCACCTGCACATGTACACGCTGTTCGGCGACCCGGCCATGGCGATGACCCATGTGGGCCACGCACAGATCGTCGCCACGACAGTCGCTGAGCCCGTGGGTGCCTCGTCTGTTACCCCGGGCGCCGAGTTGACGATCACGACCACGGTTCCCTCGTCAGGGAATGGCGCCGAAGCCATCGTCACTCTCGAGTCGGCCCGCAAGCTGATCCTGGGCGAGCTCGGCAGTGTGCCGGCCGACGGCTCTTCCCAACGCGACGCGATCATCGTGAGAAACTACCAGCTTGCGAATGACAAGGTCGCCGTGGGGGCGACGGTCCCTGCCACTGCAACATCGTTCGCCACCAAACTGGTCGTTCCGGCGGACCTGGCGCAAGGCCTGTACCACATCAAGGTATTCGTGCACGATAGCGCCCAGGACTGGGCTGGCACGCTGCCAATGACGGTCGAGTAGCCGGTATCCTGCCCAGTCAGCGCTGAATGCGCGCCGAGCCGCCTTTGGCGAAGGCCTTGACCTGCTCGAGGGTGACCATGGTGGTGTCGCCCGGGGTGGTTGTGAGCAGGGCGCCGTGTGCCCAGCCAAGGTTCACTGCGGTTTGGGGCTCTTCGTCGGTGAGGAGACCGTAGAAGAGGCCGCTCGCGAAGCCGTCACCGCCGCCCACGCGGTCGAGGACGTCGAGCTCGCAGGTGGGCGAGGTGTAGGCCTTGCCGCCAATCCAGGCCACGGCACCCCAGCTGTGGTGATTGGTCGACTGGACCTCGCGCAGGGTGGTGACCACGGCTTTGACATTGGGAAATCTTGCGGTGACCCGGTCGATCATCCCGAAGAAGGCCGACGAATCGAGCTTGGACCTCTTCTCCACATCCTGTCCTGCGATGCCGAGACCTTTCTGGAGATCCTCCTCGTTGCCGACCAGTACGTCCACGTTGGTCAGGATGCGCGCCACGACCTCGGCCGCTCGGGCCTGACCACCCCATAGATTCCACAGCTTCTCGCGGAAATTGAGATCGAAGCTTACGATCGCGCCGGCTTGTTTGGCCGCTTTCATGCCCTCGATGATCACCTCTCCGGTGGTGTCCGACAGTGCTGCAAAGATTCCACCGCTGTGAAACCAGCGGATCCCTTGCGCGAATATCGTCTTCCAATCGAAGTCACCGGGCTTGAGCTGCGCGGCCGCCTCGTTGCCACGGTTGTAGAACACCACGGGAGCGCGGACGCCGTGGCCCCGGTCGCTGTAGACGGTTGCCATGTTGGGACCGGTGACGCCGTTGTGCTTGAAGCGCTTGTAGTACGGGGTAACCCCCATGGCGCGTACCCGTTCGTGGATCAAATCCCCGATGGGGTAGTCCACCATCGCGGTGGCAATGCCGGTTTTCAGGTGGAAGCAGTCGGCGAGGTTTGCGGCAACGTTGAATTCACCGCCACTTACGTGGATGTCACAGTGGTTGGCCTTGCGCCAGGGGATGAGGCCGGGATCAAGGCGGTGAACCAAGGCGCCGAGAGAGAGGAAATCCAGGCCACCGGTGGGGGGAATGTCGAGGCTGCTCTTCATGGTAAAACTTGTACTCCTCATGGGATACGGGGGTGCTAGACGCCACTGAAGGCAGAGAATCCGCCGTCGATAGGTATCACCACGCCGGTGACGAAGGCGGCCGCCGGAGACAGCAGCCACAGTGTCGCACCCACAAGATCGTCGGGCGTTCCAAAGCGGGCCATGGGTGTGTGCTCGATGATCTTGTTGCCCCGCGCGGTGAGCGCGCCGGTTGACTGGTCGGTGAGGAGAAAGCGATTTTGTTCGGTCAGGAAGAATCCCGGGGCGATGGCGTTCACGCGAATGTTCGGTGAGTACTCCTGCGCCAGGTGAACCGCTAGCCACTGGGTAAAATTGCTGACCGCAGCCTTGGCGGCGGAATAGGCAGGAATGCGGGTGAGCGGCCGGAACGCATTCATCGACGAGATATTGAGAATAATACCGTGCTTCTGGGCGGCCATTGCGCGGCCAAAGGCCTGGCTGGGCAATACCGTCCCGATAAGGTTCAGATTCGACACAAACTGAAACGCCTCGGCCGGTATGTCGAAGAAGCTGCGCTCGGGATTGGTGGTGGCCGACGGGTTGTTGCCGCCCGCGCCGTTGACGAGCCCATCGATCGTGCCCCAGTCGGCCAGAATGGCTGCGACGGCATCGTCGATCGCAGTCTTCGCCAGGACGTCGATGAACAGGGCACCATGCTTGCCCGGCGTGCCCTTGAGCTCGTCTACGGCTTTCCTGGCCAGCGCCAGATCCCGGTCGAGGACGACGACGTTGGCTCGGCAAGCTGCCAATCCCTTGGCGAGGGTGCTGCACAAAACACCGCCGCCGCCGGTTATAGCAAAGGTTTGGCCAGAGAGATCGTAAGAGGGGACAGTACTTCCGGGGCTCATGCTTGCTCCTGTGGTGCTTGGCTCATTGGCCGAAGAACAAGGGGTCGATATGGCGTTTCAGAATGTTGTTGCACACGCGTGTCTCCACGAGTAGGCGGTGCGCTGAGAGCAGGCTGGTCCATTGGTCGCGCTTTTCCGCGGCGATGCGGAAGCTGATGTGGATGAGCTGTCGAAGGTGGATGTTGAAGCGTGGGCATGTCTGGTCGTGCTCGAGCGCCGCGACAAAGGCGTCGCTGGTCCAGGCATCGACCTCGTCGGGGGAGGGCAGCTTCAGCCGGTCGATGGCAATGACGCTGGCGTAGGGCTTCGCCATTTCGTCGTATCGGGCGCACGCCTCGCGGTACAGGGCTTTTGCGAATGCCAAACCTGCGTTGCCCGCCTGGGCGACGCCAAGTACCTCTTCCAGCCACGTGGTGCCCGCCGTCTTGAGGTGAAGGCCGGCGTTCGTCCTTTCGAGTGCCCGGTGGATGATGGGATAGAGCGAAAACTTATCGCTGCCCGAGTGGATGCTCAGCTTGAGCGCGTCGGGCAGCCCCAGCGTGCTCTTCGCGAACGCCAGCACGGCGAGATCTTCCTCGAACTCGCGGGTGAACTGACCGATGTCGCCGACGTAGTCGATGCCTTTGAGGAAGTCGCCAGTGAACTTCGGGGCTACCGTGGCAACCGGGATCTTCTCGCGTGCCAGGGCGGACAAAATAAAGAACAGCTCGGCCGGGGTTTGCGGCGTGCTCGCCTCGTCGAAGGAAACCTCGGTGACGAAGGTGTCTCGTCCCTTGTGAAGGGCGATGTGGCGGTAGACGCGTCCGGCCTCTTCGACGGCCGCCAGGTACCTGTGGGCCAGTTCGGTGAGCCCGGCTTTCGTGACGGCGAGTGGCTGGGCGAGACCCGGGATGGCCAGCGAGCCTTCGAGTCGGCTGAGGTCGGCGACGCATGCAGAGATGGAGGCCTCTGAAGCGCGCACGCCGATCGCATCGGCGACGTCGATGGTGAAGAAGTCGCTGACCGTCAGGAACTTGTCCACGTTGCCAAGTCCGATGTGGTCGGCGTCGACGAAGTGGGCACCGGGCCACTTCATGAGGGCACACGCCGCATCGGCGGCTGCGCGAACGTCTTCGGGCCGTGTTCCGATCAACGTGTGCTCACGGTTCGACTTGTTCCACACCGGCGTGATGGTCACGCCGCGATCGCGCGCGATAAGGAACGCCCGCAGTTGTGCGACCGCTTCGTAGCCGAAGCGGTCACCGATTCCCATCGAGAATTTCGAGAAAGGCTGCATTGATGGCTGGCAGTGGCGTGCTCGAAGCAATCTGGCTCAACCGAAGTGGTCGTCGGGAGTTTTGTTTTTTTCGACGTGGGCTCCTGTCGACTTTCTCTTCTCTTTTCTTCGCGCGCTCCTGTACGGTGAAAGGATCATGAAGCCGTTCCTCGATGACGATTTTCTCTTGGAAAGCCTGACGGCGCTGCGTCTGTATCATGACTACGCGGCAGATCAGCCAATCATCGACTATCACTGTCACCTGCCACCCAGTCAAATTGCCGACAATCACAAGTTCGAGAACTTGACGGAAATTTGGCTGGCCGGCGATCACTACAAATGGCGGGCCATGCGTTCGAATGGCGTGTCCGAACGCTACTGCACGGGCGACGCATCGGACTGGGAGAAGTTCGAGATGTGGGCGCGCACGGTTCCGTATACGCTGCGCAATCCGCTCTACCATTGGACGCACATGGAGTTGAAGCGGCCGTTCGGTGTGAAGGGCAAGCTGCTAAGCCTCGAGACGGCACGCGAGATTTTCGATCATTGCAACCGGAGGCTCGCCGAGGATGCGTTTTCGACCCAGGGCTTGCTTGCCCAATTTGGCGTGGTCGTGGTTTGCACCACCGACGATCCGGTGGACAGTCTAGCGGCGCACCAGGCGCACGCGAACAAGCAGGGTGGCACGACGCGACTTCTGCCGACCTGGCGCCCCGATCGTGCCATGCTGCTCGACGACCTCGCCGCTTGGAATGCCTGGGTCGACAAGTTGCAGGTGGCGGCGGACGTGGCCATTGGCTCGTACGATCAACTGCTGACCGCTCTCGGCAAGCGACACGACTTCTTCCACCAAGCGGGCTGCCGCATCAGCGACCACGGTATCGAGCAGGTGTTCGTTTCAGTGTACACGGAAAGCAAGATCCGAGAGATCTTCAGCAAGGCCAGGGCCCATAGCCCTCTTTCGCCGGAGGAGCGTGGCGAGTTCAGCGCGGCACTCCTGTACGAGCTGTCGTTGCTCGATCACGGGAAGGGCTGGACCCAGCAGCTTCACCTCGGTGCCATGAGGAACAACAGCAGTCGGATGGTGCGCCTGCTGGGACCTGACACGGGCTTCGACTCCATCGGCGATTTTCCGCAGGCGAGGGCGCTTGCGGCGTTCCTCGATCGGCTAGATTCGAAGGACCAGCTCTGCAAGACCATCCTGTACAATCTCAACCCCGCCGACAACGAAGTGATGGCGACGATGCTAGGCAATTTCCAAGACGGCGTGTGCCCAGGCAAGATCCAGCTCGGCTCCGCGTGGTGGTTCCTCGACCAGAAAGAGGGCATGGAGCGGCAGATGTCGGCGTTGTCGGCGTTGGGGCTTCTGTCGCGTTTCGTCGGGATGCTGACCGATTCCCGAAGTTTCCTTTCCTATTCGCGACACGAGTATTTCCGTCGTCTGCTGTGCAATATGCTGGGAAGCGACGTGGAAATGGGACTGTTGCCGGGCGACATGAATCTGCTTGGAAACATGGTGCGGGATATTTGCTTTCGCAATGCGCGCAGCTACTTCGGCTTTTTCGCCGATTAGGCTGAGCCATCGTCGACGGGACTCTCCACTGCCGGCCAAACAGGACGACGGTCCAACGCGAGGAGACTGACGAACATGCGAAGTGCGATCTTAGCGGGAAGTTTGGCCCTGGCCGTCTCGATCATCGGATGTGGAAGCAACGATCCTGCGACATCTAATGGTGGATCCGGCGGGACGGTTGGCACTGGCGGGGCCGCGCCGGTCACCGCGACAGGCGGATCCGTACCAGTCATCGGTACGGGAGGATACGTGCCGGTGGCCACTGGTACTGGCGGGGCTGGTACT
>Ga0302323_100004552_pt1 | contig 11307 bp, 8 predicted proteins | sample Fen_T0_3_FD_201950 | JGI IMG/M metagenome (GOLD analysis project Ga0302323, IMG submission 201950) | Peat permafrost microbial communities from Stordalen Mire near Abisko, Sweden - Fen_T0_3 | ecosystem: Environmental > Terrestrial > Soil > Wetlands > Permafrost | place: Sweden: Abisko... | reverse complement strand
CATCACCATCAACACCACGAACAACGGCAGTGCCTTGGAGAGCAGGTAACCTCCCAAGCGCGCCTGCGGGGCGATGCTGCGCCTTTCCGCCGCGAAGCGCGGGGCACAACCTTCGGGCAAGGTCTGGCCGATGGTATCGCTCAAGCGTTCCTCGGCGGTGCGGGATTCATCGCGGCTGGCGTCGTAAAGCAGGGTCAGCTTGGGGGAGGGCCCCGGGGTCGTCTGGATCAAAGCGTCCAGTCGGCCACTTTCGATGTCCGCCGGTGTTCCGCTGGGAAAAAGGATGAACGTGGTCGGGTTGGCGCGAAGTTGCGAGGTCAGCGCGTCCAGCGTGTGGTCCCCCGCCTCCGTGCCGGACACTGCCACCGTCGATGGCTTGCTCTCGCGTTGCTTCTCCCGTCCCGTGGCAATCTGGGCGGCAAGCAAGGAAAGCAAGGGGTAAACCACCAGGGGCAACAACACCATGATGGCCAGCGTGCGCCGGTCGCGCAGGGCTTCGCGCAGTTCTTTGGCAACGGTCAGGGTGACGTGGCGAAGGTTCACGACGCTCCTTTGTCTTCCTTTGCCAAGTTGAGGAATGCTTCCTCCAACGTGGTCGCGCTGGCGGCCTCCCGGATTTTGGTCGGCGTGCCCTCACATAGCAGGCGGCCGTGATGCAAAAAACCGATCCGGTCGCACAGCAGATCCGCTTCGGCCAGGTAGTGAGTAGAGAAGAGGACGGCCTTGCCCCTTGCCCGCTCGCTGCGGATGAAGTCGCGCAGAAATCGGCTGGCCAGCACATCGAGGCCGCTGGTGGGCTCGTCCAAGATGAGTACGGCCGGGTCGTGCAGAACAGCGCGCGCGATGGAGACGCGCTGGCGTTCGCCGGTGGAAAGCGCCTCGCAGCGACGGTCCAGGATGGCTTCGAGGGCAAGCGCCTGCGCCAGTACCAGTACGCGCCGGCGGATGTCGGCACGGGAGAGGCCATGGATCTGGCCGAAGTAGTCGAGCAATTCGCGTGGCGTAAGGCGAGCGAACAGGCCCGTGCTTCCACTGAGATAGCCAAGATGGGCCTTCGACGATGGCGTGTTGGCGTGGTGACCGGCCAAGGTGGCGCTTCCGCTGGTCGGGGCAAGCAAACCGGCCAGCATGCGCAAGGCCGTCGTCTTACCGGCACCGTTGGGGCCAAGCAGGCCGTAGATTTCGCCGGATGGTATCGACAGCGAGAGCTCAACCACGGCACACACGGGGCCGAAGGACTTCGATGCGCTGTCGAGAACGGCGAGAGGCTCGGACATCCCTTACACTACCTCGACCCCCTCCCACTGACGAAGGAAGTACGCCCAGGATCGCGCTTGCCCAAGGCAGCGCGATCCCGAGGACTTCGAATCGGGCTGTTAGGCGACGGCGTCCTTGGCGGCCTTGACCGGGCGGGCCTTGATGACCTTGCGGGCTGGCTTCGCCTTGAAAACCGCTTCCTGCCCCGTGAAGGGATTGATGCCCTTGCGCTCTTTCGTCGCGGGCTTCTTCACGACAACCATGCGAACCAAGCCCGGGAGAACGAAGATTCCGTTCTTCTTGAGCTCGGTATGGCCGATTGAAGCGAATGCTTCGAGTACGCCTTTGACATCCTTGCGGGTGAGCTTTCCGGCGGACTTGTCAGCGATCGTTTGAACCAGAGCTGATTTAGACAGGGGACCTTTGGGCATCTTCACTCCTCTCGATAAATGGACGCTGAACGCTGCCGTTTGCCCGGCCATGTCGACTCGTACCAAGGATCGGTACCGCCATGCGAACGACTGCTGGCCGGCACTCTACTCGAAATTCGCGCGCGCGTGCGACGAAAAAAGCCCCAAAAAGCAGTCGTTTCGCTTCTTGGAGGTGAAAAGGTACGAGGAATACGCACGTTTGCGGTGGTCACTCCTTACAATGTGACGATACGGTCCGGGAATTCGGCGCGGAATCCTCGGGTGGCGTTGCGGGTGTCGACCACCAGCTGGGCCTTGCTGACGAGGGTGCGATAGTCTACGTCCGAGTGGTTGGTGGTGATCACGACACAGTCGAAATCCTCCACTCTGTCGAGGCCAGTGCTGGCGATCGGCACCCCGGCCAGCGCGAGCTGGGGCACGTGACCGTCGTGGTAGGAAACGTCGGCGCCGCGTCGCTTGAGAAGCTCGATGACGTCGAGGGCGGGCGATTCGCGCACATCACCGATATCGCGCTTGTAACTTACGCCGCACAAGAGGATACGGGAACCGCGTACGGCTTTGCAGCGGTCGTTGAGCGCGTCGGCCACCTTGCCGACCACGTGTTCGGGCATGGACGAATTGATCTGGTCGGCGAGCTGAATGAATCGTGCATTGTATTTGAGCGTCTTCAACTTCCACGACAGATAGAGCGGGTCGATGGGGATGCAGTGGCCGCCAAGCCCGGGGCCAGGAAAGAACGGCATGAAGCCAAAGGGTTTGCTGGCTGCCGCTTCGATGACCTCCCACGTGTCGAGGCCAAGGCGACCACACATGATGGCGACTTCGTTGACCAGGCCGATGTTGACGGCCCGAAAGGTGTTCTCGAGCAGCTTGACCATCTCCGCCGTGTCCGACGAGGACACGGGGATCACTGTCTCGATGAAGGCACGGTAGAGCGAAAGGGCGGCCTCCAACCCGGCCTTGGTGCAAGCGCCGATGACCTTGGGTGTGTTGTGGATGTGGAAGATCGGGTTGCCCGGGTCGACGCGTTCGGGCGAAAAGGCCAGGTAGAAGTCCCGGTCGACGACCAGCCCAGCCGACGACAATTTGGGCAGCAGCACCTCGCGCGTGAATCCCGGAAAGGTCGTGCTTTCGAGGACGACCAGCTGGGGCCGCCGCATGCGCGGGAGCAACATGTCGATGGCGTCGAGAATGTACGAATTGTCGGGATCCTTGGTCTTGTTGAGCGGCGTTGGGACACAGATGATGATGGCGTCAGCCTCGGCCAGAACGGCCGGATCGGCGGAGGCGGAAAACTTACCGCTGGCCAACAGTGGGGCAAGCGCGTCGGAAGGCACGTCATCGATGTACGAATCGCCAGCTTGCAGTGCCGCCACCTTGTCCGCGGCGCGATCATACGCTGTCGTGGAAAACCCAGCCTTCGCGCATTCCACGGCCAAAGGCAACCCGACATAGCCCGCCCCGACCACCACCACGCGCGCACTTCGTTCCTTGATGCGCCCGAGAAGACTTGCCATGTCCATCGAGCCCCACGGTAGCACGAGTAAACAAAGAACCGCGCCGAGATAGGGTGGGTCGGTGCGCTCTGCCACGCTCCGTCCAGGTCATCTCGACAGGCCCCTAGCTCTCGTGTTGGCGCCGGAGGACGAGTCAAAGGCGAGACTCTTGCGTGGATCTGCGGAAACGTGCAAAGAAGGGTCATTCCTTTGCCAGAGATGCTATCAGACGAGGGGCCACCTCAGCCGGGCCACGCAGTTGTGCCAGAACGCTTGGGTCGGCCGACCCGTTGGACGCAAGCAGGTGTATTTCTTACCGTACTGTTCGCCTACCTCGTCGGCGAAAGCCGAACCCCTCCCTACATCGACTCGAGACAGATCTACGACGTCGCAGAATCGATCGTCTACCGCAGATCGATCGAAATCCCGGTTCCCAATGGCACGGCCTATGCGCCACATCCCTTCCTTCCCTCGGCCATTCACGTCCCCGGCGCGATGGTGCGATGGGCGTTGGCCCGGAACAATCCCTCCCTCGATCGCATCATCAAACCGATTACCAGCCACCTCGGCTCGCAGGTCATGGTTGCTATCGGGTGCTTGGTATTCTTCCGCCTGCTCGTGTACCTTGGGGTCTCGCTGGCCGGCGCCAGCATCGGTACCTTCGTTCTCGCCTTTGCCACATTCTTGCCTATCTACGCGCGAACGGCGTGGTCTGAAGGTTGTCAGACATCGTGCTTCATGGGTTTCTTCTCCTCGCTGCTCAGGTTGAGGGACCGGCCCGGTCGCAAGACAGGGCTTTGGTTTGGTCTGTGGACGGGCTTGTTGGTCAATTCGAAGTACGTCTTTGTCCTTGCCTTGCCCGGTGCTTCGCTGTTCCTGGTGTACCACGCGTGGCGCGACAGGAAGGTGCGCGCCCTTCTTGTTGCCGCCGCCTGGTCGATCCCATCGGGGGCAGTCTTTCTGGCAGTTGTCATCTGGTACAACTGGGCCCGCACGGGCGCAGCGACCAGTACCGGTTACGCGCCTTTGGCTGGTTTGGCCGCCAGCGTGTTTCGTGAAGACCTCTTGTTTGGACTTTGGTCCCAGTTCTTCTCGCTCGGCAAAGGCATCTTCTTCTACAGCCCACCCCTCGTGTTTGCCGTGTTGGCGCTGCCCTTCATTGCGAGGAATCGGGCCGCTTGCTTGTGGTGCCTCGTTCTGACCGCGGGGCCGGTTCTTTGCTTGTATGGCAAGTTCGTCTATTGGAGTGGAGACTGGTGTTGGGGGCCACGGTACTTGCTATTTCTCGTACCGGTTCTTCTACTGTTAGCGGTGCTGCGGCTCGACCAGAGCCTCCGGCGCCACAAGAAACTGCTCCTGGCCGCGTGGTGTGGCGTCTCTCTTCTGGGGCTGTGGGTGCAATTGGCAGGGGCCAGCCAGTACTGGGATCATTTCATTCGCGTCAGCAAGACTGTACAAACTCGGTGGCTGGGGAATCCCAACCGACAGAACGCCTATGTGGCAGAGGTCCGCGGCCAATGCGACCCCTGCTTCGAAGATTTTTATGCTCGCACCTATACGCCGGCATTTCAGCCCATCGAAGCCCAAGGATGGTACTTGAGGCACCACCTCCATTCCGACCCGTGGGAGGTCGCAGTGCTCGACATGCCATTGCGACGCTACACTGCGATGGATTTCGACGTGGTTCGCCAATGGTACCAGCACCCGAACTGGGACTGGTGGAAGTTGGGCTTCGTGGCGGCTTACGCGCGAAGTGGAGCAATACTAATGGCTATCTTCGTCCTAGGCTTTTTCACCGGCGTCGCCGTCTGGCTTCGCGGCTTGTATCTCGAAAGAAAGCACTTTCGGTCGTTTCAAGCCTTGTACCCATAGCGTTCCACCCACCGCGATGCCCAGTATGAGGACTGTCAAGAGCAGGTTCCCCGCGGGCGCGAACCGCCCTTTGAAGCCCGTGCGCCACCAATCAATCTGAGGCCACGGGTACCAGCGCTTGGTTACACTGAGGGGCAAGGAGGTGTACCTGCGCCAGGGCGCATCTTCGACGGCGACCTCCCAACTATCCCCTCTGAGGGCGTGTTTGATGAACCAATAGTGTCCTTCGATGGGCTGAAAGGCGGGAAGGTAGGTGTGTCCGTGAAGGTCTTCGAAGCACGGGTCGCAATGATTTCCCCGCGGTGGCGTATACCCGCCTGTGCGATCGGGATTACCAAGCCATTGCGTGGTTGCCGCCTGGGACAGGCGAATGAAGTGATCCCAATAGACCCCGGCACCGACCAGTTGAACCAATAGACCAAGGGTCGCGATGCTGCCGAACGCCAGCAGCGCCAAGGTTCGCCTTCTTTTGATCATGGCATTGAGGAACAGCGCAACTGGGACCATCAGGATGGGGACCAGGAAGATGATGTAACGAGGTCCCCAAGACCAATCGCCGCCCCAGTTCGAGTACTTGCCATAGAGAAGGACGACGGGACCTGCGGTGGCCAGCACGGCCAACCACCACCTAGCAGGCAAGCTGCGACTCGAATGGAAGGCAAAGACGAGCGTCGGATTGTAGAGGAATAGTCCCTTACCGAAAGAGAAGAAGAGAGCGTACGTGCCCCAAAGAACAGACTCCTGGAAGGGCTCGTATCCATAACCGGGATGCAAGATCGTCCCATTTCTGACGTAGTTGAACCAGCCGATAGGGATTGCAAAAGGAAGCGCGACAAGGGTCGCCCAACCGGCAAGCGCGGCCAACTTGCGAAAGCCAAGCCTGGTCCAGGTCTGCGTGATTGCGAAGGTACAGCCACCAAGCACCGTGAGAACGTACAAGTACTTGGTGTTGACGAGCGCACCGGCCCACAAGCCGACCTTGATCGCAGCCTTTCGGTCAGGGCTGCGCACGGCAAGCAGGAGCTCGGAAAAGAATCCCCAAAAGGCCGTTGCCTGCACGATGTCGGACCAAACCACGCGCCCGAAAACGAAAAGCATGGATGCGAATGCCAAGAGGAAAGCTGACAGACTTGCTGCGATCGGAGCCGCGCCCAGCATCAGGACGAACCGCGCAAAGAGAACGCAAGTCAAGGCTGTCAGCGCCGCCGGCACAAGATGGCTTGTCATCACGCGGGTCAATCCGTCCGCAGCCGGAAAGAAGAGGGTCACGGCTCGTCTCAAAGCAACATCAGGCACGTGAATCAACGACACCAGCAGGGGGCGCGGACTGTAGAACGGCACGCCCGACCCAACGTCGATACCAATTTTGCCCTTGTAGACGAAGTTCTCGGCGTGATCGAAGATTTGCTTGCCGTCGTTGTAGGGTGGCGTGTTGCCGCCAAGAAGAAGCAGGAGAAAGAAGGTCGTCAGGAAGATCCCGGCGTAAAGACGCTTGCTTCGCGTCCCATCCAAAGACGGTCGTGCAGAGGGAGCAATGTAGACGGCCATGTCTTGCACCTTAGCTGCTTGCAACCGTTCCCTAAAGTACTTTGCATCAGTCCTTCACCTGGGCCGCAAGCCCACGTTGCCCACAGCGATGGCAGGCAAGCCGCGCCAAGGGGGCGCGCCGTCTCCTGGCGTCCTGGTTCCTCGAAGGGGTTTACCGAGCGGGCCTCGGCTTTTGTAGGGATGGCCGCTGTCGACCATCTTCGGTAGACGATGATGGCGGACCGCTCCCCAAGACGACTCCTGGCCTGGTCTCGACCGACGGTTTGCCTCCGATACTGGTGAAAGAATCGCTATCCGTCGCCAGTCCTATCGGATTGGCCCCGATGGGCCGTCTGCCCTTCTGTCGCGCACTTCGTTGGGCGGTATTCTTACCGGAGACCTATTGAGCGCCCAGGCAATAAGCGTAGACGTGAGGCAAGGTGGTCCCGACGCCGAGGTTATTCTGGAAGGAGCAGTAGTATCGATTTTCTGCTTGACCAATGAACGAGTCGAAGACTTGGACCGATGGAGTCTGCGAGCGACAGCCACCGCCAATCATCACGGTGCCGGCGGGACAAGAGACGAATGGCTGACTGAATCCTTCCGGGGTAGCAGTTGTTCCAGCAGAATTGTTGTCAACAACCGTGATCTTCAGACTCGCCGTCACTGCCCCTGGCGCAATGCTTCCCTTCGCCACGCAGCCGGTGCAGCTCAGGTTCGCCGCCGTCGTTGCATTCGTTGCATTCGTTGCATTCGTCGCATTCGTCGCATTCGTCGCATTCGTCGCGCTTGTCGCATTCACCGCGTTCTGAACTGCTGCTCCGCCTACGCCGTTGACTACATTTTGCAACGCTGTGAAATTGCTATTCAGGTCACCGGAAGAAATCGGGGTTCCCGGCGTAAATGTCTTCAAACTCGAAACGCCTGCCGCTCGAACCGCAGCACCTACCCCAAGTAGAACCAGTCCCGGGACAACGAAAAACGCCAGGGTTCTCCGAAACCAACGCGGGGTCTTGAACTCGATTGTGTAGACCTTGATCTTCATTCTCTACCTCAATTTAGCAAAAGGGATAAGACATTCGACTGGTAGTCACGGTCCCAATACGCAAACGTCATTGAACAACGAGCCAGGGTCATCGTAGAGACAAATCGGCGCACACCGATGCGTGCCATCAGCTGTGCAAAGCATTCCAACCGTGCAATCCTTGTCTGCGGTGCAGCTCGTTTTGCAGGCGGCGGCGCTTGCGCAGACCAGATTGCTACCGCAGGGACTGCTAGAGCTCGTGCAGCTACCTTTGCCATCGCAGCTCCTTTGGGTGAGCGTCGAATTAGAACAAGAGGTCGCGCAATCGGTACCTGTCGTGCCGGCCGGTGCAACGTGGCAGACGCCGCCGGTCGAACAGGTCCCATCCTGACCACAGGTCGAACCAGAGGCTTTGCATGCACCTTTCGGATCCGCGGTTCCGTTCGCAACCGGCGAGCACGAGCCTGCGCTTCCTTTCACATTGCAGGCGTAACAAGATGCCGAGCAGTCGGTGTTGCAGCACACGCCGTCCACGCAACGGCTGCTTGCGCACTTGTTACCGTCGGTCCCACAAGAGCTGCCAAGGCCGAGCTTGGTGGTGCAAACCGGCTTCGCCAAGCTCAGGTCGCAATAGGTTGTGCTGGAGCAATCGCCATCGCCCACACAGGTGGTCAGGCAGCCGGTCGTGGCCGAACATTGGAATACACCGCAATTGCTGAGGCTTCCGGTCTTGCAGTTGCCAAGGCCATCACACATGCTCGCCGGCGTAAACGTGGAGCTACCACCGCTGGTTCCACATGACGCGCTCCCGCAGGACTTCGTCTTGTCCGCCTTTTGGCAGGCGCCCGCGCCGTCGCACATGCCAGTACTTCCGCACTTGTTGGTGCCGGTTTCGTCTTGACAGCTATTGTAGGGGTCTTGGCCCTGTGCCACCGCAGCGCAGGTCCCGTCCGTACCATTCGTGTGTGCCTTTTGGCATGAGCTGCAGGGGCCATCACACTTGCTGTTGCAGCACATCCCGTCGACGCAATTGGCAGAGGTGCATTCCCTCGCCGCTGCACATAGGGACCCATTGTCCTTCTTCGCGGTACAGGCCTTGGTGGTGGTGTCGCAGTAGCTTTGGGCTGAACAATCGGTGTCAACCGTACAACTCCTTTGGCAGCCGATCGACACTGAGCACGTGAAAGCACCACAGTTCTCTGAGGTGGCCGTTCCACAAGCTCCCTTGCCGTCGCACGTTGCCGTACGGGTGAAGGTACCGCCATTGCAAGAGGAGGTCTTGCACACGTGATCGGTCCCGGTCATTCGACAGGCGCCAGCGCCGTCACATGTGCCGTCTGCGCCGCACTCGTTGGTCGTGTCAATCGTGCAGCTATCGTGCGGGTCGGTGCCGACGTTTACGGCGCTGCAAAGGCCTGACTTTCCGGTGGTTAGTGTCGCGGAGCATGCCATGCACTTGCCCGTGCAGGGAATGTTGCAGCAGACGCCATCCGCACAGAAGCCAGACGTGCACTCAGTCGCAGCAGTACAGGAATCCCCATCGATCTTTCTGGCAGAGCAACGCTTGGTGGTGATGTTGCAGTACGACGTGCTCGGACAGTCCTTTTCGGTGGCGCAGGCCGTCCTGCAACCGTCGACCACGTCGCAGGTTGCGCCCCCACAATCCTGCGCTGTCACCGTCTTGCAGGCACCTTTTCCATCACAGGTGGACGTAGGCGTGAAGGTCGAGGCATTGCACGAGGCTGTCGTGCACACGTGATCGGTGCCAGCTTTCCGGCATGCCCCTGCGCCGTCGCACGTACCGTCGCCGCCACATTGATTGGTATCGGTTTCATCTGCGCATTCGGCATGCGGACCTTTCTTCCCCGCTCCAACTGCCGTGCAGGTCCCATCAGGCTTGCCGGTATAGAGCTGCGCACAGGAGTAGCACGTGTCCGTGCACGCACTATCGCAGCAGATCCCGTCTGCGCAGAATCCCGATGGGCAGTCAGAGCTCACTGTGCAAGCGCTACCACTCTTGGCGCCATTGACCGCGGCGCTGTCGACGGTCGGAGCGCTCAATTCTGCCGAAGCCCCATCGATCGAAAGCAACGGTATGTCTGCGGCGCCGCCATCCTTGGTGCCGACCGCGCCACCACTGCCTGAGCCATCCGCACTTGGCAATCCGCCGCCGCCGCCCGTGTCGGCCACATTGCCAGGTCTGCGACAGCTGCCGGTTGCGGAACCTGCTTGCTTGACGCATGAGTACCCGTTCGGACAATTGTTGGACGACGTGCAAACCATTTGGGAAACCTTGTCGTCGGGGTGGTTGAAACACCCCACCAGCCAGGTCGTGGCGAGCGCCAATACTGCTACCACGCGGGCCCGCCCGAGAACGCTCGACTTCGCCGACATCAAAAGGCTCCACTAAGAGTTGCGCCGGCAACGCTCGGCCCGCCCATGGGAAGCAGAGCCGCGCTGTCGCTGCCATTGCCCAAACCAATGCCATAGAGAATCGCCCCTGTTACGAGCCCGGCAACTCCTGCACCGTAGCTGACCCAACTGAAGGTCTCATAGTTCTTGCGAGACGATTCGGTGCTGCGATCATAGGTGTTGGGCGGTTCGATGCTCTTGGCCAGCTTATTGGCCTTTAGGTTGAGAACGACGCCGGCAATCGCGCCGGCTGCACCGATACCCGCTGTGACGACGCCAGCCGTTCGTAGGCCAGAACCGGACGAGGATGTCGGCTGCGGCTGCGTGACGACGAAATGCCGGTCTTCGGGCTGGGCCTTCGTCACGGGTGGCAGCGCCACCGGCTGGGCCACCGGTGGTGCTGCGAGCGGCGGATTCTTCTTTGCCTCTAGCTCCTCACACTCGGTGATGTGCCTTTGCGCCAGAGAGGGGTCCCCACTGCCAGGCGTGCGCAAGTATTCGCGAAAGCGCCTGATCGCTTCTTGATAGCGTTCAGCTTGCTCGTAACAACGCCCCTGGTTGAAAATGTAGGTCGCGTCTTTCGAATCGAGGAAGAGGTCTGAAAGGATCGCCACGCCTTTGGCAAAGTCCCCTTCGAGGCAGGCCTTACGGGCCTCTCGTTCCCTGGCCTCGCGTTCGCTTGGCGCGGTCTTGGTTTCCTTCGCCGGCTTCCCCTTGGCGAACGCCGATGAGCCAATCAGTAGTAGCGATCCGATCCCAACAACACAGAGTATCTTCTTCATAGGCTAACCCGAATAATTAGGCGAGCAGTCTGCCATAGGTTCCGAAGAAGAGAATCGAAATCTTAGGGTGCAATGGGAGCCGGTGCGCAGGTCGCCTCCGCTGGATCCCGAGTGCCCCGGGGGCAGGTCGAGGGAGATACCCGACTGGTTCAGTCTTGAGTGCTTTGCGCAGGACCCGAGGAGGCAATCGCACGGAAGGCGACGCTGACGCTGCCTGCGGCCTGCTGCGCACGACAGCGGCCCCTGCCTGACTCCGAGTGGCGGATCCAGACCTGGATCGACTATTCCGCGCCAGTAACAGCGGCCGATCCAAATGTGGCGTGGCGTTTGGGAGCCAGCAACAACGGCCGCTCCCGACCTGGAGGGACCCTTCCGAGCCGGCAGGAATGGCCGATCCAAACGTGGTGTGGCGTCCCCAAGCCAGCAAGGACGGCCGGTCCCAACCTGGAGGGACCCTGCCGAGCCAGCAGGAATGGTCGATCCAAATGTGGAGCGACTACTTTGGG
>Ga0302323_100004550_pt1 | contig 11310 bp, 8 predicted proteins | sample Fen_T0_3_FD_201950 | JGI IMG/M metagenome (GOLD analysis project Ga0302323, IMG submission 201950) | Peat permafrost microbial communities from Stordalen Mire near Abisko, Sweden - Fen_T0_3 | ecosystem: Environmental > Terrestrial > Soil > Wetlands > Permafrost | place: Sweden: Abisko... | reverse complement strand
TTGTGCTCGCTTGCTGGCAATGATCGCCGAAGAGGTCTACATGGTTTCGCCGGAGACCGCCAAGCTGCTTTCGCTCAAGGGATCGATCCTGAAGGAGTCGCCCGACGCCAGGCTGTTTCTGTCCTCGCGCGCAGACAAGGACATTGCAGACATGGACATGATCGTCACGGCAACCTCGGGGGCCGGCAAGAAGGTCCTCGACATAATGAAGGTCAAGCCAGGGTGCGTGATCACGGACGTGGCCCGCCCGCTGGACCTGCCACCAGAAGAAGTGGCCAAACGCCCGGACGTGTTGGTGATCGAATCAGGCGAGATCAGTTTGCCCGGCAAGGTGTCGATGAAGAACATCGGGCTGCCGAAGAACGTGGCCTATGCCTGCCTCGCCGAAACCATCGTGCTTGCGCTCGATGGACGGTTCGAGAATTTCACCGTCGGCCGCAATATCGAATGGGAGAAGGTGCGTGAAATCTACCGCTTGGGCCGCAAGCACGGAATGAAGCTCGCGGGCATATCCGGGGTCAACGGACCCTTCTCCGATGCAGATATTCGCCGGGTGCGGAAGCTGGCACTTGCTGCAAGAGGGAAACTCCCGGCACATATTCGGAACGCGGGCACCGCGAAGCGAACCGTCGTCAGGAAGCGAAAGGCCGGTCCGTCCGCAAAAGCAAGCTGATGCCAATCGACGTACCTGCAGGACTCGGGAGCGGATCAGCGCAACGAACTTCGAGTCGATGATGCCCAACGCGCCGCCTAATTCGCCAGCACATCCGGGCGGTTCGCTACGCGCGGGCAACATACTCCTCGCGCCCTTACGCCGCTTGCTGTACCTGATCGTGCGGACGCAGGTCACGCCGGAGCAGATGGTACTGCCTCGCGCTGATCCCCAATGCCCCCTCTGCTATGTCCTCCAGGACCGGCATCTTTCGAGCCTGCTCGTGCTGGAGACCGAGGCGCGAAGACTTGGTCTGCCCTCGGCACTGACCCGGATGGGACGCGAGTTCCCGGTCAGCGCACGTTCGGTGTTCTCGGTCATCCTCAATCCGAATCCGTTAAGTGCGCGCACCGCGGAACCGTCCGCAACCCTTTCGCAGATGATAGCTGCGCTGTTGCAGGACCCTGCGCTCGATGCCCGGCTGATGCCCGTCACAATTCTTTGGGGCCGCTCGCCCGGGATGCAGGAATCATTCGTCAAGGCGCTGTTTGCCGATGCATGGGCGAGCGTGGGGCCTCTGCGCCAGCTTCTGATCATCATGCTGCATGGCCGCCAGACGCGCGTGAGCTTCGGCGAACCGATTTCCTTGCGTCGACTGATCGACGACGAGACCGATGCAGTCACGGCGACGCGCAAGGCCAATCGCTTCCTGCGCTTCCACTTTCGCCGAATGCGCGAGTCCGCGATCGGACCCGATCTCTCGCACCGTCGCAACCTGATCTACACAATGGTGGCATCGGACGACCTCAAGGAGGCAATCGAGGAGGAGTCGAAACGGCTCGGCGTGACGTCGGCCGCAGCGACCGATCGGGCGCGCAGGTTCGCTTTGGAAATTGCGTCGGACTTCAGCTATCCGGTCGTGCGCGCCGGAGAGTTGCTGCTCAAGCGACTGTGGCATCGCCTCTACGACCAGATCGAGGTTCACCATGGCGATGATCTCACCAAGGTCGCGCCAGGCAAGGCGCTCGTCTATCTGCCCAACCACCGCAGTCACATCGATTACCTGTTGTTGTCGTATCTCGTCCACGCGCAGGGTTTGGCGCCTCCACACATCGCCGCCGGCGCAAACCTGAATTTGCCGATCGTCGGTCCGTTGCTGCGGCGTGGTGGCGCCTTCTTCCTGCGCCGCAGCTTCAAGGGCGAGCCGCTCTACGCGGCGGTGTTCCGCGAGTATCTGCACACCATTTTGTCCAGGGGATTCCCGATCGAGTATTTCATCGAAGGTGGCCGCAGCCGCAGCGGGCGCATGCTTGCACCGAAGGTCGGGCTGCTGGGAATGACCGTCGAGAGCTTCATGCGTGAGCATTCGCGACCGCTGTTGCTGGTTCCCGTGAATTTCAGCTACGAAAAATTGCTCGAAGGCCGTACGCTGGTCGCTGAGCTCGAGGGACAGCCAAAGCGGCGCGAGTCACTCCGGACGCTCGTGCTGGCGGCTCGCGACCTTCGTCATGATTATGGCAGCGTGTACGTGAATTTCGGACAGCCGTTGTCGATGGATCATTTTCTCAATCGGGAGGCGCCCGGCTGGCAATCGCTGCGAGGCAAGGAACAACGGGAGACAGCGCGCCGGGTCACGGTTCCACTCGCGCGCGAGATGGCACAGCGCATCAACGCAGCGCTCGTCAACAATCCGATCAACCTGCTTGCCATGGCCCTCGTGCCAAGTCCACTGCATGCCCTCGACGAGCGCGCGCTGACTCAGCAGATCGAATGGCTGAAGACCATTGCCTTGCGGGTGCCTTACTCTCCGGACGCCGTGCTCACCGCAATGGAGCCGGCGGCAGTCATCGCGCAGGCACTCAGGCTCGGTTATGCGATACGCGTATCGCATCCGCTCGGCGACGTCATAACGGTTCCGGACACACAGGTGGCAATACTCAACTACATTGGCAACAATGTGCTCCACGCCTTTGCGCTGCCCGCGCTTGTCGCGAACATCCTGATCGGCACCCGGGAAGCCACGCCGGAACGCGTTGCGGAGTTTGCCATGGGTGCTCTGCCCTTCCTGCGGGCGGAGTTGACATTGCACCACTCGTCCGAGGAGGCTGTCGCCGAATCGAAGCGCATCCTGCACCTGTTCGTCGAAATCGGACTTGCGCGGGTGGGCCAGGACGATGCGATACGCGCTCCGGATCGCTACAGTTCCGAAAACGCGGGGCTGGAACTCCTCGCGCGTTCGCTTAGGCATCTGCTGCGCCGGAACTATCTGACCATCGCACTTCTGACCCGGGTCGGCTCGGGAACGTTGCAGCGGAAGCGCCTCGAGGAATTGATGCAGATGCTTACGCAGCGACTGTCGCTGCTATTCGAGTTTGCGCCTCCTGATTTCTACGAGCGATCGACATTTGCGTCCTACATCGACAATCTGCTCGAGACGGGTTTGCTTCAAGAAAGCGCCGATGGTTGGCTACGAGTGCCCGAGCACACTCGGACGTGGGAGCGCAATGTCGAGCGGCTGCTACCGGCCGACGCAGTGCTCGCGATCCGCCGTGTGGCGGTCGATCATGCGCCGCCTGCGGTGACGCACGTTAATCGAAACCACGGGTAGGTGCCGGACCGCAGGCGTTGCAGCCGGCGGGGCAACCGCGCGGGCTTGACCCTGGCGAACGCGAATCTTGCGGCAGCCATCGGCATTAGGCCCGCCATGGCGATTATGCCGTTATCCAATCGCTCATTGGCCCGGCGTCGCGGCACGCTCCGACTCCGGCCGCCATTTGCCTTGATGCGCGAGGCTATTCATCTTCCCGCGGTGGGAGAAGGCGCGTTGCGCGGCAGCCACGTTTTCCGCGCGACCCGCCCAGATGCGCATTACCGGCTCCTGCAACGCTCGCGCATAGGAGAACGAGAGCGCCCAGGGAGCGTTCGGGAACATGGCGTTCATCGCGTTGAGATTGGCCGTCGCTTCCTCGGGTCCCTGTCCGCCGGAAAGGAAGTTGATCGTCGGGACGGCCGACGGAACCATCCGTCGCAGCACCTTCACCGTTGCCGCGGCCACCTGTTCCGGACTTGCCTTGGGCGGGTGCCCCTTACCTGGCAGCACCATGCTCGGTTTTAGGATCACGCCCTCGAGCAGAACACGATGCCGGTGCAAGGCGTCGAACACCGCGTGCAGAACGGCCTCCGAAACTTCATGGCATCGCTCCATCGTATGCTCGCCGTCGATCAGCACTTCAGGCTCGACGATCGGCACAATGCCCTCGGCCTGGCAGATGGCGGCATATCTCGCCAGTACTTCGGCGTTGGCCGCGACGCCGAGTGGCGTGGGATTGGTGTCGGTGACGGCATAGACCTCGCGCCATTTGGCAAAGCGCGCACCTTGCGCCTTGTACGCTTTGATGCGCTCGGACAGTCCATCGAGTCCTTGCGTGACGACATCCCCCGGCGCACCGGGAAGTGCCGTCGTCCCTTTGTCCACCTTTATCCCCGGCACGATGCCGTGGCGAGTCAGCACCTGGGGTAGTGGCGTGCCGTCGTCCGCACGCTGCCCGAGTGTTTCATCGAACAGGATGACGCCGCTCAGGAACTCCTCCGCACCCGGCGTCGTGAACAACAGCGAGCGGTAGGCGCGGCGGTTTTCCTCCGTGGCATCGATGCCCACTGCGTTCAAACGCTTGGTAATCGTCGGCACGCTTTCGTCCGCGGCAAGAATACCCTTGCCGGGCTGCGCGATGGCGGTGATCGTAGCCTGGAGTTCATCATGGATTGTCATTTATCAGTCCTCTGCTTCAGTGAATTTCCGTCGGCGCTCCTGAAAGGGTAGAACGCCTGGAGCCCGCAGCCGCCCTGCAGCGCCGAGTTCATGCGCTGCGCAGCTCGTGGTGCTTGAGCGGCAGCGAGCGGATACGCTTGCCGGTGGCAGCATAGATCCCGTTGCACACGGCGGGCGTCAGCGGAAGGATGGCCGGCTCGCCGTGCCCGCCCCAGAATCCGCCGGTCGGCACGAGCACGGTTTGGACCTCGGGCATCTCGGCGATCCGCGGCAACGGAAAGTCGTGGAAATTGGATTCCGCGACGCGTCCGTCCTTGATGTTGATCTCCTGGTACAGGATGCTGCCGAGACCGAACGCCACGTTGCTCTCGGCCTGCGCGCGGCAGGTGTCGGGATTGACCACGTAACCTGAATCGATGGCGAGGACGATGCGGTGCACCTTGGGCTTCCCCGCCGCGCTCACCGACACCTCCGCGACCATGGCAGCGTAGCTGCCGAAGCCGTCTGCGACCGCGATGCCGCGGTGCACGCCGTTCGGCAGGGCGGACCCCCAGCCCGCGGCTTTCGCCACGGCTTCGAGCACCAGGCGGTCCTTTCCGCCCTCCTTCAGCATCGCCAAGCGGAATTCGACCGGGTCCTTGCCCGCCGCCACCGCCAGCTCGTCGATGAAGCATTCACGGTAATAGGCGTTCTGCTGCCCTGGCGCACGCCAGAAGCCAACGGGCACATGGCCGTTGCGCATCGCGTAGTCCACCTGCTGGTTTGCGACGTCGTAGGGCATGTCGCTGAACGTGCGCACCGCGCTGAAGTCGATGCCATCCTTTATGGGCGCATCCGGCATCAGGACCTTGATGATCGACGGACAGGCGATCTTCGTGTGCATCGCGATCAACCTGCCGCGCGCATCGAGGCCCGCCTTCATCCGCACGATGCTCGCCGGACGATAGAAGTCATGCTGCATGTCCTCTTCGCGCGACCACATCATCTTCACCGGCACCCCAGGCATGGCCTGGGCGATCGCCACCCCCTGCCGGACGAAGTCCTGCGGGCCACCGCGGCGGCCAAATCCGCCGCCCAGCATCATCTTGTGCACTTCGATTTTCTCGAGTGGCAGGCCGGACGCTGCCGCCGCGGCTGCCATCGATGCCTCTCCATTCTGCGTGGCCGTCCAAATCTCCAGGAAACCGTCGGGCTTGAGCCATGCCGTGCACGTCTGCGGCTCCATCGTCGCATGGCTAAGGTACGGCGACTGGTATTCAGCCTCGACCAGCTTCGCCGCGGCGGCGAATGCAGCCTGCGTATCCCCGAGCTTGCGCGCCTGTGGCAGCTTCGGGTCGGCGAGCCCTTCACGCAGCATCGCCGCGATGGATTGGCTGTCGACGTGGCCATTGCCGGCTTCGTCCCACTCGAGCTTCACCTTCTTCAATGCTTCGTTGGCGCGCCACCAATTGTCCGCAACGACGGCGACAAAGTTCTCGTCGCGCACGACCTTCTTCACGCCGCGCATTTCGAGCGCCGCGCGCGCATCGACGCTCGCCACCTTGCCACCGAAAACCGGGCATTGCGCGATCGAGGCGTGCAGCATTCCGGGCAACTTGACGTCGACGGCAAAGACGGGTTTGCCCAACACCTTGTCGGGAATGTCGAGGCGGTGCAGCGGCTTGCCCGCGATCTTCCAGTCGGCGGGATCGCGCAGTCTTACGTCTCTCGGCGGTTCGAGCTTGGCCGCAGCGGCGACCACTTCGCCGTAACGAAGTTTCCGGCCGGTCGGTCCGTGCGAGATGAGTCCGCTCGCCGCCGTACACTCCGCGGCGGGAACCCTCCACTGAGCGGCCGCCGCCGCGACCAGCATTTCACGCGCGCTGGCGCCCGCCTTGCGCACGTAGTCCTGCGACGAGCGCACGCCCTGGCTGCCGCCCGTGGACATCGAACCCCAGATGCGGTTGCGCCGGATGTGCTCGTTCGGCGAGGCAAATTCCGCGCTCACTTTGGCCCAGTCGCAGTCCAGTTCTTCTGCGACAAGCTGGGCAAGCGCCGTACAAGTGCCCTGCCCCATCTCCGAGCGCGCGATACGGATGACGACGCGATCGTCGGGATGGATGACGATCCAGGCGTTGACTTCGATGGCAGCCGCGCCATCTGCGGATGCAGAAGTGTGGGGTAACCAGAATTCGAGCGCAAGGCCGCCGGAGAGCGCAGTGGAAACCTTGAGGAACTCGCGACGCGAGAGAGCGATCGTCATGTCTGTTCTCCTCAGGCCTTCTTCGCCGCGGGCGCAACGTAATCCCGGGCGAGTGCATGGATCGCTTCTTTCACCCGGGGGTAGGTGCCGCAGCGGCACAGATTGGTCATCGCGGTATCGATGTCTGTGTCCGTAGGATTGGGGTTCTTCGCGAGCAGCGCAGCGGCGGACATGGTCATGCCCGACTGGCAATAACCGCATTGCGGGACCTCGTGCTCGATCCACGCCTCTTGAATGCGGTTTGGCCCATTCTCCGACAAGCCCTCGATGGTGACGACCTTCTTGTCAACCGCCGCCGACACCGGCAGCGCACAGGAACGCACTGGCTCGCCGTCGACGTGCACCGTACAGGCGCCGCACGCCGCAATGCCGCAGCCGTACTTGGTTCCGGGAAGGTCGAGGTGGTCGCGCAGGACCCAGAGCAGCGGCATCTCGGGCTCGACGTCGACGGTATGGGTGCGACCATTCACGGTCAACTTGAGCATGGGCGTCTCCTCCGAACAGTTGGCAGCGCACAGCGAGGCACGTCGTGTTTCGTCCTATCGATCAGGCCAACGCGTGCTCGTCGAGTGTCGGATAGTCGATGTAGCCCTTGGCGCCGCCGCCATAAAGCGTGCCGGGGTCGAGCGCAGCGAGTGGTGCGTTTTCGCGGAGGCGTCGCACAAGATCGGGGTTGCCGATAAACGGGCGCCCGAACGAGACGAGATCGGCCGCGCCAGAAGCCACAACCTCCATCGCCATCTGTCGCTGGTAGCCGTTGTTGACCATCCAGGCGCCGGCAAACCGGCGGCGCAGTGCAGCATAGTCGAATGGCGCGAAGTCGCGCGCGCCGGCGGTCTGACCTTCGACCACTTCGATAAAGGCGAGCCGCAGCGGCGCGAGTTGCGCCACCGCATGTTCGAACAGCGCCTGCGGGTCGCTGTCCGGGCCGGCGTCGTTGGCCGGCGTTACCGGCGACAGGCGGAGCCCGGTGCGGCCACCGCCGATGGCGCCGGCAACGGCCTGCATGACTTCGAACAGTAGCCGTACGCGATTGGCGATCGGGCCGCCGTATGGGTCGTTGCGGTCATTGATGCTGTCACGCAGGAACTGCTCAATGAGATACCCGTTCGCCCCGTGCACCTCGACACCATCGAAACCCGCGTCGATTGCGCTCCGCGCGGCATCGCGGTAGCTCGCTACGATAGATGGAATCTCGTCGGTGCGCAGCGCGCGCGGCGAAGACACCGGGACGAAACCGTCGCGCGTGAAGGTCTTGGTCTCAGCCCGCCGCGCGGTCGACGATACCGGCAACTGGCCATTTGGCTGGAGGGAGACGTGCGAGATGCGCCCCACATGCCACAGCTGCACTACGATGCGCCCACCCTCGGCATGCACGGCGTCGGTAACCCGCCGCCAGCCTGCGACCTGCTCGGCAGAGTAGATGCCGGGCGTGTCGATATACCCCTGACCCTCGGGGCAGACCTGCGATGCCTCGGTGATGATCAGCCCGGCGCTCGCACGTTGCCGGTAGTACTCGACGGCAAGCTCCGACGGTACCTGACGGGGCGCAGCACGATTGCGCGTCAGTGGTGCCATGACGATACGATTGGCGAGGTCGAGTTCGCCGATGTGGATTGGGTCGAATAAGATCGTCATGGCCGGTCACTCCAGGCAGAGGGTAAGCAGTCCCGTCCGCGCGCTCGAGTCAACAGCCCCTTCAACGCACGGTCGAAGGCAGAACTCCACTGTGCGATTACGCGCCAATCGCCGGCGCACCGCTTTGACGCTTATCAACCCGGGACCACAAGCGTGGCCCGCCGCAAAGCACCCAGGGCGCGGGTTGCTGACTATCAGGAGATGCGTTGGTCGGATTCGCGGGCCTTTTGCAGCTGAGACATTGGGTGCAACGCGCCGTGACGTTCCGCATTGGAGCAACTGCTACTTTGACAGCTTCTGCCCCCCCCACGGTCACCTGTCGATGACGGCAGACGACCCCCACCCGCCGTTGGGGATTTCCCTGGCGACTAGCAGGTGTACCTTGGTAGCAGCCGTTCGCTGGATTCGTCGGGAAAAGCAGAAATCGGTGAGAGCGGTCGTCGGCGGTCGCCTACCCGCGATACACGCGAAATCGCAACTGACCGTCGGCTTTCACCGCGCGCAAAGGCGCGGTATCGACCTTTAGCAGCCGGTGATCCCTCTCGGAAGCGGTCTTTCATGGAGCACGGAAAGCGGTGCGTTGGCCGGTCGCGCTTTGCAGATACTTGCGAAGAAAGTGACGTGAATGCCCATCGGGGTATTGCTCAAGTGTGCCGAATATTTCGTACCCCGCGCGGAGGTAGAAGTGCTGGCCTTGAAAGGTGAACGTATCAAGCCAAACCGCACGGCAGCCCTTGGAAAGAGCTTCGGCTTCAGCGCGCGCGAGTAGCTGCCCCCCCCAATCCACGGCGGCGCTAGGTCGGATCTACCCAAAGCGCCAAGACATGAAGCCAGCCCCAATAGATCTCGCCGTATGTGCCACCAACGAGCTCACCGGCACTGTCCCTCGCGACAACGCAGACGTGCGCGATCTGGCCATCGTTCGTGCGCTCCATATTTGAGAGACTCAGCGCGTCGAAAAGGGCGCACGTTAGCTCTCTTGTGGGATCAACTTCGAGAGAGATCTTAGGGTCATTCGACATATCTGCTCTGGAGGGATGCGAACTGAAGTGGTCTCCCCGAACAATGGCGTCCGGATACGTGGTGATCATCCTGTCAGCCGCGATGAGTTGAGCCTGGGGTCTCATCTCGGCACGGCAACCCGCAATATACGGGGTTGTTCGCAGGCCATCCGGAAGACTGCTCATGGCCGATCTCGGCCTGATCGCTGACGGAGCCTCTCGAAGGCGCTTGCTGAACGGGCGCGCTACACTGACTCTGAGAAGCAGCCTGGCGTGTGCCAAGAGAAGCAGGTGGATATCAATCTCCTCTGGATGATCGTCCTTATTCTGGCCGTCCTAGGCGTGCTCGGGGTCTGGTTCCATTGGTGCGGCCACGCCGATAAAGCCAGGCAGATGCGCGCCTTCGCCATGAGCACGTTGCGCTACGCAGGCGTGGGATTCGTGGTGGGAGTGGCCTTCCTCACATCTGACCTCGGAACCCACACGCCGGAGGCGCGCTTGGGCCTGGTGGCCATCACCGTTTGCTGTTTCCTACTGATCTACTCGGCAGCAAGCGCAGTGATCGCCTCAAACGACCAGTCGCTTGTGCTGGTGAACCTGACGGGACGTGCACTGCTGCTGTCGGACTCCGATCTCGCGCCTTTCTATACGATCCCCGCCCAACAGGAAGAGCCCGCCAGCGTGTTGCCACCCATCCGGCCTCGCACCCACTACGTGGTAAGTCTGGAGCTCGGGCGACTTGGTGCACAGGCCGGCCGAACCGATGTCTTTACCGTCGACACAGCGACCTCGACCGACTCCGGGGAAAGCGGACCCTTGCGGGTTCGGCGTCTGCTCTGTGTGGCTCCTGTCGCCGCATTCACTGAACAGTCCGAACGCGCGATTCATTCGTAGGCTCGCGCGCAGCCATGGGCGTCGCTGCCCAGCGCGGGAGCGAGAGCGCCGAACTAGAGTTGGCGCGAACGACCGCTCGCGGGAAATTTCGGCGGCAACCGCGGACGGCCGGTTGTGGCCGTTCTGAGACAGAGGCGCTCCTCCATTGCGGACATTGCTTACGGCTCCCCCCCATCACGCTCCTTCTTTCCGGTCGACGTGAGATGGTTGATCGTCAGGGCCGCGATCGAAGTACTCATGACGGCGAGCGTCGTCGCATCGCGGGCAAGAACGTCGAGCAACTGCCCGCACATATGCGGGTTGCTTTGCTGGACATAGCGCACGAGCTCGTGAACCTGGCTCACGGTGGCGCGTGCGGCATCCTCGAGCGACACTGGAATTTCCGGCCAACGTGCGTGGCTGATGTACTTCGCGAACGCCCCGCCGCCGACCACGGCCAGCGCCAGCGGACCCACCGAGGCGAGCAGTCGCCCCAGCATGCGTGCGCGCAACCCGATGTTGAGACGCCCGAAAACGTCGGCCACAATCGCGGGCAGCGCAGGCGACTCCAAGATGCTTCCGGGAACCAGTGATGTTGCGCCGGGGCAAGAAGAGGATGGGTTGGCGAGTGCCGGGATTTTTTTCACAGGGAATCTCCAAACAAATCGTTGTCGGCTTGCTATTGCACAACGCAGCACAGCGATGGTCGAGTCGGAGCCCCGCGGACGGAAGTCGTTGCGCCGGGGCGCACGATGCGGAGACTATACACGAGCCTCATGACAATGGCATTACTACCGGGCTGCGCGGGAGCGAATTCCCGGACCGGGCTCCGGGCCTTGAGCCCGCGACAGCACTCCATCCAGCACGCACCACGTCCATGCCCTCGTGCCGCCTTTGTTTGCCGCCGTACGCGGCAGAACGCTTAACAGTGCGTATCCCGAGTTAACTTGGCCGAGGTCAAGTGCCGGCCGCAGAAGCCGCGGACGACCGCTATCGGGTTACCCAAAAGCGAGTTCGATAGTCCGCAAATGGCCGGTAGTGTGAATTCGCGAGGGCGCCCGTTAGCTGCCGTTCGCGTCAGAGGCTGACAACTCCAAGGGCAGCTATCAGCAACTTGGGGGAATCTCAGCTCGCG
>Ga0302323_100004548_pt1 | contig 11312 bp, 8 predicted proteins | sample Fen_T0_3_FD_201950 | JGI IMG/M metagenome (GOLD analysis project Ga0302323, IMG submission 201950) | Peat permafrost microbial communities from Stordalen Mire near Abisko, Sweden - Fen_T0_3 | ecosystem: Environmental > Terrestrial > Soil > Wetlands > Permafrost | place: Sweden: Abisko... | reverse complement strand
TCTCGCAGCGATGGCCCTTCCACGTATTCGAGGGCCAGATAGGGCACTCCGTCACGGGCACCGAAGCCCAGGACCTCAACCACGTGAGCCGAGTGGATTCGCTTAGCCAGTTCTAGCTCACGCTCGAAGCGGGTGACGTAGTCCGCATCGACAACGAACGCGGCGTGGAGCAACTTGAGCGCGACGATCCGACCGGTCTCTTCGTCGCGGGCCTTCCAGACGACGCCCATGCCGCCACGGCCGAGTTCGGTGAGCAGAGTGAAGCGCTCAGTCATGACAACCGCCCCTCCAACCGGTCACAACGGCTCTCAATGCCTAACGGGCTGGACGTTCACGTTGCCGAACTCGTCGACCGTGACGAGGGTCCGCTTGACTCCGCCGGTGATCGCGATGATCACCCATGGAATCAGCCAGATGCCGCACAGGAATACGAACAGGATCGCGTGCAGGGTGTGGTTGATCGGCTGGCCGGTGGCCAGAACGGCCTGGAAGTCGCTCTGGCTCTCGATCCGCGCACCTCGGGATGCAACCATCGACGCTATTTGTTGGGCCAGCAGTGCTCGCCGCTGCTCTGGTGGCATGACGCCCTGTGACGAGTATTGGGCCGCCGCGGGCGGGCCCATCGGCGCGGGTGCAAACGGGGCGTACGCGGGTGATGCCGCGGCGTAGGTTGGGGCGCCGGCTGCCGGCTGCGAGTCGCCGGCATACAGGGTCACAACGGCGTCACCGATGATCACCTGGCCGCTCGCGACCCGAACGGCATCGCCACGGATGTCGTGCGTACGGCCCCCTGGCTCGTGTACTCGCGTTCCATTTGTCGTCCCGAGGTCCCGGACCACCCACCCGGAGGCTTCCCGCTCGACCATCAGGTGGCGCCTGCTCGCCTTCGAGTCAGCGATTCGAACCTGGGCCGCAGGATCCCGGCCTATGAGCACGGACTCACCGGGGCGAACCACGATGGGAGCATGCCCCTGCCCGGACTCCACAACCTTGAGCTGAGCCGGCGTCCCGTAACCTGCCAATTCTTGCCCCTTCAGCTATCTCGCGACGTCGGCGGCAGAAATGCCCGAGCGCCGTCGCATTGAAACAGCCCTCCATGGGGACGACATGGTGGACGAACTTGGTCCCCGGAACCCCTCTGGCCTACCCCGCCTTTGATTGAGGCCCGTGTCAGGAGAATAGCCGCCCCTTGGGACAGCGGCAATGCCACCGGACCAACGGATACCTAACATTGCTGTGCATCGACGCGTGGGAAATGGCGCTCGCCGGTACTCGACGGAGCGCCCTCCATCCGCAGCGCCGCGATCCACGGTGGCAGTGCCACGAGCAGGGCGAAGGCGATCGTGAGACCGGGTCGGCGCCGCATCTCCTCAAGCGCTCCGGAGACGCATTCCTCTGCCACTGCCCTGCGCTTCTTGGGCGAAGCGCGGAGCGCGACGCCGGCGACGGTCAGGAGGGCGGCATATAGGACGAGCGGTGCGTTGCCGGAACGCCAGGGCGAGCCACCCTGCGCGAGGGACGTGAAGGTGCGGGTGCCACCGCAGGCTGGGCACGGCACGCCCGTGACCGCCCGTACGGGGCACGGGATCAGACGGACCATCGGGGCGGCAGGCTTGAACCGGCTCAGAATGAACCCACCCACGAACGGCGCCACTCCGATGGCGATCAGCCTCGTGGAAAGGCCCGCGCTCGGACGGACATACGTAGAGCCTTCGGACATTGCGACGGGCGTCATCTCAGCTCACGTGGAACGAATTGAAGAACGTCTGCGTGTCGAGCGTGGTGTCGGTGGCCTTGTGGGCCGCGATGATCATGTACAAATCTGCGCCAACCACGAATACCTCGAATTGGCCATCGACACCGTTTCCGGACTGCGTGACCAGCAGGCCGCTGTGACCGTCGATGGTGGTATTCCTGTGGGTTATTGTGGAACCGGCGCTCGTGTACGAGGCGGGAAGAACCATGTCCAGTACTGACATGTAGTCGTAGCCGGAAGCCGCCAGCGGCGTCGCGAACGTGTAGTGCTCCACCATGTACTCGACCTGTGGGTCCGAGTCGGCGCCGACGGTGTAGTAGGAAGCGCTCGCCGAGAAGAGGCCGTAGTTGTCTTTCGACTCGACCGTCTGAGTCTTCGGCGTTCCCGGGTAGTCCACTACGTATCCGTTCCCGTGGTACGTCTGCCAGTCGCCACCGACGATGTCCTTTTCCCCCGGCACGTTGACTGATCGCTCCCCATTCGGCGCGAGGTTGATGCCGCCCGCCTTGTCGTAGACGTCGAAGCTGAGCCACAGCTCACCGGGAGGCACGCCGAGGTCGACGGGATCGAAATCGCAGTCGTACTCGTCCCCTGAAGCCGGCCGGCTGACGGTGCATGCCGTCTTCCATCTACCGGACTTCGACCCGAGTGCCGACCACCAGATCGTGAAGTTCACGTGGTCGATGGCAGCGCCGTCCTTTGACGGATACGCGTGGGCCGCCATGTGGACCGTCCCAAACTGATCGCTTCCGCTGGCCGGCGAGATCCAAGTGCCACCCGGCTTGGCCGCGGGCGGAGCCGGCTGGACCGGTTGAACGGGCTGAACGGGCTGAACGGGCTGAACGGGCGCGACCGGGGCGGAAGTCTGCTCAAACCCTTTGTAGTTCCAGCCCGCGTTCTTGTCCCCCCAGGCCGTGACGAAATCATCGGCCGTCATCCGGAACTCGCGACCGGGATCCTTGTAGGTCCGATTCCACGGATCGTCGAGGATGACCGTTTGCCCGTTGTCGACCAGGCCAACCGCGAGGATGGAGTGCGGGCCCGAGAAGTCCTCGTTGTCCGGACGCGGCGCCTTTCCGGTCGAGTCGTTCAGAAGGGTGGAGTTCACGATGTAGAGCGCGAGCGGCCGGCCGGCTGAAAGCTCGGTCTCGAGGAGGTCTCGCCAGCCTTTGGCCGATGTCGTCTTGTAGCCGTCGTCGGCCGCGAAGAGGCCATCGGTCTCTTGTTTCACGACTCCGAAGTCTTCGCCCATTCCCTTCACCGGCACGCCCGCCGCTTTGCGCATGAACTCACGAACCGTCTTGAAGTCGGCCGGTCGCTGAACGAGCGCTCCCGCCGGATGAAGGGCAACCTTGGTGCCGTCGGTGCCCCGGGTGACGGCCAGATTCGAAGACCCGTCCGGAGCCATCTTGAAGCCGTCTCCGGTGAGGGCCTCGTTCGCGGAGATCTTCCCGATCAGCATGTGTTCGTCGCCGAGGACGACCGTTTCGCCCGCCTTGAAGCGCGACCCGTCCTTGACGTTGATAGTGGTTCCGTTGCCGCTCGCCTGGGCGAGGGTCGTCGACTGCAGGGCGGAAATGGCCATGGTTATGGATGCCGGGAGGCAATCCCACAGGCCGGAATCCGTGGTGTAGGACGGCGGAGCGAATTGCTGACCAACAACCGGTGGCGATAGCTCGACATCGGCCCAGGTACCGACAGCGTCCTGAGCGGCAACGGTCGCCGGGCCCACGGCCGGCACGAGCCCGAAGCCTCCGACCAGTGCGGCGGCCATCGCTATGGACACGGCGCGACGAGTCACGCCCCGGATCAAGGCTGCGGCCCGGATCATGGCGCGACCTCCATCGTCTTGAGCATCTCATCGAGTTGCGGAACGAGGTTGACGGCAGGTCCCCTCGTTGCGGTGATCTGGAGCCGACCCCCGTGGTACGGAAGGTCGATGAACGTTGACGCGTCCGGCGTTACGAGCCCGACCTGGTGATACTCCCAACCCTGAAGACCCGCGACTGTCACTTTCTCGGGCGTGCTCATCCCCTTGCGTGACGGCGGTTGCGTGACGGCCACCCCAGGATCGAAAGCGATGCTTATGGTGGGGACGGGACGGTCGGTCGGCGAGTCGGGCTGACGCAGGGCCACGAAGCGGCTATCGGATGAGCGCTCGGCGTGCCAGTCGGCCGGGTACTTCAGCGTGACGCGATCGGTGACCGGCGGAGCCGCATGCCAGTCGTCTGCGACCATCTCCACCGGCGGCGCGATCCCAAGCCCGTCTGACGAGGTGGCGGCCAGGTGTGCCCCACCGGAGCCCAGGCCGCCGGCAAGAGCGACACCGATCACGACGACTGCGACGACCACGACCAGGCCGATTGCGCCGACGGCTGCGAACGGCAGCAGGTTCGGGCGTTGAGTCTGTGGGCTGAGACCGGCACGTCCCACGTTCGGGCGTGAGGCCACCAGGGCCGCCGGTCCCGCCACCACGCGAAACGTGGTCCCGCCGATCTGGAACACCTGACCGAGGCTCAGGACAACCCGATCAGCTCGACCGCGATCCAGTCTGATGCCATTGGTGCTCCCGGTTGCGTCCACGACAGGGCGTCCCGCCGAAATCGAGACGACCGCGTGCCGACGCGACACAGTGGGATCGGGTAGGCGGATATCGCAGGCGGCGTCCCGTCCGATGGCCAGCGGCCGATCAAGCGGCAGCCGCGAACGGACTCCCAAGCGGTCCCACTCCAACCACAAGCCTGAAGCAGCACTCGCTACACCGACCGCGCCGGGTCGCACTATTCCAGCCCTCCTACGACGGAACGGGCGCTCCAGCGGGACGGCGTGGAGTGCTCTACTTCTGAATCGAGTCTATCGACGGGCACGATCCGAAAACAATGCCGCCCGGCCAACAATTCGCTGACTTCGGTGGGTCACGGATGAAGTACCTGGATCCCGCCGGTCGCCACATCGCTGTCATTCCAGCCGCCGACCAGCACGACACCGCCGTCGTTCAGCGCGACCGCCGCCGGCCAGTAAAGTGCCGTTGGCAAGGTGGCGGTCTTGACCCACGTGCCCGGGCCCGGGTCGTAGAGATCAGTTTCGGCTGTGGCATGGTCATTGGCGTTCACGCCACCAATGACCAACACCCTTCCGTCCGCCAGCGTAACCAGGCGGCTCTGAGCATGTGGACCTGGCATAGCACCGGTGCGCCAGCCCACGCCCGGCGTGTATACGTCGGTCGATACCAAGGCAGACTCGTAGCCGTTGCTCCAGCCTCCCGCGACCATGACATCGCCGTTGGGGAGCAGGACGGCGAGATGGACCGCCCTGGGCGCGGACATGTTGCCGGCACTGTGCCAGGTGTTCGTCTGGGGATCGAAGATCTCCGCCGAACTTAGGACCTGCTCCTTGTGGGGCGTGCCTTTTTCCTGCAAGAGCTTGTCGCCGCCTGCGACCAGGACTTCACCATCCTGCAGACGTGTAGCGGTCGCCCGCGCACGCGGCACCGACATCGGCTTGACAGTGGTCCAAGACCCGGTCGTGATGTCGAAAACCTCGGCTGTAGCCGTGGCCGCGTATGTTCCCGTCGAGAAACTCGTCCAGCCACCGGTTACGAGCACCCTCCCGCCCCCGATGTCGGTAGCGGTGCCTTGATCGTGGTGCGAGTGCATTGCTGCGATTGGATGGAACGCTCCGGTGGCAAGGTCGAGGATCTCGGCGCTGGCAATCGGGCCACTTTTGTTTCGCCCGCCGGCAATCATCACGTCAGCGCCGTTGTTGAACACTGCCACGGCCGGATTCAACTGGGCTATGGCCATCGACGGGCCATCACTGAGCTTTCCCGACCGCGGATCGAACACCCACGTCTTCTGCGTCGCAAGATGAAGGCATTCCTTGTTGCCGCATACGGCGAAGATGGCGACTCGCCCATCGTTGAGTTGGGCGACGCCGTTGCCCCAGACGCCCGCTGGAACCGAGACATTCCCGAGCCACTGACCAGACGGAACGCTTGGCGCTGAAGCGGCAGCGCTCTGGGTTGCCTGCGGCATCAAGGACGCCTGGCCGCTCGAATCGGCCACCCCGCCTGTGAAGGCGGTCGGAGTTGGCTCGTTTGTCGGGCCAGAGGAGTCCGGTCGGCCAACGGACATCACGGCGGCCGTCCCGACGATGGCTACCACGGCCACCACGCCGATGAGGGCCAGGACGATCGAGGCCCGGGAGCCGGACCGCTGCGCGTTGGGCGTGCCCATGCGTGCCGGCGCGCCGCCAAGAGACCATGTGGTGCCTGGCTGCATCGGCCCGGCGACGTGGGCTGGCGGTGTTTGGGCTGTCGCGCCTGCCGCCATCCCGGATTGAACAGTCCCCAATTCCGGGATGCCCTCCATTCCAGAGAGGGCCCGAATCAGCTGCCCCGCCGTCTTCGGACGAGCGTCGGGGTTCTTGGCGAGGAGCCAGGACAGAAGCGGGCGCGCCTCGACAGGCAGCTTGCTCAAGTCGGGTGCTGTGCTCAGATGCGCGAGCAGAACGTCCTGGTAGCTGGGCCCCTCAAAAGGCACCACGCCCGTGAGGATCTCATAACCGATAACGCCAAGGCTGTACAGGTCCGACCGCTCGTCCTTGGGCCCCTCAGGCGCCAGATAGGCCGGGGTGCCAATCAGTGCAGATGTGCTTGTGACACGAGTCAGATCCAATCCTTTGGAAATGCCGAAGTCGGCGATCTTGGGCACTCCTCCTGGGCCCATCAATATGTTTGACGGCTTGAGATCGCGATGAATGACCCCCGCGGCATGAGCGTCGGCCAGACCTTGGGCGATCTGAAATATCAAGTTCCGTGCGTCGCTCCAACCATATGGGCCATGGCCGAGTATTAGGCCGCGCAGCGATGGGCCGTCGATGTACTCGAGCACGAGATATGGACTGCGGTCCCGCATACCAAAGCCCAAAACGCGAACGACGTTCTGCGAATGAATGCGCTTCTCCAGTTCCAGCTCGCGCTCAAAGCGAGCCAGGTAGTCCGGGTCTTCCGCATACATCTCACGCAACACCTTGAGTGCCACGATCTGCCCGGTCTCTTCGTCTCGTGCTTTCCACACGACACCCATACCACCACGGCCTAGTTCGGACAGAAGTGTGAATCGCTCACCCACAGCGTGTCGTCCCTCTCTCGTCCAGTGATCGACGAGTCATGGGTACAGAGTGACTAGCGCGTCGCCGACCAGCAGTTGGCCGGCGGTGAGGTTGAGTCCCGTTCCAATCTCGATACTCTCGCCATGGGGCTTGATGAGCCGGCTCGGATTGGTAGTTCCGAGGTCCCGAACGGCCCACCCGCCGGCGACCCGTTGGATGGCGACATGCCGCCTGCTGACTCGCGGATCGACCAGTCTGATGTCGCAACCAGGGTCGCGGCCGAGAATCACGCTCTGACCCAGCTCGACCTCCCTGGAGGTAGGCCGGCCGGACTCCACCACGGCGAGTCGGCCGGAGCCGGCTGGAGGTTCAAGCGGCTTGGCCTCAACACTCGGCTGGCCACGCACCGGCAGCACCTCGGACGGCGCATCCGTCCGCGGTACGAATTCGGGGTCATGGGCCGGCCTGGAAAGCCCGATCAGCCACGAGATGACTTCGGTGAGAACCAGCAGTCCGCCCACGACCGCCGCCCCGAGGAACACCCAGAACCCGGACGACTGCGAGAATTGGACACCAAGAAGTCGGGCCGCATCCATCTGCCAGCCAGAAGTCGCGTCGTTCCACTGGACCTGCAGGATTGCGACCAACACTCCTGCGGCGACGAAATCCACCAGCGATGGCAGCAAAGCGAACAGGCCCGTCGGGGCCTTGAAGATCCTCCAGCTCGAGAGCACCAAGGAGAGGACTGCCACGGCCACGAAAAGGTCCGCGATGAGCTGCTGCGGGATTGAGTCGGCTATGGACGTAACCGCCGACACCGGCACGTAGCTCCTGGCACTGACCGTGTAGAACGGCATCAGCAAAGCCATGGCCAGCGCCACGCCGCATGCAGCCTCGAGCAGGACTCGGGGGTCGATTGGTCGCGTGGGCTTCATCGCTGGGCTCCGCGGCCCGTCCTGGCAAGGCGCTCGGTCATGGCGTGTAGATCTCGGCGGACGTCAAGGTGGTGCCGTCGTTGTCGCCGCCGGCAATCAGCACGTTGCCGTTGTCCAGGAGGGTGGCCGTTGCGCCCGAGCGGGCGACGGTCAGCTTGCCGGTCTTGGTGAACTCGCCGGTGTTGGGGGTGTACAACTCGGCGGAATCGTCCGCTGAGCCGCCGACGATCAGCACTCTGCCATCCTGCAAGAGAGTGGCCGTTGCGCCCGTGCGAGCCAGCGTCATCGAGCCAGTGGCGTCGAACCTCTTGGCCTCTCGGCTATACAGCTCGGCCGGGGTGTCCCCTGAACCACCGGCAATCAGCACAGTGCCATCCCCGAGCAGGGTGGCAGTTGCGCCCGAGCGAGCGGCGGTCAGGTTGCCGGTCTTGGTGAACGTGCCAGAGTCGACGGCGGACGTCGTCGAAGCCGTCTTGGTCGGCGAGTTGGCAGCGGCGGTCGTATTGGCCGGCTTCTTGCCACCGCTCGCCGTCGGCTTGGCGCTCGGTGGGGCGGACGCGACTCTGCCACCGCCGTTGTAGGCAAGTACGCCGAGGGTCGCGGCGACGATGGCAAGAACGACTACGCCCGCGGCCAGGATGGCCACTTTGGGTGAGCGGCCACGCTTGGAACCGGACCGCGCGCCGATGGCTGCGCCGGCTGCTCGGCCTTTGACGCCGACCTGCGCGTACCCGCCCACCAGCGCAGTGGCATTGTCCTTGCCGCCCGCCTCGACGGCCGCGGCGACAAGCGCCCCGGCGCTCTGGCCGATGGGCCAACCGCTCGCGATCCGGGCGATCTCGGCGTCATCGATCATGCCGTGGACGCCATCGGTGCACAGGACGAGCAGTTCGTTAGGCTGGAGTTGCCGGGGGCCGAACACGTCGACCAGGACTTCGGTCTCCGAGCCAATGCTTCGAGTCAAGATGTTGCGGTTGGGGGCTGTGCGGGCCTCCTCAGCCGTGAGTTGGCCGGCGGCAACGCGCGCGGCGACAATCGAGTGGTCGTCGGTGACCTGCTGGAGCTGGCCGGCCGAGACGAGGTAGGCGCGCGAGTCGCCGACATTGGCGATGCAGACCACGCCGTCCGGCTCCGAGACGAGCGCGACAACGAGCGTGGAGGCTGCGGCGCCCTCCCCTGTGATGTCGTACACGTTTCGGTTGGCAAGGGCGAAGGCTTCTGTCAGGGCGACCGACGGATCGGTCCACGGCTCATGAGCCAGGTAATCGACGACGGTCTCCACTGCAGCGCGGCTCGCTCGCTCGCCTTGCGGTCCGCCCCCAACTCCGTCTGCCACGGCCCACATCGAGTACCGGCGACCATCGCGAACGAGCCGCTCGGCCTGGACGTAGTCCTCGTTGTTGTGGCGGACGCGGCCGACATCGGTCGCCACCGAAACCTGGAGGGCGGACCCTGCAGACTGCTGCCCGACCGACCCCGTGCCGGCCGGCCTGCTGATGTCGAGCATCGTCTTGTCGCTGGCTTGCGACCGGTTGGCGGCCGAGTTGCGCTCGGCTGGCTTGGGGCGTCTCATCGGATCGCGCCTCGATACATGTAGAGCACCGGTTGATGATTGCCCCTCTGAGTGGTCATTTCGAACGCTCAGGCCCCAGTCGGGAAGAGCGTTACCAGCACGTCCCCTACCAGCAGCTGACCGGACGCGATGCGCGCCTCTCCGGCCAGCGGTTGAGCCACGCCCGAAGGACCTATTACTCGAGTTGGGTTGCTGGCACCGAGGTCTCGTACAACCCACTCGCTGCCGGTCCACTGGATCATGGCGTGCTGGCGGCTGACCTTCGGATCCGATAGTCGAACGCGTGCACTCGGGTCACGCCCGAGTACGACCTGCTCGCCGGGATTGACGGATACGGCCGTAGGACGGCCACCTTCAACGAAGGCCAGACGTCCGGCCGAGGCCGTAGCGCCGTAGGCTGCGGGCGACTGAACGGCCGGCGGAGGCGCGGTGTTCTGCCAGCCATATCCCGGCTGAGCCGATGCCTGCGTCGCCGGCCAAGGACCGGCGGCGACCACCGGAAAGGCCTGGCCGGCGCCGGTGAGCTCAACAAGGCCGGCGACCAGACCGACTACCGCGGCCGCAATGCCCAGCCAAACGCCTATGCCGGCGGCTAGTCCTGTGCTGTAGGAGTAGCCGTAATAGGTCGCGCTGGTGTGGCCGCTCAGACTGATCAGGTAGAGGGCTAAACCGCCGAGCGCCGAGCCAAAGCCAGCCGCCCACGCGACCGTCGGAGTTCGGCTGATACTAGCGCCCAGAGCCTTCGCACCAGATCCTGCGGCGGCCAGGATTGCGCCCCCGATCAAGAGCAGAAGCGTAAGCCAGCCCCCGCCGGACGACTTTGACACGATGTCGACAAGCGAATACGACGCCAGGCCCGACCAGGTGAGCCACGGCAGAAAAAAGCAAACGATCAAAGCGATCGCGGCGGCGGCACCAATGAGGGGACGCATGTTCGTCGACCCACTCCCGGCGTTCAACGCGCTCTCCGCTGACCGCGTCGCACGCCACGCCGGCGAGAGGCGATGAAGAACGCAGCGACAAGAGGAACGGCGATACCGAAGGTCAGGATGACGGCGGCCACATTCCAGGTGGTACCGGACCTAGTGAAGTCAATCTGCTTGGTAATGAAGTACTGCTTCCCGTTGGCCGTCACGGCCAGGCGGGCATAGGCGTGGTGAGAGCCCTGAGCCAATGAGGCTACGCCCAGCGACCATGCGAGAGAGCCACTCTGCCCGCCACTGACCTCGGGTGACTCCAGGCGGCTACAGTGCGCCGATTGAGGCTGCGGATCGCAGTCCAGGAAGAGCTCGAGCTGATAGCCGCCCGTCCAGGTCGTGTAGCCGCCGGCACTTACGTTGACCGTCTGATCCCGAGTCACCGTTGCGCCGTTTGCAAGGTCCGCGTTGATCTGCGTCTTGGTGAACAGGCCGGCTGAGGGGTACGTCAACGTCGCAGTCCCGGTCGCGCCTTGGGCGTCGTGAATGGTTAAGCTTTCATTGACCTGTGAGTCGGCCGGAGCCGGGTCTGTGCTGAACGTGACCTGCCACGTTGACTTGGTGCTGTCCCAGGCCTCCTTGAACAGGCTTGGGGCCTGCGTGGCGGCGTCGGTTGAGTCGGCGGTCTTGTACAGGCCGCCTGTATCTGTGCCCACGAGGGAGAGCTCGCCGCTCAGCGTGGCGCCAACCTTGGCCGAGGGCAGGAGTCCCACGACGAAGGTGGGAGGAGAGGATTTGAGCGCGTCGTTCAAGTCCTTCGGCTTGCCAGGAAGGTTGTTGTCCTTCGGCGAGGCGTCGGTGATCATGACGATTTCTCTGCGCTCGACGCCAATGGGCAGTCCGGTGTTTGCCCAATACGCAGCCTGGACAATGCCCTCCATCAGCTTCGTCTGTGGGGTCTTCCCGTTCACCTTTGTGACGGTCACCTTGTCGATCGCCGCGGCAAGGCTGGGGTCGTT
>Ga0302323_100004547_pt1 | contig 11314 bp, 7 predicted proteins | sample Fen_T0_3_FD_201950 | JGI IMG/M metagenome (GOLD analysis project Ga0302323, IMG submission 201950) | Peat permafrost microbial communities from Stordalen Mire near Abisko, Sweden - Fen_T0_3 | ecosystem: Environmental > Terrestrial > Soil > Wetlands > Permafrost | place: Sweden: Abisko... | reverse complement strand
GGACGAAGTCGACTACTTGGTGGAAAATTTTCGTGCGCTTGGACGAAATCCCACCGACGTCGAGCTGATGATGTTCGCCCAGGCCAACAGCGAGCACTGCCGTCACAAAATCTTCAACGCCGACTTCGTCATCGACGGCAAAGCGCAGGACAAGTCTCTGTTCAAGATGATTCGGCGAAGCACCGAGGCCAGCCCCGAGGACGTGCTATCGGCCTACAGCGACAACTCGGCGGTCATGGCCGGGCCCGAGGCTGGCCTGTTCTTTCCCGATCCCTGGACCGGCGTTTACGGCTTCCACCACGAGCCCGTCGGCATCCTGATGAAGGTCGAAACGCATAACCATCCTACCGCCATCTCGCCCCACCCCGGCGCGGCGACCGGCTCGGGCGGCGAAATTCGCGACGAAGGGGCAACCGGCCGCGGCTCGAAGCCCAAGGCCGGCCTGACCGGCTTTTCGGTGTCCAACCTGCGCCTCCCCGAGGCGCTTCGTCCGTGGGAAAAGGATTTCGGCAAACCCGAACGCATCGCCTCGGCGCTGGACATCATGCTGGAAGGCCCCATTGGCGGCGCCGCCTTCAACAACGAATTCGGGCGGCCCAACATCGCCGGATATTTCCGGACGTTCGAAATGGAGGTACCCGGTCCGAACGGCCCCGAGATTCGCGGCTACCACAAGCCCATCATGATCGCCGGCGGCTTCGGCAATATTCGTGTGCCGCTGGTGAAGAAGGGCGAGGTGACGGTTGGCGCGGCCATCATCGTGCTGGGAGGCCCGGCCATGCTGATTGGCCTGGGGGGCGGCGCGGCCTCCTCCATGGCGTCCGGTGCGTCGGAAGCCGATCTCGATTTCGCTTCCGTCCAGCGCGACAACGCCGAGATGCAACGACGTTGCCAAGAGGTCATCGACCGCTGCTCGGCTCTGGGCGAAAACAGCCCCATCCTGTCCATTCACGATGTCGGCGCCGGCGGACTCTCCAACGCCCTACCCGAGCTCGTGAACGATAGCCAACGTGGCGCGCGCTTCGAGTTGCGCAAGATCCCCAACGACGAGCCCGGCATGTCGCCGCTGGGCATCTGGTGCAATGAAGCGCAGGAGCGGTACGTGCTGGCTGTCGCGCCTGAGCAGGTCGACTACTTCGCGTCGCTGTGCCGGCGCGAGCGTTGCCCCTTCGCGGTACTGGGCCACGCCACCGCCGACGGCAAGCTGGTGGTGACCGACTCCATTTTCGCCAACCAACCCATCGACATGCCGCTGGCGGTTTTGTTGGGCAAGCCGCCCAAGATGGTGCGCGACGTGAAGCACGCAGCGGTCGAGCACGCACCGTTCGCGACGGCAGGCATCGATGTGCGAGAAGCCGTCACCCGCGTGCTGCGCTTGCCGGCCGTGGCGGACAAGACCTTCCTCATCACCATCGGCGATCGCACGGTGACCGGTTTGATCTCGCGCGATCAAATGGTCGGTCCGTGGCAGGTGCCCGTGGCCGATGCAGGCGTCACCGCGACCAGCTACGAGGGGTTCACGGGTGAAGCCATGGCCATGGGCGAACGCACACCGGTTGCGTTGCTCGACGCTACGGCCTCGGTCCGGCTGGCCATCGGCGAGGCCATCACCAACATTGCCAGCGCGCCCATTGCCGCCCTCGCCAAAGTCAAGCTGTCGGCCAACTGGATGGCGCCCGCCGGCCATGCCGGCGAAGACGCGCGCCTGTACGATGCCGTGCGCACCGTGGGCGAAGAGCTTGCCCCTGCCCTGGGCATCGCCATCCCGGTGGGCAAGGACTCGATGTCCATGAGCACCGTCTGGCGCGAAGACGGCAAAGCCAAGCGCGTGACTGCGCCGCTGTCTCTCATCGTCAGCGCCTTCGCTCCAGCCACGGATATTCGCCGTGCGCTGACCCCGCAATTGCGCACCGACGTCGGAGAGACAGTGCTCCTGCTCGTCGATTTGGGCGCGGGCAAGAATCGCCTGGGCGGCTCGGCGCTGGCCCAGGTCTACGGTCAACTCGGGAACGTGCCGCCCGATCTCGACGATCCGGGCCGGCTGAAGGGATTCTTCGCCGCCGTTCAAGAGCTTTCCGCTGCAGGAGCGCTGGTGTCCTACCACGACCGCTCCGACGGCGGTCTCTTTGTCACGTTGGTCGAAATGGCGTTTGCCGGAGGCACCGGGCTGGACGTCGACTTGGCAGAGCTAGCGGGACCAGCCGACCCCATCGCCCAGCTGTTCAGCGAGGAGCTCGGTGCGGTCGTGCAAGTGCGACAGGCCGATGTTGAGGCGGTCAGAGCTTGCTTTGCCCATCACGGACTTGGCCAATGCGTGTACCGATGCGGCCAGCCCGCCGCAGGCGGCGAAATCGCCATTCGCCGCAGTTCGCAGCCCCTCTTCAGCGAAAAGCGCACCGTCTTGCGCGGCCTGTGGTCCGAGACCACCTTGGCGATGCAAAGTTTGCGCGACGATCCGGCCTGTGCTGCCGAGGAACACGAGAGCCGCCTCGATCCGAATGACCCGGGCCTTGTCATGCGGCCAACCTTCGATGCCCAGGCCGATCTGGCCGCGCCCTTCATTACCCGGGGCGCCCGACCGCGCGTGGCCATCCTGCGCGAACAGGGCGTGAACGGGCAAGTGGAAATGGCAGCGGCCTTTCACCGTGCCGGCTTCGATCCCGTCGATGTCCACATGAGCGACATCCTGGGTGGCAGCGTGGCCCTGTCGTCCTTTCGCGGCCTCGCCGCGTGCGGCGGCTTCTCTTATGGCGACGTCTTGGGGGCAGGCGAAGGCTGGGCCAAATCCATCCTGTACAGCGCCCGCGCGCGCAGCGCTTTCGAGCAGTTCTTCGCGCGCTTGGATACGTTTACGCTAGGCGTGTGCAACGGATGCCAGATGGTCTCTAATCTGAAGGAAATCATTCCTGGTGCCGCCAGCTGGCCGCGCTTCGTGCGCAACCGCAGCGAGCAGTTCGAAGCCCGGCTGGCACTGCTGCGTATCGAACCCAGTCCGTCGGTGCTGTTGGCCGGCATGGCGGGCTCACTGTTGCCCATCGCCGTCGCGCATGGCGAAGGCCGCGCCGAATTCGAATCCGCCGACAAGCAACAAGCCATCGCCGCCGCCGGCCTGGTCGCGGCGCGCTTTGTCAACCACCATGGCCTCCCAACGGAGCACTATCCAGAGAACCCCAACGGCTCGGCGCAAGGTTTGACGGCCGTCACGACGCTGGATGGCCGCGCCACCATCATCATGCCCCACCCCGAACGTGTATTTCGCAGTGTACAGCTGTCGTGGCGGCCTAGTGACGGAGGCCACGATTTTCCGTGGATGCGACTCTTCCGCAACGCAAGGGTGTTCGTAGATTGACGAAGTTGGACTAGACTAGCGTTATGTCTTATGCCGCACTAGTTGAACATCATCGGCGCCTTTCACAACTTCGTCACGTAGAAGCCATCGCCTCCTGGGACGAGGCAACCATGATGCCCGCCGGCGGTGGCGCCGCCCGAGGGGAAGCGCTGTCGACCCTTCGGGGCGTCATCCACCAACAGGCCACCAAGGCCGGGCTGGCCGACTTGTTTGGCCAGGCCGACAAGGAGGTGGCCAACCTATCACCCTGGCAGAAGGCCAATTTGCGCGAGATGAGACGCGAGTATGTTCGCGCGTCGGCCCTGCCACAAAAGCTGGTCGAAGCCATGTCGCGGGCCGAATCGCAGAGCGAACAGGCCTGGCGACAGATGCGACCGAACAATGACTTCGCGGGATTCGTGCCGTTCTTTCGTGAAGTGGTTCGGTTGAAACGGGAAGCAGCCCAGGCTTGGTCCGACAAGCTATCGCTTGCACCGTACGACGCCCTCATCGATGGTTTCGAACCAGGCGCACGTTCGGAGAAAATTGCTCCCCTTTTCGCGCGGCTACGACGCGTTCTTCCGGGACTCATTGCCAAGGTAGTCGAAAGTCAGCGACGGGAGCAAACGGCCACAGGCGCAGGACCGTTCCCGGTCGAGCGCCAGCGCTACCTGGGTCTCGAGCTGATGCGCCGGATCGGATTCAACTTCAACCATGGTCGACTCGACATCAGCACGCATCCATTCTGCGGTGGCATTCCCAGCGACGTGCGCATTACCACGCGCTACCGAATGGGCGACTACACGCAGTCGATGATGAGCGTTCTCCACGAAACCGGCCACGCCAAATACGAGCAGAACCTGCCCGCCGACTGGACGAGCCAACCGGTCGGCCTTGCACGGGGTATGAGCATCCATGAAAGCCAAAGCCTATTTCACGAGATGCAAGTGTGTCGCAGTCGCGCCTTCTTGGAGTTTGCAGCACCCATCATCGCCCAAGCTTTCCCCGAAGCAGCCGCGAGTGTCCCCGAGGCGTTCAGTCCAGAAAACCTGTTTCGCCAGCTGACGCGCGTTTGCCCCAGCCTGATTCGTACCGAGGCGGACGAGGTGACCTACCCGTGCCACATCGTCTTGCGCTTCGAATTGGAAAAGCGACTCATCGACGGTTCGTTGCGCCCCGACGACGTGCCCGAGGCGTGGGACGCGGGCATGCGCGAAATCCTCGGTCTGACCACCCGGGGCAACGATCGCGACGGTTGCATGCAGGACGTTCATTGGCCGGCGGGGCTCATCGGCTACTTCCCTGCCTACACGCTGGGTGCATTGACGGCGGCCCAGCTGTTTCGTGCCGCCCGGCGCGCTCTTCCCGATGTCATGGCGCAAATCCGTCGCGGCGAGTTTGGCGCTCTCGACGGCTGGCTGCGCGAGAACGTATGGAGTCAGGGATCGTTTCTGGAAACCCGCGAGCTGGTCGAGCGTGCCACAGGCGAGCCCCTTGGTACGGAAGCCTTCGAACAGCATCTGGAACGTCGCTACTTGCAACGTGAAGCGTAGGCCCCCGAATCGAGTTAGGCTGTGCTCATGTTGGCGACATTTCTGTGCACCCTCCTCGTTGCCGGTGAGCCGGCGGCAAAACTCCCTCCACCCATTGCCAAGGAAATGACGGCGGCCCTGGTTGCAGTCAACAAGGCGCTTGGCCTGGAAAACTGGGGCGCCGAAGGCGAGAAGCCTTGTGTGGACCGCGGCGGTCTGGAAGCCACCATCAAAGACGTATCGGCATCCGACACCCGAACCTGCGCCGCGAGTGCCCTTGCCCGTGGCTTCCCCGGCCTGGGCAAGGATTACGTGCTGGGTATTCCCATGGCCGAGATCGGCCCGGTCACCGTCTTTGCCGTCGGCAAGAGCCAGGCCGAAGGCTGGGGCACCTACTCGTGCGATCCCACGCGAAAGTGCAATCCCACCAAACTGGCGGCGCCGTCGAAGCAAGCCAAACGCCTTGCCGATCGCTACCGTCGCGCCTGCGCTGATGCGAGAACGGTTTGGTTTCCCGACCGGGAGGCGGCCTGCAGCGAAGGCGTGTCGCAGACGACCGCAGACAGGACGACCGGCACCGCCACGGCCACGAGCGCTGGTCAGGAACCAGCCCCCGCCAGCCACCCGTGATTTCGCACCCGATTCTCCTGTTTTCCTAGCGGTACAGCCCGCCCGGCCGATCGGCGATTTCCATCGTGTAACATCGCCATGGCTCGTGCAAATTTGCAGTAGTCAACCTCTGCCCGCGCGACTATTGTCTCGCCCCGGACACTTCCTAAGCACCATCCGGACGGAGAAATACTCAATGGCCAAGTTGACTGGAAAAGCTCTTGTCGCGCAGGGCGGCGGCCCCACCGCGGTCATCAATCAAAGCGTCGTCGGCGTCGCGCTCGAGGCACGCCGATTTCCCGAGATCACGCATGTCTATGGGGCACGCCACGGCGTGCGCGGCGTGCTGAACGAGGACTTCCTCGACCTGACCCAGGCCACCACGCAGAACCTGGAAGATTTCGCCATCACCCCGGCCTCGGGCCTGGGCTCGACACGCGACAAGCCCGACGTCGAGTACTGTCTGAAGATGTTCAAGGTCATGCAGGCTCATGACATCCGCTACTTCTTCTACGTCGGCGGTAACGATTCGTCCGACACGTGCCGCATCGTCAACGAGCAGGCGCGCGCAACCAAGTACGACCTGCGCTGCGTGCACGTGCCCAAAACCATCGACAACGATCTGGTAGGCACGGACCACTGCCCGGGCTTCGGCTCGGCCGCCAAGTTCGTCGCCCAGGCCTTCGCCGGCGCCAACCAAGACAACCGCGCCTTGCCCGGCGTGTACATCGCCGTCGTCATGGGCCGCCACGCCGGATTCTTGACCGCCGCCGCCGCCCTCGGCCGCAAGTTCGAAGACGACGGACCGCACCTCATCTACATGCCCGAGCGCGTGTTCGACGCCGACAAGTTCGTCGCCGACGTGCAGAAGGTCTACGACCAGTACGGCCGCTGCATCATCGCGGTCTCCGAGGGGGTCAGCGACAAGTCCGGCGCCCCCATCATCACCTCGCTGAAGGGTGCCGAGAAGGACTCGCACGGCAACGTGCAACTGTCCGGCACCGGCGCCCTTGGTGACCTCTTGGCCGACCTCATCAAGGCCAAGACCAAGATCAAGCGCGTCCGCGCCGATACCCTGGGCTACTTGCAGCGCTCGTTCCTCGGTTGCATCAGCAAGAGCGACGCCGAAGAGGCGCGCGCGGTCGGCCAGAAGGCCGTCCAGTTCGCGGCCCTGGGCCAGGACGGATCGGTGGCCATCAAGCGTGCGGGCGACTACGCCGTCAAGTACGAGCTGATCCCACTGGAATCGGTGGCCGCCAAGACCCGCCACATGGACGAATCCTTCATTAACGCCGAGGGCAACAACATCACCCCGGCCTTCCTTCACTACGCACTTCCCCTGATCGGTGAGCTTCCGACCCAGGACCGCATCCAGGTCCCGCAAGTCGCGAAAATAATGGGCAACAAGTAACCCCGGACCAAGGAGCGATACAGCAATGTCAGAGAAGGCTCTCTATCAGGAAATTGGGCTCGTCAATACCCGAAGCATGTTCAAGGCGGCCATGGCCGGCAAGTTCGCCGTCCCCGCCTACAACTTCAACAACATGGAGCAGCTGCAGGCCATCGTGCTCGGCTGCGTGGCTTCGGACTCGCCCTTCATCTTGCAGGTCAGCTCGGGCGCGCGCAAATACGCCGACCAGACCCTCCTGCGCTACATGGCCCAGGGCGCGGTGGAAATGATCAAGGCAGCCAAGAGCCCGATCAAGTTCGCTCTGCACCTGGACCATGGCGACACCTTCGAGTTGTGCAAGTCGTGCATCGAGACCGGATTCTCGTCAGTCATGATCGACGGCTCGCACCACCCGTATGAGAAGAACATCGAGGAGACCCGCAAGGTCGTCGAGTACGCCCACAAGTACGACGTCACCGTCGAGGGTGAACTGGGCGTGTTGGCCGGTATCGAGGACGACGTGGTGGCCGCCAAATCGGTCTACACGCATCCTGACCAGGTGGAGGATTTCGTCAAGAAGACCGGCGTGGATTCGCTGGCCATCTCCATCGGCACCTCGCACGGCGCCTACAAGTTCAAGCCTGCACAGTGCACGCGCAACAAGGAAGGCATCCTCGAGCCCCCGCCCCTCCGCTTCGACATCCTCGAAGAGATCGAGAAGCGCATCCCCGGCTTCCCCATCGTTCTCCACGGCGCTTCGTCGGTCGTGTTGAAGTACGTCGACATGATCAACAAGTTCGGCGGACAGCTCGACAACGCTGTCGGCATCCCCGAGGCCCAGTTGCGCAAGGCAGCCACCTCTGCAGTGTGCAAGATCAACATCGACTCCGATGGCCGCTTGGCCATGACCGGGGCTATCCGCAAGGCCTTCGCCGAGAACCCGAAAGAGTTCGACCCGCGCAAGTACCTCGGCCCCGCCCGTGACGAGCTCAAGAACCTCATCATCGACAAGAACAAGAACGTGCTCGGCTCGGCCGGCCACGGCAAGGAAATCTTCGGCTAGACCGCCGAGGGACATGGCTCGGACGTATGTCTTAGAGCTGCAAAGGGCACGGAGGGCGACCTGCCGTGCCCTTTGTGTATCTGCGTTGCTGGCGGGTAGTCAGGGCTAGCTTAGGATGCAGGGCGTCCGACACGAGTGCCTTTCGCGCCGCCGCCGTGGCATCATCCGCGCATGATTGGCATTTCACGCCCCGTGCACGCCTCCCTCGCCACCGTCGTCCTGCTTCTCGCCTGCCACGCTAGCCGCGCCCACGCGTCCAGCACGCTCGAAATCATCGGCGCCACCACCGGCGGCAATCAGATCACGGCACGCGTCCTTTCGCACGGCTCGGCCGCTACCTACTTCAATCCATCGCTCCTACCCGAAGCCACCCCAAAACTCGAGGTCGGCTTCTTCGGTTTGTCGACGCAAACCAAGATTCGCCTGAAGGCGCGTCCTGATGGCGTCGATGTGCCAAGCTCGATCTACAACACCAGTGCCCCGGGCCGGCCGCTGGCGACGGTGGATCTGCCCAACCTGCGCAGCAACACGGAAGCGGACGACAATGTCGTCTACGCCGCCCTGGGCATGGTTCGCCCTCTGGCCGGAAAAGCCCTGGTCTTCGGATTCTATGCGTTCCTGCCGGTGCGGGCGTTCTTGGACCAGAATGGTTTCTTTGCCGACGAGCGCGAACAGTATTTTTCCAACCAGCTCCACTTCGAGCTCCTGGGCGACCGATTGGACGTCTCGACCATTACCTTCGCCCTGGGCTCGCAGCTGAACGACTGGATTTCCGTAGGCGCCGGCATCGACGTCGCCATCTTGACCGAGTCGAAGGTAACGGTGTACGTCCCTAACATTGCCGCCCAACAGACCTTCACTTTGGCACCCACCATTCACACCGACAGCAAGTTCAAACCTTACTTCGCCACCACCGTGCACCCAAGTCCGCGCAGCTCGGTAGTTGCCACGCTGCACTTTCCATTCTCCAACGACACCCACGGCGAAAATGATTTGCGCTTCTGGAACTACACCTATGAGAGTGGAAAAGCGGTCCAACAAACCTACACCATTTCGCAAGGCAGCGAGCCTCTGCGTGTGGCACTGGGTGCGAGCTATAGCGGCCCTCTCCGCGCCGATGGCCGGGCGCCCTGGGAGATCGGATTTCAAATCTTGGGCGAACGCTGGTCGCACTACCACAACCGGCAAGGGGTCCAACCCTCGGCCGCCCCCTCGAACCCGACAGACACCCCCTCGACCCCTTGGAACAACACCCTCAGCTATGCCGTCGGCGGCGGCTTTCTGTGGCGCGAACGACACGTGACGGCCGACATCGGCTACGCCCCTTCACCGGTACCGGACCAGACCGGCCGGACCAACTACGTAGACAACGCTAGATTGCTTGCCAGTGCCGGTATCGAGGGTCCGGTGAGATTTTTCGGCAAAGAGCTGGAAGCCGGTGTCACCCTATTGGGCAGCCTATTTCTACCTCGCGATGTCAGCAAGAATGCCAATGCCACGCATCCGGTGATCGACGAGGATCCCGAGACAGTGGGATTGCAAACCAACAACCCTGGCTATCCCGGCTGGAAGAGCACGGGCTTCATGCTAGGCGCCGGCGCCACCTTCCGCATCGCACGCTAGCGCCCCGTGATAGTCCGCTGGCGGCAATACCGGCAGAAGCTTCCGCGTTCTACGGAAAAAGCACCGACTCGTTCGCGCGCACCCAGGCGCAGGTTGTCGCGCTGCCCTGGCCTGCGCCACTGTCCACATCGCCACCGTCAATAGGGCCACCGTCGATAGGGCCACCATCGATAGGATCACCATCGACAGCGCCACCGTCGCCCCCAGAAGCACCCCCGATTCTTACCATTGCAAAGTTGCTGTTGCAGGTGAGGTCGGGGCTCGTGCTCGTACCCGGTTGTGCGTACAACGCCTTGAGTTCCGTCGGATCGCTGGCGAGGACGTTCTGCTCGGACTTGAAGGCCAGCCTTCCCACCAGCCTATCTGCAGCGATTGCGATGGCCTCAACCGAGGTGATCTGTCGCTGGACCGAAAAAAGCTGCCCAAAGATCGATGCTCCAGTCAATCGAATGGTAATCCCTGGATGGCCATCGTTGTCTTCATCAAACACGCGATCGTCCACCACGGTCGGCAGAGGGTCGGCAGTGGGATCGACAAGGACAGCGCCAGCAACCTCCGCAGCTGGCAGCAGACTCATGATCGGGTAGCCCTCAGGCCCCGGCGCAAAACTGCCGGTTCGGTGAACGGGCTTTTCGGTGTGAGCCCACGCATCCGGAATGACCACCACAGGCACAAGCGGTTTGGATTGATCCCTCTCGACGCGGTCACAGTACCGGCCATCCAAGGTCAACGCAGTCCCGGTCTGAGCTATCGTCAGCAAGACGTAGAACACGCTCTCCGTTTGAAGCTTCCCCACGGCAGCAGCGTTCACTGTCTGGGCTCCTTGCACCCGCGCTACCCAAGTACCCGAGAGATCTGTGACGGTGGTGAGAACGGGCTTGTCCGTGCAGTAGGGCGAGACTGTAGCGGCTTCCTGCACGTCAGTCGCATCCACCACAACTCGCGCATCCGCGTTCGAGCTGCCACTGCCGCATCCAGCGCCGAGGGCCGCTAGAAACGCCAGCAGACAATGGATGGTCTTACCTACGGTCCCACTACTGCCCAAATTGCAAGGTTCACGCATGGTCGCGAAGGATAGCAGAAAGGCAGACTTGCGAAACCCTGCGACTGGCGACACCGGCCGTTACTTGGCCTGGACCGCGGACAAGACGGCGGCGTAGTTTGGCTCGCGTGCCATTTCCGCAACCAGCTCGGTGTGCACCACCTTGTCGTTCTCATCGACCACCACGACAGCGCGGGCGCAAATGCCAGCCAGGGGACCACTGGTAAGCAGCACGCCGTAGTCCACGGCGAAGTCCCGTGAACGCATCATCGACAAGGGGACGATCTCCACCAACTTTTCGGCCGACTGAAAGCGCTCGCCGGCGAACGGCAGATCCGCCGAGATGATCAACACAGCGCAGTTCGGGATGCGCTTGACCTCCTCGTTGAATTTGCGGGCCGAGGTTGCACAAACCGAGGTGTCCAGGCTGGGAACGATGTTCAGGATCTTCTTCTTGCCCTTGAATGTAGCAAGCGACACATCCTGCAGGTCCACGCCGACCAGCTTGAAATCCGGCGCCTTGCTTCCCACTGCCGGAAGACTTCCCGAAGTTGTGATGGGATTTCCTTTAAGCGTAACGGTAGCCATGATCTCCTCTTCCTTTGGGGGCATAGCCTATCAGAAGTCAGCAGAGGCGCCCTCTCCAAGTGATGCCCGGCCCCATGGCATCGCTTGACATCCGTCGGCGCCGGTCGTAGATAGCGACGCCATGCCGAATCGGTGAATG
>Ga0302323_100004543_pt1 | contig 11317 bp, 10 predicted proteins | sample Fen_T0_3_FD_201950 | JGI IMG/M metagenome (GOLD analysis project Ga0302323, IMG submission 201950) | Peat permafrost microbial communities from Stordalen Mire near Abisko, Sweden - Fen_T0_3 | ecosystem: Environmental > Terrestrial > Soil > Wetlands > Permafrost | place: Sweden: Abisko... | reverse complement strand
GGAAACGCGTGCGAGCAAATCGACGCCAAGGGCATTGACCGCTGTGGCCGCGACGCTCGTGGCGTCCGGTGCCGGTGTCGAACCACTCAACGTGGACCGCAACAGAATCAAACCACTCACCAACCAAACAGTTTTTCGCAGAGACATAAGGAATCGGGGTGCGACCGGCCTAAACCGGTTCACAGGCTACAACGAAGAACCGTGGACTTTATTACGACAAAATACCCGGCGGTGAGGCCGGGCTTTGAGGTGAGCGCAGGGGTTTACTGGCTGATTATTTCTGCACTGGCGCCGTGCGGGCGGCTATCTTTTCCCGTAGCGCGGGGCTGGCGACTTCTGCTTTCACACGTTCAAGGTGGCCCGCTAACGGGGAACTGCAGGGCGAACAAATTGCCATTAGGTTTTTGTCTGCACGCCTTCCCGAGAAACCAACTCCAAATCGGTGCGCATTTGTTTCAGGCATTTTTGTAGCGCCTTTCTAAGCGAGTTTTCGATTTCCCCTTCCCCGGATCCCCAGTTAGCTGCGGCAATGCGCCCGTTATACACGTGGGTGCTGGTCTTGTTTTCCGGGCCGACGAGCTCCAGTTCGATTACCACTGTGGCCATCTTGGCGACATTGAGTGAGGACGTATAAAGTTGAAGGATGCGCGGCTTGACTAACCATCCGGTTAGTGGCTGCGCGTCGGAGGATTTTACGACACGGAAATTCTGCCCGTTGAGATCAATGAGCGCAGCCTCAACCCAGGCGGCGGAATCTTTTCCCAGAACACCGCGACGCCCCACTACACCTAATTGTTGCCGCATACTTTCGGGTCTGCGATCTTCAATCGGCGCGAGTACAATCGTCTGACGCTGGTCGCCGGAGGTTACCGTCTTGGTCTCGGTATTTGCTCGCTGACATAGATTCAGCTCGGCTGGTGAAGTGCTACAACCAGGGAGGAGGGCAAGCAGAGCCCAAGCAAAACCGGCCGCTAAAAAACGGCGCATCATTTTTTGAGTGAACAGAGAGCTCCGTTGGCCAGTCTGATCCACTTGTGACCGGTGGAGTGGGTGTGAACCACAGTGCCTTTGAGCTCCATTTGAGCGACGGCTTGACCTGGAAAGTGTGGGGATGGTGCCGTGGTTTCGAGAGTGTCTTTTTTTGGCAGATTGACTTCGGGTCCGGCTGGCAGATCAAAGGCGATCATCTCCGCTATCTCTAAAAACCCGGTTGAAAGCGCGCTCTTTACGTGCTCGGCATTGTCTTTAGCCCAATACGCGATGTTGGAGTCGTTGTTTCCGGAAACCACATCGTCACCGAGAAGGACGAATTTATTAGTATAGAGGACTGTCAACGCTCCGGCTGGTTCGGTAGCGAGCGATGGCTTCTTGGCATATAGCGTCGCCGTGGCTTCAATTTTAATCCGCGAAAAATCAGGCGTAAAACGATGGTCCACGCTGATGATCATCACTGCATCCGTTGTTGCGGATTTAAGGATTCGCTTGCAGGCAGCTTCATCAGAGGTTGGAGCGAGTTCTACACTGAGAATGGGAAGATATTTGGCGTCGGGGAAAACCTGGCGAAATGTATCGCGAAGTTTCGAATTGGCGTCATAGCCGGCCATGGCGTTGCGGACGGGGTCGGCTGCGGCCTCTGCTTTTTTTGCGCGAGAAGTGTTGACCGAGGAATCAATAATTCCGCCAACCAGCCCTCCAATGAGGCCACCGGTCGCACCGGCTGCGGCGCCGGCATTGGATGCCACAATGTCAGTGCCAATTTCAGGTTGGACCAGGCCCGTGGTTAGGGCGGTGCTTTTTATCGCGTCCTTGGTCGCAGGCGCAAGTGCGGTACGCACCGAGGTCATGCAGCCGCTCAAGATAGCGGCTGCACAGACAGTGATAATGCCGAGGGCAGGGGTAAGCTTACTGGACATGGTTGTGGGGATGAAGCTGGTTGGGGTAACATGAAAGCCAGGCCGATGAAACCTAATTTTTCGGCGGCGAACCAACAGCAACCGGTTTTTTCTCTGGTAGCGCGCGGCTGGCGACTTCGGCTTTCACGCGTTCGAGGTATTGCGCGAACGGGATGACGCCTTCGTCGCCTTTGGCGCGACTGCGCACGCTGACGGATTGCGCTTCGGCTTCCTTCGCGCCGAGCACGAGCGTGTAGGGAATCTTTTCCAATTCGGCGCGGCGGATCTTGGCGCCGAGTTTGTCGCTATGCTCGTCGAGCGTCGCGCGCAGACCGGCGGCGCGGAGCTGGGTGAGCAGGTTCTTGCCGTAGTCGCCGACCTTGTCGCTGATCGGCACGAGGCGGATCTGTTCGGGCGCGAGCCAGACCGGGAAGTCGCCGGCGAAATGCTCGATGAGTACACCACAGAACCGCTCCATTGAACCAAAGGGCGCGCGATGGATCATCACCGGACGATGCGGTTGGTTGTCGGCGCCGATGTACGAGAGGTCGAAGCGCACGGGCAGGTTGTAGTCGACCTGCACGGTGCCGAGCTGCCATTCGCGGCCGATCACGTCTTTGATCACGAAGTCGATCTTGGGGCCGTAGAATGCGGCCTCGCCGGGTTCCTCGGTAAAAGGTACGCCGAGGGTTTTCGCCGCCTCGCGGCAGGCGTTCTCGGCCTTGTCCCAATTTTCCTTGGTGCCGGTGTATTTGTTTGAGTCAGGATCGCGCAGACCGACCCGGACGCGGTAGTCTTGCATGCCCAGCGTCGTCAGCACGGTCCTCACGAGGGAGAGACAGCCTTGTACTTCAGCGCCAACTTGTTCCTCGGTGCAGAAAAGATGGGCGTCATCCTGCGTGAAGCCACGGACGCGGGTCATGCCGTTGAGCTCGCCCGACTGTTCCCAGCGGTAAACGGTGCCGAACTCCGCGAGGCGTACCGGCAGGTCGCGATACGAGTGCGGCTGCGAGGCGAAGATCTTGATGTGGTGCGGGCAGTTCATCGGCTTCAGCATGAAACCGTCGAGCAGCTTGGTCGCATCCATCACGCGGTCTGCGCCAATCATTTCCTTACCGACCCGTGTGTTAAGCTGTTCGGCAAATTGTGACGAAACCGCTTCGAGCCGCGCTGTAAGTTCAGCGCAACCGCAGCCTTCAGCCGCCATCTTGGCGAGTGCGTCCGGTTCGGCAAAGGCCGGGAACTGCGATTCCTTGTAGTAGGGGAAATGGCCTGAGGTTTTGTAGAGCGTGAGCTTGCCGATGTGCGGCGTGAAAACCTGCGAATAACCCTGTTTGCGGAGCTCGCCGCCGATGAAATCCTGCAACTCCTGACGGATAACCGAACCATTAGGTGTCCATAAGATCAGGCCCTGGCCCACGTCGTCGTCGATATGGAAAAGCTTCAACTCCTTGCCGAGTTTGCGATGGTCGCGGAGCTTGGCCTGTTCCTGGCGCTCGAGATATTGGGCGAGCTCTTCCTTGGTGGCAAAGGCGGTGCCGTAGATGCGTTGGAGCTGTTTGTTCTTCTCGCTGCCGCGGTGATAGGCCCCGGCGATCGAAAGCAGCTTGAAGGCCTTCAATTTCGCCGTGTAGCGCACATGCGTGCCGGCGCAGAGGTCGATGAATTCACCGTTCTGGTAGAACGAGATTTTTTCGTCCGCAGGAATGTCGGCGAGACGGCCGAGCTTGTAGCGCTCCTGGCCGATTTTTTTGATGATCTCGGTGGCTTCCTCCCGGGAAACTTCCTTGCGGGTGAACGCCTGGTTTTCCTCGGCGATTTTTTTCATCTCCGCTTCGAGCTTCGTCAGGTCCTCCTGCGTCAGCTTGTGCTCCAGATCGACGTCGTAATAAAAACCGGTGTCGGTTGGAGGTCCGATGTCGAGCTTCACGTCGGGGAAGACGCGGAGCAGTGCGGTGGCCAGCACGTGCGAGCACGAGTGCCGGATTTCTTCGAGCGGAGTCATAGCCATGGTGTGTATGTGTTTTGGTCCTGCGTACGATTGCAGGGCCGGAAGGGGGACTTGAACCTAAAGATCGGCTTAGGCCAAGAACGGAAAATCGAGGCGATCGGAAACGGATGGGCCACGGAGAGCACGGAGCTCTGACACAGAGGTCACAGAGCTGCAAACAAGCTCAACTCCGAAAGATTGTCCTCCATACTACATGGTTGGTGAATCTTATTAAGCTGCGATGAATTTTGAACACGAAGAACGCAAAGATCACGAAGGTTAAGAACCGAAGCCGATCGTCGTTTGCGGCACTTTGCGCTCTTGGTGTTCAAATTCTAAGGCTTCTGTCTCTTGCCTCCGGGGCTTGGTTTGAGATTGTTTGGGGTTATGCCGCTCTGTGAACTCTGTGTCGGAGCTCTGTGTCCTCTGTGGCGAAAAGATCGGTCCGACTTCAAACGCGTGACAATCGTCAGAAGGGTGTCGCGCTGACTTTCACGGGACCGAGCAGCAGGTGCTGATCACGCGCCGGAGCCCAGGTCGGGTCGTTGCCGCCGTAGAAAACGTCGTGCATGTAATGCGTGAGCTTCCAGTCCTGGCCAGGCTGCAGCAGACGGAATTTTTTCTCGAGGCGCTGCGTGCCGTCGATCCAGATGCGAACGGTACCGTCAGTTTCAGGCGTGCCGAGTTCCACCTGCAGTTTGATTTGGTACGTGTGACCGGCCTCGACCTGTTGGACAAAAAAGCGGTCGCCATATTTTTCGCTCTGTTTTGGCCAGTAGAGATAAAGTTCGAGGTAATTTTGGACCTCCGCGGAAAAACGATTGTCGCGACGCCACATCGGCCGCGCGCTCATGCCATCGGGTTTGCCGAGGCCGCCGGACGGATGCGAGCCGCCGCTCAAACCGGGCAATTTGCCGCCGCCGTAGGGCTGGGTGTTATTCTGGCTGAACTCCCAGTCGGCTGGAAAATACACTGCGTACTCAACGGTGTAGTTGGTGCTGGGAGCAAGTTCGGCACCGAACTTGCAACCATGCGCGCCCTTGGTATGGGTGCCGGCCTTGAAGCGGGGTTCGAGCCACTTGTGGCCGGAGCCGGTCGGGAATTCGCGGATGTATGCGTCGCCCGGCTCTTCGAACCAGACAAGGGTCGGCCAGTCAGCCTTGGCTTCTGCCGTCGCATAATGCTGGCCGTCTTTCCAGTGCGAATAGTCAACCGACCAAGTCGCGGGAGCCAAAGCAGGCTTATCGGCCGCAGACAAACAACTGAACAGACCGGTGCAGGCGACAAAAGCAGTGGCAAGAAACCGGCAGAGCATAGGCGATTATTTTTTGAGCGGCTCCAGTTTGTAGCCGTCCTTGCCGTCGAGCATGGACCAGCCGGTGGCGGTCAGTTCGGCACGGAGCGCATCGGCACCCTTGAAGTCTTTGGCTATTTTCGCCGCCCAGCGTTTTTCCGCGAGAGCGGTGACTTCGGCGGGAATGTCGGTCTTGGGGGCCGACGAAGCGTCCAGGTTCAGGCCGAGGGCGAACAGCACGCGATCAAACGAAGGCAGATCGATGCCGGGGTTACCGCGATTGATGATCGTGAAGAGGGCGCCGAAAGCGCCGGGGGTGTTCAGGTCGTCCGCCAAAGCTGAAAACACTGAGGCGAAGATGCTCGTGTCTCCGCCGCTGGGCGGAAGCGTTGCGCGGAAATTACGCAGCGTATGGATCGCGCTCTCCGCCGCGTGCAGTGAATCCAGTGTGAAGTTGAGCTGCTTGCGTGGGTGGCCCATGAGCAACGTGTAACGCAGCGCCATCGGCGAAACGCCCTTGGCTTTGAGGTCGTCGAGCGTGTAGAGATTGCCGAGCGATTTGCTCATCTTCCTGCCATCTACAAGCAGGTGCTCGCTATGATACCAGTGCTTGGCGAACAGTGTGCCGTTGCAGCACTCGCTTTGGGCAATCTCGTTTTCGTGGTGCGGGAAGAGAAGATCGACGCCGCCGCTATGCAGGTCGATCGTGTCGCCAAGATGTTTCTTGCTCATCGCGCTGCACTCGATGTGCCAGCCGGGCCGGCCACGGCCCCACGGGCTTTCCCAAGCGTTTTCGCCATCGTCGTCCTTGTGCGCCTTCCACAGCGCAAAGTCCGATACGTCCTCTTTTTCGTCGGCGTCGGCGGCCTGAGGCTTGGCGACGAAGGAGGAGCCGAGCTGGAGTTGGCGCTCTTTGACGCGGGAAAGTTTTCCGTATTCGGAAAATGACGACACCTTGAAATAAACCGAACCATCAGGTGCGCGGTAGGCGTTGCCCTTCTTCATGAGCACGTCGATCATGTCGACCTGTTCGACAATGTGACCGGTGGCGGTCGGTTCGACGTGCGGCTGCAGGCAGTTGAGCGCGGCGCAGTCGGCGTGAAATTTAGCGGTCCATTGCTGGGTGACTTCGGCGAGGGGACGCTTTTCGTCGCGCGAACGGCGGATGGTTTTGTCGTCGACGTCGGTGAGGTTGCGAACGTGCTTCACTTTGCCCGGGCCGAACTCGAGTTCGAGCAGGCGGCGGACGACGTCGTTGACGACGAAGGTGCGGAAGTTGCCGATGTGGGCGGGCGCGTAAACCGTCGGGCCGCAATTGTAGAAGCGGAAAACACCGTCGACGTGCGAGGGCTTAAGTTCGCGGGTTTCGCGGGTGAGCGAGTCGAAAAGTCGGATAGGCATGGAGCTTTGGTGACCGCTAATGAACGCTAATTAACGCTAATGAGAATCTGTTTTTTCGAAAGATTAGCGTGAATTAGCGTGAATTAGCGGTTAAATCACCTCGTTTTCTCCGTCTATGACCGAAAAATTTAAGCTCGATCTGCCCCAGCGTCCCCGTCGTTTGCGCCGCAATGCCAGCATCCGCGCGTTGGTTGAAGAGACGGTTTTGCGCCCGGCGGATTTTATTGCACCGCTGTTTGTGATCGATGGCAAAGGCGCGCCGGAGCCGGTCGGCTCGATGCCGGGGGTGTCGCGGCTGAACATCGCCGATCTGGTCAAGGAATGTCGTGCGCTGGCGAAACTGGGCGTGCCCGCGGTGGCGCTTTTTCCCAAGCTCGATGTGCGGCTCAAGGACGACGGTGGCTCGGCCGCGCTCCATGAGGACGCGTTGATTTTGCGCGCGGTGCGGGCGGTGAAAAAGGCATTGCCGGAGATGGTCGTGATGACCGACATCGCGCTCGATCCGTACACGACGCATGGCCACGACGGGTTGCTCACACCCGACGGGCGCGACGTGGCAAACGATGCGACGGTGGAGGTTTTGGTGAAGATGGCGGTCCTGCACGCCAGGGCAGGGGTGGATTTTGTCGCGCCGTCAGACATGATGGACGGACGTATCGCCGCGATTCGCACGGCCCTCGATGCCGCGGATTTCACGCAAACAGCGATCATGGCGTATTCGTCGAAATTTGCGTCCGCCTATTATGGTCCGTTCCGTGATGCGGTCGGCAGCGCGAAGGCCGCGGGCACGTCTGCGCTCGATAAACGTACCTACCAACTCAATCCCGCCAATCGTCGCGAAGCCATCGCGGAGGCGTTGCTCGACGAAGCCGAGGGCGCGGATATTTTAATGGTGAAACCGGCCGGTCCGTATCTCGATGTGATCCGGGATGTGCGCGAGGCGACACGCAAGCCCCTCGCGGCGTATCAGGTTTCGGGTGAATATGCCCAACTTCACGCCGCCGCCAAAATGGGCTGGCTTGACCTTGGGAAGACCCGTCACGAGTCACTGCTCGCGATCAAGCGCGCCGGCGCAGACATGATTCTGACCTACTTCGCAAAAGACATGGCGGCCGCATTGAGACAAGGAAAGTGATCCTCTTTCCGATCCATTTTAATGTGGAACTCAGGAAAACTGGAAAAGAGGAATGGTCTATTCATGGCTCGTTCCTGACTTCCTGAGTTCCCCATTAATTCAGGTCTTCTTCCCAGCTCAGAACGCCGACTTTGGCACTTGGATCGAATCGCCCGGCATGAGTCGCGGATCCTCCATCGGCGATTTCTGGGCGAGCGTGGCGTCGATGTCATAGGCGACACGATCGCGCACAAGATTGAGGTGCGCTTCCCTGGCGTAGAGCGTGAAACCCCCGGCGGCTTGAACGGCCTTCATTACTGTCAAATCGGGTGTCCAGATGATGCGCCCCGGGCGGCCAACTTCGCCGCCGACGTAAACATAGCGTTCGGTAACGGAAACCGACACGTCGACGGTGGTATAGATTTTTTTTGAGACGTAAGCCTCACGAATTTTCTGCGAGAGACCCGCGGTGGTCGTGCCGGCCGCGGTGACCTGGCCGATGTAGGGCAGGGTGACGAGACCTTGCTCGTCAATCTGCAAGGTATTCGCCGTGGGATCGGGTACGCCTTGAAGTGTGATGACGAGACTGTCGCCTGACCGCAGATTCGCCACGGAACCGGCTTCAGGCAGTTTGGGATTTCCTCCGCCGGCCTGGTGCGGACTATTACAGCTGGACGCGAAAATAAGAGCGCCTAGCAGCGCGAAAACGGGGAGTTTTAGCCGGGCAACGAAAACCATGATGCGGGGTTCAGTTGAGCCAAACCCCAGCCAAAAGCAACGTTACCGTTTTCCTTTCGTGCTGCGCTTCGGCTTTTCCTCTTCGTCATCATCGTCCTTGTCGTCGTCTTTGTCCTTCTTGTCGTCGTCGTCGTCGTCCGAGTCCTCGTCGTCATCGTCCTTCTTTTTGGCGTCCTCGTCGTCTTCGTCTTTTTCCTCGTCGTCCTCGTCCCATTTCAAGGACTCGTCATTCTTAAGTTTCTCTTCCTCGGCTTCATCGAGTTCGGGCAGGTCATCGTCATCGACTTCGACTTCCTTGGAGGGATGTTCTTCATCGACGTCCCACCCCGTCGGAACGTAATCGAGGATGGCGGTGATTTCTTCGAAGGTGTGCACGGCCTTGCCTTCAATAAAACTGGTATTCTGGTCTTCGCGCAGTTCGTCCTCGACCTCGTCGACCGTGAGCTTGGATTCGAAATCAAACAGGTCGTTGAGCATCTTGACGCGCAGCCGGATCAGATGGTCAAGCAGGTCCGCGAACGGCCCGTTTTCTTCGTCGATCACGTCGGGGAGCACGAAGAGCTTCTCGTCAGACTCAAAAATCGACTCCTTCACTCGCTTGAGGCGGACGCGGCCTTCGCCGAGATCCTTCTCGATGCGGAATGAAATGAACGACGCCTCCATGATGTCCTGGTCAAAGCTGTAATCGCGCAGCGGCTCGATCAGCTCGAGCATGTGGGCGACTTGTCGCGGGTCGATGATGCTCAGCCCGTCGACGTCCCAGCGGACCGGGTCGCTGACTTCGCTGACCCACCAGTTATGATCTTCGCCGAGACGGACGATGCACCAATCGAGATTTGTGGAAGATTTAGCCATGTGACGTTGCTTATCGTTCGGAGCAAATGGCCCGGGGTTAAGCGGAGTCAAACCGGTAAAGTGAAAATCTTACGACTTTCTTCCGAAAGACTCCCCTAAGACCGTCCGAGGCCGAAAAGAACGCGGAGCGTGTTTGCGGTGATTTGAAAAACAAGCACAAAAACAGGGATTTGTGAGGAAAACAGTCGATGGCCAATTTCAGGCGGTTAGCCGGGCTTTTGCCGCGGTCCGGTTCTGCAATTGTCTCGCGACGCCTTGATTTCTCCACGGCGCTTTCCCACTGTTGCTGGTTATGGGTCTGATCTACGAAAAAGTTTTGCGCCCGGCCTTCTTCTCACTCGGTCCTGAGCGCGCCCACGAGCTGGCCATGGCCGGCATGACGGTGCTGGGGCATCTCGGACCGGTTTGCCGCGTGCTGGAACGGCTTAACCAATTGCCTGCGGCAAGCACGCGCCCGGTCGAGGTATTTGGGCTCAAGTTCCCCAATGCGGTCGGGCTGGCCGCGGGTTTCGACAAAAACGCTGAGGGCTGGCCCGCCGCTGCCGCGCTGGGTTTCGGTCACATCGAAGTTGGTACCATCACGGCCCAAGGCCAACCGGGCAACCCTAAGCCCCGGGTCTTCCGTTTTCCCAAAGAAGAAGCGGTCATCAACCGCATGGGTTTCAATAACGATGGCGCGGAACGCGTCGCCGCCCGCCTCGCGAAGCAGCCGAAGCCCGGCCAGCGCCGCATCCCCGTCGGCGTCAATCTCGGCAAAACCAAACTCACGCCGCTCGATCAAGCCGTGGAAGACTACCTCGCGAGTTTTGCCCGCCTGGCTGATTACGCTGATTATATGGTGCTTAATGTCAGCAGCCCCAACACACCCGACCTGCGCAAGCTGCAGGACGAGGACCGGCTGCGCGAACTGCTCAGCGCGATCACGGGTGCCAATCTCGGCCGGGTCGACGCCGGCAAAGCCCGCAAGCCCGTGTTGCTAAAGATCGCACCGGATCTCACCTTCCCGCAGATCGACGCCGTGCTTGGCGCTATCGGCGAGTTCGGTCTTGACGGTATCATCGCCACCAATACCACGCTGGCGCGCCCAGGTGTTTTTGCCTCGGTTGATCAAGCGGGTGGCCTGAGCGGAAAGCCGGTGCGCAAGCGCTCAACCGAGATCATCAACTACATCGCCCGCGCCACCCATGGGAAGCTGCCGATCATCGGGGTGGGCGGCATCCATAACGCGTCAGATGCGGGTGAAAAACTCGATGCGGGCGCGACGCTCGTACAGATCTACACCGGCATGATCTTTCGCGGTCCTTTCTTCGCCCGTGACCTCGCCTGGGCGCTCAACGATCGGCAGAACAGAATCTGGCGGTCGTAAGCCCGTTTCGTCAGGTTAGGCCGGTGAGTTCGCCTCGGACAAGGCACAGTCGGGACCGTAGAGTATCCGATATCCCGGTACAGGACTCGAACGCGTCGAAATTTGGCTAGTTTTCGTTTCAGCACTCGATAAACGCGGGGAATGCACCGGTGTTCCCGACGTGGTGCATTCGCCAGTCGCGCGCTGTGACCGGCAGACGGTCGCCGAAGAAATAATAATCGCGATCCGGCGCTTTGCGGAACGGGAAGGTGATAAGCCACGTACTGCCGTCGAAATAAGTAAGGAAACCGCCTTCTTCAGGTTTGTTTTCCGCGTACTTTTTACCGTCTGGACCGACGAATTCCTTCATATGCATCATGTGTTGTGTTCGACTGATTGATCGGCCGAATGTTGACCTTGTGCGGTGACAATACGGTGACGTTCCGGGTGGGCCACGCATCGCGCGGCGCACCGCGTGTTTTCGTCCCCGCGGGACTCAGGTATTATCCCTAACTATTACGCGGAACGCTTGGCGGTCGCAGCCGTGCGCTTTTTTGGAGTAGCGGCCTCCGACGAATCCTTCGATTGTAACCGTGAAACCAATACACACACGTCGTCGGAAAACCGGCCGGTGGCGGCATGGGCGCGCGCGGCTTCGGCGACGTAGGCGGCCAAGTCGGGCTCGTGA
>Ga0302323_100004542_pt1 | contig 11318 bp, 7 predicted proteins | sample Fen_T0_3_FD_201950 | JGI IMG/M metagenome (GOLD analysis project Ga0302323, IMG submission 201950) | Peat permafrost microbial communities from Stordalen Mire near Abisko, Sweden - Fen_T0_3 | ecosystem: Environmental > Terrestrial > Soil > Wetlands > Permafrost | place: Sweden: Abisko... | reverse complement strand
CCAGGCCGGCGCCGCCCCTGCTTCGCCCGCCGTGGCAAGCCGGTCGCAGAGCGCCTCCACGTCCGCCGGCCCGTCGAGATCGGCGATCTCCGGCGCCAGCGCGGCGAGCAGTTCCAAGCCGGCGTCACGCGACTCGCCGTAGCGCGCGTTGGGCGCCGCCTCGCCGCGGCCGATCACGTCCCCGGCGCGCAGCTCCACCACGTAGTCGGCGAACTCGGAGTGTGTCCAGCGGGCGATTCCGAACGGCGCAGCCGTACGCAGATCGAGCGGCCGAGCGGATACGAGCGCCACTCGGCTCACCCTCCCCGGGCCACGGCGAAGAGACCCTCGACCGGTGCGAACGCAGGGTGGCCGGCGGCGTTACGCGGTGTCACGTACCAGTAGTAGTCTTGCCCGGCGCGGAGGCTGGCCGCCGGCACGAGGCATCGGCTGCCCGCGGCCGCGAGCCCCGCCAGCGACTCCTCGATGACAAGCGGCGCACCGGAGTCCAGACAGCCACCCTCGAAGACCAGCACCTGGGCCTCGGCCTGGCTGCACGCCGGTTCACGGATCCGCCACGAAAGCAGCACGTCCTCCCCGGCCGGCGCCACCGCGCCGCCGTCCGGAGCCAGTCCGTAGGGCCGCACGGCGTTGTAGCTCAGCAACGGGTTGGCGGCGCTCGGCCGGTAGAGAAAGGGCGTCATGGCGCCGGCCGAGAACACTCCGGCGCCGCGCGCGTACACGACCAGGGCGAAGCGGCTGTCGGCGTGCAGCAGCTGCTCCGGCACGTCGAACGACTCAAGCGGCCGGTGGTGATCCTCCCTCAGCAAGCGGTGCTTCCACAGGTCCGCCGTCTCCTCCCACACCTCGACGCGACAGCCGGTCACGGCGGCGGCCTCCGGTTCCGCCCCACGGGCCGCCCCTTGCCGCGCCGCGTCCGGATATCGCCAGGTCACGCCGATCGCGCCGCCGGCCGTCACCCATGGAGGGACGTCCACCAGCTCGGGCGCCGGCGGCCGGCGGCGCGCGGCGTCGATCTCTCCGCGCCACGTCCCTGCCCCGGACCCCGCCGCCACACGGTCCACGGCGGCCTCGTACTCGTCGTCGGCCACGGGTGCACCGTCCGGGACGTAGTAGTCCAGGTCCCGCGTGAACTGGTTGTCATAGACCTCGCGCCCGCGAGCGTCGCGCGAAAGCAGAAGCCGGCAGTAATAGGGCAGGTCGCGCAGGCCGGCGGCGCGGCGCAGCGCGACGAGGTCGCGCTCCCGCGCCGCTCCGCCGGCCTCGAGCCGCGCGTGGACCGCCGTGTTCACAAAGCGCATGCGGTCGTCCCAGAGGCGCAGGTAGGCGCCGCCGTCGTTGCGCAGGCGATCGGTGGTCTCGGTGGCGCGCATGTACCTGGTCACGATCCCGCGGTCGGCTACCCGGCGAAGTGCGCCTTCGTGCCCCCCGAACAGCGGGATCAGTGCGCGCGGCGAGGAATCGTAGACCAGATCGTGCTCTCCCACACGCCCGCAGTAGAAGGCGCAGTGGAACTCGCCGTTCGGCTGCGCGTGGGTGGCGAGCAGATCGCCGGGCAGCAGGCTTCCGCGATCGCCGATCTGCCTCCAGCCACAGGCCGTGCTGGCGCCCAGCAACTGCTCGTTGACGTCGTACCCGTCGTCGAGCCAGTCGAAGACGCGCTGCACGAGGCCCCAGCAGTCGAAGTGATCGTCGAAGTTGTACGGGCGCGCCTGCGGAGCAAAGAGCTCGAGCGCTTGCAGGACGCGGGCCGGGGTCAGCGGATCATCTCTCATGCCCTATGCTTACCAGCCTTGCGCGGTCTGGTCAAAGAGTGAGTGCGCTTCTTGCAGCCTCGCATCTTCCGACTCTTGAGGGTAGACTCGTCTTCGCATGGGGATTGACCAAGATACCCTTCTCCGCCTGACCGACCTTACCGTCGACTTCGCGTCGCAAGAAGGCACGGTGCACGCCGTCAACAAGGTGAGCTTCGATGTCGCCCCCGGCGAGCTCGTCGGCCTGGTCGGCGAGTCCGGCTGCGGCAAGAGCGTCACCGCCACCGCGATCCTCGGCCTCACGCGCATGGTCACCAACGCGACCATCAGCGGCAGCATCATCTTCGAGGGCCGCGACCTCGTGCAGCTGCCCGAGAAGGCAGTGCGCGACATCCGCGGCCGCGACATCAGCATGATCTTCCAGGACCCGGTCACGAGCCTGAACCCGGTGCTCACCATCGAGCGCCTCATGACCGAAGGCCTCGAGGTGCATCTCGGCCTGAGCCATTCAGATGCCATCAAGCGCTCTATCGAGCTGCTCGCCGAGGTCGGCATACCCAAGGCCGGGCGCCGGGTCAAAGACTACCCGCACCAGTTCAGCGGGGGTATGCGCCAGCGCGTGATGATCGCCATCGCCCTCTCCTGTAATCCCAAGCTCCTGCTCGCCGACGAGCCCACGACGGCCCTCGACGTGACCATCCAGGCGCAGATCCTGCGCCTCCTCAAGCGCCTCTCGGCCGACCACGATGCGGCCGTGATCACGATCACCCACGACCTCGGCGTGGTCGCCGGCATGTGCCAGCGGATCCTCGTGATGTACGCCGGACGCATGGTCGAGAGCGGCCCCGCCAAGCCGCTCTTCGCCCACCCGCATCACCCCTACACGGTCGGCCTGCTGCGCAGCGTCCCGCGCCTCGACGAGCCGCGCGGCACGACCCTGCAGACGATCGCCGGCCTGCCGCCCGACCTCGCTCACCTGCCGCCGGGCTGCAGTTTCGCGCCGCGCTGCTGGCTGGCCGACGACGAGTGCTGGCAGACGGTACCCGAGCTCGTCGAGACCGATCCGGGCCGCGCTTCGGCCTGCTTCCACCGCGACCTGCTGATCGCCGGCGCGGAGATGCCGGCATGAGCGCCGCGAGCTCGCAGCGGGGCGCGGCGTCCGCCGCCGGCAACGGCCACCAGACGCTCGTACGGGTCGAAGACCTGCGCGTCCACTTCCCCATCACGAGCGGCGTCGTCTTTCAGCGCAAGGTGGGCGCCGTCTACGCCGTCGACGGCCTCGACTTTGAGATCAAGACGGGTGAGACCTTGGGCCTCGTCGGCGAGAGCGGCTGCGGCAAGAGCACCACGGGGCGTGCCATCCTGCAGCTCATCCGCCCGACCACAGGGCGCGTGTTCTACGAGGGTGGTGACCTCGCCAACCTCAAGGGCAAGGCCCTGCGCAAGCAGCGACGCCGCATGCAGATGATCTTCCAGGACCCCTACGCGTCCTTGAACAGCCGCATGACGGTGGGCGATATCGTCGGCGAACCGTTGCTCGTACATCACATGGCCGACCGCGCCGGGCGCAAAGCCAAGGTCCGCGAGCTGCTCGAGACGGTCGGCATCAACCCGAACACCCTGAACCGCTACCCGCATGAGTTCTCGGGCGGGCAGCGCCAGCGTATCGGCATCGCCCGGGCGCTGGCCGTGGAGCCCAACTTCATCGTCTGCGACGAGCCGATCAGCGCGCTCGATGTCTCCATCCGCGCGCAGATCATCAACCTGCTGCAGCAGCTGCAGCGCGAGTTCGGGCTCACGTATCTCTTCATCGCTCACGACCTCTCCGTCGTGCGCCACATCAGCGACCGCGTCGCCGTCATGTACCTGGGGCGCATCGTGGAGCTGGCCGAGAACGCCGTTCTCTACGAGACCCCGATGCATCCCTACACGCAGGCCCTGCTCAGCGCCGTGCCGATCCCCGACCCCGCCGCTGAGGAACAACGTCGCCCCGTGGTGCTCACGGGCGACGTGCCCTCGCCGGTCGAGCCGCCCCCGGGCTGCCACTTCCACACCCGCTGCCCGGCGGCCAGAGAGGGTCTCTGCGACGTCGACGACCCGGTGCTCAAAGAAGTCAGGCCCGGTCACTGGGCCGCCTGCCACTTGATCACCGGCGACGACTACCCGCACATCCGCGCCGGCGAGGACGACCTCGGCGTGGCCGTCGAAGACGCCGTACACCCGGGAGGTGAGAGCGCGTGAGCGACGACGAGTCGCGCGAAGCCGCCGAGCAGCGCCGCGAGGGCATCCTTGAGCCCGAGGCCGAGATGGACCTCAGACCGGGCTCAGCGACAGCCGGCGCGGAGCTCGCCTCCGGCGCGGCCGCCGCCGGCTACTTCGGCGAGACCCTCATGATCGAGCAGCAGTCGCTGGGCGGCGAAGTCTGGCGCCGGTTCCGGCGCGACAAGTTCGCCATGATCGGCCTCGCCGCCATCATCATCATCATCATCCTGGCCGTGTTCGCGCCGTGGATCGCGCCTCACGACCCCCTCAAGCAATTCGACGAGGGCATCACCATGAAGGGCATGCCGGTCGGCTCGTCGGCCAAGTTCCTGCTCGGCACCGACACCCTCGGCCGCGACATGCTGAGCCGCATCCTGTACGGAGCCCGCGTGTCGCTGTTCATCGGCATCGTCGCCAACGGCTTCGCCCTCCTGCTGGGGGTGGTCTTCGGCCTCACCGCCGGCTACTTCAAGGGCGGCGCGGAGACGCTGATCATGCGCATGACCGACGTCATGATGGCCTTCCCGATCCTCCTGCTGGCCATCGCCCTCTCGACCACTGTGTTCAGCAACGGTGGTGTCTGGCTGCTGGTCGTGGTCATCACGATCGTCTACTGGACGCCGATGACGCGCGTGATCCACGGCGAGGTGCTGAGCATCCGCGAGAAGGAGTTCGTCGACGCGGCGCGCCTCACCGGGGCCACCAACCGGCGAATCCTTTTCCGTCATATCCTGCCGCACCTGGTGGCGCCGATCATCGTCTACACGAGCCTCGGCATCGCCACGACGATCGTCTTCGAGGCCACCCTGAGCTACATCGGCGTGGGCGTCCAGCCACCGACCCCGAGCTGGGGACAGATGATCTCCATGGGCCAGGACTACTACTACACCGCCCCGCAGCTCGTGATCTACCCCGGGCTCGCCATCGTCATCACGGTGCTGGCCTTCAACCTCGTCGGCGATGGTCTGCGCGACGCCTTCGACCCCCAGCAGCGCCGGCGATGACGGCGGCGCACATACGGATCCGTTCCTCGCACACGTTTTCCAGGAGGCAGGCATGACAGCACGTTCTCTTCTCGGCCGGGTGCTACCGGGCGCCGCCATCGCGCTCGCTCTGCTGCTGGCGCTAGGGCTCGCGGCCTGCGGCGGCGGCTCCTCGACGGCGAGCACGGGCGCCGCGGACACGCCGCAAAAGGGCGGCACCCTCACGCTCGCCTACCTGAGTGAACCGTCGAGCCTCGACCCCGCCGTCGCCTGGAACGTCATCGACTGGCAGATCGAGCACGCCATCTTCGAGAGCTTCTTCCGTTACGTCGCCAAGCCCGGAGAGGCCGGCACCCAGCTCGAGCCGTGCCTCGCGACCGAGGTCCCCACGGTCGCCAACGGCGGCATCAGCGCCGACGGCAAGACGATCACCATCCACCTGCGCAAGGGCGTCATGTTCCAGCCTCCGGTCAGTCGCGAGGTCACGGCGCAGGACTTCAAGTACAGCTTCGAGCGCATGCTGCGCTCGCCGCTGGCGCCCGGCACCAGCTTCTACATGGGCGTCGTCGGCGCGCAGGCCTACTACGACAAGAAGGTCGACACGGTGAAGGGCTTCAAGGTGGTCGACCCGTCGACTATCGAGATCGACCTCACCAGCCCCGACCTCTCGTTCCTCAACGCGCTCACCATGGAGTTCACCGACGTCATCCCCAAGGAGTGGGTCGATAAGTGGGGCAAGAAGATCAACCGGCATCCGCTGGGCACCGGCCCGTTCGTGTTCGACCACTGGACGCCCGGCCAGGAGATCGTCCTCAGCCGGAACCCGTCCTACTGGGAGACCGGCAGGCCTTACCTCGACTTGATCGACTACAAGCTCTCATACAACCCGTCAACGGCGCTGCTCAAGCTGCAGCAGGGCCAGGTCGACGCGCTCGGTGACGGCATTCCGCCGGCCGACCTGGCGCGAGTCACCGTCGACCCCAAGTGGAAGCCCTACGTGTACTCACAGCCGCTGATCGCCATCAGCTACGTGCTCATGGACGTCAAGATCAAGCCCTTTGACAACCTCAAAGTACGGCAGGCCGTGAGTTGGGCGATCAACCGCGACAGGGTCATCAAACTGCTCGGCGGCCAGGGGACGGCCCTCTGGCAGGCGTACCCCGAGGGCCTGCCCGGCCACGTCCCCGACAAGAAGTTCTACGGCTACGACCCGGCCAAGGCCAAGGCGCTCCTCGCCGAAGCGGGCTTCCCCAACGGCTTCAAGACGACGTACTACACCGACAACGTCGACCCCGACCCGAAGATCGCCCAGTCGATCCAGGCCGACCTGGCCGCGGTCGGCATCAAGGCCGACCTCAAGACCGTGAGCAACAACACCTACTACACGCTCCAGAGCCAGCCCGGCAAGGTCGCGATGGGCAGCTTCGGCTGGTGGATGGACTTCCCCGACCCGGTCGACTGGATCATCCCGCTGTTCAGCAAGAGCAACGCGGTCGAGGGCGGCATGAACTCAAGCTTCTGGTGGAGCCCCACGCTCGAGAAGATGCTCGTCGAGGCCCAGAAGATGACCGACCCGCAGGCGCGCCTCGCCAAGTACGACGAGATGCAGACCTACATCATGAGCCAGGCGCCATACGCGACGGTCTACTCGCCGATGCAGACCACCATGTGTTCGACCAGCACCGGGGGCTTCTACCTGCACCCGGTGTACCAGATCGATCCCGGCAGTTACTGGAAAAAGTGATCCGACCCTGACGGAGGGGCAGGAAAGGAGACACGGATGAAGGTACGGAGAACAGTAGTCTTGGGGGTGGCGCTTGTGGCCCTGGCCGCGCTGCTCGTGGGCCTGAGCGCCTGCGGCGGCAGCTCGAGCAGCAGCTCGAGCGGCGCCGCAAGCACCACACCGGTCAAGGGGGGCACCCTGACGGTCACCTTCCAGGGAGAGCCCACCGGGCTCGACCCGGCGATCGCCTGGGAGGTCGAGTCGAACTGCATCGAACGGCTCACCTACCAGACGCTGCTGACCTATGCGAGCACCACCGGAGAGCCCGGCACGAAGCTGGTCGGCGACCTCGCCACCGAGGTGCCCAGCGCGGCCAACGGCGGCATCACCCAGGGCGGCAAGGTCTACACGTTCCACATCAAGAAGGGCATCAAGTTCGCCCCGCCGATAAGTCGTGACGTGACGGCCGGCGACATGAAGTACAGCCTGGAGCGCATGCTCAGGTCGCCGCTCGCCCCGGCCACGTACTTCTACACCGGCATCACCGGCGCCCAAGATTACATCGACAAGAAGGCCAACGACGTCACAGGCATCAAAGTGGTCGATCCGTACACGCTGCAGGTGACGCTCGACAAGCCGGACGTCTCGTTCCTGTACGCGTTCACGCTGACCTTCACGTCGGCCATCCCCAAGGAGCAGGTCGACAAGTGGGGCAAGAAGGTCGACCGTCACCCGCTCGGTTCGGGCCCTTATGTCATCCAGTCCTGGACCCCCGGCCAGGAGATCGTCGCCGTCAAGAACACCAACTGGTCCGCCCCGACGCAGCAATACGTCGACCAGTTCCACTTCGAATTCTCGTCCAACCCCGGCACCGCGGTCCTCAAGCTGGAGCGCGGCGAGGTCGACCTGCTCGGCGACAGCATCCCGCCGGCGGACTACAACAGCGTCAAGGCCAACCCACAGTGGAGCAAGAACGTCGTCGAGGCGCCGCAGATCAATTCCTACTACGTGTACCTCAACCATCTGGAGAAGCCGTTCGACAACCAGAAGGTGCGCCAGGCCATCAACTATGCGATCAACACGCAGAAGATCCAGAAGCTGCTCGCCGGCCAGGCGGTCGCCGCCAACCAGGTCTACCCCAAGGGCATGCCCGGCTACGAAGACGGCAAGCAGTTCTACACGTACGACCCGGCGAAGGCCAAGCAGATGCTCGCCGACGCCGGCTTCCCGAACGGGTTCAAGACCACCTTCTACACGCACAACGTGGACCCGTTCCCCAAGATCGCGCAGTCGATCCAGAACGACCTGAAGCAGATCGGCGTCACGGCCACCATCAAGCAGATGGACCGTGCGACCTACTGGGACATGGTCGGGCTCAAGGCCTCCCACTTCGGCATCGGGCTCACCGACTGGATCATGGACTACCCGGATCCGAGCGACTGGATCGGCCCCCTGTACACCAACCCCAGCGAAGGCAGCGCCAACCTCGCCTGGTACGACAACCCGCAGGTCAATAAGCTCTACGAGGCCTCCAAGAGCGAGCTCGACCCCGTCAAGCGCATCGACATGTTCAAGCAGATGCAGGACATCATCATGAACGACGCACCGCTCGTGCCGCTCTACCAGACGGTGCAGACCAGCATGTTCGGCAAGAACACCGGTGGCTTCTACATCCACCCGGTGTGGATCTTCGTGTTCCAGGAGTACTGGAAGACGAACGGCAAGTGATTCGTTGACGCCGACGAGACCCGGGAAGAGAGAGGAACGCGATGGGTAAGTACATCGTCCGCAGGATCTTGTGGATGGTCGTCGTGCTCTTCTTCGTGAGCCTGATCACGTTCCTGCTCTTCTTCCTCGGGTCGAGCAACCCCGCGAAGGCCATCGCCGGCACGCACGCCACGCCGGAGGTGCTGGCGCGCATCAATCGCACGCTCGGCCTCGACCGGCCGATCTACGTGCAGTACGGCAAGTACCTCTGGGCTCTGGTGCACGGCGACCTGGGCTACAGCTACGTCACCCAGCAGCCGGTGGGCGCCTCGATCATGCAGCGCTTCCCGGCCACCCTTCTGGTGGCGCTGTGGGGTATCTTCTTCGAGCTCGTCATCGGCATCCCGATCGGCATGATCAGCGCGCTCAAGCAGTACAGCGTCCGCGATCGCGCCTTCACCGTGTTCAGCCTGCTCGGCATCGCGGCGCCGTCGTTCTGGCTGGGCTTCATCTTCCTCTATGCGTTCGCCTTCAAGATCCCGATCTTCCCGCTGGGGGGCTACGAGGGCTGGCTGCATCCCCTGTACGGGGTGCTGCCCGGCTTGGTGCTCGGTCTGGGAGGCGCCGCCTGGTACTCGCGCATGCTGCGCAGCAGCATGCTCGACATCCTCGGCGCCGATTACGTCAAGGCGGCCCGCGCCAAGGGCCTGCCCGAACGTACCGTCGTCTGGCGGCACATCATGCGCAACGCCGTGAGCCCCATCGTGACCCTTCTGGGCATGGACTTCGGCTGGTTCCTGGGCGGCGTGCTGGTGATCGAGATCGTGTTCAGCATCCCCGGCATCGGCCAGCAGGCCTGGAACGCGATCCAGACGCAGGACCGGCCGATGATCATGGGCACGGTGCTGTTCGGCGCCCTGCTGGTCACCGTGAGCAACCTCGTCGTGGACATCGTCTACACCTGGCTGGACCCGCGCGTGAAGTACAACTGAGGCGGAGCGACAGGAGAACGTCCGAGAGGCCGGGGGCGGCCGGAAGTGCCGCCCCCGGCCTCTCCGCATTTCGTAGCACAATCGCGCCGTTGCTGCGTTTTCCGCACGAAGGCGCGGCGTTCTTTACTAGACACCCACTGGCACCGTACACTGTTCCTTGCGGCGCTCCGCCCGGAGCGCCGCGTGCAGGCAGTGAGCGAAGGTGTGGGTTGCCTTCGCTCCCGGTTCTAGCCCCGTTCGGGAGGTGGTAGAGCAGTCCGGCGCCGGACCACTTGGTGTAGCGCGCGGGCTGGTCACGAGGACTGTGGTGTTCGCCCGAACTTATCGGTGACTCCTCTGGGCTCACACATGCTCCGAGGAGCAGCAGTGAGCCCAGGAACACGAGAGGATACGAGATGACAGAAGTCAAGAGACTCGGCTACATGGTCGACGGCGAGTGGAAGCAGTCGAAGAGCACGACCTTCCTTCCGATCACCGACTCCAGCACCGGCGAAGTGATCGCCGAGACCCCCATGTGCACCGAGGCCGAGGTCACCGAGGCCATCGAGTCGGCTCACGCCGCCTTCGGCCCGTGGGCCAGCATGCCGGTCCAGAAGCGCACCGAGGTGCTCTTCACGTGGCGCCCGATGCTCCTGGCGAGGATGGACGAGATCGCCACCCTGGTCTCGAAGGAGCTCGGCAAGAACCTCGACGAGGCTCGCGGCGAGGTCGTGAAGATCATCGAGGCGATCGACGTCGCGGTCGGCGCCCCCATGCTGATGAAGGGCGAGTCGCTGATGAACGTGGCCACGGGCCACGACACGGTCAGCTACCGCGAGCCGCTCGGCGTGTTCGCCGGCATCGCCCCCTTCAACTTCCCGGCCATGATCCCCTTCGGCTGGATGCTGCCTCTCTGCATCGCCACCGGCAACACGTTCGTGCTCAAGGCCGCCAACCCCGTGCCGCTGACCAGTCACCTGCTGCTCGATATGCTCTACGAGGCTGGCCTGCCCAAGGGCGTCGTCAACATGGTGACGGCCGAGAAGGAGCAGGCCGAAGTCCTGCTCAAGCACCCGGCCGTCCGCGGCGTCAGCTTCGTCGGCACCACGCCGGTGGGCAAGCACATCTACTCCATCGCCGCCGCGCACGGCAAGCGCGTCCAGGCGCAGACGCAGGCCAAGAACCACGGCCTCGTGCTCAAGGACGCCTCGCTCGAGCGCTCGGCTCGCGGCATCATCAACTCCACCTTCGGCTGCGCCGGCATGCGCTGCATGGCTCTCCCGGTGATCTGCGTCGAGAACGAAATCGCCGACGAGTTCGTCGCGCTCATGAAGAAGTTCGCCCAGGAGCGCGTCATGGGCGCCGCCTACGACGCCAAGACCGAGCTCGGCCCGGTCGTCTCCGAGGCCCATCAGCAGTCGGTCATGCGCTGGATCGACAAGGGCGTCGAAGAGGGCGCCACGCTGGTCCTCGACGGCCGCGGCGTCAAGGTCCCCGGCCTCGAGGGCGGCCACTTCGTCGGCCCGACCATCTTCGACAACGTCACGCCCGAGATGTCCTGCGGCTGGGAAGAGGCCTTCGGTCCGGTGCTCTTCATCAAGCGCGTGAAGGACTTCGAAGAGGGCCTCGCGCTCATGAACCACAGCCAGTTCGCCAACGGATCCTGCATCTTCACCGAGAGCGGCTACTACTCGCGCGAGTTCGCGCGTCGCACGCACGCCGGCATGGTCGGCATCAACGTGGGCATCCCGGTGCCGGTGAGCTTCTTCCCGTTCGCGGGTCACAAGGACTCCTTCTTCGGCGACAACCACGTGCTGGGCAAGGACGGCGTGCAGTTCTTCACCGAGACCAAGTGCGTCACCACGCGCTGGTTCACCGAAGCCGACAAGAAGCAGAAGCAGATCAGCACCTGGGAAGG
>Ga0302323_100004541_pt1 | contig 11318 bp, 4 predicted proteins | sample Fen_T0_3_FD_201950 | JGI IMG/M metagenome (GOLD analysis project Ga0302323, IMG submission 201950) | Peat permafrost microbial communities from Stordalen Mire near Abisko, Sweden - Fen_T0_3 | ecosystem: Environmental > Terrestrial > Soil > Wetlands > Permafrost | place: Sweden: Abisko... | reverse complement strand
TGAATGGATTCGTTATGCTGCAGCACCTGCTGGAGATAATCCTGCAGCTTCAGCTCAACCGTGGCCGGCGGCGGATTGGTCTCCGCTGCCCGGGCTGCCGCGAACCCCAATAAACCGCCCGTCACGAGTATCAGCAAGCAACTGAAATACATCCGCGCCCGGCTGAAATGGTGAAACGAAGCTCCCTTGACGAAATTCATTTTGCATCACGTTAGAGAATCCAACTGATTAGGCAATTATTTTTGCATCGCGGAGTCTACATCACGAAACGTGGCGGGCCCCTTTGGCCAACCCCTCTGTCTTCTGTCGCTGAAAAATCCGACGGGCACCCTTGCCGCATGAAATGGGGAATGAATGAAACGAACTACCGGTCGGGGAATGGATGGAATGGAATTTCAGTCACCAAAAAGCACCGTCCGGCTGCAAAAACTTCGGCTTTGCGAATCTCCAACAAAAAGAAATGGAGCGAGCGAAGGGATTTGAACCCTCGACGTTCACCTTGGCAAGGTGATGCTCTACCAACTGAGCTACGCTCGCGTCCGAAAGTTTGAATATCATAAGCCGCCCGGCGCGGCTGGCAAGCCTGAATTTTGTTTTTTGCGCCGCCCCGACCAAAGTCTAAGTGCCCAGCGTCGCCCGGATGACCTTCAGCAAGTCATCATGTTCAATCGGCTTCTGGAAATAGGCCACCGCCCCCGCGCTCGTCGCCCGCTCTTTCGTCTTCAGGTCTTCGCTCCCGGTGATCACAATAATCGGAATCTTCCGCGCCGTGTCCAACCGGTGAAACCATTCCATGATGCGAAAGCCGTCCCACGGCACCCCGCCCACATCCGGCGGAAAACTGATGTCCAACAAAATGAGATCCGGGTTTTCCCGCCGCGCCGCCGCCACGCCTTCGGAACCATCCATGGCCGTAATTACCTGAAAACCAGCACCCTGCAACTTCAACGTGATGGTCTTGACGACCACCGCATTGTCATCCACCACCAGGATTTTTTTCTTTGGTGCCGCAGTCGGGTCGAGGCTCATAATACGCTGCTGGAAAATCGTTTCTGACCGCTGTTATTTGTTCTTCCTGAGCACACTAGCAAAGCCTCTGCACAGGTGCAAAGTAATTTCTCGGGTTTGCCTCCTGCCGCGCCCGCCGTTAGAATGGCACCGTGAGCAATGTCTACTATGCGCCCGGCGAACAGCGCGCCGCGAAAGTGAACGCCCTTTTCGCCCGCATCGCCCGCCGTTATGACCTGATCAATGACCTCCAGAGCTTCGGGCTGCACCGGCGCTGGAAGCGGCGGGTCGTCGCCCTCGCCCGGAGCACTCCCGGCTCCCGCGCCCTCGACCTGTGCTGCGGCACCGGCGACATCTCGTTCGCCCTCGCCAAAAGCGGCGCTTCGGTCACCGGCCTCGATTTCAGCCCACAAATGCTCGCCGTCGCCGCCACGCGCCAGCGCCAGTTGAAAACGCCCGTCCCCGACTTGAAATTCATTCAAGGCGACGCCCAGCAACTCCCCTTTCCCGACCATTCATTCGATGCCGTCACCGTGGGCTACGGCCTGCGCAATCTCACCAACTGGCCGCTCGGGCTCGCCGAGATGAAGCGCGTGGCGCGCCCCGGCGGCCGGATCATCGTGCTGGATTTTGGCAAACCGGCGAATGCGTTGTGGCGGTCGCTTTACTTCACCCATCTCCGCCTGTCCGTGCCGCTCATCGGCCTGCTGTTTTGCGGCGACGCCTCGGCTTACGCCTACATCTTGGAATCCCTGCGGCACTACCCGGCGCAACTGGCCGTCGCCGAAAAAATGCGCGAACTCCAACTCACCAATGTCCGCGTGATCAACCTGCTCGGCGGAGCCATGGCGATCAACTACGGGGAAAAACCATAATCAATCTCCCCCGGACAGGCACCGCTATCTTTGCAGCCGGTAAAAACCCGTGTAATCCGTGGCGGGCAACGTGATCTGCCACTCGCTGCCGCTGATTTGCGGCACCGGCGCCGCCACGTTGCTCCAGTCGCCCAGCATCAGATTCGTTCGCACTTGCACCGTGTACCCCGCCGCCGCCAGCGGCCACGCGAGCGTCAGGTAGCCGCCCGCACTGACCGCGTGCACCGCGGGGCTGTTCGTGGTCAATACCTGATCCGGCCCCAGCGCTTGCGAGGCCGCGATTTCACTGGCACTCAGCGCGCCCCGGTAGATGCGGAACTCATCCAGGCTGAAATTAAAATACGCATCGCCGCTGTAAAGTGACCGCCCGATGTAGTTCACCACCGCATTCACCGAACTCAAGGGCACCGTGATGCCAGTGTTGACCGCCAGCAGCACGCCGTTGGTATAAAGTGCCAGGTAGCCCGCCGGCGGATTGTAAACCGACGTGATATGCAGGTTCGTCAAGCCGCTCCAGTCGCCGGCGATCCGGGGCAGGCTGTTTTGTTCGCCCGAGTAGTCGGTGTCAGTGATGGCAATCCGCCCGTTCTGGGGCTGGCAGAAAATGTAATCAATCCCCTGCGTGCCGCTCGTGTTCCCCAAGCCATAAAAGAAGCAGGCGCCGGGCAGCGTGCCAAAGCTCGCCCACGCATCAAGGGTCACCGCCGCCAGATTCGTGATGATCCCCGCCGGCAACTGCACATACTGCTGGCTGGCGGCGGCCAAAGCCAGTTGCCCGCCGCCAAACGTGCCGCCCCGCGGAGCCGTGCCGTCCCAGGCCGCGCCGCCAACAGAATCGGCGCAATTCGTGCCGGACGTTTCACTAAAACTGTACCGGTGCACCAACGTGCTCGGAACATAGCTGACCTGCACCATCTGCGTCGCCGCCAAACCCAGGCTGGCGTAGGTGGCGATGATGCCCGCCGTGCCCGCCCCGACACCCGTGACATGGCCGGCGATGTCCACGACCGCGACATTGGTGTTCGCCGACGACCACGCAATCGCGTGGTTGTCATTCGTGGTGAGATTGAACCACGTTCCGGCTTGTTGCCCCCAAACTGTCGAGGCCACCAACTGACCCGCCACGATCGGCGAAGAAAATTGCAGCGCGAGATTGGTGTAGGTGGTAATGCCGCCGGCCTCCAGCCGCAGGATGGACAGGGAATTGGCCGGGAGCGTGAGGCTGAAGTTCGTGCCGGCGTTGGCGATCGTGGTCGTCACCGGACTGACATACGTCGGCGCGGCCAGGGAATTTTCGTCCGCCGCACTGCCCGAGGTCAACCGGATGAGCGTGGCGTTCGGGGCAATGGCTTTGACGCCGGCCAAATTGATCGTCGTCGCGATCGGGTTGCCCGAGGGATTCACCGCCTTCACAATCACCTGGCCGGAAGCCGACGCCAGGGTCGTGGACACTTGAAGCGAGGTGGAACTCGTCGGATTGGTCAGGCTGTGAATGAGCGTGCCATTGAGATAGCAAAGTATGTTCGAGTTGCTCATTTGAATGCTGATGTCATACCAACCGCCATTTGTCACGCTGCCGCTCGCCTTCGTGAGGGTGCTGCGGGCGCCGTTTTGGGCAAACTCGATGGCGTGCTGCGTGTTACCCCAGCCGCCGATGTTCCACCACATGTAATTATTGGCGTCGCGCCAGTTGAAGATGATGAGAAAACCTTCGCTGCCGCTGTCCTTGCGCGCCCGCACATTGTACGTGTAATTGCTCCAGCCGGTGTTGCCCGCCCACGCCCGGCAGTCGGTGGTGCTGGTGGAAGTTTGCTGATAGACGCCCGCGTTGACGCTCCAGGTGCCGTTGTAAACCGTCCAGCCATTGGCGCCCGCACCCGCAAAATCACTTTGGTAAAGCACCCCGGCCGCGTTGGTCACGACCAGATTCGTGTAGGCGGCCGCCGTGCTCCAGGAACCCAGCCCGATCGCGCCCACATTTTGATTCGTCACCGTGATGTTCGCGAGCGTCACCGTGTTGGGCAGCACGGTGTCGCCGCGATGCTTGGAAAACATCTGCTGCACATAGTACGCCGGCGTGCCAAAGCTGCGGTAGCTGTCGTAATAGATCAGGTCGGGATGCCATTGAATGCCGCTCACATTCGCAAACAGCGGGGCGTAGCAGGCCAGCACCACCAGGTCGGAGTTCCGCTCCAGGCCGGTCATGAACGCAGCCTCCCCCAGGGCGGCGGCCAGATTGCCATAGGTGCCATAACCGGAAGTCACCGCGTATTCACCCACAAACACCTTCGACCCGGCGCGGCTGTACCTGTCATATTTGGTCGCATAGCCGATGAACGTGCCCGGGCTGGCATAGTAATGTTCATCCATGATTTCCACCGGCCGGCTCCACGGCTTCCCGCCGGACCAGTTGCCCGGCGTGATCAAATGCATGTCCGGATATTGGGCCTTGATGGCATCGTAAAACAAGGTGTAGCGGTCATTCAGATAGGAGCCCCCGTTCTCATTGCCAATCTCCATGTATTTCAAACGATAGGGAGCGGGATGGCCGTTCGCCGCCCGCCGCGCGCCCCAGGTCGTGTTGGTGGCGCCATTGGCGTACTCAATTAAATCCACGGCGTCCTGCACCCACGGCCCCATTTCGGCCAGGGGCACCGTGTTGTTGGTGCTGCCGTTGTAGCCCAGCATCAGCCCGGCGTTGATCCCGTACAGCGGTTCCATGCCCAGGTCTTCGCACTGCTGAAAAAACTCGTCCAGCCCGTAGCCGTCCGTGGACCAGTAGCCCCACGAATCATTCCGGTGGCCGGGGCGCTCTGCCGGACTCCCGATGGTCTTCTTCCAGCGCACCGCATTGGTCGTGTTGTTGCTTTCAATGAAATTGCCGCCGGGATAACGCAGGAACGACGGGCTCAAGGCCTGCAGCTTGCCCGCCAGATCCGCCCGCAAGCCGTTCGTGCGGCCCAGAAACGTGGCGCGCGGAAACAGCGAAACCTCATCCAGCCAGACCGTGCCGGCGCCCGCCAGACTGACCACCAGCCGCGCGTTGGTCACGCTGCCGGCCGCCACCAGCGGCGCGGCGAAATGTTGCCAGCTCGTGGTCAACCCGCTGAAAGAAGCCTGCGCATAGCTGCTGCCGCCATCGGCGCTTTCCAGCCGCACCGTGACCGGCCCCGTGAAGCCATTCGTGCTCCGCGCCTCAAAATTCACATCGTAGGTGGCCCCGGCCAATAACGTCATGCCCCAGTATCCCGAATTGGCCGCCATGATCTGGCCGGCCCCCGACAGAAAGGTCAGTTGCAGCGAATTCGGATTGTTCGTATTCAGCGACTGCGCCACATCCACGCTCATCGTTCCCGTGGCGGTGCCGTTGGTCACCAGCGTCCAAAAATCCGGGGTGGCCGAGCCGGCGAAGGAGCGGTTGCGTACCAGTTCGGCGTAAATCCCGCCATCGCCGCCGTAATTAATCTCCTCGAAGAAAATCCCGAACAAATTGGAGCTGACCACCGCGCCGGGCTGCCCCACCTGGATGTTCAGCGTCGCGGTGGCGGTTTGTCCCTGCGCCAGCGGTGCCGCCAGGCAGGCGGCGGCCAGGGCGAGACCACCAATAATTTGGGATTTCATAAAAGTTAAAAACCATCACGGCCAGACCAGCCGGTAATAACCACCCGGCAACGTCGGATCAATCAGGAGCTGGATCAGGTTGGTTGCCGGCGAACCGGGCACCGTCATCCAGTCGTTCGTGTCCGAGCTCAGCCCCAGACCCAGATGATTGGTCTGCATGACCAGCCGCCAGCCGGTGTGATCGGCCGGCCAGGACAGCATCAGATTCGTGCCGCTGGCATCCCAGACGAGGGCGGTTGCCGTTGTAGAAACCGGGCTGACCACCGCCAGCGTGCCATCCACGGCCAGCCGGTTGGTCCAGTACAACGGACTGTCCAGCGGCGGCAGGTTCGTCACGGCAAAGGCGCCCTGGTAAACCGCTGCGGCAAAAATCGGAAACGTGTCACCCGCAGCCAGCGCGTCACTGCCAATATTGTTCACCGTCAGCGTACCACCGCAGACGAGACTGGTCAGCCCCACCACGGCGTCGTTCGTCGTCACCCCGCCGGTCTTGCCGATTTCTATCAGCGTCACGCTGTTGTTCGCCAGCGTCAGGGAATTGCTGATCGCCAGCGCGCCCATGTTCGCATTGCCCGGCGCCAGCGTCGCCCCGGACAGCAACGTGACGGCGCCCGGAATAATGCCGTTGCCGCCGAGCGTGGCATTGGCCGCCACCGTCACCACGCCGGCCCCAAGCTGGCCGTTCACCAGCAGCGTGCCGGCGTTGACCACCGTGGGACCGCGATACGTGCTGGCACCCGCCAGCGTTTCCGTGCCCGCGCCAGCTTTCACCAGGGCAATGGCGTTGGTGGCATCCTGGTCGGCAATCACGCCGCTGAAGCTGCCGCTGGCACCCGCGCCAAAGGTGAACACCGCCGCCGCCGCGCCGCTGTTGGTGATCGTGCCGCCGGCCCCGCCAATATCCGACAACAGACCGGCCACTTGCGAATTGCCCCCCAGGTCCAACGTGGCCCCGGAACCAACCGCGAGCGTCGTTCCCGCCGGCAGTTGGCCGCCAAAATTGCCCGCCGTCACGGCCGTAACATTGTTGGTCAGCTTTTGAATTTCCGTCTGGCTCAGGGCGCGGTTAAACAGATAAACCTCGTCAATCAGGCCGGTCATTTTCACCGCCCCCGTGTCCGTGTCCGGCGCATTGCCAATCCACGTCTGGTTCGCGCCGCTCGCCAGCGCCAGGCTCATGGCGGAAGTCACCCCATCCACCACGCCATCCACGTAAATGGATTCCGTGCCGGCGTTGTCCACGATGGTGATGAAATGCCACGCCCCGTCGTTCAGCGCCCGCGTGCCGGTCAGGAAGCCGCCCGCCCAGCGCACCGCGCCCGCCTTCGTCCCGGCGGTGGTGCCGGAATTCGCGTTCAGCAAGAAGGTGGTCTGGCCGCTGCTCGACCACGCGCCGTCGCCCTGATACAGCACCATGGCGCCCGCCGTGGTGGTTTTGACCCAGAAGCCCACGGTCCAGGTTCCGGCGGCATCGGTGTTGATCACCCGGTTGGTGATTTTCAAATAGGCGCCGCTGGCACTCAGGGAAAGGGCATTGCCAACTTTCCCGCCTGCATAGCTCACGCTGCCGCCGGTGACCACGGCATTGAGGTCCGTGCCCCCCGAACCGGCATTCGTCACCACGCTGCCAAGGGCGGTACCGCCCACGTTGTCGAACGTGAATTTCGCCACGGGATCGCGCGATAATTTCAGGGTGCCGCCACTGATGGTCGTACTGCCGGTGTAGCGGTTGGAACTGCTCAACGTCAGAACCCCGGCCCCGCTTTTCACGAGGCTCCCGGGACCGCTCAACACGCCGGCATAAACCTGGTTTTGACCGCCGCCGCCCACATTCAAGGTCACCGCCGCGTTCAGATTGTTCGTCAGCGCCAGATCGCGCACGCCCGTCAAACCGCCCAGCACGGCGCTGGCGAGCGTGCCAAAGCTGAGCGCGCCATAGTCGGCGGCGTCCAAATTCACCGTGCTCTTCTGCAAGGCAACCGAGGTGCCCAGCGCCAGCGTGCCCGCATTGACCCGCGTGGTGCCGGTAAAGGTGCTCACCCCGGCCAGGGTCTGGGTGTTCGCATTGATTTTAATGAGGTTCCCGTAGCCGCTCAGGCTGCCGGCGTAGGTCAGACTCGGTCCATTGCCGCCCACCCTCAGGCTAAAATCGGTGCCCGGGCTGTTCGTCAACCCGAGGCCACGCGAGCCAATCAGCCCGCCCACGGTGGCGCTGCTGAGCGTGCCAAAACTCAGCGTGCCCGCATCACTCGCGTTCATGTCCACCAGGCTGAGCGCCAACGCCGCCGGATTGGCCAGCATGAGTTTCCCCGCCGCGATGCGGTTGGTGCCGCTGTGCAGGTTCGCGCCCGACAACGTCAGATTGCCCGTGCCCAGCTTGGTCAGATTGTTGGTGGCGGCACCATTGATGATCGTCCCGGAAATCAGCGTGTCCCCGGCCCCCTGGACCGTCAACGTGCGCGACCCGGTCGCCGCCGCGGTCAACGTGCCCGCCAGCGTCAACTGGCCCGCATCCGATTGAACTATGTAATAGGCACCGCCCGCGTTGAGCGTCGTCGTCCCGGTCACCGTGTTGGTGCCGGAAATGTTTTGAATGGCGGCAACATTGGCGTTGCGACCGGCGAGGCCCAGGGGCGCGGTCACGGTGACATTGCCCAGCGTATCGGCCAGTTGCAGCGTGGAACTGGCGCTGCCGCCGGTGTTGTTGCGGAGGGAAATATTCGTGATCCCCGCCAGCGCGCCCGGACTGGCCACCCGCACCGCCCCGTCATTGGCCGTGCCGCTGCCGGAGTCCACATACAAGGTGCCGGCCAATGAACTGTCCACCGCCAGCACCAGCGTGCCGGTGCCGCTCTTGGTGAATCCATTGCCCCCCGCCAGCGGCGCGGTGTTGGTCACGCTGCCTTGCCCGACCACCAGGCTGGGCGACGTGGCGGAGCCGGTGTCCAAAGTCAGCACGACGCCGTCGCCGGCCTTCAGATTCCAGCTCTGGGTGCCGGAGAGGTCGGCAAATTTCAACGTGCCCAGGCTGCGCGACGTGTCGAGCGTGACGGTGAGATTGGAAAGGAGGTCAAGCGTGCTGAAGTCGGCCGCATAGCCAATCCCGTTGGCCACCGCGCCGCCGGTCCAGTTGTTGGTATCGCTCCAGAGGCCGTCGGCGTTGGTGTTCCACGTTCCGTTGTTGACCACGAGCGGCACATAAATCGCCACCAGCGCCGATGCGCTCGCGCCGGCCGCATCCGTGGCGCGCACGGTGAAATAATTCGTACCGCCATCCGCCGCCCCGGGGGTGCCGGTGAGCAGGCCGCCCGCCCCGACCGTCAGCCAGGCCGGCCCCACCGCTTTGCTGTAAGTGAGGGTATCACCGGGGTCGGGATCGGTGGCGGTGCCGGTAATGTTGGTGGTGAAGGCCACGCTTTCCGCCGCCGTGCCGCGCGGAAGAAAATTGGCGCTGAACTGCGGCGGGTTGTTGGTCACCAGGGCCGCCACCTGCGCGGCGGTCAGGGCGTAATCCGCCACCTGCACTTCATCCAAGCTGCCGCCAAACAGCGGGTCGGCGGGAAACTGGCTCTTGCCGAAATAATTAAACATCGGCGTGAAGCTGGCGGGCGTGATGCTGAAACTGGTCGAAGTAACGGCGAGCACGCCGTTCGTATAAATTTTCCCCGTGGTGCCGCTCAGGGTGATGCACACATGCTGCCATTGGTTGCTGGGCAGCCCCGCCGTTTCAACGATCTGTTCGGAACCCCCGTTCTTGATCGCAAAGCGCAGCGTGCCGCTGCCGGAGTTGGGCGTCAAAAACAGGTAATGCGTCGTGTCGCTGCCAAAATCAAAAATCCGCTGCCAGTTCGCGCCGCCGCTCCAGTTCACCCAGGCCGCGAACGAAAAACTGTTGCTGGCGGCGATGTTCGGCGGCAACTGAATGTAGCTGTTCGTGCCATCCAGCAGCACGGCCTTCCCGCTGTGCCCGGCCACGTAAGCCGGCGCCCCCACGGCCAGGCCGTTGTTGCCGTAACCGGAACTGTCCCAGACGTTCGTCTCGAACTGGAACTGCGCCAGGCTGCGCGTGCCGTTGTCCGGCAGGGTCTGCCGGTAGGAGAGCGTGGAAACTTTGTCGCGATAAGTCACCCCGGCATCCGTCAGCGAGCCGTCGTCCCATTCCACCCGGCGGACGTCCTCCACCCAGTTGTAAATCGAGTAGCGCTCCACAAACGGCGTGCTCTCCAGCATGTCAATCATGGCGCCCACCGCCGCCTGCTGCTGCGCATACGTCGGGTCGGTGCACCCGGTCCAGTTCGCGCCTTGGTTCCATTCCGTGACCCACAGCGGCCGCTTGACCTGGTCGTACGTCGCCTTCAGAAAATTATACATCTGCGTGGCCGCGCCCGAGGGACTCGTCGGGTCATAGCACCAGTAATAATGCACCGCCACGAAATCCACCCGCAGCCCGGCGGCATCCGCCTGCGTCATGAAGGGATACAACCAGCTGCTGCGGCCCCCGTCCGAGGGCGCCGGCGAACCCACCCGCAGCCCCGTGCCCAGCAAATCCGGCCAGGACCAGATCGCATCCCCCACCGCAATGTTCGCCTGCGCCGTGCTGTCGGGCTCGTTGTACCCCAGCACCGTGTTCGCCCCGATCGTCTGCCAGTTCTGCGCCAAGCTCGGCCACCAGCGCAACTGGCGGATCGGCACATATTCCATGTCACGCGTCGAGTTCTGATCCAGGTTCCAATTGTATTTCCACGCGACATTCAGCGGCCCCTCGATGTTGCCCGCAATGCCCTTCTTGTTCACCCACCGCCACGGCGTGACGTAGATGAACCGGATTTTATTGTCCAGCGCGCCTGGCAGCACGCTGATCTCCAGATCACCATCCTGCGCCACATAACATTTGCTGTTGGCGCTGCCGGTGGTGTTCAATGCCACCACCACCATGTAGCCGCGCTTCAATTTGAAGGAGCTGATGTTCATGTCCAGCGTCCCCAGGGCCGTGCCCGTGTAATAAACATACTGGCTGTAGGACGCTGATACGCCCGTGAAGTTCGGCCCGCTGAAAACCTGCAGCGGCTGGAACGCCGGCGCCTGCGGAATGATCGCCGCGCCCGCGCCATATTGGACCACCCGCACATTGCTGTCCGCCACCGCCGCCGCGCCGTTCACCCGCACCTGCCCCAGGTAGGTGGAGACCGCCACCGAGGGCTTGATCCCCGTCAGCAACAGCCACGCATCACTCGAATTCAGGTTGATGATGCAGCCCGTCAGCGGTGCCGTGGCTGCCGTGACGCGCAACTCGCAGCGGTTGCTCAGCGTGACCGTGGTGCTCGTGAGCGTGGCGTAGGTCTGCACCCCGTTCGTGAAGACCAAAGTTTGCGCCCCCGCACTCAGTGACAACCCCGCCAGCAATAGACCGCAAAATCGGCCAATTTTGATGAAATAGGACATAAAATATAATTTAACACAATCCACCCGCCCGGCCATAACCCGAACGGGTAAAATTCAGCCGCCGCGGCGCGCGGCCGTCTCGGCCGCAGCAACTCCCTCACGACCGATTGCCCCCGAAAAACATGCAAACGCCAGCCTGGCCGGCAACCGCCTCCTGCGCACCACCCCTCGAAAATTTCCATGCCCCCGGAGCGCGCCCGTCCCCGGGCGCAGCAACCCCCTCACGACCGATGGCCCCCGAAAAACACGGCAACGCCAGCCTGTACAGCCCACCTCACGTCCACGACTGCTCGAAAATTTCCCGCAGCCTGCAACCTTGCACATTGCCACGCCCAGATGTCGTCCCTGCCACGCGCCTGGCAGTAACTGGCC
>Ga0302323_100004540_pt1 | contig 11319 bp, 7 predicted proteins | sample Fen_T0_3_FD_201950 | JGI IMG/M metagenome (GOLD analysis project Ga0302323, IMG submission 201950) | Peat permafrost microbial communities from Stordalen Mire near Abisko, Sweden - Fen_T0_3 | ecosystem: Environmental > Terrestrial > Soil > Wetlands > Permafrost | place: Sweden: Abisko... | reverse complement strand
TTTTCGCCAAGGCGCGTGCGCGGCGCGCGCTTTCCACTGCCGAACAGGATCAATTTCGCTCGGCCATGTTGTATGAGCTCGCGCTGATGGACCACGCCAGCGGCTGGACCCAGCAGTTGCATCTGGGTGCTATGCGCAACAACAGTACACGCATGATGCGCAACCTGGGGCCGGACACGGGGTTCGACTCCATCGGCGACTATCCCCAGGCATTGGCCCTGGGCCGCTTCCTCGACCGCCTGGATGCCAGCGATCAGCTGTGCAAGACCATCCTCTACAATCTCAATCCAGCCGACAACGAGGTCATGGCGACCATGCTGGGCAATTTCCAGGACGGTAGCTGCCCCGGCAAGATTCAGCTCGGGTCGGCCTGGTGGTTCCTGGACCAGAAAGACGGCATGGAGCGCCAGTTGGGGGCGCTATCCGCGCTCGGCTTGCTCTCGCGTTTCGTCGGCATGCTGACCGATTCGCGCAGCTTCCTGTCGTACTCGCGCCACGAGTATTTCCGCCGCCTGCTGTGCAATCTGCTTGGCAACGACGTGGAGCAGGGGCTTGTCCCGAACGACCTGGACCTACTGGGCAACATGGTTCGCGATATCTGCTTTCGCAATGCCCAGACCTACTTTGGTTTTGCGGATTAGCGTGGCGCGACGCGCTGGTGCGCTCGGAAACTGAGCCACATTGGGCGTGCATCACCACTGCCGACTTCGACGGTAGCTGATTGTTCGATGCTCCCGCGGACGGGGTGGCTTCCCATGGGCTACCTGGCTCCTTGGGTGGCAGCAAAACCAAGAAAAGTGAGGGATTCGATGACCATGCGAAGTGTTGCTTACGTTGGAACTGTGGCGCTCTTGGCGCAGGTCCTTTTGACCCAAGGATGCGGGAGCAATGCCCCATCGAACCAGGGAGGTGCGGGTGGCGTGTCCAGCACGGGCGGCACGACCACCGTCACCTCGACTGGTGGGACAACCACGGCAACGACCGGCTACGGCGGGACCACCGCAACCACCGGCGCTGGCGGGACCACTGGTCCTGATGGATCGGCGGGAACAACAGGGACCACCTCCTTTGATCCCTTGTGCGCAGGACTCCTCACGGCGGCCGGCTTGGCGCCCACCAAGAATGGCATCTGCACGGCTGACGATCCCCAGCTCTGCTACAAGACCTGTGGCCCCGCGAGCGTTGGTTTCAAGACCGAGATCTGCACGGCTGGCGTGTATGTCGAGCAGTCGGGGTGTACTTTCCCGGCCGACCAGGACTACTCCTGCTACAAGGTCAACAACGACAGTAGCGGGGCTCTTATCCTCGACGCTTCCTGCCCGGCAGCGGTGCCCCAGGCCAGCACGGTCTGCACCGTGAATACCTGCATCCTCTGCAACGTCAACGGCGGTTACCTCGATTCTGGCGGCAACCCGAAGACCGGCTACTGCGTCTGCCCCGCGCCCTCGGCCGTTACCGGGACGTCCAAGTGGACCTGCTCCAGCTCCACCGCATGGCCCTGTCCCGCTGGCAAGGGCTGCTGAGCACGCAACCACCGCAGGCGTAACCAGCAAGAAACCAAACCTTGGAGTCGACGTTGAAGCACCGGATCAGTTGGTTGGGGGCCGTCTTGCTGCTCGGTGTGGCTGCCTGTGGCAGCATCGGCGACGACGGTCCGCCCATCGAGTACATGTGTGAAACCGATCCGACGCCCGCGTCTCCGTCGATTTCTGGGGTTTGTGGAGCCGATGATGAAAGGCTGCGGGGCGTGGAACCGCAGTTTCCGACGGAGGTTTGCCAGACCCTGTCGGCCGTCAAGACCGGCCCCGACGAGGGCAACCTCGACACCAGCCGAGTCCAGACGGCGCTAACACAATGTAAGGGCGGGGCGGTGAAGCTGGTGGCGGACGGAGCGAACAATGCATTCGTTACCGGTCACTTGATGGTCGCGAACGTCACCCTCTGGATCGATGCCGGGGTCACCCTCTATGCCTCGCGCGATCCAGAGGAGTACCAGAAGACCGGGAATTGCGGACGCATCGGCATCAGCGATTCCGGCGCCTGCACCGATTTCATCACCATGGACGGGACCAAGCCCGCCATCATGGGCGATGGCGTGATCGATGGGCAGGGTGGTGAGCCCCTCGTCGGTCACGACTACTCATGGTGGCAGACGTCCTATGCCCTCCGCTCAATCGACGGTAGTATTGGCAATCCCACCCTGATCAATACCGCGACCACAACCCTCGGCATGGTCCTGTATCGCATCACCCTGCACAATTCGCCCAAGTTTCACGTCAAGATTGGCTCGAAACCGACCTACGGCCCGACCACCTGCACCACCCCGGGCGACGGCTTCACGGTCTGGGGCATTACCATTCTGACTCCGTCGAAATGGAAAAACAGCAAAGGCGAGGTTCTGACCCCGAGCTTCGCGCGCAACACCGACGGCGTCGACCCCGGCGAGGGGACCATCGCCCAGTGTGGCGTCATCGCCTGTAGCACCATCAGCACAGGGGACGATCACATCGCGGTCAAGGGTGGCCACTGGGTTTCCAATCTCATCATCGCGCACAACCATTTCGGCACCGGCCACGGTATGTCCATCGGCAGCGAGACGTTCGGTACCTACACCTCGCCCGATGGGGTTGCTCATCGCGGGGTCGAGAACATGGACGTGTATGACCTCACCATTGATGCCAATTCTCGACCCGTCGGGTACGAGGCCCAGGCCTCCGACTTCAACGGCATTCGCGTGAAGACGGACGAAAGCCGTGGCGGGCTGGTGAACAACATCACGTACACCGACATATGCATGCGCGACATGACCAATGCCATCCTGGTAAGTACCGCGTACAACCCGCTGTTCGCCGGCCCTCTGTTGCCCGATTTCAGAACGCTAACCTTTCGCAACATCCACCATGTGACGTGCAGGGGCCTGAGCCGTCCCGTGGTAACCCTTGAGGGCTTCAACGCGACCAAGCCCCTTGGTCCGATCACCCTGGACAATGTGGTCATCGACAATATGGGCACGCTGGATTCTGCGGCGGAGTGGGCCGACATTCGGCTGGGGCCCGGCGACGTCAGCTTCACCCCCAGCGGTCTCGGCGTCAGTGTCACGGATACCCGGATCCCGGGAAGCAGCATCCCGCGCAAGTGCGTCTTTCCCACCCTGCCCACGCCGGAAGTGCCGGCAGGTTGGCTTAGATAGGTGGCTTCGATAAGAGGCTTCGGTAAATGGATGCGATGAACGGCTTCAGCAAGGCGATGCGAATTATGCACAATCTCTCGCTCCACAAGTTGCTCGCAGCACTTCTGTTGGCCGGCACTACAGTCGCGTGCACCAGCCACACGACGGAACCCAATGTCAACTGCCTCCCCGACCCAGCGGTCAATTGCGACGTCAACGGCCTCAAAGCCGACGCGATCTATCTGGCCGGGTATTCCTGCACGGGCACCGCTAGGCCCGACGAGAATTCCACGTACATCGATGGTGTTCCACAGGGGACCGTGTGCGCGGACAAGGGCGCCGTAGGCACGGATGGAAAAAGCGGCTATTGTTGCACGAATTTCACAACCCAGTGCTCGTTCAACCCGGTGGCCATCTGTACTGACCAAGGCACCTATGGGTACCAATGCCTGGGCGCCGATCGTCCCGAGGCCGTCAATCCGGCCATCAGTTGCAACCAGGGGGTCAGGGAAGACAACCTGATCAACTACTGTTGCTCGGGCACCCAGCGCGCGGTCAATTGCCAGCAATCCGACTCCATCGGTTGCCTTTCCGGACTAACCGGATGGACCTGTCCCACTGGAACCCAACCCACGGCGCAAGACATGGGGGCCAACAAGAGCCGCGCTGATCTCTTCTATCTGCTCTGCCCGGTGCCAACCCTCGCGGCCAACCCCAAAGTCGAAACCCTCTGTTGCTTCACGGCCACCCCGGTCCCGGCCGGTGGCACCTGCCTGCAGAACTTGAAAATGCCCAACTGCGCGCCCGGCAGGTTCGGCATCTCTTGCTATGGAACCGATACGCCGGAGCAGAATTTCTCGCGACTGCACTGCCCGGAACCGGGCGTCCCTGGGGTCAGCGAACAAGGGTATCCAGCCACGAACTACTGTTGCGACTTCACCCGCGACTAGCCCATGATTCGGCAAGTCCCTTGGCGTGTGCTCGCGTGGGGGGCGGCGGCGGTGTTGCTCGACGGTCCGGCCACGGCCACGGATACGACCACGGCCACGGTTCGCAGGGATGGGATGGCGGAGATCACCGTCAATGTGGCCAATCCGATCAATCTGGCGCGAAAGTCGGAAACCGTTGTGCTTCATTTCGAGGAATTGCGCCGGCTGGTCCCTGCGCTGGACCCGGCCACCACCATCGTCACGGATACCAGCGGTGCCGAGCTTTGTTCGCAGCTCGTCGACATGAACGGCGACGAGGTCGCAGACGACTTGGTCTTCCAGGACGACTTCGGCCCGTACGCAAGCAAGTCGTTCACCCTGCGCGCGGGTGTGCGTGGCCAACCTGCGCGCGAGGACTATCGGGTCTACGGCCGCTTCGTTCGCGAGCGCCACGACGACTTCGCCTGGGAAAACGACCGCATCGCTCACCGCATGTACGGGCGCGATCTTGAGACCTGGGCCCAGGAGCCTCTGACCAGCAGCGGGGTCGACGTGTGGACGAAACGCGTGCGCAAGCTGATTGTGAACGACTGGTACTTGACCGACGACTACCATGACGACCATGGCGAAGGTGCCGATCTTTACTCGGTGGGCAAGTCGTGCGGCTGCGGTGGGCTCGGTGTCTACCAAGGCGGCAAGCTCGCAGTGTCACGCAATTTTACCACCTCGCGCGTGCTGGCCAACGGGCCCATTCGCCTGGTGTTCGAGCTAACCTACGCACCTTGGGACGCAGGTAACGCACGCGTGTCCGAGAGCAAGCGCGTGATCCTCGACGCGGGACAGAGTTTCGACCGGTTCGAGAGCACCTTTGTCACGGATCCGAACGGCACCCCGCTCGTCGCTGGCATTGGGATTGCCAAGCACAAAGGCGGCGTGGCGGAGAGCGCCCCGCATGCGGCTTGGCTTCGCACGTGGGAGCCGCTCAAGCAGCCGAACGGAAACCTTGGCTGCGCCATCGTGGTCCCGGACGCGACGGCCGACTTCAAAGTGACGGATCAAGACTACCTGCTTGTCACTGCCGTTCCTGCCAGTGGCACCTTGGTCTACTTCGCCGGATTCGGCTGGGATCGCAGCCCAGACGTTGCCGACGCCGCTGCTTGGGCGGATCTGGTCGAGAACAAACGACGGGCAGTCGAATCGCCCCTTCTGGTTTCCGTATCGCTCGCATCGCCCTCGGCGTCTGTGCCAACTGCGGCCGCACCCGCGGCCCGTTTCGCCGCGCGCATGGTCGAATCGGTCATGGCCCGTGCCCCGTCGGTGCTCACCGACAAGTGGGAATACGACACGGGCATGGTTCTCAAGGGAATCGAGCGGGTGGCGCTCAAGAGCAAGAATGTGGCTGCACTGGCATACATCAAGCACACCATGGATGGGCTCATCGACGCGTCCGGCTCGATCAAGGGCTACCGTATCGACGCGTACAACATCGATCAAATCAACATGGGCCGGGTGCTCTTCCGCCTGTGGGCCGAAGCGCAGGGCAAGGACAAAGACCGCTACCGCAAGGCTCTCGAAACCCTGCGCTCGCAGATGCGGACCCACCCGCGCACAGACGACGGAGCGTTTTGGCACAAGAAGATCTACCCGCACCAGATGTGGCTCGACGGTGTCTACATGGCATCTCCGTTTCTGGCGGAATACGCGGCCACCTTCCACGAGCCCGCGCTTTTCGACGACATCGCCAAGCAGATCGTGCTCGCCGAACAGCACATGCGCGACGCCTCGAGCGGCCTGCTCTACCACGGCTGGGACGAACGCAAGGAGCAGCGCTGGGCCGATCCCAAGACCGGCAGGTCGCCGCAGTTTTGGGGCCGCGCCATGGGCTGGTACGCCATGGCCGTGGTGGACGTGCTCGACTGGATGCCCCAAACCCATCCACAAAGGCAGGCAGTTCTCAGTGTGCTCGGGCGGCTCGCGGCGGCGCTTGCGCGCTTCCAGGATCCCGCCACAGGCGTTTGGTGGCAGGTGCTCGACCAGCCTGGACGACCAGGGAACTACCGCGAAGCCTCGGCTTCCAGCATGTTCGTGTACGCCCTGTCCAAGGCGGTGCGCAGCGGCTGGCTCGACAAGGCGGCGTACGGCCAGGTTGCGTCGCGGGGCTACCAAGGGCTCTTGCACGAGTTCATCGAGTTGGAGTCCAACGGGCACGTCAATCTCAAGAACGTCTGCAAGGTCGCCGGCCTGGGCGGAAATCCCTATCGGGATGGCTCGTACGCGTACTACACCAGCACGGAAGTCGTGAAGAACGATGCCAAGGGTGTCGGCGCCTTCATTCTGGCCGCCATCGAGAACGAGTAGTGACCCCGGTTTCGGACGATCACCACAGAGGACACAGAGATCAGAAGGGATGGTTTCCGGAGCCGGAGCCCATCCTTTCCGATCCGGGCTCTGTGTCCTCTGTGGTTCATCCCGTACCGGCCTGCGCACTTCACCCGGCCAACGCGTTCGCTGGCCCTCGCGCAGTTCCAGGATCAGGCTCGCTGACTTAGAACACGTAGACGGACTGGGCCATGCCACGCATGTTGTGGGGTTTGTTGTGGTCGAGGTACTCGACCTGGGTGTACTGCCCGGAGATCCCGAGCCGTAGCGCGGGGGTGACGTCCCAGATGAGATTGGCATCCACGTAGCGGCTGGTGTCGACGATCTTGCTCAGCAACTCCTGTTCCGAGCCGCCCTGGTAGTAGTACCTGGACATGTTGTCTGAATGCGATTGCGTGTAGTTCGCGGAGAAGAGGATGCGCCCAGAGGGCGGCAGGTAGTATTGCAACCCAACACGAAATGCCGTCCAATTGAGGGTGTGGACGACGCCATTCGCGTCGAAGGTGACGAGTGAGCTGTCGATGTTCGCGTCGTAGACGGGCGGCGGATTGGCTTGCTGGGAATTCTGCAATTTCGGAAACTGCGCGCCGCCACCCGAGGTGATGAGATCGGCGATTCCCGTGCCCAGCACGAAGGATCCGGTGAGCGTGAGGCGGTTGCTGCGGTCGTCTTGGCTGGCGGCGGGAATGACTGGGATAAGAGCATCGACAGCCATGCCCCAACCAGAGGCGCTATTCGAGTTGCGTGTGGGCGGCGGAGCAAATGCGTTCACATTGAACTGCCGCACGATGCCCGAGACCCCGATGGAGGCCGGGGCCGAGGTGGTGCCCACGTTGCCGGGGGTGGTGATCCCCCTCCAACGGTTGAGAAGCAGGCGCACGCCAGCGCTGCCGTCGGGGATTTGTGAGTCGCGTTGGGCGGGACGCCCTGCCGAGATTGCGACGGCCACGCCGAGCCCGCCATCGGCATTGAAATTGTGCGAGAGGCGCAACTGCGGGTTGCGTGAGAACAACTGATTGGGCAGGCCGAGAAACTCCAGCGAAGCGGGCGAGGAGAAGTTCTGCCAGCCGAAGAGATCGTAGGTTTGTCCCAGGAGAACGTCGACATAGGGGTTGGCCAGCTTCACGAAGGCATGGCGGACGCGATAGGTGGGACTGTCGAAATAGGTGTTCTCGGTGGTCGTGGATGCTCCCTGATGAGGCGTGTCCTGATGGCCGAAGAAGTCGGCTTCAAGAACCGCGGTCGGCTTCACCCCGCCAACGGTCGGAGACTCGAAGGCGAAGCCCAGTCGGCTATTGCGCATGGAAAACTGGCTACGGTTATGGTTGCCGTCGTAGGTGTCCGTGCGGGCGACCAGCGATGCGCCCATGGCGTCGTCGTAGCTGCGGGTTGTATCGAAGATGTAATCCGCCTCTACGAAACCATAGAGCGTCAACTTGAATTGCCGAGCCCCCTCGCCCACGACGAGCGCGATCGGCGGGCGATCAAACCAAGAAGTAGACGCAGTCTCCACGGGAGCCGGCACGGGAGCGGGAGAGGTTGGCATTGCCGGGGTCGGCGCCGCGGGGATCGCGGCTGGCGTCGGCGCCGTCTCGATGGGTGCTGCCGCCGGTGCGATGGGTGCTTCGATGGCGCCCTCTTCTGAGCCCCCTTGCGCGGGCTCTTCTGCCCGCGCGAAGCCGGCACCCCCCGCGAGAATGAGCGCTGCTGCGATGAGGGCGGGTGCCTTGGTCGCACCGTGTGTTGATCGATCCTTCATGGGCCAAGACCTTCCAGGGTGAAAGCGGTAGGGGCGTTGCGCGGTGAACATGGTCGACATCCTCAGAAGAGGTAGATGGTCTGACCCGCGATGCGAATGTTGTGGGGCTTGTCGATGTCGCCGTCGACGGTAGGCAGGTAGACGGTTTGCGTGTATTGGCTGTACACGCCGACCCGGACCACGGGCGTGATGTCGAAGGTCAGTTTCGCGTCGGCGTAGCGCATGGTATCCGCGACGTGATGTTGCAGATCGCCTGGAACGTAGCCATACGGAAAGAGCATCGCCATGTTCGAGGAATGAGCCTGGGTGTAGTTGGCAGAGAAGATCCAGCGCCCGGTGGACGGCAGGTAGTACTGAAGACCGATGCGGAAAGCCGTCCAATCGATGGTGTGGAGGACGCCGGCTGCATCGAAGGACACGATGCCCTGGTCGACGTTGGCGGTCTCGTACACCGGAGGCGGGAAGGTATAGGCCGGATTGGATAGGGTCGGAAACTGGGCTCCGCCCGTGACGCTGATGAGATCGCCGATACCGGTTCCCTTCACGAAGGAGGCCATGAGGGCAAGCCGGTTGCCGCGGTCGATGAAGTTCGTGGCTGGGATGATGGGTAGGAAGGTGTCGAACGATACGCCCCATCCGGTTGCGTTGTTGGAGCTCTGGGTGGGCGGGGGCGCGAAGGCGTTCGCCTTGAACTGGCGCACGATCCCCGAGACCGCGAGGGTGAGCGGCATGGCCTGGATGCGCTCGTTGCCTGGGGTTCGAATGCCTTGCCACCCGTTGAAGCTCACCCGCAAGCCGGCGCTTCCGTCCGGCACGCCCGAGTCGCGCTGCACGGGCCGCACCGCCGCGGCGGCAAGCTCGATGGTGACAGCCCCCTCGGGGTTGAATTCTCGGGAAACGCGCAGTTGCGGATTGCGCGAGAACAACTGATTGCGCAGGCCGGTGGGATCGAAGAAACTTTGCCAGCCGAAGACGTCGAAGGTGTGCCCCATCAATAGGTCGACGTAGGGGCTCTTCAACTTCACGTAGGCGTGGCGAATGCGGAAGAGCGGGCTGGCGAAGTAGACGGCCTCCGTGGAGCCAGGAGGACTGGCCTGGCTACCGGCAAAGTCGCTCTCAAGCACCGCGGCCGGCGTCACTTCGCCCAAGGTCGGCGAATCGAAGCCGAAGCCGAGCCGGGTACTGCGCAGCGAGAATTGGGTGCGGCCGTGGTGGTTTTCGTAGGTATCGGTCCGGGCTACCAGTGACGTTCCCATGGCGTCGTCGTAACTGCGGGTACTGTCCGTCAGGTAGTCCACTTCCAGGAATCCGAAGAAGCGCAACTTGAAGCTCCGGGAAGCCTCGCCCACGCTGAGCGCCAGCCTCGGCCGGGCAAACCAGGCAGCCCCGCTAAGCTCGGCGGGGGCGTCGGCGGCGGGAGGTGCCGGTTCGTCGGCTTGGGCCAGACGTGGCCCGCCTGCGAGCACCAACACTGCTGCGATGAGGGCAGGCGCCTCGCGGGCACCCAACTTCGCTCGGTCCTTCATTGACAAGAAACCTTCCAGGGAAAGCCGTTCCGTGGCAACGGCGTGAGAGTTACGGGGGCAGTGGGTCGCCCCGACAAAACCGGCTCAGTTTTTCGGGGCGGAGGGCGCGATCGCGAACTGAGCCGTTGATCGGGGAGGGGACCACTGCCTAGGCAAAACCGCCTTCGCGAGCCTTTCTTCGCCATGCAGCCACCACCCAACTCCAACGTAGCTATTGCCACCGCGCCCAGGGCGCACAGCGATCCTCCCACGCGTGTGGGGGCGAAGATCGACGACGGAACCTTGGCTGCCGAGGCCATGGCTGGCAAACCCTGGGCCCAGCGCGAGGTTTGGCACCGCTACGCCTCGATGGTGTACGGGCTTCTGCGTGGATCCCTAAATTCGAAGCATGACCACGACGATCTCGCGCAAGAGGTCTTTCTGCGCGTTTTTCGCCGCCTGCACACGCTGGAGAACCATGCGGTTTTGCGCAGCTTCGTCTACTCGGTCGCCGTACGCGTGGTCAGCGAGGAGATTCGACACTTTCGCGTCATCCAGCGCGCGCGCGACAATCTGGTCCTCATCTCCGACACGCGGGGGGCGAACGAGACGGACTTCGAGTCGCGCGACACCCTGCTTCGCATCCAGCGCATCCTTGATGGTTTGAAGGACAAGCACCGCGCGGTCTTCGTGCTGCGACACGTGGAAGGCATGGATCTGCTCGAGATCGCCAAGGGCCTCGACATCTCGCTGGCCACGGTGAAGCGTTATCTGCTGAAGGCCATGCGTGCCATCGAGGTCGCGGCGGTGCGCGACGAGGGCTTGCGTGTCAGTCTGGCCGGGCTCATACAACCCGAGAGCCGCGGAGGTTCGGCGTGAGCAGACCTCTCAGCGACGCCGAGAAGCAGCGCCTGGTCGACGTCGTCGCCCAAGCCACCCGCGACGGCTATTCCAGGGTTTCGTCTGCCGAGCTCGAGGCGGGGTGGGAGAAGCTTGAACAGGCGCTGTCGGCCGGCAAGGTCCCCTCGTTTCCGATTGTTCGGGGTTACGTCACGCCCTGGTATCTTCGTGGCATCGTTTTTGTGTCGATGATCCTGGGGGTGGGCATCACGGCCGATTGGATGCGCTACCAGCACGAGATGACGCCGCTGGCGCCCCTGCATTTCGTGCTGGAAGGCACGTCGGTCGGGGCCGAGGAGAACATCGAAGCACCCGCGGACGCTCCCGCCCAGCTTGTGTTTTCCGATCGTTCGCGCGTGAGCCTGGCACCCCACACGAAGATAGCGGTTCTCGCGATGGATTCGCACGGCGCACGCGTCGCCCTGGCGAGCGGGGATCTCGAAGTTTCGGTCGAACCTCGCCAAGGCAGCTCGTGGCGCTTCGATGCCGGGCCGTTCACCGTGGCGGTCAAAGGAACCGCGTTCCACCTCGGTTTCGAGGCCGCGCGTGGCCGCTTGGTATTGCAGATGCACCACGGTGTCGTTGAGGTCAGGGGACCGTCGCAGGAGCGCCGGCTCACGCTGGGTGCGGGCGAATCGCTTGAGCTCTTTGCCAGCGCGCCAGACGGCGCACAACGCG
>Ga0302323_100004539_pt1 | contig 11320 bp, 5 predicted proteins | sample Fen_T0_3_FD_201950 | JGI IMG/M metagenome (GOLD analysis project Ga0302323, IMG submission 201950) | Peat permafrost microbial communities from Stordalen Mire near Abisko, Sweden - Fen_T0_3 | ecosystem: Environmental > Terrestrial > Soil > Wetlands > Permafrost | place: Sweden: Abisko... | reverse complement strand
GTCGCGTAGAGCTCGTCGAGCGCCGCGAGCAGCGCGTTGCTCGGCTCGCCGATCGTGCGGTACTCGACCGTGCCCGTGTGGAAGGTGAACTTCGACTTCGTCTCGGGCGCGACGGTCTCCCACTTGGGGCCGAGGGCGACGATCAGGCCGACATCCGTGCCGTTGTACGTGCCGCGCACGTCGAGCACGCGCGTGCCGTCGGCGGTCATGTCCTGCGACTTGATCGCGAAGACGAGCTCGAGCGGCTCGCCCTTCTTCTGCTCCGAGGTGATCTCGGTGCTCGCCGGGCCGGCCGGCTTCGGCGCCGCGGGCGCGGGCTTGTCTTCGTCGTGCTTCGAGCAGGCGCTCGCGGCGAGGAGCAGGCTGCCTGCGAAGAGGAGCGGGAGCTTGGGAACGCGGAAGGTCATGGCGGGGTTCGTCCTGGACGGCATGTATGTACCAACGCCGGGGGTGCGGGTGAACAGTGCGCGGGATGCTATCGGCCGTAGTAGCTCAAGACGTGCCGCGGTGTCTTGCTCAGCAGACCGTCGGATTCGAACTCCAGGCACCAGGAATCCTCGCTGCTCCCCCAGCGGATCCGGTAGCGGCCCTCCGACAGCGCCAGCGCGTGCGAGCACGGCCCCCAAGCCGCGACAATTTCGCGCTGGGTCGTGAGGCCGGGGACGAAGAGCTGTGCGCACTCGGGAGCCACCGCCCTGGGTGAGACATAGGGAGGTACATGCGACTCCCCGGACGTCGAGCCCGGCACCTGGTCCTCCGTGAGAGTCCACGTGTACATCTGCGGCTCGAACTGCTGGACGGTGCCATCGCGGCGCAGATAGAAGGTCCAGTCGAAGTACTGCGGCCCCCAGCTGGCTGTGCTGGCGTACTCGGGGTACTCGCTGCTCAGGCGATGGACCTTGGTCGGCGGTCCGAGCATGGCCTCGAGGTCTTCGATGCGGGTGTGCCCCGGCTTCAACTGCGAAAGCGCGAGCGCGTCAACGTGTGCGGGCTCGCTCTTGCAGCCGGCGAGAAACAGCGCGCCGGCGAGGTAGGAACAACCGTGGCGGGCTGGGTTGTTCATACGCGCTTGCGTGCTTCCAGTTCGGCTTTCAAATCCTTGCGCGCGACTTTGCCGCGGTCGTTCTTCGGGAGCGATTCGCGCCATTCGAACCAGCGCGGATATTTATAGGGCGCGAGGCGCAACTTGACGTGCGCCTTGAGTTGCGCGGCGAGCTCGTCGGAGCCGGTGATTCCGGCGCGCAGGACGACGAACGCGAAGGGCTTCACGAGCTGCTCTTCGTCCTCACGGCCGATCACGCAGACCTCCGCGATCGCGGGGTGGTCGAGCAGCACGTTCTCGATCTCGAGCGGCGAGACCCAGATGCCGCTGACCTTGAGCAGGTCGTCGTCGCGGCCCTCGTAGAAGTAGTAGCCGTCCTTGTCGCGGCGGAAGATGTCGGCCGTCGTGCACCACTCGCCCTGGAAGGTCGCGCGCGACTTCGGCTTGTCGCCCCAGTAGCACAGCGCCGTCGATCCGCCGCGGATGCGCAGCTTGCCGGGCTCACCAACGCCGACGGGTTTCCCTTCGGGCGAGACGATCTCTGCCTCGTAGCCCGGGACGATCTTCCCGAGCGAGCCGAGCTTCACGTCGCCCGGGTAGTTCGAGATGTAGATGTGGAACATCTCGGCCGAGCCGATGCCGTCGAGGATCTCGACGCCGGTGCGCGCCTTCCACTCCTCGTAGAGCTTCGCCGGCAGCGCTTCGCCGGCCGAGAGGCACACGCGCAAGCTCGAGAGATCCGCCGTCTCCATGCGCGGCGAGCGCAACATGTTGTTGATCATCGTCGGCACGTGCGTCAGGAACGTCGGCCGGTAGCGCGCGATCTGGTCGAAGAGCTCGTCCGCGCTCGCGCGGCCGGGGAAGAGCACCACGCTCGCGCCGACGCGGAACGGGAACATCAGGTTCGTGCCGGTCGCGTAGCCGAAGAACAACTTGGGCACCGAGAGGCAGATGTCGCTCTCGCGGTAGCCCGCGACCTGCAGCGCGTACGTCTCCGTGCTGAAGGCGAAGTCGCCGTGCGTGTGCACGCAACCCTTGGGCGTGCCGGTCGAGCCCGAGGTGAAGAGCCAGCCGGCGAGGTCGTCGGGGCCGGTGGGTTCCATCTCGGCGATCGTCGAGCGCGGATCCTCGGCCGCGAGAGCGTCCTCGAACGCGGTGAAGCCGCCCGCGTCGGGCCCGACGACGAGCGCGTGCTTGCAGTAGCGGCTCGCGCGGATCGCGGGGCCGATCTCGGGCAGCACATCGGTGTGCGTGATGACGACGCGCGCCTTGGTGTAGGCGAGGTAGCCGGCGTAGGCGTCCTTGTGCAGCAGCGGGTTGACCATCGCGAAGACACCGCCCGCGCGCAGCAGGCCGAACCAGGCGTCGGCGAACTCCGGGATGTCGGGGAGCACGAGCAGCACGCGCTCCTCGGGCCGCACGCCGAGTCGCCGCAGAGCTCCCGCAAGCCGCGCCGCGCGGTCGGAGATCTGCGCGAAGGTGCGCGTCTGCGTTCCGCAGGTGATCGCGACCTTGAAGTCTCGCCCCTCGCGCAGGTTGCGCTCGAGATAGTAGTCGCACAGGTTGAAGCGCTCGGGGAAGGGCGCGACGGCGGAGTAGAGGTCGGCGGCGGGCATGCCCGCGACACTCTAGCGAGGCGCCGCGAAGGTGCGAAGCTCCCCGCGCAGGTGCGCGAGGAGCTTGGCGAGGTCCTGCGCATCGATCGGCAGCCGGTGCTCGATGCATACGACCTCGGGCACGGCCTTCAGCTTCCGGAGCCACCTTGAGAGCGGCATGTCCGGCCCGGGCGGCGAGGAGCCCTTGTCCTTCAGTTGCAGCTCCGCGACCGCGCGCGGCCAGCGCTCGAGGTACTCCGCCACGTCGCGGCCCGAGTCGATCACGTGGCCCGTGTCGATCGCAGAGGCGAAGACATCCGGGCTCTCGATCTCCTCGAAGAGGCGCGCGAGCACCATCGGAGCCGTGAGCGCCGCGCAGCGCAGCGGGCTCAAGGGCTCGATCAGGACGCGCACCCTGTTCTCGCGCGCGACCGGCGCGACGAAGCGGAAGAACGCGCGCGCCTCGGCGAACGGATCCTCGCACACCTGCTGCCCATATCCCGCGATCGCGATCACGCGCGGCACGCCGAGCTTGGCCGCGAGCTCGATCGTGCGCCGCAGGTGCTCGTAGGCCTCGCCGCGCACTTTCTTGTCGGGGTGGATCGGGTGCACCTCGTGCATGCGCCAGGCCTGCAGCGTCGCGATCGGCAAGCCCGCATCGCGCGCGCGCTCGGCGCGGTCGTCGTCCCTGTTCGCGACCTCGAGCGCGAGTCCGTGCTCACGCGCGAGCTCGAAGCGCTCCGCCGGAGTCGCGGCGGGCAGGTTGTGCTCGGTGTAGGCGAGGAGTGGAGTCGTCACGCGGCTTGAGTATAGACGCTGGCGCGCCCGCTCAATGCACGAGTCCGAGCGCGCGTGCCAACCCAGCCCACGCTTCCGCCGGGATCGCTGGAGCGAAGCGCTGTTCGCCGGGCTCGTCGGCGACCTCGAACGAGGGCCGCTCCTCGAGCTCCAGTTCCGGCGACTCGCCGACCAGGCCCGATTCCGCGATGGGCTCCGCGCTGAGCGTGAGTTCGTAGCGGCCTTGCCGCGGACACTCGAGCAGCGCATCGCCCTGCGCGTCGAGATTGGAGCCCCAGCCCAGGCGCTCGAGCACGAGTGGTGAACCGTGGAGGCCGACGTAGAGCTCTAGGCCCGGGGCGCGCAGCCGCGCGGGAACGTCGAAGTGGACGCGCACCCAGAGCGCGGGCTGGAGCACGATCTCGCCGTCGCGCTCCGGACAGTCGAGCTCGAGAAAGCGCCGCCCGGGAGCCCAGATCCCGATCGCGCGGCCGGCGAGCTCGGCCGGCACGCGGCACAGCCCGCAGTGGAACTCCGACTCGGATGAGCTGCATCCGCCCCCAGTGATCCAGATCCCGTCTGGAATACTCGAGCCGCTCTCGTCGACGATCTGCAGCACGATCGGCGGCTCGGGCTCGGTGCGCGGTTCCGGCACGCGCGCCTCTGCGTGCAGCGCGATGCCGAGCAGGCGCGGATCGAGCGTCCGCTCGCCGGGGCGCACGAGGACGTCGGGCACGTCCACAATGGGCTGCGCTCCCGAGTCCTGCGCGCAGAGCCGCACGCGGTAGAGGCCGGGCAGCAGTTCCGCTTCGCGCACGATTTCGCCCGGCCCTGCGCCGCTGCGGATGCGGTTGTCGTCGCCACGCACTCCCTCAAGCGTCCACACGTAGTCCACCGGCAACTCCGCGTCGGCGATCACGCTCCATTTCACGGTCCCCGTGCGAACCAGGGTGATGTCGAGCTCGGGCGCCGTACCGCACGCGAAATCGAAGCCCTTCTCACCCGCGGGGCAGGCGTACCCGCTGCGCTCGGCGAAAGCGCGCACGGTTTCTCGGCTGCAGGTCCCGAAGATCGCGAAGCGGCCGTCCGCTCCCGTGTGCGTCGGCGCGACATCGGGCAGGTCGTCGAATTCCTCCTCGCCGTCCTCGCTGCGCACCGATCGCAATTCGACCTCGGCCTGCGCGAGCGGCCGGCCCGCTTCGTCGTGCACACGCCCGGCGGCGATCAAAGGCGCGCGCGCGAGCCGCAGCTCGCCGAGATCGCGCACGCAACCGCTCCCGAGATCCTCGAAGCGGATCACTCGCGATTCGAAGGGCACTTCCTGCTCCTGCAGGCGCAAGCGGCCGCGACGCAGACGCACGGGCTCTTCGTCGTCGCCCGGTTCGAGGCGTCTGACGACGAGTACCCCGCGGCCATATGCGTCGGTGTGCAGCGAATCCCACCGGGGGTCGAAGCGCTCCGTCTTGCCTGGCTCTTCCGCGAACGTCTGCCACTGCAATGTGCGATTGGCCAAGCCCACTCCCTCTGCATCCACGACGCGCACGAGCAGCGCCTGCTGGTCGGGGGGAAGGCGCAGCGGGATCTCGAGCGCGCCGAGCATGTCCGGCGCGCGCACCTCGACGCTCGCATACCCGCCGCCGTCGAGGTCTGCGCACGCGCTCATCCAGACTCCCGGCGCGACGCGGGGGACGAGCACCACACCGTCGTGCAGCTCGAGATCCGGGACCGGCCTGCGGCCGAGCCGCACTTTTCCACCGCCCTGCGACGTGCTGAGCGTGCCTTGCACGGCGAGCGGCGTCCCGTCCGCGGCGACGACGCTGAGCCGCAGCGTGCTCGCGGGCGGCAGGAAGAACTCGATCAGGCGCGGAATCTCCGCGCGCGGCTCGTAGCGCCGCACCTCTGGATTCTTCGCGATGTCGTCGGTCGCGACGAAGTGCGGGCAGTCGAGGTGCCCGTCGTCCGCGAGCAGCCACTCGAGGTTCGGGATCACGAGCTCTCCCCCCGAGTCCGTCTTGGAGCGCCAGAGGATGGCATGCGCTTCGGAGAGCGTGATCGCCACTCCCGCGACAGGACCGCCCGCGACCGAGCGCGTGCGCACGCGGCAGGCATGCGACGGCACGAGCTCGACCTCGCCGAGTGACTCGTCGGACGCATGGAAGGGCCCCGCCCCGAAGAGCTCGCCCGAGCGAGCGCCGACGAGCACCCACTTGCGCGGCAGCGGGACGTGCACGCGCCCCTGCGCATCCGGTGCGAGCGCCCGGCCGCGCCTGCGCAACTCGGCTTCGACGTCGTCGAAGTGCTCGCGGTACTCGTCGTTCTCCTCCATCTCGAGCGCAAAGGCCTGCAGGTCCTGCAGCTCGACCTCCGGTGCTCCGGTGACGAAGCGCACGACGAACTCGGTTGGATCGGGCGGCAACGGCTCGAAGCGAACGGCCATTCCTGGAATGCGCGCGGACGCGGGCACCTCGCGCGCGGCTTCGACCGATTGCTCCGCGAGTGCGCTCGCACCGGCGGGCGTCTGCAGCCGCAGCTCCGGCGATTCATGTGCGCGCCGAATGGCCGCGCCGAGCATCAGCAGCACAATCACACACGCGATCGCAACCCGGACGAGCATGCCGCGCTTAGGCAGCGTGCGCGTGCCGGTCACGCCGGCTTCAGTGCTCTCCGCTCAAGGCTTCCCTCGCCGCGGCCCACTCCTGCGTCGTGGCCGAGAGCACGTGCGACCCGTTGCCCGCCGGCACGTGCAGTACGAGGTGCGTCACGCGCGTCGGCGTGTTCTCTCTGCTGCAGGAGTGCGTCAGCGGATCGAGCGCGAGCGCCTCGAGCACGAAGTCGAGATCGCACTCGAGCGGGCACTCGAAGGATACGTAGCCGTCGCTTCCGACCTCCGCGGGTGCCATGCGATTCACGAGCCGGGGAATGGAGCGCGGATCCTCCGTGAGCGCGGGCCGGACGACGAAGCGCCACCCGGGCTTGCGCAGCTCGGTCGGGATCTCGACGCGCAGGCCAAGCTGCCAGGCGGGTTCGAGCTTCAGATCCTGCGAGTGTGCAGGACGCCTTCCGATGAAGGCACGGAAGCCCGGGCTCCAGACGCAGATGGAGCCGTTGCTCGGGAAGTCGCCGACGTGAGCGACACCGCCGTGCCAGCAGACTTCGTTTTCCCAATCCGTGAAGCACGGTTCGACGATTCCCTCGAGGACCGGATCGCCCGCGCTGTCGAGGACGCGCAGATCCACTGCCGGGCCAGGCACGTCTTGCGCCCTCAGCTCCGGCTCCCCTGCGGGCATGGCACTGTGCGTCAGATCGATCTCGAGCAAGCGCGGGTCGAGCGTCGTCATCCCGGGCTGCACGATCACGTTCTCGACGTCGAGCATCGGCGCCTGCGAAGCGTCCGGACCGATCAGGCGCACGCGGTAGGTTCCCGGCGGCACCTCCTCGAGCCACTGCTCGTTCCGGTTGCGCGCGCGCGGCCAGAGGAGGTCGAACCTGTCGTGGTAGTCGGGACCCTCGATCTCCCAGGACGGGAACTGCTTCAGCTGCGGCGGCAGTATCAGGCTCGTCGCTATGCTGCCGGTCCGAACGAGCCGCAACGCAAGCTCGGGGGAACTGCCGCATTGGAAGCGCGTCGAAGCGTCGTGGGCTGGAAGCACAAAGCCGCTGCGCAAATACAACAGTTCGAGTATCCCGCCTGGACAGCTACCGAAGAGCGCGAACTTTCCTTCGCTGTCGGTCTTCCCGGCTTCGCCCGAGGTGCACCCCTCCAGGCCCTCGCTGATCTCCTCGCCGGCCTCCGAGCGCAGCTGTCTGAGGTTCAAGCTCACGCCGGCGACCGGAAGCCCGGTGTCATCGAGCACGCGGCCGCGCACGAGCGGCGCCGCGGGCCGGAGCGCGAGCGTGCCGAGATCCTGGAACGCTGCCACGCCGAGCAAGTCGAACGCGATCGGCGCGCTCTCGAACACGAGTCCGCCTGTGGCCATGCGCAGCACGCCCACAGCGGAGATCTCGGGCCCATCCGCGACCGGCTCCGACTCGCCCGCGAGCTGCTCGTGCAGTTCGGGCCGGCGGATCACGAAGGCCAGCAGGCCGCGCGCGTCGCTGCGCAGCGGCTCGCTCTGCTGGTCCTCGGCGAGCTCGCCGCGCGCCTTCTGTTTCCAGTGGACCCACTCGAAGGACCGACCCGCGAGCGCAGCGCCGGACGCGTCCACAGGCCGTGCCAGAAGCGCTTGCAGATGGCCTGGCAGGCGTAGATCGAGCGTGAGCTCGCCGGTCGCGTCGGCCGGCACGTGGACGGTGCGCATGAAGCGCTCGCCGCCGGCGAGGTTCACGTCGGCGTCGAGCCCGCCGCCCGGCTCGGTGAGTCCAAGCCGCGCTTCTCCGTCCACGAGGTTCGCCTGCGGGAAAGCCGGGCGCGGCAAGTGCATGCGCGAATCGCTGCCAGCCCAGTCGCGCGGGCGAGCGAAGATCCGTCCGCGGATCGGCACGGCGGTGCCGTCGTGCGCGAGCACGCGCAGGCGCAGCTCCGACGCATCGGGAAGCTCGAGCTCGAGCGAGGCGGGCAGTGGCTCGCTGCGCTGGATCCACTTAACGGGCGGAGCCGCACAGGCGTCGTTGACCGCCACGCACCACGCTTCGCCGGAGTAACCCCGCTCACAGAGCAGCCAGGCGAGGTTCGGAATGCGCGTCTCGCCGTTCGCGTCCGTGCGTCCATTCCAGCAGATGCCCGCCGAGCTGCTGATGAGCGTGAGTGCGACGTCGGGCGCCGGCCGGCCAGCGCGCGTGCGCGTGCGCACCACGCAGTCGGCCGAGGCGTAGAGCTCGAGCACGGTCTCCGCCGGGTCGGCGAAGCCCACGCAAGCCGCGCCGAACCAGTTCTCCTTGCGCGCCGTGACCTTGGCCCAGTAGGTTGGCATCGCGAGGCGCACGTCCCCCTGCTCGTCGCTCGTGTAGCGCCGGCCGCCCTCGCGCAGCAGTAGCTCGAAGTCGGGCGTGGGCTCGCCATCGCTCAGGGAGGGGAAGAGCTCCTGCCATTGATCGACTTCGAGCGCGAACAGGTCGACGCCGGGCAGCGGCTCGTGCGTGCCGGCCTTGCGGATGTGGACCAGGAGCTCGCTCGGCTTGCGGGCGCAAGGTTCGAAGCGCACTTCGAGCCCGGCCGTTCGGCGCTCGGGCTGCGCTCCGGGCACGTCGGCAGCCTGCGCTTCTGTCTGCTCCGCGGCGCACGGAAGCTCGGCCGCCCGCACGGATTCCGGCCGCGCGTGCGCGGGGCCTGCGGCCGTGCCCACGAACCACCACGCACACAGCGCGAGTGCGAGGAGCGCGAATCCGAGTGCGAGCCGGGAGCGCATGGCAGCGCGCGAGAGTCTAGCGTGCGAGTCCGAGCGCTTGCGCCATCTGCTTCCAATGCTCAGGCGCAACTTGCAGGCGCACGGGCCCGATACCGGGCACGGAACGGATCGTCGACTTCCCGAGCTCGAACGGCTCCGCGGTTTCGCGAGCCGCGCCGTTGCCCTGCTCCAGCCGCACGGCACGCAGCGTGAACTCGAGATCGCACTCGCCCGGGCACTCGAAGCTCGCGCGGCCGCTGGCGTCGAGCTCGGCGGGCACGAGGCAGCGCTCGATTGCCGCATGTTTCCAGTTCGCCATGCTGATCCCGGGCTCGACGCGCAGCGAGAGCTCGGACTTGCGCCACTGCGGCGGCACTTCGAGCTCGACTTCCACGCGCCAGTCGGGCTCGAGCCGCACGTCGCGGGACTCCTGCGGGCACGCTTCACACCAAGCGCGAAAGCCCGGGCTCCAGAGCGTGAGCCGCACGCGCGTCGGTCCGTTCGGCATCACGATGCGGCCCGAGTGCCAGAGCGTACTGTCGGAGGAGTCGCCGTAGTCGCTGCTCCAGAGGCCCTGCGGGATCGGCTGGCCGCTCGAGTCGAGGATGCGCAGGACGAGCGGGGTGCGCGGCTTCGCCGGCACATCGAGAGCGCGCTCACCGAGCGCTTTGCCGACGAGATCGATGTCGAGCAGTCGCGGATCGAGCGTGCGTTCTCCCGGCTTGACGATCACGCCTTCGACGCTGACGAGCGGTGCGTCGGGCGCGGCTTGTGCGCAGAGTCGCACGCGATAACTGCCCGGGTACAGGTACGGGAGCTCGCACTCGACCTTCCCGGCCGTCTCCCAGCCCGGCTGGTCGCGCTCGAAGTGCATGCCGGCGCCATCGAGCGTCCAGCGCAACGGGCTCTCGAGCGCGAAGGGCAAGTGTAGGCTGGTCTGGATCGCGCCCGCGCGCAGGAGCGTCGGCTCGAGCTGCGTTGTGCGGCCGCACTCGAAGCTGCGCGAAGAGGCATCGTGCGGCTCGAGATGATTGTCGCGCGAGAGGTTCAGGCGCATGGGCCCGCCGGGACACGTGCCGTGCACCACGAACGCACCCTGCGCGTCGCTCTCGGCTGCGCTGTAGCTATCGACGCCAGCGACGCTGTCGGTGTCCTCCTCGCCATCCACCCGCAGCAGTTGCACCACGCCGATGCGCACGTGCGCAACCGGCAGGCCGCGATCGTCGAGCACGCGGCCGCTCACGAGAGCGGCGTCCTGTGCGAGCGCGAGCGTGCCGAGATCGCGCACGGCGCCGGAGGGCGAGATCGAGAGCGGAATGGGCGCGCTCGCGAGCCTTGAACCCGCGTCGCGTGTGCGCAAGAACCCGCGCCGCGTCCCATCCTTGTCCGTGTCGGGTTCCTTGTCCGCCAGCACCAGCGCCAGCTCGCCCGCTGCGTTCGTGCGTCCGCGGTCGAGCAGCCAGTCCTCTTCGACCTCGCTGCCCGCCCGCTGCCTGAACGCGATCCACTCGAGCTCGCGCGAGGCGAGCGGCGCACCCGACGGGTCGACCAGGCGCGCGAGCAGCACGTGCAGGGCCTCGGGCATGCGCAGGACGACCTCCGCGCTCGCCACGCCCGGTGCCGGCATGCGCAGGGTCTCGGCGAACTCCTCTCCACCCGCGAGCAGGATATCCACGAGCAGTTCCACGCCCGGCTGCGCGCGCGGGAGTGCGGCACGGCCCTGCAGCAGCGGAACGGTCGGCGATGCAGGTCTCGCAAGCCGCAAGTTCGACTGGCTTCCGCCGCTCCAGAGCGCCTCGCTGCGGATCGAGCCGTCGATCGGCACGGGCGTTCCGTCGCTCGCGACCACGCGCACGCGCAAGGTCTGCGACTCGCCAGCGCCAAGCTCGATTGCGGTCGGAGGTGCCTCGTCGATCAGGAACCAGCGCGTCGGCGGATCGACGGCGGCCTCGTCGAGCACGACGCTCCAGGCCTCGAGCTCGCGCACCTGATCCTCGAGCAGCCAGCCGAGGTTCGGGACGCGCAGGCTGCCATCAGCATCGCTGCTCGCGCGCCAGAACGCGCCATGATCGCTGCCCATCGCGACACTCGCCCCCGCGATCGGCCGACCCGCGGGGTCGTGCACGTGAACGACGCAGTCACTGCAGCGCACGAGTCGCAGCGTCACCTCCGGCAGGCTGCCGAAGCTCACGCAGCACGCGCCGAAGCGCTCGTCCTTGCGCGCCATCAGCTCGAGCCAGTGGTCCGGGATCGGGAGGTGCAGATCCCCGCGCGCATCCGGCACGAGGCGCCGGCCGCGCGTCTCGAGTTCGTGCTCGATGTCGCGCGCGGGCTTCGCGGCGGAATCACCCGGCTCCCACCATTCGGAGTCCTCGACCTCGAGCGCGAAGACCTCGGCCTCAGGGACGGGCGCGCCCGACTTGTCGTCGACAAGGTGCACGACGAGCTCGGCCGGTTCCTCGGGCAGCGGCTCGAAGCGCGTCTCGCGCGCCGCGGGACTGCGGTTCGCGCCGGATTCGCGTGCGTTCGCCCGCTCCGCGGCGAGCGGATCGACAGGCTCGCTCCCGGCGGCGCTCTCCGCG
>Ga0302323_100004537_pt1 | contig 11330 bp, 16 predicted proteins | sample Fen_T0_3_FD_201950 | JGI IMG/M metagenome (GOLD analysis project Ga0302323, IMG submission 201950) | Peat permafrost microbial communities from Stordalen Mire near Abisko, Sweden - Fen_T0_3 | ecosystem: Environmental > Terrestrial > Soil > Wetlands > Permafrost | place: Sweden: Abisko... | reverse complement strand
GAGCGGTTACTCCGCCTCCGATCTCATTTCACTCGGTTTTCTAAACACCCCTTCTCTCGCCGGCCTTATCGCAGACACCAAGCCGGTCACACAAATCGACGTAAACTCCTTTGACGCCATCGTGGTGGCGGGAGGCCAGGCACCGATGTTCACCTTCGAAAATGCGACGGCGTTGCAAGCCAAGTTCGTCGAGTTCTACGAGCGGGGAAAAATTGCGTGCGCATTATGCCACGGCGTAGCTGTGCTTAGGTATGCGAAGCTCTCAAACGGTGAGTATCTAGCCAGAGGCAAAACCGTAACCGGCTTCGCCAATGTCGAGGAAGATTTCGCCGACAATGCTGTTTGGAGCATGGGACTGTTGCCCCGAACCAAGCACCTGATGCCATGGCGGATCGAAGACGAGTTGAAGCGCATCGGCGCCAACTACATTCAGACCGGCCTTTGGCGGAGTTTCGCCGTGCGGGACGGCAATCTCATCACCGGACAACAAAACTTCAGCGGCGCACAAACCGCGAGGCTCCTCTTTGAGGCCCTCGGCGCCTAAGCAACAACATCACGCTCAACGTCACCAATCTATGAATACGGCTGTAAACACAAAACCCTCACGCAAGCCAATTCCGCCGGGACGCTTGTTCATCGACGGCAAATGGCGCGACGCTTCGGACGGCGCAACCATGACCACTTCGGACCCGACCACCGAAGAAGTGATCACGACAGTGGCCAAAGGCGGCCCCGCCGATGCCGATTTAGCCGTGCGGGCAGCCTCGCGCGCCTTTGAAGAAGGTCCGTGGGGAAAAATGCATCACGAACAGCGCGCCAAAATTCTGTTCCGCATCGCCGATCTGCTCGACGAACGCATCGAGGATTTCTCCGTCCGTGAGGCGATGGATATGGGCATGCCTTATCGCGATTTTCACGACGTCATTATGCCGCATTGTTCGGGCCTGTTTCGGTTCTTCGGTGGCCTCGCCATGAGCGCGATGAACGGCAACTATCGCACGTCTTACGAGCAGGACCTTCGAATCCTAACCCGCCGTGAACCCCTCGGCGTAGTGGCAGCGATTACACCCTGGAATTTTCCCTTTACACTCACGTGCTCTAAAGTTGCTCCAGCTCTCGCCGCAGGAAATACATTCGTCCACAAACCGGCCAGTGACACGCCGCTCACCGCCCTCGCGCTCGCACAAGTCCTGGCCGACGCCGGTGTGCCCGACGGTGTCTTTAACCTCGTCACGGGACCCGGTGGAACGCTGGGCGATGCACTGGTGAAGCATCCGCTGGTCGACAAGGTGGCCTTCACCGGTTCAACCGTGATTGGCCAACAACTCATCCGCAACAGCGCGGACACGGTTAAGCACACGACGATGGAACTCGGCGGCAAGGCCCCCAACATCGTCTTCGCCGATGCCAATCTCGATGCTGCTTTGCAGGCCGCATTTTGGGGAATTTTTTGGAACAAGGGAGAGGTTTGTGTAGCGGGATCTCGGCTCCTGGTTGAGCGCCCGATCTATGACGAGTTCGTCGAGCGGCTCGCCGTCATGGCGCGCAATGCCGTGCTGGGCGATCCGTTCGATTCCTCCACCCAAATCGGCCCAATGGCGACCAAAGCCGAATACGATAAGGTCCTGCGCTACGTCGAAGCAGGAAAGCAATCGGGCGCAAAGCTCGTGGCGGGCGGCGGCACACGGAAAATCAATGGCAAAGGCTTGTTCATCGAAGGCACGATTTTCGCCAACGCGACCAACGACATGAAAATCTCCCGAGAAGAAATTTTTGGCCCGGTGCTTCCGGTTATACCTTTCGACACCGAGGAAGAGGCTATCCGAATCGCCAATGATACCCCCTACGGACTTGCCTCCGGCATTCAGACGGGAAACCTGTCCCGCGCGCTCCGTCTCGCGGACAAGATCAAGGCCGGCACGGTGTGGATCAACACCTGGCACAAGTACCATCCGAACGGCCCGTTTGGCGGATATAAACTATCCGGTTATGGCCGCGAGCAAGGAGCGGAGGCGCTCGAAAGCTACACCCAATATAAAACCATTTGGGCCAACCTGGCCTGACCTGCTTAAGCTGTCATGAAAGATCCAATACAGAGCCCAGGCAGACGATTTTATGACGATCAAATCGCACTGCTTCAACAAGGCCGAACGGATGAATTGGTGGAAACCCACTATCACCCGGATGCGGTTCTGGTTTCCTTCGAGAATGTAGTCCGCGGTCACGCAGCGCTGCGCGACTTCTTCCGTCAGTACCGCGTGCGCCTCGGCGACTTCAAGATTCTGTCACTTGACCAGTTTGTCGAAACCGAAGACGCCATTTTTTTCGAAGCGACCGTCAGTAGTTCCTTCGGAAAGGTTCAGGTCTACGACGCCTTCTCCCTCCGCGAGGGACGGGCAACCCATCACTTCGCGGGCAGAAAAAGCACATAACACTTACACTATGAATATCGGAATACTCGGGGCGGGCAACGTCGGCACCGGCCTCGCCAAACATCTCATTAGCAAAGGCCATCAGGTCTTTTTTAGTTTTGCCAAAGATCAAGATAAACTCGCCGCCACTGCGCGCTCGCTCGACGCTCGCTCCGGCACGGTGCCCGAGGCCGTCGCCTTCGGTGAGATCATAATACTCGCCACGCCCTGGAGCGTCACGGCCGCCGCACTCCAGCAAGTCGGTCAGGTCTCTGGCAAAAAAATCCTTTGGGACTGCACCAACGCGTTGAAGCCCGACATGAGCGGGCTTGCGATCGGCACAACCACCTCCGCCGGCGAAGAAGTCGCGCGGCTCGCGCCCTGGGCCCGTCTCGTGAAAGCGATCCCCCCTTTCGCTGAACTCATGCACTCAGGTAGCATGCGCATCGCGAATCAACAGCCCGCGATTTTTGTATGCAGTGACGACGCCGATGCAAAGGCCGCTGTACACAAGCTGCTCGCACAACTCGACACCGCGCCGTGCGATGCCGGACCCTTGCGCAACGCGCGCTACACTGAACCCGCTGGGTTTTTAATGGTGCAGCTCGCTTACGCTCTCGGCTACGGCGCGAACATCGGACTTAGCCTATTAAAGAAATAGAACCAAACCGCCGTGTTTAGCGCAGCGACGGCAGAAGCACACCCACCTCAACGATGCAAATAAACCATCACAACCCACCCACCCTGCACCGCAATCCGGCGTTCACCCAAGTCGTCACGGTAAAGGGGCCCAGTACCTTGGTCTTCGTAGGCGGACAAAACGCGGTGGATGCAATGGGCAATATTGTGGGTGACGATCTGAGCGCACAAACCGAGCAAGCACTGCGCAACGTCATAGCAGCGCTCAAAGCCATTAACGCGACCTCCGACAACGTCGTCCGCCTCGCCGTCTACGTTGTTCACGGACAAGACATCCGTAACGCCTTTGCCGCCGCTCAGCGCGTGTGGGGCGCTCGTGCTACCGCAATGACTGTGTTGATCGTGGCGGCACTCGCCAATCCGCGCTTTCTCGTGGAGATCGAGGCCACCGCCACGGTTGAGCCCTAAACCGTTCATCCCAATTTCAACGACAACTTTCCCTATAGCTATAGCACAACGATTATGCCTATCCTGAATGTCAAAGTGAGTGCCACTAGAACCTCTGAGCTCACCGCAGCGATCTCTGAAATGCTGCTCGAGCACACAACCCGGATATTACACAAAAAACGCGAGCTTACCGCCATCGCGATCGACTATATTAATCCCGATGACTGGGTCGTGGGCGGCAAGTCACTCTCTTCCCAAAACAAAAAAAGTTTCTACTTCGACATCAAGATCGTCGACGAGACCAATACGAAGGCGGAAAAAGCCCAATATATTCACGATGTCTTTGCCGCTTTCGGCAAAATCCTCGGTGATCTCCACGAGGAAAGTTATATCTATATTCAAGATGTCCGCCCGACCGCTTATGGCTTTGGTGGAAAGACTCAAGAGTATCGGTTTCACCACTCATCATGATGATAAGCGATCTGAGCCAAGCGAGGTATGCTTAATTTGACAGGACGTTTGCAGCGCCTAAGTGAGCAGAAGAATATGAACCCGATTCAAGAAGCAATTACCGGAGAAGAGGGCCTCGGGAATCTCTCTTCTCCGTACCAGGCGCTCGTGCAATTTTATCGCGCCTTCAATTCGGGAGACCTGCAACTGATGTCCGCGAACTGGGCACAAGCCGAGGACGTCGCAATGGACAATCCTCTCGGCGGTATCAAACGCGGATGGGCCGAAATACGGTCCGTTTATGAGCGCATCTTTACCGGTCCCGCCGAAGTGCGCGTCGAGTATTTTGACTACACAATTCACGAAACGCAGGAAATGTTTTACGCCGTAGGACGAGAGCGCGGCTATTCTCGCGTGGGCGACGAGAAGATAAATCTGGCCATTCGCACGAGTCGGATTTTCAAAAAATTCGATGGTCGGTGGCGCCAAGTCCACCATCATGGCTCGATCGATGACCCCGTGTTATTGGGCAGATATCAAGCGGCCCTCTTGGGCAAGAGGTAGCAGATATACACAATGCCATATTTTCATTTAGTCCTTACCGGATATATCAGAACGATGATCTGAGGCTACACCATGCAGGTACCTGATTCTTCCTTGAAGAGCAAAGCAATAGACCATCCTTGGCTATTTTTTGCCCTTATCTATGGACTTAGCGCTCCATTCTGGATTTTGAGCACAAAGATAAAAAATTCGGGGCTTCCCGACAATCTTCCCATAACCGATATTGGCGCCGTACTTACACCCACCATAGCCGCCATAATCCTGCGTTATCGCGAGGCAGGAGCGAGCGGAGTACACGAACTAATTCTTCGTATCTTCGACTACCGCCGTATCTATAATAAGCGTTGGCTCGTCATCGCAATCATTGTCTTTCCCTTGCTTTATCTAGTCACGTATTTCGCAATGCGAGTACTCGGCTACCCCGTGGCAACCGAATGGAATTTTTCGCCCGGACTCGTCGGCGTCTTCTTTCTCTTTTTAGCGGCCGCCACAGCTGAGGAACTCGGTTACTCCGCGTATGAGACTGACGCACTCCAGAGGCGCATGACTGCACTCAACGCGGCGCTCGTGATGGGTCCACTTTGGGCTCTTTGGCATCTGCCTTCGATGATCGCCATAGGCCAACCAACTGAACTCATCTTTTGGGGGCTAGGTGTTACTGTCGCGATCCGTATTCTGAATGTTTGGATCTACAACAACGCTGGCGCATCGGTCTTTGCGGTTGTATTGATGCACGCCATCGGCAACACCGCCAGAACGGGTTACCCCGGTGGGCGCAGCGGATATGAACTCGGCCAGGGTTCAGTCGCCTACTCAATCATCATTGTATTCGCTTTCATTGTCGTTGTCCTGTGGCGACCGTCCACACTCACCAGCTTTGTCGGTAGCAAAACGATCGCCAAAAATGCTAACACTGCATAATTCAAATATAGGCGACGCGATGTGTACACCGGAGAGCGACTCTCCCGGTACTTTCGATAGTTCCGCAGTGAATCACCTCGCCAAGCCGGATACGGGAAGCCCGCCCGTCCGGTTTGATTCAGGGATGGAACGCGTACCCGGTTATCCGATACACGTGCTCTTGCGCACTTTAGCAGGGCGCGGCCGATGGGACACGGAATGGGCTCCACATGCCTTTCTAGGCCTGTCCGTTGCTGGCAAAAGTGCTCGGTCGCTGGCCTTGACGAAATGAACTGCTTTTGCAAATTTCGACCTTGGATCTTGCACGCAGTGTGGGCCATATCGCTCTCATAAACAACATCCATGAACAAAACTCGGCTTGAGGCTTTCAGTGACGGCGTTTTTGCGATCGTTATAACTCTGCTGGTGCTGGATATCCGGCCCGATGTGCCTGGCGGTACTGGTTGGGTAATGTTCGTACACGCAGGCCCAAAGATCCTCGTTTATGCGCTCAGCTTTATCCTTGTCGGTCTTTATTGGGTATCGCATCACAACATGCTTCATTTCGTGGAGCACACAGACCGGTTGTTCCTCTGGCTCAATTTACTTCTGTTGCTCGTTGTTGCCTTCATTCCTTATCCAGCCGCGTTGCTGAGCAGTACCCACGCAGACACCGGGTCGTTGTGCATCTACGTAGCAACTTTATCCCTGGCCAATATTCTCGGGGCAGCGGTCTGGTTCCATGCAACAAAAAGACATCGCCTGGTCAGCGATCGTATCCCGCCGGATTTCGTCAAATTCGTCTATATTATCCACGTGGCACCCGTCGGCGTGTATCTTCTGGCGGGCCTGCTCGCCTGGCAATTCAGGGGAGCGAGCCTTTTCCTCGTGGCTCTCGTGCCGGGGTTCTACGTGCTGCCGAATCCTTTCATTGACCGCCGGGTCCGCGCCGCGCACGCCGCTATAAAAACAAGCCACCCGCACGAGCAAGAGCGCTAGAATGGAGGGGCGGCTCGGTTAAATAGACTGTTCCCTCTGAATCCCCTTCGCCGTCAAAGCTACCAGCCGCTCCTCTCGAGCGAGCTTCTTCCGGCGAGTCGGTGAATCCATCGGAAATGCAAACGCCTGCTGCGGACTTGGGGATCACTTGAAAGCGGCCAACGCGGCGGACAACAGGCGTGGGTATTAGGACTATTTCGGAGATGAGTTCGTGATTCAGCGGCGCGTTTTTCACGGTTTCTATTCCACGCCTGCGGCGGCTGACCTCAACGGAGCGCACCCTCCGAGAACGGTATATTCATCTGAACGCGAGCAGTTGCGATAGGGTCTGCGCGCGCAATCTGCTCGCGCAAATCGTTGATGTACCGCTGTAGTTGGCCTGTGCTTTCTGTGTCTCGATATCGATCCGTTCATGACGCTTGGATAAGCGCTGAACGACGCTCTGCAGAACGCCCTTGATTTCAAAGCCGTATTTGGCGGGTTCGATTATATATCTTGTCGCCCAGGCTTTAGTCTTCGAACACAGCTACACTGGACAATCTACGGGAATAGCGGTGTTTAGCTGCAAGTATTTGCACGTGATCCATGAGGGGACCACATCGACTGTGCCCTTGAAAATGTAACATTTGGATGGTTGCTGAGCGTACACCGACAATGTTACGTAATGGTAACGATTTCGCCACAAACGTATCCACTTTTCAAATGCATAGCCTGCAAAAACGCTAACACGACCATGACCACTCCAAAGAAAACTAACTCCATTGCTTCCGAAAGAATCGCCGCACTTAAGCTTGATGCTGTAAACGCCAATCAAAAGGTCGAAGCGGCGCGCGCTTGCGTTCGTCAAACGAGAGAAAGCCTGAAACAGGCGCGAAAATCTCTCAAAGAGGCTAAAGTTCAGGCGAAGCACGCCCGCAAGACGCTCAAGGCAGAAAAGAAATCGGCCAAAAAGAACTCCAAGAAGGCGGTTTCTAAAAAAGGCTAGCCGTATCGCTCCGGATGATCGGCGGCGCGAAGAAGTTCTTAGCGGACTGAAATTCTAACTGCTATGCTCGTGTCGCCGCTGATGTCTCGGTGAAGCCCGCACCATATCCGCGGCGCAAGTGATCGAGAAACGCAGCGAGCTCTGGTGCGTTGGATTTGACGATCGGCTTACGTGCGTTGGGGAAAAGTTGGGTGCCACCTAGATCCACACTGTTGAAACGCATGTTTCTGATTGCCCAGCGCCTTTTGATGTAGGCCATCTTGTCGATTTGGAATGAGCCATCTGTTCCTAGCGTCACACAGTCCTGCGGAACGAAAGCGTAAGTGCGTGGGTACTCACCCTCAAATAAAAAACCGTACTCACCTTTGATCGTGATCTCGAGCGGTTTCATGCCGGGAACTATAGCCCTGCCTCTTCAACGTACAAGTAGATGTGTCGCCTTACCGAAAGCATACACTATGTTAATAGCAGGATTAGCTGAGATACTTTTTCGTCGGACAAGGACAAATATCGAAATCCTCGGTCATTCACGTGCTCGTTTAGAATGTTACCGCACTTCGATCAACGAAGAAGCACGGCAATTGCATTTAGTAGATGGAAGTTACAATTGGGTGAAAGCCAATTGTCGATTGGACTACGTAAAGTAATCGCGCAACCCTAGGGCTGTTTACGGTGATCGAACCTGCTCGGCATGAGAAAAGCATTCTATCTACTCGCGGCCTTCGGACTGTTCGCATCCAAAAGTAGCGCGCAGCAAGCTTTGCTACCGCCTTCGTCGACGTTTGACAACGTGGCTGTGCAGTCAAGCGGGCTAAATGCAGGTCCATCGCATTGGGATAATCCAGCAAATCTTGGAGCCTATGCCGTCACGGGAAATGCTACGTCCGACGTCACCACAGCCGGAATTCTCGACCAACATGTCGGTTTACTTTGGGACTGCACAGCACCTGCCCAATTAACCGCAATAAAGAATAATTTAAATAGTACAGGTGGTAGCGTACGTGCCATATTCGTGGGCGAAACCGCCGGTTGGCTCAATTCTTTCGGTTATACCTATGCCGGCGTTACTACTGATGCTCGCTCCTACACGGTGTTCAAAGACATCCAGACGGTCGGACCACAAGCAAACATCTCATTCGGTCAGTATATTGATTTGTCGTTGGTCCGAGGACAGGCGTCGACTTTTGATTTCTGGTTTAACGCGGCAGGCGGCTCGGGCCCGATCAGCCAGCAATCACAGTTGAACGATGGCGGTGTCTACCTGGCGTTCGGAACCCAAAACCTTGCCGGGTCGTCCCAGTTCCTTTGGGCTCAAACTCCGTTGTCGGTCAACACTTGGATCCCTGCTCTCGGTAGCTACAGACCGGTCGACAGTTTTCTCGTTACTGTCGAAGATTGGCGGATCAGTTCTAGCTCAGATCGCGACTACAGTGATTTTCGTTTCGCTTTGCAGTATTTTGATACAGACGGAATGCCGCTCACCTCCATTCCCGAGTCTGCTTCATGGGCCCTTTGGTCCGGCGTTTTTGCTCTGAGCTTTACGCTGATTCTCCGTTTATCAAAACGTCGAATACAAAAACCAGTCAATTACCTCTAAAAGGTAAAGATTATGACTCGAGCCTCATTATGATGTCGGCAAAAAAATAGTCACTAATTTGTAACCCACGTTTGCTATATTCTGACGAATAAGTGTGTCTATTTGATATAATATGACTGCATATACTTTCGTTGGGCCCGATGGCAAAGCTTACTCGGAAAACAAACCTGAAGAAGGAGGATTTCTCTCTTACTTTGATGGATGCAAGTGGTTCATCACATTTCCTCTCAGAAATAGCCTAGCACACAGTTTTCACTACTTCTTCGGAGACCAATTACCCTCGTCTGCAAACCAGTGGAAAATTTCCCTCGAGGGCTCTGTGACGCAACCACCCGTGCGCGATCAAAACAGCCAGGACGCTGTCTCAAACCAAGAGTGTCTTGATCACCTCGTAGGAAGAACTACCTGTTAGTCTTTCTAGTTCGCTCAACACTAGCTGCACTACGTGTTGAGCAAACCAACTTCACCGGTCACAGGCTTCAGCTAAGTCAGGGAAAAAATCCCTTTCTGCCTCAAGTTGCCCCGGGCACGTATGTATCACGTTGTAGTGGAGGCGACCGTGCTCCACTTCGTTTTCCAGAACCGCACGAACTGCTTCGACCAAAGAGGTATCTTCAGTACGAACAGAAGAACCGTCTAATTTTAGGAGCTTTGATTGGTTTTTATGAGCCAAAACCGCTTTTTCAGCCAGATACGTTAAGTAGTGCATATTACTAAAACTGTTATGTCCGGAACAATTGAGGCAGCCAGATATCCAGCCGATTTCAACTCGAAGTTATTCACAGTCTATGCGCAAATAGCAGTGCGGTGTGCACCGCACCTCGCGGCCCTTTATCTGGCTTTTGAAGTATCGCATAACAGCGTACTTCCAGAGCCTAATTAATTTGAGGTGCGTGCAAACGCTCGATCATCCGCTGAGCTTGGTGAAGTGAGGGATCAATTTTTAAGGCGGCCTCGAAATGGGCGATTGCTTCCCCTGACCGCGTCTTGTCCTTCGCCAATAGCAAACCGAGATTGTAATGTGCCTCCAAGTAGTCAGGCACTGACCTCAGCGCGGCTTCGAAATGTCCAACTGCCTCCGACGCACGATCTGGCATCCGAGAAAGTAAGACGCCAAGGTTGTATTCCGCGACCGGATACACTTTCTTGAGTCGCAGCGCTTCGTTTAGCTCAGTCTTAGCTTCATCCCATTTTTGTGCATCGTGGGCAAAGGCAACACCCAAGGCACAATGCACCTCCGGCAGCTGAGGGTTAAGCCGTAATGCGGCCTTGTATTCTGCTATCGCGTCGTCTCTTCGCTCTGGAATTCTGATTAGAGCGTTGCCTAGATCACAATGAATTTCAGGTACGTCCGGTTTAAGCCGCAATGCAGCACGGTAACAAACGATGGCATCAAGCAGACGGTTATGTTGGGCGAGTAATAAATTACCAAGTCCAACCTGAGCTTCGACCCATTTAGGTTCGAGACGCACTGCCGCTTCGTAATGTGTAATTGCCTCATGCTGACGAGCTGGATTACGACCTAAACGTAAACCCAGAGCCAAGTGCGCCTCCGCATAATCAGGGTCGAGGCGAAGGGCTTGTTCATATTCGTCGATCCCCTCCAAGGCCCGATGAGTTTTCTCAAGAATTGCGCCACGATTAAGGTGAGCCCGAGGATTTGCCGGGCACTTCGCAATCGTGTCCTCCCAAATATTTAGTTCACTGTGATAGCTTTCGTTGCGACGAACACTGAGCAAACTTAGTCCAACCGCCAGAGCGACAAAGATGATTAGGCTTCGTCGCCTCAAGATTGAATATAGCCCGAGCACGAAAAGGCTCACGACCGCAGCTAGCGGTAAACTAGCCCGTGACTCGACCATAGGCTGGCTCCACGCCGGAATAAGCAACGCTACCGGAACAAGAATCGCGAGATACCATGCACCAACAAAGCCGACGGTCAAGCGACGCCAAAGCGCGCAAATGGTAAGTATCATCAAAACAAAAAAGAAGATTAGGAGGATCAGCAGCCGGTCGGCATGATTTACGAGGCCATAACCATGATCGAGAATTAAAGGATGAGGCCAAATCGATAATCGAAGATATTGGATGAACGAATGGCACAGAGTCAGACCATACGACAACCAGTTAGCGTCAGTTGGCTTGCCTTCAGCGTGGAGCGCTACACACGCCACCAAGATAACTGAGACCAGCCACACAGATGAAAGACCGCTGTAATAACGCCAGTTTCGCTTTACAGCTTCTGTCCATCTGCCAGCGACAAAGAGAGCGTCGTAGAGCAGCACGAGAAATGGCACGGTTGCGATCGCCGGATTGCTTAACGCTCCGAGCAAGCACG
>Ga0302323_100004536_pt1 | contig 11333 bp, 21 predicted proteins | sample Fen_T0_3_FD_201950 | JGI IMG/M metagenome (GOLD analysis project Ga0302323, IMG submission 201950) | Peat permafrost microbial communities from Stordalen Mire near Abisko, Sweden - Fen_T0_3 | ecosystem: Environmental > Terrestrial > Soil > Wetlands > Permafrost | place: Sweden: Abisko... | reverse complement strand
TTTGCACAAAAAATTTTGATCCCGCCTGCAAAGAAACCTGATTACCTTGGCCACCCATATCACTATAAATAGGCCAGTCAACTACGCCGCCCGTGATTGATGAATACGAAGGGTTTGCACTTTGCGCGGATGGAATTAGCATGGGAATTGACACAAAAAAGTTTGAGCTCATAAAGTGACCTCACTGTTATTTGATTTAGCGCTTGGAACATTTACGCCGTATTGCCTGGCAAGCTGCGCGGCTTTTGCCGCGCCATACATTGAAACCGTTTTTTGGTAAAGCTCGCCAAGCGCCTGGGGGTTGTCGCGGATTGTATCTATGTACGCTCGAACTTTGTCATGTTGCGGAATTGCGGGCGACGGCGCATCCATCGCCTTACCCATTCCACCCAAAGGCAAGGAAGCGCCGCCGCCAAGCTTAGCGCTTAAAATTGTATTTACACCGTCGCCAAGCTTGTCTATAACATTTGACAGTAAATCCCATCCTGGGCTAGATTCCTGGGCTTGCGGGGCCTTTGCGGCGGCCATATCGGCACCCAAGCGGATGGCTTGTATGATTGGCTCTGTTGGGGCGGGGAGCGCTTGGGGGCGGTCTATAAGCCTCAATAGTAGTTCATGGTCGCCGCGTCCGCTCCCTTGCATGACCAAGGCCATCATTTGTCTTTGCATATCGGCCATTTGCTGCAGCGCCTGGGCTATTTGATTTGAGCCGCCGTCTAATTGCTTCATGGCAACCATAACGCCAATCAGCTCTTTTAGATCGGAGCGCCCGCCCTGAATTGAATCGGTAGGCGTTATCCCTTCGCTTTCAAGGTGTTCGCGGTGTTTTTTTTTGTAGTTAGGCCCTATTAAAATATCTGGGCTTGTAAAGTTTTTGCGGGGCTCGGTACCAATGGCCTCTTTACGTATCACAAGGACGTAGCGCCCTGGTCCGTACCAAGTTCCGATTTCGTCGGTGTCGGGCACTTTGAAAAGCTTTTCGACTTGCTCCCTTTGTGATCCCTTAATTTGATATACATACACTGTATAGTCACATTCGCCGAGCTGCTCGCGCAAATCGGCTAACCGTTCTTCTGGGGAGTCAGGGGAAAAAAATTTCCCTGCCTCATCCCTTAGCCGCTCAGGCGTCGCCGTTTGGTCTGTTTTCGCTTCCGTTGTCATGATCTAGCCCCCGCGTAGGATTGATTGATTGATAGTACCTGAATGCAGCAAAAGCGGCAAGAGAAACGCCGCCGATAATCAGCAAATTTTTAACCGTCAAGCCGTTAACAAACGACTTGGCGCGTGAAAGCCACCCATTCAAAAATTTTTTTAAGCGGGGGTTTTTTATTGCCAGGTTGTTATAATGCGCGGCCCGTTGTGCATAAAAAGCCGCGTTAAATTTATCCTGGGCCATTGCGTTAATTTTTTTTACATCGACTAGCGACATAGGGCCAAAAGCGGAAAGCCCGACCACGCGCCGCGCTGCAGCTATAGACGCCGCCGCGCCCGCGTTAACCGCGAAATCAAAAATATTGTTGGCGACCATTTGCGCCTTAATCAAGTCAAGCCGCAAAGGCTCCCAATAGTCGCGGCGATACAAGGTCGCCGCTTGCTCTACTGTTAGGTTTTCAATATTTACGCCAGGATAGCTTTTATGAGATATTCCGTATTTAGTGGCCCCGCCTGGGTCGTCTGGATCGTTAATATAACCACCTTCAAAGCGTAAAACGCTTTGAAATGCAGTATCAAAACTAGCCATAGAATCCAACGCTTTTCAAAAATTCTTGATCGCCGACTTGGTAAACAAGCGCCGTAATAAATAAACGTACCGGGCTTAGTGTGATAGCGGGGATCTGGTTTATTAGTCCATTGATTCTATACTGAATTAAATCTTCGTTGTTAGAATCTAGACTATGTGAATTATACCATAGCTGAATTGGATAATCTGAATTTAGGCCAGAAATTTGAATCGGTGCCCTGTTCAGAACGTCGCCAGAAGTATTTGAAATAACATCAAGGCTTAGCGGGTTTAAATCCATTGCATTTTGAAATATTGACGCGTCTATATTCGCCTGGATCTGTAGGGAGTCCAAAAAATAGGCGCTATCTTGGTTTGCTTTGTGAACGGTTTGAACCACATTAGCCCAAACAAAATCACCTGCACTTAGCGTCGAATCAAAAACACCTGAAAAGCAAATAGGCAAAACCGAATTAACGCGGACGCCTGGAAACAGTTGCAGGACTGGATTAGCGGGCATTATTTCACCTTTGTATACTGAAAACCAGAAACAACCACAGAGTAGTTAACGTCTGCAGTCGGGGCGGGAATAGAGAAGCGGACAAGAAAAGGCGCGGATCCGTCGATATAGATTTCCGTTTTGTATGGCTCCATAAATCCATTTTGTACAAATGGCCCTGGACTCATCAAAGGCTCTGAATCTACAGAATGCCCCGCTATAAATCCGTTTGTATTAGTGAGACTTGCGAATACGCGGCCCGTAACTTGATTCACAAAATCTACTGCAGGGTAAACAGGCGACGCAACCCCCCACATACCAAAAAACACTTCGGTAAGTAGCATTGGCCTATCGTTTGGAGATTCGCAAACTAGCTCGTAGCTAGTATTTGTACCAAGGGTAAAACGCGCTGCAAAGTCATACTGAAATAGACACTCAGCAAATGCAAACGGCGCTTGGACTTTAGATGCCCAGGCCGATTTTTGAGAAATGGCCCGAAGTATTTTTTCTTTTTCGCCTTGAATAAAGGACATTTAAACACCTTTATTAAATGCCCTTGATTGTCTTTTGAGCGACTACGCGGGAAAGAATTTTTCCACGTAAAGCAATTTTGAAAGTGCAATTTTGCGCGGCGGTGTTTTGCACTTCAATCAAAAGCTTTTCGCCGCCTGCCACATAGGCAGACCATGGACGTTCACCAAAGCGGTAAGACATGGCCGCCGCCTTGATAACGCCAGGCGTTGCAATGAGCTCAACGGGAACAAAACCATTTGACCAATTTCTTGAGCTTGACGTGTTTGTAATTTTCATGGAAAGACTAGGAATATCTGCAGTCGGATTTGTGAAAGCAATGTTATATCCCGCACATACAAAATCACCCATCGTTCCAGGAATTACAATAGTAGCTTGGGAAGTTGTATTTGCGATAGCGGTAACGCTTGCAACCAAATCAAAAGGATATTCAACAAAACTTGCGGCCTTGAATTTCGCAAGCATAACCGAAATTTCATTATTAACGCCTTCAACAATCTGTGAAAAACTTGGGAGCATAATTTTTTTCCTTTTTAAATGTTAGGGCTTGGCCCGGAGTTGAACCGGAGCGCATGCATTTCTGCAGGCTACCCTCAAGCCTTTTAGCGCGGGGGCGCTTATACCTTGCGCTGCAAAACGCCAGTATAGGAGACAAACACCTGGAAGCCTGCAGTCACAAGCGAGGCCAAGACAGGCGCGGCGGTAAATGTGGGGGATTTTGCATACACGACATTTCCCGCCGTATAAATGAACTTGGACGCAAACGGCCACTGTTCTTCCATGGGGAGCGGTACGGGGAGTGGGAAGTTTCCACCGACGGCAATGTCGCCACCGATTGCTACGCCGTTAGTATTTCCACTATCAAGCGTCGCGGAAATTGTACCAAGGGCCAAGCCTGGGCGCAAAATACCGTAGTCGGCTTTTTGATTCCAGCCGATACGATAGATCGACGCGGAAAGGAATTGTTGCGCGGCGGCAAGGTTTGCGGCGGTAACGCCTGCAGGCGTCGCATTGACAAAGAAACCGCGAATCGTGATAAGGCTCACGATAAAGGTTGTACCCGTTGCCATGCCCTGATCACTTGGTAGGTTTGTCCAGTGTGAACCCTGAACGCTTTCAGACTGCGCAAACACGTCATATTCCGACACGCCCGCAACAACGGGGAAGCCGGAATAGAAGGTTTTGACGAAGCCTTCGGTCGATGAACCCGCAGAATGTACGGGAACCTTATTACCCATTGGGTCAAGAAAATTTCGAGCCATGATTTTTTTCCTTTTTGAATGAAACTTTCGGCGCTTGCGATTAAGCAAAAGCGCTATTTGTGAAAGAATTTTCTTCCTGAACAATTGAACCCAACAATTCAGAATCATCACCGTAAAGCGGGCCATTTAGCGGGCCAGAAAGCGGGCCATTTAGCGCGTATTGCGCTTCGGCTTCCTCATCGGCGACGGCACCCATTAGCGCGGCCATTTCGTTCTGTGTAGGCTCATCGCCTGCAAGCATTGGGACGCGGTTTTTGATTGCATTTGCAGCGCCGACGGCAAAGCCGCCCACGCAAGCGGACGCGGCCAAATGGTTCTTTTTCCAAAGCAAAGCGGCGGCAAGAAGAGAAACGGCGGCGGTAATTTCGCTGCGCCATTGTGCAGGCAAGAAAGGAATCTTGTTCAAAACAAACGGAATGATAATAGCGCCGCCCGTCGCGGCAAGGCCCATTTTCCCCGCTTCCATAATTGAAAATTCAGGATTGCGCCGATAGGAACGGCGGCGACTCACAACACGCACAACCGCACGACGGCGGCGGCGGGGTGGCTTGCCTGGATTAGCCACATAGGACTTAGCCGCGCTAATTGCGCGGCGGCGTACCTTGTGGCCGATTTTCTTCAAGTGCGCCTTTAGCGCGGCTCCAAATAGCTTTCTCTTAGCCATGATTTTTTTCCTTTGTTAACCGTTAATTCCAGAAGATTTAATACGCAAATTCCCGCCCGTTATTACCAATGACCGCCCGTCGCGTGTTGCAAAGAGTTGGGGGGGTGTTTCAAACTCGTGTAAATAGTCGGTAGGTTCTTGATTCCATTTGTCGGACTTATAACCGATTTCAAGAACGTCGCCAAGTTGGGCTAAATGCGAAACGTCGGGGGAATTGATTTTAAAATGTTCACTTGGCGGGGCCTGGTGGAATTGATTGTATAGCGCATCCACTTCAAAAGCAGGATCCAAGGCCACGGGGTTTTTTTTGTAGTCGCCGCCTTCGGGGCTTTTCCTTGCGGAAATTATAGCGCCTGCAGCGCGGCGGGCTGCGCCCGTCTGAATCAATACCACAACTACAAGCCCCACGCCTGCAGCAATGGCAAGTGTTTTAGGGCGCATATACCAGGGTAGCGACGCGTCAAGCTCTTTTGTTACCTGGGACACGTTGGCACCTATGCGCTTGGCCCCTGCAGCTACTTTTTCAGACCCCACATCTTCGCCCGCGTAGTACCGCTTCAAATCGTTGTCCGTGATGTCAGACAAGAAAATTAAAAGATTATGCGCCTTGCGGTAATCTGCTATTTTCAGGTCTTTAGAAATTGCCTTCGCAGCTGCAGTATAGTCGCGCGGCCCCCAATATTTAGCCCGCACGCCATAGCGGAATTTTCCAAAAATTTTTGCAGCATCGACTTCATTGAATCCCAAATTTTGGGGCCAATTTGGATAAGCGCTTTTATACTTGTCTTTAAGCTCAGAAACGGTTTTTCCTTCTGCAGTATCATTAACGACGGCCCACGTAAGGCCGCCCGCCGCGCTCACTGCTACTATTGCTAGTGGTATAAGAAAAACCATGCAAACCAACCTTTTAGCGGGCGTATTGACGTTCGGCTTTTTTGTAGCCGCCCTTGCGGCCACGGGAATAGAACACCAAGGCAAGAGCACCACCACCCAAGGCCCAATAGACCCAATTAGGCGTATTTTGTGCGCGCTCTACAACCTGGTCTATAATATCGCCCTCACCTTCGCCGTATTGCTTTGAAAGTTTTTTCATTGCGCGGGCGACGTGTTGCGGCCATGCAGCCTTTACGGCCAGGGAATAGGGCATAGGCAAAGTTTCAGCTTTTTTTGCACCTTGCTTAATGACGCGGTCTTTCATGCCTGGCGTGATTTTGTTGTCATGGGCTTTAATATCTTCCATGCAAACTTGTTCGGCGAGCTTATCGCCAGGGGCCAAAGACAGATTATTCAATTTTGAAAAACCTTTTTTTCCAACCTTCGCAACCTTGCCCGCCGTTTTTTTCACGCGAGACCAAAAAGAACCCATTACAATACCGCTTTGTGTAGCGTCGCCCAAAAGTTCGGGGGACATTTCTTCGAGCGCGCCTTTTAAGGTGGCCTTGATTTGCTTTGAACGGGCGACGCGGTGAGCGCGGATAATATCAAGTTCTGTTGCTGTCATAGGGAAAGTCTCTGGGCCAAGCTGCAAGGGGATCAATCCAAATTTTCCCGCCCGGCCTTTTTTTTGTTTGTTTGTTAGCAAATAAGGGAGCGCACCCGCTTTGATTGCCCGCTTTGTCATGTACTTAGGATTCGTGGCATATCGGGGATCAATCAAGCGGGCCGCCGATACTGCAGGGCCGCGAGCCCATTTAGGTAGCGTTCCTTCAAGTGTGACGAGTTCGGCATAATTTGACGCCATGTTAACCCCTGCGAAGTATGCGAGAAATAGGGATCATTCGGGCATATCCCTTGTTTTCCCCTAGTGTGTTTTCTTTGTATGTAGCGTCACAATGGACGCGGCGGCCACTTGGCATTATTGCAATTGCAAAAGTGTGGTGTAAAGGGCCTGGATTTTTGGCTACTGCAACAAATTGGAAAGGAATCCCCGCAGCAAATAAATAACTTCCGATAAGGACTGCCTTATCGTCACAATCTCGTGGACTGTGACTAGGGCGAATGCTATAGCAGGGCCGAGATACCGTTTCTTCATTTTTCGGGTCTGCGACATAGGGGAGGGCCTTTACAAAGGCAAAGAAAGCGCCAAAAGGAAGTTTTAAAAGTTTCCCAAGGTCTTTGTAGTACGTAGTAACAAGGCGACTCATAGCCGCGCCCGTCTGGTTTACGTCCTTCAAAGGAACTCTTGTAACTTTCATAGAACCTAAGATAAATAAAAAACCAAGATTTGTAGAAAATCTTGGTTTGCGGGAAAATTGGCGAATTTATCAGTTTTGAGGGTTTTCGTCGGCGTTTTCGGCGGTGTTTACTAGCAAGTCCCAAGCTTTTTCAAACTTTTCTACGCCAAACTTCCACTCGCCCGTATCACCATCAAAGCGGACAAAAGCGGCGGCAAGAGTAGCGCGGGCATGCACATAACCAATATCAATAAGACTCTCCACGCGCTCAAGTGCAATAGCACCCACGGCGGCGGCCTTTGCTTCAAGGGCGGGGGCCATTGCCTCAAGGGCGCTCGAAGTCGCTTTTTCTGTAATCTTGTTTATTGCCTTTGCTGCATTCATTTTAACCCCTGTTTGTTAATGTTGAAAACCATTAAAGGCCATTATAGCCATGACCGAAAACGCGACGGCCATTAAAAGAAGCTTTGCGAGCTTCCATTGATAGCGGCCCACCTGTTTTTGAATTGTTGCTTTCACGTCCTCATTCCATTCTAGCGCGGCGCTCAAATCTTCGCGGGCGACGACTTCAAGAATGAAGAAAACAAGCTCAAGTGCACAGACAAAAAAAAGGGCGGCGGCAAAAACAAACGAAATCAATTTGCACCTCCAATGATTGCCTTTGATCCATTGATTACTTTCATTTTCTCTTCAAGGCGCTTTAAAAAAAATGGGATTTCCATGTCCATCAAAAGCGCTTGGCCGTGTTCGGGAATTCCCAGTGAGCCCTGAACGGGGCTAGATTGCATGATTCTACCAGTAAAATAAGGGGAACCATGCAATTCAACACAATCCGAAATACTTAACGCTGTATTTAAAACGTCGCCAAGTGTATTCATGGGCGAAACAATAACAATAACCTTTTTTGCCATTGCCTAGCCCTCTACCTTAAAAGACAAAGCGCCGTTTTCAAATTGCCAAGCAACCAAGCGGCCCACGTCGGAAACTCCGCTTAGTTTGTCGTCGGAAATTGAAGCGTAATTCCCTTGCAAATGTTCCAAGGCTTCCTTATGCCACTGATTTTCCAAAGCTTCGATTTTGCAATTAAAAACCGCTTCCATTTTGGAGGCTTGCTCATCACCCCAAGGATTTTCTTCAACAAACTTTTCAGCGGCGGCAAGATCTTCTTTTACTTGCTCTTTTACGCCTTCGATTTCGTCTGTGGGCCACGGATATTCCACGCGCATTTTAAGCGCTGCAATTTGTAGTTTTTTCTCTTCAAACTCGCGACGCTTTGCTGCAAGCTCGCCAAGTTCCAAAGCTTTTTCTTGCTTTGCGATTGTATCAAGTGTAATGGCCTGGGTAACAAGCTGCACAATATCAAACTTTTTAAACATATTATTTTCCTTTTTTGATTTCATTGGTTACAAGTTTTACAATCAAGTCACTACGCGAGCGGCACCCCAATTTTTTTTGGACTGCTGCAAGTATTTTGGCAAAATCTACAGCCGCGTAAAAACTGTAGGAAATTCCGCGTATCATTTTATTCCCCGCGCTTCTTTGATTAGTTCGTAAATATCAGAAATTGAGCGGTACACATACGCGGCCTTATTGAGTTTGAAAGCAAAGCTTGCCTTTTCATCCGTAAGGCATTCCTTCAAGTCAAAAACCTTGGGGCCAATTTCTCGAATGGATGAAATGATTGAGCCTGCTTTTTCAATATGGTCATGAAGCGCTTCACCACTTGCAAAAGCGCTTCCAAGTTCGTCTTTCACATCCAAGGCGATTTCTTCGACGTGCCTTAAAATCAATTCAGCTTCACTTATAAGGTGAGCTTTGACCGTTGCAAAAATTAGTGGGCGCATATTTTTTCCTTTTGTTGAATTGCATTTGTGTTATAATCTATTATTTTTTTGATGCGGTCAGAAACGCTAGAGCCAAAATTAAGCCCATGCAGTTTATAAAAACTATTATTTGGTCGTTTGACACTTTGCTACCTGTTTGTAGTTTGTTGTAAACCATTCAAGCGCGGCCCGCTTTGATTGAGTCAATCTAATTTCATAGGCTGCAGCTATTGTAAAGCTTTCCCCTATTTTTATTCTTTGCATGGATGCGCCTCAATGGCTCTTTCTAGTTTTACGGTTTTGATTTGGTTGTTCAGCAGTATTTTTTCAAAACAAAGACAACCTATAACCAAAATCCATATAAAAGCCACCCAAAATATCGGGGATTCTATGAGCTTCATTTTAGTTACCTCAAACATTTTAATTTTGCAAGTTCAAATTTTGCATCACATAAAGCGGTAACTAGTCTCAATACTCTTTTACGCTTTCTTTCGTTTCCCCTATATGCACATCCAAGCAAAATAGATGTCATTCGGTAATAAGTTTCTCTATCTGATTCAGCTTTAGCGCTCATTTCTCTATTCCTTGTTAAAGTTTTATTCTAGAATCCTTGCTATGTATTCCACTCTATTTGCGCTGCATTTCCAATATAATCTAATATATTATGCCATTCCATAGATAGAAAAATTTGGAGTGGGCGCGGCGGTGTGACATGGATCAATCTATTGCAAGGTGGCATGAAAATTGCGTTCGGACATTGCCCCGCTCCCTTGGGTCGCGCCTGTTTTGGGGGGCCATTTCCCCTACATAGGCTCGCCTCCGCTCGCGGTTTGAAAATCTCACCTTGACGGTGAGATCTGGGGGAAATGGCCCCCCCCTCCCCCCATTGCTTCTTAAGCTGGGGCAGAGGGAGGGCCTTTACACACAAACTCACCTTTTAGGTATAGTCTGGTTCGTCGTTTTACCCCGACAAAGGGCGGCCCGTCTAGAACGGACAAGAAACCGTCTAGAACCGTCTTGCATTGTAGGGAGCCACAAAGGCCGCTCTGTGTGTATCCTCGTGCCGCTTAGTTCCGTATACCATTGGATTGGTATGGAATCGGCTACGTGCTTTACACACAAACTAACCTTTGCGCCGCCCGCTATGGGATCTCACCCAAGGCAAAAGCCTCGCAAAACTCCCCTGGGTTAACAATCGAACCCAGGACGATAGTGAATTTGCAAACTGTGATAGATTAGAGTATATTAGATACTCGCACACATCACAAAAGGCCCCCGAATCTCGCCAGATTCTACGGGGGCCTTTTCAATTTATGACATTTTGCCGCGCTTGCGGCCTTTTTTTTTTGATTATTTTTATTCCATGCAAGAAAACAAAGTACGCCGAGGGCGGGGCCGCCCACGGGGAAGCAAAAAAGAGCCTAGAAAATTGATTACCGTTGCTTTGCCTGGTCACTTATTCGAGCCCGTGAAAGCCGCGTTAGCTTTGCGGGGCCTTGGGTGGAAAAGAGTGTTTGAGCTTGGCTTAGACTATCACGTTTTAGGGTGGCGGGCGCTTGCTATAGATGACCCTAAGCAAACAAAGCTTTTGTAATGCTGCAGTAATCATAGCGCCATAATCCACGCCGAAGAATTTGGCGAAAAGTAAAAATGGTACAACCGATACTTATCAGTTATGGCGCTAACGTAGTTCACGGCGTTAGGTGTTAGAATTTTTTGGCCGCCTGTTGTATTGTTGTATGCAACAGTTAAAACGATCGCGGATTGATACCACAAATAGACGTGTTGACCTACAGAGCCGCCCGAAAAATTATTAAGAAGCGTCGCGCTGCCTGCATTTAAAACGACTTCACTTATTCCCGTTACATCCAAGCCCGTTATAGTAGTATTTCCGTTTACTACGTATCCCGTGCTAAATAAATTTTTGCACGCGAAACCGTCGTCTGTTTGTACGGGGATACCGTTGCCCCTTGGGATTATTATTCTTTGAGCCCTTTGACTTCCGTCGTCGTTTCTAGAAGCCACTGCAAGCGTATCTGCCGCAGGATCAAAGCGAAACACAAACCTGTTAAATCCTTGATTCTGAAAATTTATAGACGCTTGCCCTAGCGCCGTCGTTGCCTTGAGTAGAATAAATGCGCCCGTATCCTGAACGGTTAGCGTTCCGTAAACAATTTGTAAGCCATTGTAAGCATCATTACCATTATATCCGACACTCATCCTATAACCCCCTCCAAAGTAAATTGGAGAATCAAATAAAAAGGCGAATCATAATAGATAGACTGTAAATTTCTGCAGTCAACAAAAGCACTTAATGGCTGCCGCCAAAAAAGACTTTGGGAAGTCGCGGGGGGCGTTATTTGAGATTGCAAATAGGCGGGAACAATGTAATCACTTAATAGATTTACGGTATAAGGTGCAACCGCTCCCCCTGCAAGTTTAAAGCTACCTGAAAACGAATAATTACCCAAAGCGTTTCCAGGGCGTAAGCCTGGGCAACCTTGAGAAAGGCAAGAAATTTTTTGCACAAAAAGTTTTGATCCCGCCTGCAAAGAAACCTGATTACCTTGGCCACCCATATCACTATAAATAGGCCAGTCAACTACGCCGCCCGTGATTGATGAATACGAAGGGTTTGCACTTTGCGCGGATGGAATTAG
>Ga0302323_100004535_pt1 | contig 11334 bp, 6 predicted proteins | sample Fen_T0_3_FD_201950 | JGI IMG/M metagenome (GOLD analysis project Ga0302323, IMG submission 201950) | Peat permafrost microbial communities from Stordalen Mire near Abisko, Sweden - Fen_T0_3 | ecosystem: Environmental > Terrestrial > Soil > Wetlands > Permafrost | place: Sweden: Abisko... | reverse complement strand
TGCGTTCGCGGATCTGGTTCACCCCGAGCAGGTATGCCGCCTCGTCCAGCGACGAGCGCCAGTCACCGGTCAGGGGCGCCCAGGCTCGCGGCTGCCGCACCCGCCGCCCCTGCGATGGCGCGGGGTCGGCCGCCGGCGGGTCGCCTGCCGGCGCGGTGGTGGTCACCCGCCCGAAGCGAACACAGGTGACCGCGCCTTCGAAGGTGACCACCACCGCCCAGAAGCCGCCCCCGTCCAGAGACTTGATGTCGTCGCTGATCTCGACCACCTCGCGGGCCAAGCGACTGCCAAAGCGCGCGTATGCCACGGGCTCAGGGCAGCCAGGGTTTGCCGGCGAGGCGGGTGACTACCAGCGCGTGGCTGACCCACGGGATCTGCAGCGCCAGGCTGATGGCGCACACGGTGAGCACCAGGGCTGCTCGCTTGCGCGGCACCGTGTCCGGCTTCGGGCTTCCGATCATCAGCAGGGCCAGCGGGAATGCCAGCAAAAGGTATCGAAGCATCCCGGTGTGCACGCCGGCGACGAACAGCAGGAATACCGGGTAGATCGCAAACCAGGTGCGCACCTCGACGCCCCATGTTCGGGTCAGCGGGCTGACCGCCAGCACCACGAGGAGAACGGTCAGGAGCATGAGCGCGAGGACACCGATCCAGCCGATGTGCTCGTAAGCGTTGGTGAACCAGCCGAACCTGGCGACCCCGAACGCGTTGGACACGCTGCCGCGGTGGGCGCCTGGGGCTGAGACCCCGCCGGTGATCGCCGATGCGATCGTCGACCAGAGCGAGACCGAGGCTGCGCAGACGACCGCCAGCACCGTCAGCCAGACGGCCTCGCTGCGCCGGACTGGATCCAGAGCCCTGTTGGCCCTGTTGACACTGCCGCGGTATCGCACGACCGCATGGACGATCACGACGATGGCCAGGGGCGGGGTCACCAGCCGGGTCAGCGAGAGCAGGAGCACGACCGCCACCGCCCAGGGGTAGCGGCGCTGCGCGATCAGCAGGAGCGCACTGCACACCAGCAGCAAGGAGATGCTTTCGGAGTATGCCGACTGGAACAGGGGTGCCGCGACGAAACAGCAGGTGAACAGGACCACGGCGCCGGCCGCGAACCGGCCGGCCGTGCGCTCGACCAGGGCGAACATCACGACCATTGCAGCGCCGCCGGCCACCAGGTTCACCACAGTGACGCACACCGCGAAGCTCAGACCTGTCACGGTCATCATCGCGCCGATGACCGTGGGGAAGACCGGCAGGAAGGCGAAGGTCCAGAGAGTGTCCGCGGCGCCGGGGTCACCCGGACCGGGAAGGTGGTATCCGAGGGTGGCGATGCGTTCGTACCACTGGCCGTCCCAGTTGGTGATCAGCCCCAGATAGCCGGGCGAGGCCGGGTGGGCGGTGAACTGGTAGATGCCTGGGTGATCCGCCGACGGAAGGGCAACCTGCTGATGTGCGGCCAGCGCGATGACCACGAATCCATAGAGCCGGGTGAGGGCGAAGATGGTCAGCGGCAGCCAGATCGAGAGCGGGACGCCGATCCGCCCCAGCCGCGCCAGCCGCCCCACTGAGCGTGTCGAGCGTGCCGAGGGCGCGGCGGCCCGGGCAGGCCCCGCCTTCGCATCCATGGCACCCGCGGTGAACGTCATCAGGTGGATGTTACCGGGGTTGCTCAGCCGGTCACGGTGATCTGGGCGGTGGCGCCGCTGCCGGCGTCCGGACCGACCGTGACCACGGCTGCGCCTGGGTCGGTCCGCAGCGTCATCGTGCGGTCGTAGTAGGAGAGCTGCCCAGGGGTGATCGTGAACGTTGCCGTGCCGGTGGCGCCCGGATCCAGCTCCAGACTGACCCAGTCCGAGAGCTCGAGCAGCGGCCGGGTCACGTCGGCCACGACATCGCGCAGGTAGAGCTGCACCACCTCACGGCCCGGACGTTGTCCCGAGTTGGTGACATCGACGCTCACCTCGATGGATCCGCCGTTGCGTGGCATCTGGTGAGCCGACAGTCGCAGCGGTCCGTAGCTGAACGTCGTGTAGGTCAGCCCCGACCCGAACGGGAGCCGGGGCACCACCAGCGCGTCGAGGTAGCGTCCAGCGTCCTGGTCGTCGGCTGCGTCGATGGGCCGGCCGGTGGGGCGGGCCAGCGAGCTGGACGGAAGGTGGCCGACGCTGCGGGGGAACGTCATCGGCAGACGCCCGCGAGGGGAACGGTCACCAAGAAGGGTCTCTATCAGAGCTGGTCCTGCCTCGACCCCTGGGTGCCAGGCGATCAGGACTGCGTCGGCAAGGTCCAGAACCTCACCGAGGTCCAGGGGCCTGCCGGCAAACACGACCACGACGAGCGGTTTGCCGATGGCGGCCATGGCGCGCAGGACCTCGAGCTGGCCGGCCGGCAGACCGATGTCCGCCACCGAGTTGGCCTCGCCCGACCGCGAGGGGTGCTCGCCGACGAGGGCGATGGTGATGTCGGCCTCGCGCACCAGGTGCATGGTGCGGTCGCTGAAGCGCCCGTCGTCGACGATGGCATCCTGGGCCAACCGATCCCTCATGGCGCTGGCCGGGCTGGCGACGTCCTCAGCTCGCCCGTCCAGGCTCCAGGTGCCCAGAAGAGCCTCTCCCCCGTCGACGAAGGGACCGGTCAGCAGGACGCGGCCCGGGCTCGCGGCCAGCGGGAGGGTGCCGACCCTGTCATTGTGCCCGTGGGTGTGTCTGTTGGTGAGCAGCACGAAGGAGGAGGCGGCCGCCTCCCGGGCCAGGGCGCGGGCTGGGATGGCAGCGGGCGTCCTTGCGTAGGGGTGTTCGAACAACCCCAGTCGCAGCTTGAGGCGGATGATGCGGCGTGCGGCATCGTCGACCAGGTCGAGCGGCACCTGCCCGGACTCGACGAGCTCCACGAGGTGTGCGCTGTATGCGCCGGATACCATGTCGATGTCCACCCCGGCCGCGATGGCCTGGGCGGCGGCATCGCGCAGGTCGGCGGCCACACCCTGGTTGACCAGCTGGCCTACGCCGTCCCAGTCCGCGACGACGACACCCTCGAAGCCCCATTCGTCCTTGAGAACCTCTCGCAGCAGTCGGCGGTGGGCGTGCATGGGCACACCGTCGACGTCGGTGAAGGCCGCCATGACCGTTGAGCAGCCCGCCTGGACGGCAGCCCGGAACGGGCGCATATGCGCGTTTCGCAACGTGTTCTCACCGACCTGCACGGTCGCGTAGTCCCGGCCACCTCTGACCAGTACGTAGCCGACGAAGTGCTTGGCGCAGGCCGCGACCCTGCCGACGCCGAGTGTGCCTGCATCAGGTGTGCCTGCGTCGGGTGCGCCTGCGTCGGGTGTGCCGACGCCGTTGTCGGATCCGTCGGGACTGTCACCCTGGAAGCCGCGCACCATGGCCGCGCCTAGGCGACTGGCGAGCACGGGTGCTTCGCCCAGTGACTCGGCCATCCGCCCCCATCGGGGTTCCTCGGAGATGTCCAGCATCGGGGCGAACGTCCAGGTGACCCCGTCCAGGCTCGCTTCGGCTGCGGCGACCCGTGCCGTGCGGTAGACGAGGTCCTCGTCCCAGGCGGCGGCGAGGCCGAGCGGAATCGGGAAGACCGTCCGGTGTCCGTGGATGACATCCCGTCCGAACAGCAGGGGTATCCCCAGGCGTGACTGTTCGACGGCTATCCGCTGGGCCGCGTCGACGGAGGAGGCCCGAACCCCGGTGTCGCGCTGGTTACCTGCCGTCGCTCCGCTGGCCATAACACTCGACCCGATCCCGCCGCTGCGGATGAGCTCATGATCGGCGACGGGGTCGAGGTTGGCACCCTGGTGGGTCTGCCCGACCTTCTCGGCCAGGGTCATCTCGGCAAGCAGGTCCTCGACGCGTTGCTCCAGAGGTCGACCGAGCCGAAGCCAGGGCCGCTGCGCGCCAACCGGTTGTGCCGGCTCCCGGTTCAACTCAGGACACCTGGATCTCGAGATGGTTGTGGCCGTCGATTTTCATCGCTGCACTCAGCACCGCCATGTCGACGGCGACACCGGCCCGGCGGTAGGGGTTTGACAGCGGGTTGGTCGGCAGTCCCACCACGTTCAGTACCACCGCCACGGGTCCGACGCCCCGGTCGCCCACCCGGAAGCTCAGGTCCACGGGTATGCCGTCAACCGGCACCGTCGCTTCCAGCCGGTCCAGGGCTGGAGCCAGCACCGGGTCGATCTCCAGGACGTCGCCGCGGCGGCGCACGCCGAGCAGGGACTCGACGACCAGTCGAAGGAAGATCCCCGGGCCCGAGGAGTAGACCCGCCAGCCACCCTCAAGGGGCACCGTAGTGTCCATGACCTCCCGGTAGTGTTCGGCTGCCTCGTAGCGGTCGGCGAACGCCGCGTCGGAGGAGGAGTAGTAGCAGGTCGACTGCCGTGGCCGGGCGTTCGGAACGCGTTCGGTCACGCCGATGGGGTTGGCCAGGGCCAGGGCCTTCAGCAGCCGTTCGGCGTCGCCGTGCCGGGCGAGGGCCTCGGCATACCGCAGGTGGGCGTGGGTGTACATGATCCCGATTTCACGACCGAAGAAGGTGCTGGCCTCCGCTCGCTGGAAGACCTCCATCGGGCCGCCGTGATAGAGAGCGGGGCGGTCGAAGAGCCGGGCCCCGTCCGGGCCGAGCAGGTGTTCGTCGATGACGTCTAGGTGTTCGCGCGCCTCGCTGCCGGAGAGCAGGTCACCGGAGATGGCGTGGATGATCTGCAGGAGGCCGTAGCTCAGGCCGGTCCGTTGGTCTGACGGGTGGACGAGGTGCTCAATCGACCCGTCGTCGCCGAACAGGCCATAGCCCGCGAGCACCCCGTCTCGCATCAGCAGCGTGTGTATGGCTTCGGCGGTATCGCCGGCAACTCGCTCGCATTGATCTGCGTACCCGGTGGCGTCGGCCGCATCCTGACCGTCAAGTTGAGAGGTGACGGTCCGAAGCGATCTGGACAGCGTGCCCAGCGCCTGCACCTGAAGGGTTGCCGTCCACGTGGAGCACAGTCTCGCAGCCAGGAGTGGGTCGGCCGGCTGCAGCGAGTCGTTCCAGTCACCGTGTCCGTAGGCGGGCAGGGGGCTGTTGGGCACGGTGCTGGCCGCGATGACGGCGAGTGCGCGCCGGAGGTGCTCCAGCAAGGGCTCCGCGGCGGTTGCTCCGAAGTCGTCGACGAACGGGATCTGTTCGGCGAAGAGGCTTGCGTCCCCGGATACGGCCAGGTACTCGGCCAGTGCAAGAACAGGCCAGAAGACCACGTCTCCGTGAGCGCCTCCCTGGCCCCCACGCAGCTCCCGTGGGTAGAACTCGAAGGACTGGGGCCAGTCGCCTCGGGCGTTCTGGGCCCGAAAGACCCGCACGATGAGGTCGCGCAGCGCCGCGGTCTGTCCCAGAGCGATGAGCAGACCCACCGGTCCCTGGCATACGTCCCGGGTGCCCCAGGCGCCACCGGTGGACTGTTCCAGACCTCGGGGTGACAGGTAGTGGACGAGGGCATCGTGAGCGAACCAGGGCAGCACCGTGCTGAGCCTGGAAACCTCCGTGGCCAGCGGCGAGTCCGCTGGGGGTCTCAGCCGCACGGCGCTGCTGATCCCGTCCCAGAACGTGGGCCTGGCTCCGTTGCCGGGTCCCTGGCCGGGGAGGTCCTGCTGGATGAGGTCCTGGTCAGCGAGGTCGGCGACCGGAACGAGACTGGCGGTCAGCGCCACGTGCAGCTCGGTGGTGGGGGCGGTGCGCAGGGTGATCCACGGCAGCTCGCGTGAGCGCCCGTCCAGGAAGAGGGCCTCGTCGCGGCCAACGTGTTCGACCGACCCCGGCTCCCAGGAGAACCGGAATGATCCGTTCGGGAACCGGGCCGAGGCCAGGGAACCCGCCACCGGCCGCATCGTGACCCCGCAGTCATCGTGCTCGAGCAGCGGCGGCTCGGGGTCCTGACCGTCATCGCCGTCGAGGGCAACGTTGGCGCAGACAAGGAATCGGAGCTGCGGACCGCTCACGACCCGGACCCTGAGGCCGAGCTCATGTGAGCCCGCCGGTGCCGTGGACACGACCTCCAGCAGCCCGCCGTCGTGGGCGTACCACCAGCGGCAGGAGTCCAGGCTCACCTCCCACGCGCTGGGCTCGTCGAGCAGGGTCCATCCGTTCGACTCTTCGGCCGGCGCCACGAAGACTCGCAACCCCTGGGCCTGACGAAGGCCAAGGTAGCTGCGGCGGGTGGACAGCAGGCGGTTCAGGCTGACGTGGCCCTGGGTCACCTGCGAGTGGAACGTCCCAGCCATCCAGGCGGTGCTGGTGAGGCTGCCCTCGTCGGGCACCAGCGCCGATCCCGTCCGCATGACGTGACCGTGTGGGCGCAGTATCACGTCCTGCTTGGCACTGGTGACGAGGTGGCTTCCGTCGTCGGTGAAGCAGCTGAGCAGGGTCCTGTCATCCCACTCGGCATGGCGGCGTCCCTCGCCGGCGAGACTGAGCAGCTGGCTGTCATCCAGCGGCGTGCACTCCATTACCGGAGCGCAGGAGAAGAGCGATCCGGTCACAGCCCGGACGCCACCGACAGGGCTCGCTTCCGGACGATGATCCGCTGCCGGGGGATGCGTCGGGGGATGCGCAGGGTGCCTGGCTTCGGGCTGGCCCAGGGCCTGGTCAATGATCGCCACGTCATGGCCGGAGGTCGCGGCAGGATGGTCGCCCAGGTAGGCCCCGAAGAACCCGGTGGTCAGGGTCTGGCCCTCGGCAAGCTGCACGGGTCGAGCCTGCAGCAGGGCGAGCGTGTGCTCATGCTGAAGGCGGGTGCTGGGCAGTTCCCTGGCGGACAGCCCAGGCAGCTGGGCCCCCGCGTGATGGGCTCGCCCGACCAGCTGAAGGGCGTCGGTGCCCCAGCCGAACCCTTCGCCAAGGCACCCGACGACCGCCCAGGGCGCGCTGGGGCCGGGCATGTTCTGGCGGACCGCGAGAGCAGTGCCGACCGACTCGGTCTCGACCGGGGTGAGGTCGAGGTACTGGCTGACGTAGTACTCACACGATCGGAGCGCATCGTAGGGCGCCAGTGCCAGATCCTGGGCGTAGACGAGGTCGATCTCGGTGCGGACCGGGCGCAGGCTTGTCACCGAGATGTGCCAGTACCAGGCCGCCAGAGCGTCGGCCAGTGCGAAGCTGACCGTGTACTGCAGGTCGCGCCAGGTGCCGCTGATGACGGGTCCGGCCTGCGTCCAGGTGACCGTGCTGTCACAGCCAGGTCCCAGCAGTGCCAGTGAATCCGCGTCCTGGTCACCTCGAATCCGCAGATACAGGTTCGCGGGACCGGCTTCGAGCTCGTCGGCGGGGTACATCAGAACGCTGCGATCGCCCACCTCGAGCCTGCGCAGGACACCGCTGCTGGTGAACTGCGCAGACATCCCCGACCGGCTGTTGACGCAGCCGTTCAGGAGATCACCCCTGCCCCGAACTGTTCGATCCCGATCAGCGGCTTGATCCTGGACTGGATCTCGCCCTTGATGAAGTGACGTCGGATCACGTTGTCGCAGAACACATTTCCGATGGCGCCGAGCACCATGGCCTGGTCGAGCGACAGGTAGCGCTTGGCGATGACCCCCGACTTGACCGCGACCGCGTCGTAGAAGCCGCCCTCGCCATAGGCCTCGAGGTCGCGCTCGATCTTGACGAGGTTGTCATAGGCCTGGCGGGGTTCGTACTGCATGGCAAGGAACGCGGCGTGCGGGGTGACGACGCCATCGCCCCAGGTGGGCGTGGGGTTGACTCCGACCCGTGTTCCGTTGCCGGCGTCGTAGTCGGTGCGCTCCATATCTGACGGGTAGCCGTCCGCTCTCATCCCGATGGCGTCGACGCCCCACTCGCTGTAGCCGCCCCCGGGCTTGCTGGCCGGTGAGAATCCCCAGTAGCCGTACTTGGCCTCGTCCAGCCCATGCTCACGCTGGGCGCGAACCGTGAGCGCGTGGTTGATGCCCCATGACCGTGGTGCCCAGCTGGCCTCTGGCACGAACAGGTCGGGCATCAGTGCCTCGAACATGTCCCCGCCCCAGCTCGGGACGATGTGCATGCCACGGTAGGTGAAGGCTCCCTCGAAGACGTCGGTGCCGTAGTAGGTGCGGTGCACACCCACCGGCTTCTGCTCCGCCCAGTCCCAGTCGTCCGGGAAGGTCCGCATGGTGGCGTAGTACGCCGCCGGCGGGATCTGTCCGTGGGCGATGCCGATGTAGGTCGCGATACGCGGCTCGGAGACGAGGATGTCGTAGTGGTTGTTCGTGTAGAAGACGTCCGGGCCATTGCCCAGGTAGTTGCCCGCGACGAAGCTGGGAGCCGTGTCGGGTGGGTCTATCGGCTTGACGTCCCAGAAGCCGCCACGCAGCAGACCCGCCGCGGCAACCGGACGGGCGTCCTTGTTGTAGAACATCCCGAAGTTCATCTTGCTCAGCAACGAGTTTGCCAGCCCGGCCACTGTGGGCTCCGCGTTGCGAACGACCATGAGCGCTGCGGCGAACCAGCCGTTGTCCACGCTGGACAGAAAGGCCGGGACAGCGCTGCCGTTCTCGGGCCAGACAGTGACGACGTCGCCGTTGGCCTCGTCGTACCAGTTGTAGAACATGCCACTGGGCTCGTGGTGCTTCATCGTCTTCAGGGTGGTGAGGGTCTGGGTCAGCCGCGTACGGCACTCCCGCGCGCTGATGATCCCGAGCTCGCGTGCGATGACGGTGCTCCACAGGTAGCCACCGATGTTCGTCGGTGACGTGTAGCCGCTGCGCTTCGGGGACTTCAGTGGCCCGCTGATGTTGTCGGCCGGCAGCCCGGTGCGGGGATCGGTCATGGCGACCATCGAGGTCCAGGTGTCACGAGCCCAGCGTTGAATCGTGCCGCGGTCGATGCCACCGCCAGGTCGTGACGTGGGTGCGGCTGGCGCGGCCACGGTCGACGCCGGGGCAACGGCCGGGGCGGCATGCGCGCTGGTGGCGCGGGTGGTGGTCAGGCTCACTGCGGCGACAGCCGCTCCCCCCGCGAGGAGCTGGCGACGGGTGGCGGCGAATGGGGTACGGGTGACAGCGTTGTCAGTCATCTTGCGATTCCTCTGTGTTTCAAGTGTTTTCAGGGTTTCACGTGTTTCAGGAGCAGATCTGTCTACTTGATGCCGGTGGTGGCGATGCCCTCGATGAACCGGCGCTGGAAGATGAGGAAGACGATCAGGACCGGCACAACCACCACCGTCGCCCCCGCAAGCAGCACGCCGTAGTTCGGGATCACCTGCTGATTCTGGGAGAACAGCGCCAACGCCACTGGAAGCGTGTAGTGGTCCTGAGTCTGCGCGACGACGAGCGGCCACAGGAAGTTGTTCCAGCTGCCCAGGAAGGTGAGGATGCCGAGAGTGGCCAGACCCGGTCCGCACAGCGGCAGGATGATCTGGCGGAAGATGCGTAGCTCACCGGCCCCGTCGATCCTGCCCGCGTCGAGCAGGTCGTCCGGGAGGTCGATGATGAACTGCCGCATGAGGAAGACACCGAACGGTGTCACCAGGAACGGCAGGATCAGCCCCGGGTAGGTGTCAACCAGGCCGAGGTTGGCGACCAGCACGAACAAGGGGACGAAGGTCACCATGCCGGGAACCATCAGAGTGCCCATGACCAGCCCAAAGACCAGCTTCTTGCCACGGAACTTCAGCTTTGCCAGGGCATAGCCGACCATGGAGCAGAAGGTGACGTTGGCGACCGTGATAACGACGGCGACGACGGTGGAGTTGAAGAAGTAACGAAGGAAGCTCTCCTCGCTGAAGAGCGAGCGGTAGTTGTCGAGGGTTGCCGTCTCGGGCCACCAGGTCGGCGGGACCCTGAGCAGCTCTCCCTGACCCTTGAAGCTGCCGAGGATCATCCAGACGAACGGCGTGACAACGGCCACGAACCCCAGAGTGACAACGGTGTACAGCAGCCACTTCGAGGCGGCGGATCTCTTGATGTCTAGCATGACTCGCCTCCCGTCAGGTGTTGGAACGAAGGAATCGGAACTGGACCGCAGTGAGACAGACGATGATCACGAACAGGACGTAGCTGGTCGCCGAGGCGAACCCGTAGTTTCCGAAGCCGAACTGTTGGTAGGTGAACATGGACATCGAGACCGTGGAGTCCAGCGGGCCACCGGCCGTCATCACGAACGGTTCCTCGAAGAACTGCAGATAGCCGATGCCGGTGGTGACGGTGAGGAACAGAATCGTCGGGCGCAGCAGGGGCACCGTGATGTATCGGAACCGTTGCCAGCTCGACGCCCCATCGATGGCCGCAGCCTCGTGCAGCATCACCGGCACGGACTGCAGGCCGGCGAGGAAGATGATCATCCCGGTACCGAAGTTGCGCCAGGAGGCCATCACGATCAGTGAGGGCATCGCCCACGTCGTGGACCCCAGCCAGTCGGGTCCCTGGACCCCGACCCAGTGCAGAACGGTGTTGACCAGCCCGACGTCCTCCCGGAGCAGGAACCGCCAGACCACGGCCACGGCGACGATCGAGGTGACGACGGGGGTGTAGTAGCCGACTCGGAACATCGTGCGGAACTTCGTGATCCCCGTGTTCAGGGCCAGCGCAGCCGCCAGAGCAATGCCCAGCGTCAGCGGGACGCCGATGACCACGAAGTAGGCAGTGTTGAACGCGGCCTGTCGGAACCTGTCGTCAGCGAAGACGTGGGCGTAGTTCTGAAGTCCCACGAAGGCCACGGCGAACGGTGAGCGTAGGTCCCTGGACTTGATATCGGTGACGCTGAAGTAGAGCGAGGAGATGACCGGCCCCGCCGTGAACACCGCGAAGAGCAGCATGAACGGCAGGGCCAGGACCCAGGCAGCCCTGCTCTGGAGTGCAGAGGCACTACCCCGCCGCGACGGACCGCCCTTGTTGAAGCCCCACCTCCGACGCGCGGCCTGAGGTTTGTCGTCTACCGGAGGATCTGTAGACGCCTCGAGACCGCGCGCCAGAGGAAGGATGGGCATGACTAGTTGCCGGTGCCGATGGAGTCAGCCTTGGACTGCACAGTCTTCAGTGCGGCAGCCGGGTCGAGCCCGGACTTGGTGACTTTTTCCATCTCGGTGTCGAACGCTGCGGCGACCTGTTCCCAGGTGGCGGTGGCCGGCGGAGCCTTCGCGTCCTCGAGCTGCTTGCCGAAGACCGCGAGCTTGGCGTCCGCGGTCAGGGCCGGGTCGGTCCAGGCACTCTTCACGGACGGCAGATCGGTGGACAAGGCGAAGAACTTGACCTGGGTCTTGGGGTCGGAGAGCCACTGGACGAACTTCCAGGCACTGTCGCGGTTCTTGCTGTTCTTGAACACCGCAAGGTCGGAGCCGCCGACAAACGAGGT
>Ga0302323_100004534_pt1 | contig 11334 bp, 10 predicted proteins | sample Fen_T0_3_FD_201950 | JGI IMG/M metagenome (GOLD analysis project Ga0302323, IMG submission 201950) | Peat permafrost microbial communities from Stordalen Mire near Abisko, Sweden - Fen_T0_3 | ecosystem: Environmental > Terrestrial > Soil > Wetlands > Permafrost | place: Sweden: Abisko... | reverse complement strand
CCGACTTCCTGGACAAGAAGGGCATCGACCCGCGCAAGGATTTGGCCTTGAAGCGCGCCTTCGTGGGCGCCGAGCCCTACACCGAAGAAACCCGACGCAAGATCGAGGAGGGCCTGGGCATCAAGGTCTACAACTCGTATGGCCTATCGGAGATGAACGGGCCGGGCGTGGCCTTCGAGTGCGTACACCAGTCGGGCATGCACCTGTGGGAAGACCACTTCCTGATGGAGATCATCGACCCCGGCAGCGGTGACGTCCTGCCGCCCGGAGAACGCGGCGAATTGGTCCTGACCACGCTTTGTCGCGAGGCCATGCCCCTCTTGCGCTACCGGACGCGCGACATCACCGCCATCGTGGACGACCCCTGTCCATGCGGGCGTACCAGCCGGCGCATTCAGCGCATGGTGGGCCGGGCCGACGACATGCTGATCGTCCGCGGGGTGAATATCTATCCCCAGCAAATCGAACGCATTTTGATGGGTGTTCCCAAGGTCGGCCGCAATTACCTCATCGTGCTGGAAGGCCTGGACGAGATGACAGTGAAGGTCGAGCTGGCCGAGGCAGGCTTCGATGGTCAGCTGGAACACGTGGTGGCCTTGCAAAACGAAATCGGGGCGTTGCTGCGCGCGGAGATTCTGACCAAACCGAAGATCGACCTGGTCGCGCCGGGGACCTTGCCCGTCAGCGAGGGCAAGGCCAAGCGCGTGATCGACAACCGGACCCTTTGATCGAGGAGAGCCCATGCGTCCCGTTCGACTGATCGCCACCTTCGTCGAGAACAAGCCCGGCCAGACAGCCTTCATCACCAAGGTGCTGGCCGATGCCCACGTCAACATTCGCTGGGTGACCATCGCCAACAGTGGCCCTTTCGGCGTGATGAAGTTTCTGGTGGATGATCAAGATCGCGCGCACGACGCGCTCAAGAGCCACGGCCTGGTGGTCAGCTTCCTCGACGTGCTGCCCGTCGAAGTGGATGATGCGCCCGGGGCTTTGCAAGGCGTGGTCGAATGCCTGGCGCAAAGCCAAGTCAACCTCGACAACGTCAGCGGCTTCGTGGCCAACCGGCGCGCCATCGCGATCATCGAGACGCACGAGACGGACCGCGCACGGCAGGCCCTGGTCGCCCGAGGCCTGCGCATCCTGTCGCGCGAGGAGTTACTGGAACTATAGCCGGCCCATGCGCTGCCTTGCTATCGCATTGCAGGCCCTTCTTTCCTGAATAGCAATTGTGCTACCTTGGGCCATCGTTCGTCACGGTGGCCGCCAACAAAAGGAACCAGATGAAGAATAGGTTATTGGGCGCGAGTATCGTCCTGGGTCTGTTGATGGTGGTGCCGGCGGCACGCGCTGCCGACAAGCCGGCCGAGCAAGAAGGCAGGGTTTGGTTCTACGGCAATTTCACCACCGCCCTGACGCCGCACTGGAGCTTCACCGTGATGCCGGGTATTCGCTATGAATACGCCCGGTGGGACGTCCCCAATGTTCCGGGAACCCGCCAAGTGTACATGTACGAAACCTTCGTCGGGCCCAACTACACCCACAAGCTCGGCAATCTGACCCTCAAGGGTTCGCTTTGGTACTACTACATCGGGTATCCCCAGCGCAAAGAGTCGACCAGCCCGGCGCTGACCGCGGACAAGTACAATTACTCGAGCAACATCGAAGTGATTCCCCAGGCCGAGTACCGCATAGGCCGCTTCTCGATCCTGGATCGGGTGATCTTGCACAACACCATCTTCTCGGACATCTACCACCAGAATTCGGAACGTTGGGGCTTTGGCATGGTGGTGCGCGAGCTCTTGCAGGTTCGCTTCGCTGCCACCGACAAACTGGGCGTCTCGATCGGCGACGAGCCTTTCTTCGGCGTCATCGAAGACGGCCAGACCGCCAAGCTCAACCCGCCGCCCAACTACAACCCGCTGGGCTACTGGAAGTCCGGCTTCCGCTTGAATCGGGTCTACGTGGGCATCGACTACAAGATCACGCCGGTGCTGACGGTCACGCCGATGTACATGTTCGAGACGACGGTTAGCCCGACCGACTCGACCGACGTCACTGCCAATGGCCACTACCTGTTCGTGACCCTCAGCTACCTGCTCAAACTGTTCCCCGATCCACCGAAGCTGTAGCCGACGCCGTTCCAAGCAGGCGCTGGGCGTTCTTCCACAGGAGCGCCGAATTGCGTTCGTCGCCCAGCTCTAGCGTGCGAGCCAGATGCAGCGTCTCGGCCTGGCTGGTCCAGGGCGAATCGGTGCCGAAGACGATGTGATCCATAGGATGTGCCATCAGCATGGCTCGCGCGCGCTCGCGCCCCAAGAGCTCGATACTCAGAGAGATGTCCATGGTGATGGGCTTGCCTAGCAGGTGTCTCTCCACTTCGTCCCAGTCATCCCAGGCGCCCATATGGGTAGCGATGAACTTCAGGCCGGGCACGCGCTCGACCACGCGCAGGATGCGCACGGGGTCGGCCTTGCGAGCTCGCGCAAAGGCAAAGTCGAACCCCGTGTGACACACCACCAACAAGCCCAGCGTATCCAGGGTGCGGTAAAGCGGGAACAGTCTCTCGTCGTCGACGTCGAAGTCCTGGTAGTACGGGTGCAGCTTGATGCCGCAGAAGCCGGCCTCGGCCACCTGACGTGCCTGTCCCACCGGATCGGGTCCCATGGGGTGCAGCGATGGCAGGGCAACGATGCGCGACGATGCGATCTCCTTCGACCATTTCAAGATGGGGTCGAACTGCTCCGGCTTGGTGGCGATGGAGCATACGACGGCCGTGGCTATGCCCGCAGCATCCATCGACGCCAACAGGGAGGACACGCGCCCATCGTGAAAGGCCTTCACGCCCCCGCTGTGTTCCAGATGGCTGATAGCTCGCGCTGCCAAGGCATCGGGAAAAACGTGGGCGTGAAAATCGACGATGGGGTCGCGGACGGGCCCGCTCATACAGCCCTAGAACCTAACCTGAATTTCGTAGCGCCGATTCTTCGCCTTCTTGGCCGGCGTGTTGTCGGGCTTGACCAGCGGGCGGTCCGAGCCCAGGCCAAGCGAGATGATCTCGCTCTTGGTGATGCCACGCTTGATGAGCTCACGCTCGATGACGGCGGCGCGCTTGGCGGACAGCTCTTTGTTGTGTTCGGGCTTGCCGCTGCTGTCGGTGTGGCCCGACACTTCGAACTTGTAGCTCGTGACGCCCGAGACTTTCAACTTCTGCTTCACCTGCACCAGCACATCGGCCAGCTTCTTCAGCTTGCCGTCGCACCCCGGTTCCAGCTCGTCGCTGTCGGTCTTGAAGCTGCACTGGTTCTTGCGCCCCTCGGCCAGTAACTTGGCGTTGACCTCTTTGACCGCCTTATCACGGGCAACGTTGCCGGCGCTGCCCGCCGCCTTGCCGGCCAAACCACCAAGGTCGAAAGCCGCGGACTCCCTGCTCGCGCCTGCGCACACAAAGATGCCCAACGTCATCTGCAAAACAAACAGCCATGGTCGTGTTGTCATGGGCCGACCCTAGCGAGGTTCTCTACCCGGAGCAAGCGCCTCGACCGAAGGCCTCGACCGAAGGCGCCTCGACCGGAGGCGGGATAGTACACAAGCAGGGATGGAAGCTTTCCCGCGCCGGCCTGGACCGAGCCAAGCTCGGCCGCTTGCCGCGCGACATGAAGCGATTGCTAGAAGCCGTTAGGACAAGCTGCGGTGACCAGAGCGGCAACGCAATTGTTGACCACCGCGCTGCCGCCGACGGTATTCTGGCAATAGTTGTTCGAATAGCAGGCCGCCTTTGTACACGGTGGGACCAGGCAGTCGATGATCGCCTTGCACTTGGCTTCCAGGGAAGCGCCGTTCTCGAGGCATTTACTGCAAGCCGGAACCGTCCCGACGACATAGTCGGCAGCAATCAGCTGGTTGATGCAGTTGCCGGACTCGGCGTTGTCTGGCGCCACGTCACGACGCGTGTCACTGCCGACATCGACGCTATCGGGGCCCCTGTCCGCGCCCACGTCGAGCTCGGGCGGTGCCTCGATCGGCGCGTCCGCGGGCACATCCGGCGACGAGACGTCATGCGAGGCGAGATCGGCTCCATCACTCGCGTCGGGCCCGGCAACGACATCAGGCAGTGCTTCCTTCGGAGCATCGGCCGCCACTTCGGGGTTCAACGGTGCATCTTTGGGCACAAGCTGCGCTTCTTGGGCAGAGAGATCAGGACTGGCGTCGGGCGAAGAGGCATCCAAACCAGGCTCAGGCGGAGTTCTCTCATCGTCCAAACAGCCACTCGAGGAGGCGGCACAACTCGCCACCTTCGGCGGCTTGTCGAGACTAACGCACCCAATCACAAAGATGAGCGAGGTCAAAGCTACGATGGCGGAACGGCGCATGTGAACCCTTGCAGCTGTGAAGCCATGAAATGTCAGTGTCATGGCCTACCCTTTGTTTATCAGCAGAAACTCATATTTCTTGAAGCCTGGGGCCCGCCGTGACTGGCGCCACAAGTCCCATCGTGGTCCATCAAAAGTCGAAGCCTCCGTCCGGAAGAGGACAGGTGGCATTGTAGGTTCCCCACCAGTAAATAATCGCAAAGTTGCTGGCTCCCGCGCTGATGTCGAAAACGTAGTAGCCGTTCTTCTTGGTAATCGCGCCTCCACAAGTCACGGCGGTGCCATTCACGGTAGCCACCCGACCATCGAAATTGCTGCATCCCCAGCCTTGGATGTCGTCGCACGTGACAACACAAAATGGGTCTTTGCTGTTGGTCGAGTCGGGATGCCCTGCTATTCCCGTTGCCGGGGTCGCCCCCGACACAATAGAACAGGTGCGGCCCGTGGAGGTCTCCCCACTGCCACCATCGCGGGGTGGCTCAGGACCAGGCTCCGGCCCACTTTCCGGTGCGCTCTCGCCGTCGATTCCGGGCGATGGCCCGTCGGCCAAACCTTGGTCGCGGGCGAGATCTGACCCCGCCTCGGCAAGAGACGGGACGTCCGCGAGAGGGAGATCGAAGGCCTCAAGGCCATCGGTGCCATAACCCTGGTCGCCAGGCACGTCCTTGCCCACGCGGGCGTCCGCCTCATCGGCCGGGACATCGGGCTGGGCCCCACTGGATGCATCGTCCTTGCCTGGCAGCGCCGGCTCGTCGGCCGACCGCAGATCCGGACGCTGGTCGAGATTCGCACCCCGGACATCGGACCGGGCATCCGTCGAATTGTCGGAACACCCAGCCGGGCTGGAGAGGCAATCGGCGACCGACTGCGGCTTGTCAAGACCTACACAGCCCACCAGCCAGAAACCAAACAGGATCGCGAAAGCAGCGCGAGCAGACGTGGCAAGCAAGTCGCACCATCGCAAGTCCATCACTTCTATCTTCAAGCAACGCCTCCAATTTGTGAAGACCTGGCTTAAACTTTCCGACACTTACATCCACGCGCGCGCTTCCTGTCACATTCGATCGGGGCGAAGCCCGAACCACCACGCCCTCAGTCGATGCGCATTGCGCTGTGACAAATGCCGCCTTTGCCACCGAATCTTGACCCCCATTGACGTGCAGTTCCAAAGAAGGTCTGATAGGCTGCTAGCCTTAGGTTGCGCTGTGATCGGTAAGCACATCAATAATTACGAAGTGGTTTCGCTTTTGGGCGAAGGTGGTATGGGCACTGTCTACTTGGCCCTTCACCCCATCATGGGGCGAAAGGCCGCCGTCAAGGTCCTAAAACCAGAGCTGGCCCGTGACGAATCGTTGGTCTCGCGCTTCTTCAACGAAGCACGGGCCGCGAACGCGATTCGCCATCCCAACATCATCGACATCCTCGATGTAGGCATGTTGCCCGACGAGAATGTGCCCTACATGTTGATGGAATTCCTCGAGGGCGAGAGCCTGGCCGGCCGCCTCGAACGCACCCGGCCGCTGTCGGTCGACAGCGCGGTCGAGATTGCCTGCCAAACGGCTTCCGCACTGGCAGCGGCCCACAGCAAGGGCATCGTTCACCGCGACCTCAAACCGGACAATCTGTTCTTGGTTCCCGACGAGATGGTCCCCAACGGCGAGCGGGTCAAGGTGCTGGACTTCGGCATCGCCAAGCTGCGCGACGACATGCGCGGCAGCTCGATGAAGACACGCACCGGCGCCATCATGGGCACGGCTTCGTACATGTCGCCCGAACAGTGCCAGGGACTCATCGAAAAGATCGACAGCCGCACCGACGTGTATGCGCTTGGCATCATCCTGTACGAAATGCTGTGCGGCGCGCCCCCGTTCGTCAGCGAGGGCTTCGGCGACATCATCATCATGCACGTGATGCGCGAGCCGGAGCCGATTCAACAAAGGAATCCGCTGGTACCTGATTCCGTCTCGGCAGCCATCCTGTGCTCGCTGGCAAAGAATCCCGATCACCGGTTCGCAACCATGATCGACTTCCAGGCAGCGCTTCGTGGCCACGGCGTTCCTTACGGTACGCCCATCCATGGCACGCCAGTCGTCACCCACACGGCGGTCCTTCCCCAACAGCCCTACGCTGCGGCTTCGCGACAGTCAGGCCTGGCTTTCGACGTCACCATGGACACGCCGCCCCCCGTATCCATGCGGCCGGGGAGCGTGCCGCCAGGGCACGTCCCCACCGTGGTCGAAGCGGCTCCTCTTCCCAAGCAGTCGACGACCTTCCGGACTGCCGCAGGCGAAATCTCGAACACCGAGATGCGCTTGCAGGGCAACGGACGAACGAAATTCGCGGTGATTGGCGGCGTGGGGCTGATCGCGGCCGGCATTGCAGCCGCCGTACTCCTGACCCGGCCAACGCCCAGCAAAGAGACGCCTGCCAGCTCGACCGCCACGGCACCTGCAGCGATCGCGCCCGAGCCCGAGCAGCCGGCGGGGCTGGCCGCTCCGTCGCCCTCCGACCCGGTCCATTTCGTCGAGCCCACCAAACCGCGCCCGGCCCCAACCTATGCCGCCGAGGTGACACCTCCGCCCCCCGTCAAACCCGAGGAGGAACCCAAGCGCCACAAGAAGAATCCCACCGGCAGGAACCGGAGGCCGGGTTCGGAATCCGAGGCGCCCGAGCCAGCGGCAAACGCCAATCTGCCGAAGAACACCGAACGCTGGTAGCCAAGGCCTGCACCACTAGCGATTCCGGCGACCTGTGACTAACCTCGAACGGCCCGACATCTCCCGCCCGGCTTCTGGGCAGCAAGCGATGAGCGCACCGACTACCAACCCTGCTCTCGGTCACCGCCGTCGCCGGGGCACTTTTGTCAAAAGCATCGTCACATCGCTTTTCACCACGGCGCTCGACTTCGTGACCCTGACCGGCTTGGTGGAAGGCTTCGGGGTCAACTACGTCCTGGCCACCTGGCTGGGCACCGTTGTTGGCTCGCTTTCCAACTTCACCATCAACCGCGTGTGGGCCTTCGATGCACGCGCGCAGCCGCAAGCGGGGCAATTCCTGCGCTTCATCGTCGTCCAGGTAGTCGCCAGTTTGGGGCAAACAGTGGGCGTCTGGGCGCTTACGCGTTTCGTGGGCATTCCCTACTGGGAATCCAAGGTGGTCACTTCAGCGGTTGTGTACCTGGGCTGGAACTACCCGATGAATCGATGGTTCGTGTTTCCGCGCTGATGCCCACCCAGCGCCCCAGCGCGCGAACACGCTCGGCTGCCTCGGTGGCAATCACGCCCCAGCGGTTCGAGAAAGGCAACGAGGTGCGAACCATGCAATCCACACCGCAACCCGACTCGCACCCCTTGGCGACCCGATTGCCTTCGATCTGATCCATCGTGACATCGGCGAACTTGCCCACGGGATCGGTGTGGTAGCAGTAGTGGTAGTTGCCCTCGGGCGACACGTAAAAGGCTTTGCTGCCGGCCTGGCACGTCCATGCGAACGGCCGACCAGACAGCGCCCTTTCGTAGTAGTCGATGAGGTAGTACGGATTCGAGACCGGTTTGCCGGCGCGCTTCTGCTCTTTCAGCCAGCGAACCTTGTCGAGGTAGCGCTCGCTGTTCGGCCCCCGCACCAGCCGCCCCTTGTCGTGCACCACCGCCATGAAGATCGGAACCTTCAGATCGAAACAAAACTCCGCCAGCTCTTGGACCTCGTCCACTGTCTCTTGGCAAATCACCGCCGCCACGTAAAACCACAACCCACGCCGGGCCACCATTTCGATCTTGGGGCGCAAGGTCTTGAGCGACTTGGGCGTGGCAGGCGTGGGACAAAGGCCATCCACTGAAATTTGGATGCGGCCCATGCCCACGGCAATCAGCTCGTCCAGCTTCTGCTGGGTGAGCAGAAATCCGTTGGTCGTCATCCCGGTGGTCATGCCTTGCAGGCGAATGTGCTCCATGAGGGGGACGAGATCGGGATGCAGCAGCGGCTCGCCGCCGATGAGATCGGTATGCAAGACACCCAGCGCCTTGCACTTGTCGATGCGGGCCACGACGTCGGCAAAAGGCACGTGGCCTTTGCTGTTGTCGTATTCGGAGCAGTAGCCACACGTGAGGTTGCATTTCCACGTAACGTTGAGCTGCGCCCAAAGCGGGCGCGCATCGAACACGCGGGGTAGCGCGCGCAAGTAGCCGGCAACGCTCAGCGGAGTCTTCGCCTTGTCATTTTTCACTAGGACACTCCTTTACTCTGCCATAAGCCGCGCTTCCAACGCCATCCGTTGGCCAAGGCGCGCGTCCATTCGTCGACTGCCATACCGGCCCAGATGCCGACGACCCCCCAGCCCAGCCCGAAGGCAAGCCCTAAGGCAGAGCCCAAGCCGACGGTCCACATCAAAGACGAACCGATCACGGCGGGAAAACGCGAATCGCCGGCGGCTCGTAGCGAAAAGGTAAGGGCGATGTTTGCTGCCTTGGCCGGTTGAAGCACGACGTCCAACCAAAGCAGCGACGCGCCCAGCATCACGATGCCGTCGTCGCGCGTGAAGAGGCGCAAGACCCAGGGCCCTATCAGGGCCAGCATCAGCGAGGCAAGAAATGATAGGCCCGCCCCCCAAGCTACGGCAGTCTTCAATCGGCGATCCGCGGTGGCGAAATCGCGCGCCCCGACCAAGTGCGAGACCAGGATCTGGGCACCGAAGCCCAGTCCGTAGCTGAAGAGCACAGGCAAATTGGCCACGTTGGCGGCGTAGACACGGGCGGTGAGGGCCAGCGTACCCAGGCGAACGATTTGCGAGGCCAGGGCCACTTGAAATAGCTGGTAGGAAACCGGCTCGACTGCCGAAGGCATACCAATGCGAATGAGATGGCCGCGGACACGACGCCAGCCCAAAGCCAAGACCAGCCACGAAGGACGAAAGTCCAGTCGGCGCACGACCAGGGTCAAGGTGGCCAACGTGACGATTCCCCAGGAGAGCACGGTTGCGACGGCGACGCCTTGGACGCCCCAGCAGGGGAGCCCGAAGAGACCGCCAACTAGCAACATGTTGAAGACGACGTTGAGCCCGACGATGGCAACCGATACCCATAGGTTCCATCGGGTCAGTCCACGTGCCGCGAGCAAGTTGGTCAAACCAGCGATAAACGCCCGCCCGACGAATCCGGCACCGATGATGCGCAGAAACTCGACCGAGTGGTCGGCGATGGCCCCGCGCAGCCCAAGCGCCCAAACGACCCACGGACTGGCCAGAGCAAGCAAGGCGCCCAGCACGAGGCCGCCACAGGCCAGCGTCACCAAGACGAGCGCGAAGGTTGCCTGGGCGAGACGCGGGCGACGCGCGCCAAGGTACTGACCTGCGATGCCGGAGCCGGCTTGCCCGAATGCGCCCAGGATTGTCTGCAAGAGCATGAACACGGGTAAGGTGGCGCCCACGCCAGCGGCGGCGTCATCCGAAATGCGCGACAGAAACCAAGAATCGAGAATGGGACCGGAAATCCCCACACCCAGCGTGACCATGACCGGCCAAGAAATGGAGATGAGCGACTGCTGGTGAACGGCAAACGTTCGCGAAAATCCTGGCGCAGGAAAGGGCGAAGCCGCTGCAAGGCGGGAGGAGCCTGGGGCGGCGGCGGTGGTCGATGGCAACATGGGGTACTTCACGAGGCGTTCGGGCTGCGGCGATAGTACAGCTCCCGCGGGCACGGCACTACCGCAACGAAGAGATTGGCACCGGTTGGAAAGGGCGTATTCTCTTGCCCATGGGCGACGCAGAAAAGAGCCGTCGCGCTCTCGACGCAACCATTCTGGTCCCAGGCCCGAGCGGCGAGGAGGCTGCACCCATTGCCGACGGGCTAGTTGGCACGCGCCTGCAGCACTTCAACCTGGAACGCCTGCTGGGTCGCGGCGGCATGGGCGCGGTCTACTATGGCACCGATTTGTCCCTGGAGCGGCCCGTCGCCATCAAACTGCTAGCCCCCGAAATCGCCCATGATCCCGAGGTGGTGGCACGCTTCGAACGGGAGGCAAGGGCACAGGCGCGCATGCGCCACCCCAACATCGCGCAAATCTACTTCATTGGTGAAGATCGCGGCTTTCACTTCTTCGTCATGGAGTACCTGGAGGGACCAGGACTGGATGCCGTGCTGGCCCACGCCAAGCCGCTACCTTGGGTCGAGGCGCTCGATTACACCTTGGCGGCGGCGCGCGGCCTGCGCGCAGCCTTCGCCCACGGATTCGTCCATCGCGATGTCAAGCCATCCAACCTGATGCTCGACCATGAAGCCGGCGTGAAGGTGCTGGATTTCGGTCTGGTCAAGAGCATGCACGGCGACGCCCAGCTTACGCGCGACGGGGCCATCGTGGGGTCACCGCTATACATGTCGCCCGAACAGGGGCGCGGGCTTACCGCCGACCACCGTTCCGACATCTATTCTTTGGGCTGCACGCTCTTTCACATGCTTTGCGCAAAGCCGCCCTTCCACGGTGCTTCCCCCGTCGGCATCATCACCATGCACGTGACCGATCGGCCCCCCGCCGTACGCGACCTCAACCCCGATGTCCCGCAGGGTGTGGTCCGCGTGGTCGAGCGCATGATGGCGAAGAAGCCCGACGATCGCTACGCTGACTACGACGAGCTGATCGCCGCCTTGGAGGCCGTGCGGACGCCCCGACGCGAGCTTGGCGGCCTCGGCGCGCGCGGGATTGCCCTGGGTGTCGACACTTTGCTCCTGCTGGTGGCTGGGTATTTTCTGCGTCTGTGGGCCCTCCCCTTTGCCATGATTTATTTCGTCGTGTTCCATCGGCTCCTCGGCCAAACGCCAGGGAAATGGCTATTGGGTATTCGCGTCGAAAGCAGCAATGGCAAACGCATCACCTGGAAGGCGGCATTGGTTCGTTTCCTGGTCTTCAGTTGGGGACCGGTAGCGTGGACGCTTCTGGCCGCGCTGGTCTTTACCCTGTACGGCAACGAACACGT